>ERZ1673962.11-NODE-11-length-163904-cov-29.355034_pt1 | contig 163904 bp, 156 predicted proteins | sample MGYA00580188_ERZ1673962 | MGnify/ENA primary metagenome ERZ1673962 (study PRJEB41334, sample SAMN05608104) | rock metagenome | biome: terrestrial subsurface; feature: shale formation; material: shale | place: USA: Pennsylvania ...
AATAAGCGATCAAAGTTAATGCAATTGGGTGATCAAAGCTGGAGAGAATATGCAAATTGAGCCTTCGTGCCAAAAAGTATATCTATCAAAGTAGAGTTCATACTCTTCATTAGGATTTAACGCCTTAATTTTTGGTGTAGACTGGGCCTGTTGTGCAAAACCAGAGAAACCATCACCTGAACTTATTGTGAACTCGGAAATTGTTGCCCCAGAAAATGACTCTGAACCAATATTTTTGATTTTCAAACCATACTCAAAAGGTTCATTTTGTATTAGAAATGGATACTTTCTTGAAAACCACCGCCTTCTAATAGGCCTATGAATAAACTGAAGTCGCAAATCAACTTGTTTTTTAGGCAGTAGCTCTAGTTGTTCTTCTTGTTTTTCTTCCAAGTTATACTCCTAAATTTGAAGGCAAGTTAACGCCGCCATAATTTGCCGACTGAAGCGCAGCGTAAGGCGGTCAAATTAATGGCTTTGTTAAAAGCTACTCTGTCTTTGGCACTTTTGCCGGGAATTCGTAAATAAACTTTAAGAGCATTTCAATAAATGCGATCAGCTCTTCAGCCACCTCTTTTGGCATGATTTCAATTTCGTGAGTTGCCTCGTTTCCTCGCTTCCGAATATGATCAACCCATCCCCGACCATTTGGTGGAACAAAACCGTTGTTAGCTAGATACTCTTCATAGTGGAAAAAGCTTTTCCCAACTTCTGCGCCTTGAGTTACAGCAATATTCATGAGCAGCTTTCGGCAGGCAAGCACGGAAGACGTATATGCGGCTATGGACACGCAATTTCTTGCTTCATGGTATATAGATTTAACATCTTCAGGCAGATGACTAACTTCATTGCCAGGTGCAACCTGAGGCAGCTGAATGCCGTTACCGAAAAATGTTGGCTTAGTACAATGGGGACAAATTCTAATCCGATTGTAATTTGTTTCACGATCTTGATAGCCAAGCGAAGACGCAACAACATTTCCACAATAGCCACAAGTGAAGGACTTTGATTCAATTCCACTAGCATTAACCCATGTGCTCATTACTTCTCCTTGGCTTTTAACGCCTAATTAACAGGCAAAAAATAGTTGGTTAAAATAAGCGACGAAGGAGCAAAAACCAACTGTTTTTTGTCCTTGTTTAATTTCTTGTTATGTTTTTACTGCGAAAAATCTATAAAAGGTTTGAGCTTAACCAACCCTGCTTGAATTGAGGCTAATATAGCTAACAAAAACGTTAAAAGTACCATACTGTACTGAAGTTTTACGCTATCTTTATGTCTTCTTTCTTCTGTTTGAAAGTGCTCAAGAGTGACGATTGCTTTTCCATTAACTTTATAACTCCCTGCAATTTTACTCAATTCACCTGACTCTACGAAGGATTCCACATACATTCTTAGTTTGTTTTGGCATTGTTCTCTATCAGGATGTCCAAAAAAACGTAGAGTATAAATACCTGACGTTAATGACACGAGGCTAAACTCCTTTTGACTAATTCCATGGTTATCAATCAAGTAACTTAATAGCTCATACCGTGGTTTTATCTGAAGTTCACGGTTATTGAACCGTGATTGTGCCATTGAATTTAGAAGACGTTTCAGTTTTACCTTTATGAAGTCTTTTTTGGTAAGGCAATGAAGTATAAATGAATTTATACCAATATAAGTAGTGTAGTGATTGTGTAAATAGTGAGTAGCTTCTATGGTTTTAAGATTTATTTCAGTAAGAAGTATTTCTACTTCAATATCGCAAGTATCAGTTTCTCTGTTGTACTTTAATAGGGATATCTTGTTTTCATCTAAACCCTGTACAAGTGCTGTTTGTTCACCAACTGTGATTCTTGTTGAGTAAAAATCATTTTTCTCGGATTCTGGTCCAGACATAGGAATTCGAGTAGGAGCTATTTTTGCAAAAGCCTTTTTAAGCGCCCAGATTTGAATTTTTGACCACATACCTATCCTAAAAACATAACAGCTTATTGAACACCACTTTGGGGGTTTGTAACACCCCAAAAAGGAGTATATTACATTGTTCAATAATTCCACTAAACAACTTCAATGTAAACAAGTAATTACGTAGGCTATAAAATGACTATTGTTAAAATACACCAAAACGACTTTTAATAATGTTATGGGACAAAACCCCAGCACTGTATAAATAAACAGTGTTGGTGGGTTTACCATTTTCCGCTTACAAAGCACCCAACTAACTGGCTGGTAATTTAGCAAGGTGGTTTTAATTTTTGCTGCTGTTTATTATGATGAGCGTACACTCTGCCTTTTTAAATCCATTAAGGTTTTATCAGTCATTTTATTAAGGATTATCTCATGTCTAGCTATAACGAATCTCCAGAGCAAATTGCACAGGCCACTGAGGGCTATGTGATGCAGCAAACTATGTTGCGTATTAAAGATCCAAAACCATCGCTGGCATTTTATGAAAACGTATTAGGTATGAAGTTGTTAGGTAAGTACGACTTTCCTGGTATGGAATTTACTTTGTACTTTTTAGGCTATGAGCAAGATATGCCAAAAGGCGATGATAAAGAAAAAACTCAATGGGTGTTTCGCCGCCCTGCGCTGATTGAGCTTACCCATAACTGGGGCACTGAAAACGACGACAGTTTTAGCGGTTATCACAGTGGTAATGAAGAACCAAAAGGCTTTGGCCATATTGGTATTAGTGTGCCTGATGTATATGCAGCGTGCGAGCGCTTTGCTAAGTATGATGTGGAGTTTGTAAAACAGCCAGACGGTGGCTCAATGAAAGGCCTTGCCTTTATTAAAGACCCAGATGGTTACTGGATTGAAATACTTTCGCCAGAGGGCATTACAGACATTATTCAATCGCAATAAAAAACACTAAACATAAAAAAGCCTGCAAGTGCAGGCTTTTTGTTTACAAGTACTGTGAAAAACTTGAATTTTTTAACGACGTAGTGCGTCTATACGTGCATCAAGCGGTGGGTGAGATGAAAACAACTCAGCCATGCCTTTACCACTGGCAATACCAAAGGCCATCATTGAGCCTTCTAATTGCGATGGGTGGTTTTGCTTTAATCGTTCAAGGGCTGAACGCATTTTATCTGCGCCTACCAACTGAGCTGCGCCGTTGTCGGCTGCAAACTCACGTTTGCGGCTGTAATGAGCAACCACCACACTGGCTAATACACCAAATAATATTTGGAATAACATATCGAATAAGAAATAAGTCCAGCTGCTGCCGCCCTCTTCTTCATCGCTATTGATAAAGTTGTCAACAATGCCAGCCAGTACTTTAGCGGCAAAAATAACAAAGGTATTAACCACACCTTGAATAAGCGTTAGCGTTACCATGTCGCCATTAGCCACATGCGATACCTCGTGCGCCAATACGGCTTCGGCTTGATCTTGGCTCATGTTATGTAATAAACCCGTGCTTACCGCCACCAGCGAATTATTTTTACTTGGGCCGGTTGCAAACGCGTTCATTTCTGGGCTGTCGTAAATAGCCACTTCTGGCATTTTAATACCGGCTTTTTTAGCTTGATCAGCCACAGTGCTTACCAGCCATTGTTCGGTTTCGGTACGAGGTTGGGTGATCACTTGCGCACCGGTTGATTTTTTGGCGATCCATTTCGACATAAATAACGAAATAAACGATCCACCAAAGCCAAATACAGTCGCAATTAGTAAAATTCCGCCAAGGCTACGATGGCTTAAGCCCAGCGCACTCATTATGATTGAAAGCACCACACCTAATACCAACATAACCGCGAGGTTAGTTAATAAAAACAAAAATACACGTTTCATACGAGTTCTCCAAAAATAACATTTATTGCTGAGCGATTTACTATGTTTGATCGGCTTTGAGCAATCACTGCGTCATGACACACTATGTCATAACGTCAGCGCTATTCTGTGACAAACTATGTCACAACACAAGGGTTATTTATGGATTTATGGATAATTTTTCAAGCAGGGTTTTATAAATTTGTAATTTAGGGGTTTGCTCTGTGTATGGGCTAATGGCAAGCAGTGGAAATGGTAAACGTGTTTTCAGTGAATCTAGGTTTGCTTGGTATTCATCCATAGTGGCATCAACTTGGTTTGCAATCCACCCTACACAATTAACACCCATACTTTGCATGTGTGCAGCAGTGAGTAATGCATGATTTATACAGCCTAGTTTCATCCCTACTACTAATATTACTGGCAGTTGCTCTGCTTTTACCCAGTCGTACAAATACTCGTTATTATTAATAGGTAAAGCCCAACCACCCGCGCCTTCTGTTAACAGGTAATCGGCGCCTTGTTGCTTAACATGTTGATAAGCCATGCTGAGCTTTTCTACTGTTATGTTTAGTCCCGCTTGCTCTGCAGCTATATGGGGAGCTATTGGCGGCGCAAATGCAAATGGGTTAATTATGTCGTATTTAGCGCTGACTGTGGCACTTTCCATTAGCATTAGCGCATCGGCGTTTACGAGCTGCTCAAACGCCATTTCACACCCAGAGGCAATCGGCTTAAAACCTATGGCGCGCTTTTTATGTTGCGCGAGTAACTTCAACAGCAAACTGGTTACATGGGTTTTACCGGCGTCGGTATCGGTACCGGTAATAAAAAACTGGTTCATGGCATGGCCTTATTATTTTTACTGGGCTTTTTCTAATGATAACAATACTACATGGTAAGATACATGGGCTTTATTGTTTATAATCGGATAGGCATCACATACTTTTTGCAGCGCTGATTTGGTTAATAAACCACGACGACTTGTTGCATGATTTTGTGCTGTGGCACCAATGGCTTTAATCGATTTTATAGCCGCTAATGCACTGCTGTGCTGATCGGTATAGAAGACTTTTTTTGAGGCAGTGATCTTAAACCCTGCCTTTTCGACCGATTGGTTTATATTATTATGGCTTGCAAACTGATTAATATGATTATGTGAATCAAGCACTGCAAAGGCGGTTTTGATCTCGTTTAATGACCCTGCAACAACCGTACTAATATAGGCTTGCCCGCCTGGTTTTAATGCTTGATAAAGCGAGTGCATTAAGGTTTCAAAATTAGTAGACCACTGCAGCGCAAAATTACTAAATAGCACGTCAATACTGTTAGCTTGCAGCGGTAAATTATCCATGTCGGCGCACAGTTTTGGGGTGTTTAAATTACTGCTTTTTAGCATGTTAAAGCTTAAATCTATGGCAACAACTTGGCCAAATAATGCCTTTAAAGCCTGAGTATTAACAAGCGGCCCTGCCCCTAAGTCAACACAGAGCTTTTTAGGGTTTGCACTAATGAGTTTAAATAAATCATTTGCCGCTTGTTTTTGCACATTGGCATGCTGGCTGTAACTGTTTGCTGCCTTTGAAAAGTTATGCGCTGTGGTTTTTTTTAAAGCCTGAGCAGCTATACACACAGTTGTAGGGCTAAGTGGCTTAGTTTTAATTGCCTGCGGGCTTATCATGAAATAACCTTTTGTAAGCTACCAACGAGTTGTTTTATATCGTCATGGGTGTGGGCTGCACTTAAGGTAATACGCAAACGCGAGGTATTGTGTAAAACAGTTGGCGGGCGAATAGCCGTTAGCCAAATGCCCTGCTGCTTTAGTTGCTCACTGGCTTTTAACGTTTGCTCGGCGCAGCCTAAAACAATCGGTTGAATCGCGGTGTTTGAGTCCATTAGCGCAATGTGCTGCTCTTTTGCTAGGCGTTTAAACAGCGCAATATTAGCGTTTAATTTGGCTCGCCTGTCGTTGGCGTCTCTTATACTTTTAATACGCGCCAAAGTATGAGCGGCAATAAACGGTGACATAGCGGTTGAGTAGGTATAATCACGATTAAACTGCAGCATGTAATCTATAAAATGCTGCGAACCTAATACGCACGCCCCACTACTAGCAACCGCTTTACCAAAGGTGATCACTAAAATATCGGGCAAGGTATCGGCTGCAATTAAGGCTTCACAACTGCCTAGCCCCGATTTTCCTAAAGCACCAAAACCATGGGCATCGTCTATCATTAGCCAGGCGTTATGCTGCTTTGCTAAGGTAAATAGCGCTTTAATTGGCGCGGTATCACCATCCATGGAGAACACACCCTCAGACACAATGAGCTTATTGCGCGCTTTTGATTTTTCTAGCCGTGAGCGTAAATGGTTTATATCGTTATGGTTAAAGCGTATTAACGCGGCGTTGGCGTGTAATGCGCCATCAATTAAACTGGCATGATTGAGTTTATCTTGAAAAATCGCACTGTGTTGCGCTGTCGCTTTATCTTGGAACAAGGCTTTAATCACACTGCTATTTGCGCTAAAGCCCGAATTAAACAACATACCTGCCTCATAACCCAAAGCACTGCATAAAGCTTGCTCAAGCGCTTGCTGTGGTTGTTGATAACCCGTTACTAGTGCTGAGCTATGGCTACCTAGTAATGGCGCGCTGGTTAATTCCACCGGCGAATCGCCAAACCCTAAATAATCGTTACTCGCAAAGTTAAGGTGGGTTTTATCATTAACCGTAATAGTGCGCGCTGTTGCGCTTTGTACTACATAGCGTTTACGCAATAGCTGCTGTGCTTTGCGTTCATCTAAATGGGTGTTTATAAATTCAAATGACATAAATGCTTTAACCTTCAACGCAATACTTTAAACCATTAGCATAGTACTGAGCACTTTACGCTTCGTAAAATAATTCTGCGGTTGCTTTATCAGCCACTTGCGATGACAAAGACGCAGCAACGGCTTCATCAGAATAGTCTTCGGTTGTTTCTGGGTTCATCCCGAGCTTTTTAATTAATTGCATGTCGGCATCGGCTTCTGGGTTTTCGGTAGTAAGAAGTTTATCACCATAAAATATAGAGTTAGCACCGGCAAAAAAGCACATTGACTGCATTTGCTCGTTCATTGCAGTGCGCCCTGCTGATAAACGTACGTAGCTATGGGGCATCATAATACGTGCTGTGGCAATGGTACGAATAAACTCAAACTGATCTAAGTCATCAACGTTTTCAAGCGGTGTTCCTTTTACCTTTACTAGCATATTAATTGGCACGCTTTCGGGCTGCTGGGGTAAATTAGCTAACTGCATTAATAAGCCATAGCGGTCGCTTGCTTGCTCACCCATACCGACAATACCGCCGGAGCAGACTTTCATACCAGCGTCTCGCACATTACCAATGGTGTCTAAACGATCTTGGAATGTCCGAGTTGATATAATTTGCTCATAGTATTCAGGTGAGGTGTCTAGGTTGTGGTTATAGTAATCAAGGCCTGCACTGCGCAGTTCATGGGCTTTTTCGTTATTTAACATGCCTAAAGTCATACAGGTTTCAAGGCCAAGGGCTTTTACTTCTTTTACCATTTGCGAAATGTATGGCATGTCCCTGTCTTTTGGATCTGACCATGCTGCCCCCATACAAAAACGGGTAGCGCCTTTTTGTTTTGCTAACCGCGCTTGCTCTACCACTTTTTCAACTTCTATGAGGCGTTCGCGTTCTAAATCAGTTTTGTAATGACCCGATTGCGGGCAATATTTACAGTCTTCTGGGCAGGCACCGGTTTTAATAGATAACAACGTAGAAATTTGTACTTTGTTTGGATTAAAATTAGCGCGATGCACAGAGGCTGCTTTAAATAATAAATCGTTAAATGGCATTTCAAATAAGGCTTTCACCTCACTGTGGGTCCAATCGTGTCGAACTGTTGCAAGCTCCATAATACTCTCTTTTATTTTTTCTCTTGGTGTTATTGGCTTAGAATACGTATTGCCGTACCATTGTCAACCAAGCCCACTTAGTTAAAGTTTACATATGAACATAAAACAAACGATAGACCTTGATTTTGATCGTCAGCACATTTGGCACCCCTACACCTCAATGACTCAACCTATTCCGGTTTACCCCGTAACGCATGCAAGTCACAACCTTATTCACTTAGAAACGGGCGAACAACTCATTGACGGTATGGCCTCATGGTGGAGTGCTATTCACGGCTATAACCATCCGGTTTTAAATGAAGCGATGCACGCCCAGATAGATAAAATGAGCCATGTAATGTTTGGTGGCATAACCCACCAGCCGGCAGTAGAGCTCTGTAAAAAGCTGGTAGCGATAACGCCAGAGGGATTAACAAAGGTGTTTTTAGCCGACAGTGGCTCAGTAAGTGTGGAAGTAGCTATAAAAATGGCGCTGCAATATTGGTTAAGCCAAGGGGTTACAACAAAACAAAAATTAATGACCCCGTTTAAAGGCTACCATGGCGATACGTTTGCAGCGATGAGTGTGTGCGATCCTATTAATTCTATGCATAGTTTGTACGCTGGTTTTTTGCCTGAGCATATTTTTGTGCCTGCCCCTATTAGCCAATTTAATAGTGCGTTTAATCAAGCTGAGGCTGATGAACTCGAAAGCTATTTTTTAAAGCACCACCAGCAAGTCGCCGCGTTTATTATTGAACCTATTGTGCAAAACGCCGGGGGGATGAATTTTTATCATCCTGAGTATTTAGCCTGTGTGCGTAAGCTCTGCACTCAATATGATGTTCTGCTTATTTGCGATGAAATTGCCACCGGATTTGGCCGCACCGGCAAATTGTTTGCTGTAGAGCATGCCAATATAGAGCCCGATATACTGTGTATAGGTAAAGCGCTGACTGGTGGCGCAATGACCCTTTCGGCAACCATAACTAGCGACAAAATAGCCACAGGAATCAGCGAAGGAGAAGCTGGGGTTTTGATGCACGGGCCTACATTTATGGGAAATCCGCTGGCCTGCGCTGTTGCTTGCGCCAGTATTGATTTATTACTAAGCCAAAACTGGCAACACCGTATCAGCGAAATAAATACTCAATTACAGCAGCTGCATAAATGCCAAGCGCTCAGCGCCGTAGTGAATGTACGTACTTTAGGAGCTATTGGCGTAGTAGAGCTAACAGAAGAGGCTGGTAGCATTGATGTCGCTAAAATTCAGGCTTATTTTGTATCTCAAGGAGTATGGATACGCCCCTTTGGTAAACTAATTTATCTAATGCCACCGTATATAAGTGACAAAAACAGTATTCGCGCTTTATGTGATGCTATTTATAACGCCATAAAAGGTAAACATTACGTATAGATAGGTTAACTATTATTAAGGGTTACGTTAAAATTTATGCAAATAATTAGTTTGCTGCCTATTCGTCCCAAAACATTGGTATTTTTAGCCCTGACCTGTCATTTAGTGTGTTGATCTGAGTGATCTTTAGGGATATGATAATGCCTATCATTTACAATAACATTTATGGACTCACTTGCTATGAAAATATTACTTAAGCCTGCCAAGACATTAAGTGCAAGTTTTTTACTCGCCTCTGCGATTTTTGCACAACCTGTATTTGCTAATGGCCCTATTGGTGAGCATGTTAATCACCTTCAAGCTAATTTAAAAACTTACAATGAAGACGTTGAATGGATGATCTCTAAAGTCGATACCATGGTAAGCGATTACGAGAAAAAAGGCGCAAAAGCAGTCAATAGTGATGATTTGGTTGAGTACTGGGAATCAGTTAAATTCCACAGCGCAATAGAAACTAATTACGTGCCTGTCTATGCCTCTATTTGGCAAGGTTTGTATGGCATAAAAATGGCTATCGATAATAAAAAACCAGCGCTAGAAGTACGCAAACAACAACAAGCAATGAATAATGCCCTATGGCAAGGATTAGGCGCAGTTAAACTGGCGGCTAAGTTTCAACAAAAAGGGTTATTAGATAGCGTAAAAGCTACAGCAACCAAAGAAATGACGCAAAGCGCGACTATCGACGAAATTAAACATAAATTAGACCGAGTGGTCGCTAAATATGCAGAACGTTTAAGCGATGAAGCCACCAACATAGTGCACGACACTTACCTACATTTATTTGAAGGTGTTGAAGGTACACTAATTGAGCAAGACGCGAAGTTAGTAGAAGTTCTAGAAAAAGACTTTAACGTAACACTTCCACAAGCAATTTCTAATAATAAAAGTGTTGATGAAGTTCGTGATGTGGTTGTTGATATGCAAACCAAACTAAGCCGCGCTCAAACGCTGATTGAAAAAGCAGAAAAAGCACGTAAGGATGTATTTTAAGTGAAACGCAGAACCTTTATTCAAGGCTTAGCTGCATTAGGGGTAGCGGGTGCTTTACCGCTATCGCTTTCACGCGCTTTTGCCGCTGATATTGCTATTGCAAACCCCGTGTCTGTTGATACATTGCCTAAATTAAAAGGTGCATTGACGCTTTATTTAGGCCGTGGTGAAGGTGGCTTGTACGAAAACGTATTACAAGCCATTCAAAAAAAGAACCCTGATCTTGACCTTGCCATTCGTCGCGGCCCTACCGCAGCGCTTGCCAACACCATTGTTGCCGAAGCAAATGCAGGGGTTAAACGTGCCGACTTATTTTGGGCAGTCGACTCTGGGGCAATTGGTTTAGTTACCGATGCCGGCCTTGCTAAGCCCATGCCGAGTGATTTATCAGCGCAATTACAGCCACAATTTAGATACGATGAATGGGCACCTGTTACTGGTCGTATACGTACTTTGCCTTTTAATACTGAGCGTTTAACCAAAGAGCAAATTCCAACAAGCATTATGGAAATAGCCGACAGTGATTTAAGTATTGGTTGGGCGCCTGCTTATGCTTCTTTTCAATCGTTCATTACCGCTATGCGACTTTTAGAAGGTGATGATAAAACAGCTAAGTGGCTCACAAAAGTTAAAAAACGTTCTAAAACCTACGCAGGTGAACTCGGTGTGGTAATGGGCGTTGAACGTGGTGAAGTAGACATTGGTTTTGCCAATCATTACTACACGCTGCGCTTAAAATCAGGTAAACCCGATGCAAAACTTGATTTAGCCTTTACGCAAAATGATGCTGGCTGTTTAGTTAACGCTTCAGGTATTTTATCGTTATCTGAAGACCCACTGGCAATCAACTTTATGCGCTATTTACTTAGCATTGAAGTGCAAAGTTATTTAGCAAGCGAAGCCTATGAAATCCCACTGGTTAATGGCATTACTCAACCCGATGGATTGCCTAAGTTAACCAGTATTTCGCCACCTAAAATTGATTTAACTCAGTTGGCTGATTTAAGCCCAACTATAGATTTAATGCGCAGCAGCGGCGTTTTATAATGCGAATACCTACATCTTACCCAATGGCGCTGCTTGCAGCGCTAGTGACCCTGACTCCTATTTTTGTTTTAATTACGCTTGCCTCTGACGCAAGCTCTTTTTTTGATAGCCATAATTTAACTATTTTAGGCAATACCCTGTCGTTAATGGGATTAACTGTATTAGGTTCAATTTTAATTGGTGTGCCCTTGGCATTCATTAGCGCCTATGTGCAGTTACCGTTTAAAAAGTTTTGGCTGGTGGTGTTTGCAGCCCCGCTTGCTATTCCTAGTTACATTGGCGCTTTTACGCTTTATGCTGCATTTGGTCCCGGCGGTGAAATAAACAACTTACTTGGTTTTGAAACCCCTTCTATGTATGGCTTAACGGGAGCCGCCATTGTCATGACCTTGTATACTTTTCCGTTTGTTATGATGACTACCCGTTCGTCTTTACTTAGTTTAGATGCCAGTATGGTCAACGCTGCTCGCACACTGGGTATGTCGATGACGCAAAGCGTATTTAAAGTTATTTTACCCCGCGTAATAAATGGCATTGCTGCAGGGTCATTATTGGTTGCGCTGTATACCTTATCTGACTTTGGTACTCCCGCAATGATGCGCTTAGATACGTTTACCCGTGTTATTTATGTGGAATACAATGCTTTTGCCTTAAGCCGTGCTGCTATGTTATCACTGCAACTGATGGTGATTGTTGGCTTTTTATTAATGATTGAATCACAAATAAAAACCGCCTCAGAGCGTCAAGGTCGTTCGCTTATTTTATTCCCTAAAAAATGGCAACTAGGCGCTATGTTTGCCACCTTTGCGCCTATTTTATTACTCGCTATTGGCCTACCTTTAGCAGTATTTACTTTGTGGTTAGTGCGTGATGGTTTTAGCTCGTTTGATTTTAGTATTGCCTGGCATTCAACTTACGCTTCAGCCATTGCCGCTATTGTTACGGTTATTGTTGCCATTCCAGTTGCCCATGCGGCTTTAAGTGGTAAGGCTGGTAAAGTAATGGAACGCGTTACTTACTTTGGTTTTGGTATTCCGGGTATTGTTATGGGCACAGCGCTTGTGTATGGCGGCTTACAACTACCCTTTTTATATCAAACGCTGGGCTTATTGATTATTGCTTATATGCTACGTTTTTTACCACTTGCGGTAGGTTCTGTGCGTACCAGCACCGAGCATCTTGACCCAAGCTTGGTAAAATCAGCGCGGGTATTAGGCGCAAGCCCGCGCGAAGCCTTTACGCGTATTACTTTACCCCTAACTATGCGTGGTATTATTGCAGGTGGCGCCTTGGTCTTTTTAGAGTCAATGCGCGAATTAGAAGCCACACTTTTATTAGGCCCCACCGGCTTTGAAACGCTATCTACCTACTTATGGCGTGTTTACGAAGCCGGTTATTTTGGCCGTGCCGCTATTCCTGGCTTATTGTTGGTGGTGATTTCTGCGGGTGCTTTAGCTATTATGATGTCTGGCGAAAAACGCAACCAGTTTGAACATTAAGGATTTATAAAAAATGCTATCTGTAAGTCAGTTGTCTATAGATTATGGCAGTAATCGTGTTGTTAGCGATTTAAATTTCACCTTAGGTGAAAGCGAAATATTAATGCTTGTTGGTCCAACAGGTTGCGGAAAAAGTACTATTTTACAAGCGTTAGCGGGGCTTTTACCGATTAGCGAGGGTGAAATTAAAGTGGCTAAATGGACAGCGACACCAAAGCATACTGTGGCGCCTGAAAAACGCAGCGTAGGTATGGTGTTTCAAGACTTTGCGTTGTTCCCTCATTTAACAGTTGAACAAAACGTATGTTTTAAACTTAAAGACACCAGCCCTGCCGATCACTGGTTAAAACTTCTTGGTTTAGATGCATTTAGGCATAAAAAACCAGCCACACTGTCAGGCGGGCAAAAGCAACGCGTAGCATTAGCGCGTACCCTTGCCCACCAACCTGACTTTGTATTACTTGATGAGCCGTTATCTAACCTTGATGCTGCCTTAAAAGATATGTTGCGTTGGGATATCCGCAACGCATTAAAAGAAGCTGGTGTACCGGCAATTTGGGTAACGCACGATCAAGAAGAAGCGCTTTCGGTGGGCGATCGTGTGGGTGTTTTAAAAGGCGGTAAAATACAACAAATTGACACCCCAGAGCAGTGTTTTAGTACCCCAAACAACCGCTTTGTGGCCCGCTTTTTAGGTGAAGCCAGCTTTATAAAAGGAACCCTAAATAACGGCCAAGCGCTTACCGATATTGGTAATGTACCTGCAAACGGCGTTGATTGTGACACTGGTGAGGTAGAAGTTTTGCTTCGTCCAGATGATGTATTATTAGTACAAAGCAGTATTGGTAATAATGGTGAAGTAATTTGGGTACGCTTTGAAGGCGGTAGCCGTTTATGCGCGGTTAAACTTGCATGCGAAACCGTGGTAACTAGCCGAGTAAGCCATGAGGTGGTTGTACACCCAGGTGACAAGGTACATGCTTCGCTCAGTACATCTCATCCCCTAGCGGCATTTAAAAGCTAGCGCGTAATAACACGAGTAGTTTTATGAAAAAGCCCTAATTTTGGGCTTTTCTTATAATTACCACTCAAACATGTAGGCCATTTTACTAATGGTTTTAAGCGGTATGTTATGGCTGTTGCGCTTGGCATATAAGTGCTGCATTGATTTGTCTTTTACTTCACCAACAATCACTTCTTTTACTTGATACCCTAAAGCTATCGCTGCTTGCGAATAGGCAATGAATTCCCATTTTTTAATGTTAGTGTTATCAACAATAACCAGTTCAATACCTTGTGCTAACGCGTTAATAAAACGTGCTAGGTTTAGGTTATGATATTGCGATAATTTAAACTTATCGAAATGATATTCACCCTGCTCGTTTACAAAGTAATCATCTGTTGAGCAAATAAAATAATTGCTTTCATCTGCGCCCGATAATTCGTCAGCGAGATTTTGCGCATAATATGACTTACCACTGCCTGGCAGTCCTCGTAAAATAAAAACTTGTTTCATAGCATCCATTTTTTATTAATGGTAAACGTTAATTCGGTTTGATTACTAATAATGCCACAAATTGATGAATTTTCAGAGTAACAAATGGTAATAGTAGCCATTTAACACTAAAAACTGGTTAAAAAAACCGCGCATGACTAAAAACTTTTAAAGAGTTGCCCACAACAGTTTTTTTATTTTACTTTACTAGGTATTATACAAGGTTCAAGTGCAGTGACCTTACATACATAAATGCATGAGTAACGCACAATTAATTTATATAGTTAGGCAACTTATATCATTGGAGTGAAGATGAGCCATTTAGCGATTTCAGAGCTATTAAAAGGCAATGTTGCGGTAGACAGCCAAGTAACCATTAAAGGCTGGATCCGTACACGCCGCGATTCAAAAGCAGGAATATCATTTTTAGCCGTTCATGACGGTTCGTGTTTTGATCCTATTCAAGCGGTAGTTCCTAATTCACTGAATAATTATGATGAAGTTACAAGCTTAACAGCAGGCTGTTCTGTATCGGTTACCGGTGTATTAGTACAATCAGCAGGACAAGGCCAATCTTTCGAGATTCAAGCTAACTCAGTGACTGTGTTAGGTTGGGTTGAAAATCCAGATACTTACCCAATGTCGGCTAAGCGCCACAGCATTGAGTACTTACGTGAGCACGCTCACCTGCGCCCGCGCACCAATATGATTGGCGCAGTAACGCGTGTACGTAACTGTTTAGCGCAAGCGATTCATCGTTTTTACCATGAGCAAGGTTTTTACTGGATCAGCACACCAATCATCACAGCCAGTGACTGTGAAGGTGCGGGTGAAATGTTCCGCGTATCAACCCTTGATATGCAAAACCTGCCAATGACAGATAAAGGCGAAATTGATTACAGCGAAGACTTTTTTGGTAAAGAAGCATTCCTAACGGTATCTGGCCAGCTAAACGGTGAAACATATGCATCAGCTATGTCAAAAATTTACACCTTTGGTCCTACGTTCCGTGCAGAGAATTCAAACACATCTCGCCACTTAGCTGAATTTTGGATGGTAGAGCCAGAAGTTGCGTTTGCTGATTTAGAAGATATCGCAAAATTGGCTGAAAACATGCTTAAGTACGTGTTTAAAGCCGTACTTGAAGAACGCCGTGACGACATGGAGTTTTTTGCTCAACGTATCGAAAAAACAGCCATTAGCCGTTTAGAGGAATTTGTTGAAAAAGACTTCGCACAAGTTGATTACACAGACGCTGTAGAAATTCTAAAAGCATGTGGCAAGAAATTTGAGTACGCTGTTGAATGGGGTGTAGATTTACAGTCTGAGCACGAGCGTTACCTAGCAGAAGAACACTTTAAAGCACCAGTTGTTATTAAAAACTATCCGCGCGATATTAAAGCATTTTACATGCGTCAAAACGAAGACGGCAAAACTGTTGCGGCTATGGACGTAGTAGCACCTGGCATTGGTGAGATCATTGGTGGTTCACAACGTGAAGAGCGTCTTGATGTATTAGATGCACGCCTTGACGAAATGGGCTTAAATAAAGAAGACTACAGCTGGTACCGCGACCTACGTAAATACGGTAGCGTGCCACACTCTGGCTTTGGTTTAGGGTTTGAGCGCTTAGTTGCTTATGTTACTGGTATGGGTAACGTACGTGATGTAATTGCATTCCCTCGTACTAAAGGCAGCGCAACGTACTAAGCCACGCTTTGTAACGTTAAATAAAAAACCAACCTAAGGGTTGGTTTTTTATTGTCTTTATCTAAATCTTTATAAATATCTTGCGTTTATAAAGCATATTTGACATTAACCAAAAGCCAATAACATGCAATAAAGCAAAGGTGAACGATGCCAATTTAGCACTCATGACTAAGGCTAACTGTTGATACATCCAATCCCCCAAGTTTAGCTCGCCAATATTAATCAGTGAATAGCTCAGTACCCACACACCCGATAACACATAAATAAACAACGGATTCGAGCCATATACAATTAATGGATTAACAAGGCGTTCGGGTTTTACTATGTCGCAAAGCCATACAAAAAAGGCCAGTACAATACAGGCAATCCCTGAGGTGTAAATAACGAAGGTACTGGTCCAAAGCGATTTATTAATTGGCATAATCAGCGAGCCTAATTGCCCTAAAGCGATACCAACAACCCCAATGACCAACAAACGCTTAATACTTGTCCATTGACTGCTAGAACTGGTAAGTAAACGGGTAACCTCAAAGCCAAATTAAACACTTACTACACTTGGTAAGGTGCTCAAAAGCCCTTCTGGATCAAACGCTAATCCTTTACCTTGCCACAAATGCGATTCACCTAATACCGCTATATCAACCGTTCTAACTAAGTTATTCTCTAGCGTATAGGCATTATTAGAACCAACACTTAAAAGCAGTAACCAATATGCAATTAAAATTGCAACCGATAAGCTGATCACCCCTCGCCTGTTGAGTAACAATACACAGATAGACGCTAAAATATAGGCAATGCCTATTCGCTGTAATACGCCCAGTATTCTTAAGTTTTCAATGCTCGTGGTAAAGGGATACATATTTAACGCTAAGCCAATAGCAAAAATAATTGCTCCTCGTTTTATCAGCCGTAACACTTGGCTTGCATTAGCTGTGCTGTTGGTTTTTTTAAATGAAAAAAACATCGCAGAGCCAATAATAAACATGAAAAACGGAAAAATTACATCCGTTGGTGTACACCCATGCCAATCGGCATGAAGTAAAGGGGCATACACGTGAGACCACGAACCCAGTGTATTTACCAGTATCATTACCCCCGCATAGCATCAAGCGCTTTATACCTTGTCATTTTGGCTCCTATTTAATAATTTGAGTGACTACACATGACAACGCTGTCACCTTGTTATAAAAAAAAGCCAAGCGCAAGTAATTTAGATAAGTGGCGTTATTGAATTAAAAAAGCCGCAGAATCAAGAATGAAACGGCGGCTTTAAATCAGAATATTTAACTTTATATAATGCTGTGGTTATAAAGCTTGTTCAAGTTCAGGTAATACATCAAATAAATCAGCAACTAAACCGTAATCAGCCACTTGGAAAATAGGCGCATCTGAGTCTTTATTTATGGCCACAATAATTTTTGAGTCTTTCATGCCTGCTAAATGCTGAATTGCACCACTAATACCCACCGCTATGTATAAATTAGGCGCTACAATTTTACCTGTTTGCCCTACTTGCATATCGTTAGGGACAAAGCCTGCGTCAACCGCTGCACGTGAAGCGCCAATTGCAGCACCCAGCTTATCGGCAATACCATTAAGTAGCGCAAAGTTTTCACCATTTTGCATACCTCGACCACCTGAAATAACCACATCAGCTGCAGTGATCTCTGGGCGTTCAGATTCGGTTTGCTCAACACTAACAAAGCTACTTAACTGTGAATCAGAGACCGTATCTAAGGTTGTGACATTAGCTGGTGCTTGTTCGCCTTGTAAATCAAAGCTACTTGCACGCACGGTGATCACTTTTTTATTATCGAGTGATTTAACCGTTGCTATGGCATTTCCCGCATAGATTGGGCGTTTAAACGTGTCTGCGTCAATAACATCAATAATTTCTGAAATTTGTGCAACATCTAATAATGCGGCAACACGCGGCATAAAGTTTTTACCTGTCGTTGTGGCACTTGCCACGATATGGCTATACTCATCTGCAAGTGATAACACTAGATCTGTCATGCTTTCAGCAAGTTGATGTTCGTACACCGCGTTATCTTCAAGTAATACATTTGTAACACCCTCGATGCTCGCAAGTGACTCACTCATGGCACCTAAGTTTATGCCAGCTAACAATACATCGACATCAAAGCCTAATTTTTTAGCGGCGTTAATGGTTTTTGAGGTTTCTGGTTTTAAGGCACCGTTATCGTGCTCTGCAATTACAAGAGTTTTCATTTAAATCACCTTTGCCTCTGTTTTAAGTTTTTCTACAAGCTGTGCAACGTCTTCAACAATAATGCCGCCGCTGCGTTTTGCTGGTTCTTCTACACGAACGACTTCAATACGCGGTGTTAAATCGACACCTAGCGAATCAGCCGCAATAACTTCTAGCGGCTTACGTTTGGCTTTCATAATATTAGGTAGCGACGCATAACGTGGCTCATTCAAACGTAAATCGGTTGTGACGATTGCGGGTAAATTAAGTGCAACGGTTTGTAAACCGCCATCAACTTCGCGGGTTACATTTACTTTGCCATTTTCAATAACCACTTTAGAAGCAAACGTACCTTGACCACGGTTAGTCAGCGCCGCTAGCATTTGGCCCGTTTGATTATTATCAGAATCGATAGATTGCTTGCCTAAAATAACCAGCTCAGGAGATTCTTGATCAACCACTTTCGCAAGTAACTTTGCAATATGGAGAGATTCTAGGTTTTGCTCGGTTTCAACATGAATCGCTTTATCAGCGCCAAGGGCAAGTGCTGTGCGTAATTGCTCTTGTGATGCTTTAGCGCCAATAGTCACAACAACCACTTCGCTTGCAGTACCCGCCTCTTTTAAACGAATCGCTTCTTCTACCGCAATTTCACAAAATGGGTTCATTGCCATTTTTACGTTTGTTAAATCAACACCGCTGTTATCAGGTTTAACGCGAGCTTTTACGTTGTAATCAATCACTCTTTTTATTGGTACGAGAACTTTCATAGGGACTCCATAATTATTTAAACCTATAAGCTAACGTATACGTCAACCTATTTATTTTATGAAATCAGACTACTTCCTGTTGACGTAAACGTCAACCTAAAATAACCTTAAACTATTCACAACCTGTAACGTTTAATTTGCATCACAAAATAACAGGTTGCTTAGCTTACTTTTTGCCTATAGGGCAAGAGTGAGTCCGTCATAGATAAAGAGGTTATTATGATTGAACGCGAAACCATGGAATTTGATGTTGTTGTTGTTGGGGCAGGCCCTGCTGGGCTTTCAACAGCAATTAAACTCGCGCAGCAAGCACAAGAAAAACAACAAGAGTGCATGATTTGTGTGGTTGAAAAAGGCTCTGAAGTGGGCGCGCATGTATTATCGGGTGCTGTTTTTGAAACCAAAGCATTGGATGAACTACTGCCAAACTGGCAAGAATTGGGCGCGCCTGTTACGACTAAAGTCCAAAGCGATGAAATTTATTGGTTTAATAACGAACAAAAAGCAACCTCTATCCCTCATTTTGCAACCCCAAACACATTTCATAATAACGGTAACTACATTGTTTCTATGGGGAATGTATGTCGTTGGCTTGCTGAACAAGCAGAAAGCTTAGGCGTTGAAATTTTTCCAGGCTTTAGTGCTCATTCACTTATTATTGAAGATGATGTTGTTAAAGGCATTATTACCGGTGATATGGGGCTGGATAAAAACGGTGACGAAAAAGACGGTTACATGCCGGGTATGGAGTTACGTGCTAAATACACGGTATTTGCTGAGGGCTGTCGCGGCCATTTAGGTAAGCAACTGATCAATCAGTTTGCTTTAGACGATGAATGCTCGCCACAGCATTACGGATTAGGCTTTAAAGAAATTTGGCAAGTGGATGAATCTAAACATCAGCTTGGTAAAGTAGTTCACGGAACCGGTTGGCCATTGAGTGGCGATACTGGCGGTGGTGCTTTTATGTATCATAGCGAAAACAACCAAGTGGTGGTTGGTTTAATTGTTGATTTAAATTATTCAAATCCACATTTAAGCCCATTTGATGAGTTTCAGCGCTTAAAACACCACCCGGTATTTAAAAACACCCTCGAAGGGGGTGAGCGTATTGCTTATGGTGCGCGCGCCATTGCCAAAGGCGGTTTACACTCTTTACCTAAAATGCATTTCCCGGGTGGCTTGTTAGTGGGCTGTGATGCAGGCACGCTTAATTTTGCAAAAATTAAAGGTAATCATACGGCTATGAAGTCAGGCATGATAGCCGCTGAGGTCATTTTTAATGCGCTACAAAACGATTTAGCTAACACTGATTTAACCCAGTACACCGCTGAGTTTAAAAAATCATGGGCGTATAAAGAGCTGTATCAATCTCGAAACTTTGGCCCTGCAATGCATACATTAGGTAAATTTGCAGGCGGTGCATACAACACCCTTGATCAAAACATATTTAAGGGTGCCCTACCATTTAGTTTTAAAGATAACGTACCCGATCACGCCACTTTAAAAGACGCTGATCAAGCTGAAAAGATTGCCTATCCGAAGCCTGATGGCAAACTCAGCTTTGATAAGCTTTCTTCGGTATTTTTATCAAACACTAATCATGAAGAATCGCAGCCGTGTCATTTAAAACTCAAAGATGCATCAATTCCGATTAAGGTAAATTTAGTTAAATTTGATGAACCTGCACAGCGATACTGCCCTGCAGGCGTTTATGAAGTACAAGAAGTCGAAGGCGAGCAAGTCTTTGTGATCAATGCACAAAACTGTGTGCATTGTAAAACCTGTGATATTAAAGATCCGAACCAAAATATCACCTGGGCCACCCCTGAAGGTGCTGGCGGTCCTAACTACCCCAATATGTAACAACCTTTCTAAAGAAATTATAAACTTATCCTAAATTGCAGGGGCTTCGGCCCCTTTTTTGCGCTATGCTGTTAAGTAATATGAATAAATGAGAGTGTGTTATGGCGTCGTCGAGTGTAATTTTTCGTTTTTTAGCAGAGCCTACCGATGTAAATTTTGGTGGTAAGGTGCATGGTGGTGTGGTCATGAAGTGGATTGACCAAGCAGGCTATGCCTGTGCTGCAGGTTGGAGCGGTCATTACTGCGTAACCGTATCGGTTGCGGGCGTTAAGTTTAGCCGTCCTATTTTGGTTGGCCAAATTGTTGAAGTGGAAGCAAAAATTGCACACACCGGTAAAACCAGTATGCAAATTTTCATACAAGTACGCTGTGGCGACCCTAAAACCCAAAACTTAGTTGAAACTAATCATTGTGTAATAAGTTTTGTTGCTATGGATGAGACGGGTTACCCTGTTGCCGTTCCTGAATTCACATCTGTTACTGACGAAGATAAAAAGCTAGAAAATTACGCCATTAAAATGAAACAAATAGCGATAGAAACAGAAAACTTACTTTATCAAGTTTAATTAAGTACCTTTTGCAGGTATGTATAAACTACAACAAGCTGTAAATTCTACAATTTTTATTTTTTTACAAATTAACAGTACGCTTAACAGCTGGATGTTTTGCGTACTTAAACCACCAAAAAAGTTCAATAAATACACTTTAAGAGCAAATATTGAACAAAAAAATTATTGGCATGTTCACTGCAATTAGTAAATCGACGTTTGATAAATCTATCGAACATTAGATTTTATTTTTTAAAGGAGCTATACAATGATTAAAACACTTTCTCTCTCTGCACTTGCTTTAGCAACACTGGGTTTTAATTCAGCAGCGCAGGCTGATGTTACCGACATGGACTCTCCACGTATTTATACGGGTATTGGTTACGGCCAATATTCATTTCAGTTTGAAGATAGTGAAAACGACACCGATTTCGATGACGATGCGCAAATGTTAAAAGGTTATATCGGTACTCAATTTAATGAACATTTAAGTCTTGAGCTTGCCTATCAAAATTTTGATGAAGTGAGTGACATAGACAGTAAAGCAGAAATTGATGGGGTATCACTAGCAGCGCGTTTTGCAGCGCCAATCACTGAAGATTTTTCTGTTTATGCGAAAGGCGGTTGGTTTGAATGGGATGCTGATTTAACTCAAGAACTACCAGTAGGCAGCGTTAGCGTATCACAAGACGGTGGTGACGTATTTTATGGTGCAGGAATTGAATATGCTTTCACAACCAATATGCAAGTGCGTTTAGAGTATGAGCGTTACGAATTAGATGATGATATTGATCCAGAAATGGACGTTGCGTCAGTATCTTTCCAATACATGTTTTAATAACAACTCAATAGTTGCAATGTAAGGGTAAGGCTAGGTTTAGCCTTGCCCTTTTTTATTCCATATTTAAACCAATCAGTCTAAACTCTCTTAATGCTGATTATATTAAGCTAATGCCACCAATGGTAATTACAGGTAGAATACCCCCCTATTTTATTTGTTAGCGAGCATTATGAGCGATTATCAGATTTCGGCTATTGGCCATATTCAATCACCGTATAAACAAAAGTTTGCCATTCCTAGACAACCTAGATTAGTACCCGAGGCAAAAGCTAAACTGATTTTTGCCAAAGAATTTAATCGTGAAGAATTTGTTCGTGGTTTAGATGAATTTAGCCATATTTGGCTATTATTTCGTTTTCATGAAACCGCAGATAAAGGCTATTCAGCAATGGTGCGCCCGCCGCGCCTTGGTGGTAATGAACGTAAAGGCGTTTTTGCCACACGCGCTACATTCAGACCTAACGCTATAGGGATGAGTGCTGTTAAGTTAGAGGGAATTGAATACAAAAATGGGCAGTTAGCGTTATTGCTCGCCGGTATTGATTTACTTGATGGTACACCTATTGTTGATATTAAGCCTTATTTGCCCTATTCAGACGCTTTACCTGATGCCAGTGCAGGCTTTGCCGACACGCGCCCAGAAACTCACATGAGTGTTGAATTTAGTGAGCAAGCTTTGGAATTTATAAATAAACAAAGCCACTATCCTGAGCTACAAGCGTTTATCAGCAATGTGCTAAAACAAGACCCTCGCCCAGCGTATAAAAAGCAAAAACAAGGCATGCAAAGTTATGGTATGAATTTGTATGAATACAACATTACCTGGCAAGTGACTGACTCTCACCATCTGGTTACTCATATAGATCCCAGTTAAACTAACTTTAAAACCCTGCTATAGCTATAAAATGCGATAAAAAATCACTTAGCGCTTTAGTGTCAATGCATCCGCTGGTAAACTGAGCGCCTTAATTAAAAGAACATATTACTCTATTTCGGAAAAAACATGCGTACTAGTCAATATATACTCGCTACACTTAAAGAAACGCCATCAGATGCGGAAATTGTATCGCATCAATTAATGCTTAGAGCCGGAATGATCCGTCGCGTCGCTTCGGGTTTATACACTTGGCTACCCTCTGGTTTACGTGTGCTTAGAAAAGTAGAAAACATTGTACGCGAAGAAATGGATAAAGCAGGCGCAATTGAAATGCTAATGCCAGTAATTCAACCGGCTGACTTATGGGAAGAATCGGGCCGCTGGAGTGAGTTTGGTCCAGAGCTTATGCGCTTTACCGATCGTCACAATCGTGAATTTGCCATGGGCCCTACCCATGAAGAAGTGATCACCGATTTTGTTCGTAAAGAAATTAACAGCTACAAACAACTACCAATTACTTTGTACCAAGTACAAACTAAAGTACGTGACGAACGTCGTCCGCGCTTTGGTGTTATGCGTGCTCGTGAATTTACTATGAAAGATGCCTACTCATTCCATTTAACCGATGAATGTTTAGATGCAACTTATCAAGTTATGCACAAAGCCTACTGTAATATTTTTGAACGTTTAGGCCTTGATTTCCGCCCTGTTATTGCTGATACCGGCTCTATAGGCGGTAGTGTATCGCATGAGTTTCACGTACTTGCTGAATCTGGCGAAGACGCCATTGCTTTTAGTGATGCCAGTGACTACGCCGCTAATATTGAAAAAGCAGAAGCGCTAGCGCCAACTGAAGCTCGCCCAGAAGCAAGCAAAGAGCTAAAAGCATTCCCAACGCCTGATGCTAAAACAATTAATGAGCTGAAAAAACACTATGGTGTAAAACCACATCGCGGTGTTAAAACACTGATTGTTTATGGCGCCCCTGATGAAGACGGAAAACGTGGCTTAGTTGCACTAGTACTGCGTGGCGATCACGAGCTTAATGAACTTAAAGCTGAAAAACACCCACTGGTTGCTGCACCATTAGAAATGGCAACCGAGGCAGATATTGTGGCTGCCATTGGCGCAAAACCGGGTTCTTTAGGCCCTGTTGGCTTAAACATGCCAATTATTGTTGATAGAACGGCGAATGTAATGGCTGATTTTGTAGCTGGCGCAAACAAAGACGATGAGCACTTTAGTGGTATTAACTGGGATCGCGACGTAACAGACTACGAGGTTGCTGATATCCGTAATATTGTTGAGGGCGATCCTAGCCCGTGTGGTCAAGGCACGTTGCAAATTAAGCGCGGTATTGAAGTTGGTCATATTTTCCAACTAGGTACTAAATACTCAGAAGCAATGAAAGCAGGTGTATTAAGCGAATCGGGTAAAAACCAAACAATGACTATGGGTTGTTATGGTATTGGTGTATCGCGCGTAGTTGCCGCTGCCATTGAGCAAAATAACGACCAATACGGTATTACCTGGCCTAAAGCCATCGCCCCTTTCGATTTAGCAATTGTGCCAATGAATATGCATAAATCGCATCGTATTCCTGATATTGCTAATAATCTATATCAAGGCTTGAAAGATGCAGGTTTAGATGTGCTATTTGATGACCGTAAAGAGCGCCCTGGTGTTATGTTTAACGACATGGAATTACTCGGTGTACCTTACACGCTTGTAATTGGTGAGCGTAACCTTGATGAAAACAAGGTAGAACTTAAAAACCGCCGCACTGGTGAAAAGCTAATGATAGATATTGATAGCGCGATTGAAACAATCAAAAATCAATTTAATGCATAAGCTTAAAATTAATTAAAAAAACCGCTGTATGATTTTTTCATACAGCGGTTTTTTATTAATTTCTGTAAGCCAAGCTCGATTTTTTAAGTACTCATTTCAGCACTAAAACCTAATAATAATTAATTATCTAAACAACACATCTTCACGGTTAAACCATTTCACACAAAATGCCAGGAGTGCCCCAGCGATGAATGCTGTTGCTAGGAATATCAATCCCACCAGCGTGTAATCGACGGTGCCTTTAACAATTTCTTTAATCGCTAAGGCGACGTTAGTTACCGGAATAAACGCCGTTTTAGAAGTCAGTTCCATGTTAGGCATTATTGAAATAATAATCGGGAAAAACACGACCATACTTAATGGCGTCATGTAATTTTGCGCTTCTTTAAACGAGCGTGCATAGATTGATATTGCCAGAGCTAATGCAGAAAAGGTTGCAGCTATAGGCAATAATAAGACAAAAATCATTAGTAAGTCTGTGATAGCCAATGTACTAAAAGCGGCTTTGATAAATTCAAGATCAGCAAAAGCCAGCGCTAAGGCTATCCAACACCCCATACTAATAACGGTTATCGTGGTTGATGCAATTGACGTAGTGAGTAGAGTAATGAATTTACCCAATACTAGCTCGGTACGAGTAATAGGTGTAAGTAATAAAGTTTCTAAGGTACCTCGTTCTTTTTCACCGGCCCCTAAATCAATAGCTGGATACGTTGCGCCTACCAGTACTAACGGAATAAGTAGATAAGGTAAAAACCCACCCACTTTTTCACCTAGGTTTTCGCGCTTATCGGCAGTGTCTACTTTAACTACATTAACTGGCTTTAAAATAGATTCTTGTGCGCTTTTATCTATACCAAAGCTCAATAATTTACTTTCTTGTAAAGTATCGCTGTACTCTTTAGCAAGCTCTTTGACACGCTCAAATAAGAAGTTAATTGATTTTGAATCATTAAATACAACTTGCCATTCGCTTTGCTTTTGCTCATTTAATGTTTTCACTGCATCACTTGGCAGGTATATTCCCATGTCGATATCGCCGGCGTTTACACCAGCTTTTAGATCCTCAATACTGTTGAAGGTTTTATCACCTTTATATAACTCAAAGCTTTTGTGATAAAACACTTTATCAGTAAATTCTGGTGCATAGTCGCCATTGATAATCACATAGGTATTTACTTTTTGTTCAGCATCAAGCGCAGCTTGCGAGGATATAAACGCAACCACAGCAAATAACAACGGGAAAACTACAATAGGAAATACCACCACGAACAACAAGGTTTTTTTATCGCGTAGTAGCTCGGTTAATTCCTTTTTAAATACTTCAAACATCATGTTTCTCCGTTAATATGTTCATAAACGCTTGATTTAATTCTTCACTGTTGCCTGCCTGTTTAAATTCAGCAAGCGTGCCATCAAAACAACTAACGCCTTCATTAATCACCGCAACGCGGTCACATAAAAGGGCTACTTCATCCAAATGATGCGTAGAAAAAATAACAGGAGTACCTTGTGCTTTTAAGCCTTTAATAAAGTTGATCACCGTTTGGGTGGTCATAATATCGAGGCCGGTAGTTGGCTCATCGAGAATAACAACGTCTGGGTTATGTACCACAGCACGCGCAATGTTGGCTTTTTGCTTCATGCCGGTTGATAAGTTTTCAGCACGTTTATCAATAAATTTACGCATATCGAGTAAGGTAAATAACTCTTCACAGCGTGCCTTGATTGCCTGCTTGCTCATGCCATGTAGCTTTGCAAAATATTCGATATTTTCTTTTACCGTTAAACGGCCATATAAACCAGTAGAGCCAGACAAAAAACCGATAGATTTACGCCCAATGAGTGGCTTTTTAATTATGTCATTTCCAGCAATAGTAATACTGCCATCATCCGGTTTTAATGCGGTTGAAATCATTCTTAAGGTGGTGGTTTTACCCGCGCCATTAGGCCCTAACAGCCCCAATACTTCGCCTTTTGCACAGCTAAAGCTGACATTTTTTACTGAATGAAAAAAGTCTTTATCTTCGCGTGGGTCTATATCATCTATTTTATTTTTTTTATGATCTTTGGTGAGCTTAAACTTCTTCTTAAGCGCGGTGACTTCTATCATTTTCGTGTCCTTCGTTTCGGTCTAAAATAGTCCGTGTTATCGTAAAATGATGGATTGTTATTCTCATCACACCAACCAGGTACACCTAATAAAGGTAAAGGTGAAAGCTGTTTGTTATCGGCTAAACAATCATCAGTTTTAATCATCTCATAAAGTTGCTTATCTAGGTACTGATATTGCGTTACTAAATCTTTACAAAATATTTCATCGGGTACATTTACAAATAAGGCTTTGCCTGTGAGCCCAATATAAGGTTTGGTCAACATTTCGTAATTAGCGTGGCCAAACATGAATGGCGCTATAGTTTTACCCCACTGCTCTCTATGCGTTATAAATGCTGTTTTCCATTGGTGGTCTCTTAACCACTCCTTCCACTGTGATTCGCTAACAGCTAGTACGACCCCACACTCGTCAAACAAAGTCAGTGCGTTACGGTGTTTACTACGTTGTTTTAATCCGTGCTCGGCTATTTCGTCTACATGACGCTGATTTATTAAGGCTTTTGTTTTTGGAAATAAACACCAAATAAAACCACCAAACAGATCATGCCAGTTTTGTTGTCGGGTGGGCACGTCCCCTGTTTCAAAAATGACTTGTTCATAATAGCGCTCAGCAAAATCAACCTTGGCATCATCGACAAAACGAATGGGGAGATTATTAGCATTGATGGCGTTTAAATACGGGGTAAAGTACGCAGGCTCAGGCCAGTCTGTTTGCTGATCTATTTTAAACAGCTGACGAAGGTGCTCAAATGCACCTCCATTTATACTCGTTACTTGAAATTGTTCTGGGGGAGTAAAACGCTTCATTGTTACCTTTACTGTACATTTTTATCAGTAACAGTTTACCGCAAAAACTGGTTCTAATTAACAGAAGTTCATATACTAACGCCACTTAGAACAAAAAAAGAGCCAATATGAAACGTTATTTTTCTTTGACCCTAATAACAACGGCAATTTTAGCCGGCTGTGCAACAACAAGTATCACATCTGATGATGTCGCTAAAGGCTACAACAGCATTCAAGCGGATGAAATTGCTAAGCATGTAAAAGTGTTAGCTTCTGATGAATTTGGTGGACGTGCTCCTTCATCTGAAGGTGAAAAGCTTACACTTGATTACTTAACAAAAGAATTTACTGCTTTAGGCTTTGAGCCGGGTAATGGCGACAGCTTTTTCCAAGAAGTGCCGCTTGTATCGTTAGAAGCAGACTCTGATATGGTGCTTAATATTGGCGGTAAAGACTACCAATACAAAAAAGACATGGTTATGGGCAGCAGCCGTATTAGTGCGCAAGAAGGAATTGAAAACTCGGAGCTGGTATTTGTGGGCTACGGTGTTAACGCACCTGAATATAACTGGAATGATTACGAAGGCCTAGATGTTAAAGGTAAAACCGTTGTTATGCTGGTAAACGATCCGGGTTTTGCAACTAAAGATCCTGCTTTATTCACCGGCGATGCAATGACCTATTACGGGCGCTGGACTTACAAATACGAAGAAGCAAGCCGTCAAGGTGCTGCTGGTGCTATTATTATTCATGAAACTGCTCCAGCGTCTTACCCATGGTCTGTGGTTGAGAACTCATGGAGTGGCGAGCAATTTGGTTTCGTAAAAGAAAACAATAATATGGACCGTGTTGCTGTTGAAGGTTGGGTTACTGTTGATGTAGCAAAAGAGCTTTTTTCTAAAGCAGGCCTTAATTTTGAAACCGCCAAAGCAAACGCTGCCAAAGGTGCTTACCATGTTGATATGGGCGATTTAACAGCCACTGTGAATGTAAAAAACACCATCAAAAAATCGGTATCTTATAACTTTATTGCCACTCTTCCTGGTAGTAAAACACCCGATGAGCATATTATTTACTCTGCGCATTGGGATCATTTAGGAACGGATAAAAACCGTAAAGGCGATCAAATTTATAACGGCGCACACGATAACGCAACAGGTACAGCCGGTATGATAGAAGTTGCCGAAGCCTTTACCAAACTAGGTAAACGCCCTGACCGTTCAATAACCTTTTTAGCGGTAACCGCTGAAGAGCAAGGTTTATTAGGCTCGAAATATTATGCTGCGAATCCAGTTATTCCAGCTAATAAAACCGTTGCAAATATTAATATGGACAGCTTAAACCTATTAGGTAAAGTAAAAGATATTAGTGTGGTGGGTATTGGTAAATCACAAATGGATGAGCTATTAGCAACTGCGGCCAAAGAGCAAGGCAGAAAAGTATCGGGCGACCCTAAACCATCTTCAGGTGGTTACTACCGCTCAGATCACTTTGCCTTTGCTAATATGGGTGTTCCTGCCATGTATGCCGGTGGCGGTACACAAGCGTTTGATGAAGAAACTGCAAATTACCGTAAGCGTATGAGCTTAGTACTGCGTGGTTGTTACCACCAACCTTGTGATAGATACCGTGATGAGTGGGATTTATCAGGTGCGGTTCAAGATTTACAATTATTTTATAAAGTAGGTTTTGATATTTCACAACAAACTCAGTGGCCTACGTGGAATGAAAACTCAGAGTTTCAACGTAAAAAATAACTACTGCGCCAACACATAAATGATATTGATTATCATTTGATAAAATAGTACAGTGCGATCTCATTCTTTAATTAGGTCGTACTGTATGTTTTTAACATCCCATTTAGGAGTTATTTCGCCAGCTGCAAAACGTGTTTTTCATCAAAATAAACGCCTAATTTTACCTCTGTTAATTTTAGTCTGTTTAGCCCTGCCCGATTCACGCGCCATAACAATTACTGCACTGAGTGATGCTTTTTTTCAAGTCAGTGTGTTTGTTGTTGCGACCTTATTTATTTACTACTACGCGATTGATCATTTACCCCAACTAGAGCTTCGTTACCTAAATGCTAAGTCACCGGTATTAGAGGTAAGCTTTGCTGCTTTTTTAGGCATGTTACCAGGCTGTGGTGGCGCGATTATTGTGGTGACTCAATTTACAAAAGGCCAAGCTAGCTTTGGCGCAATTGTTGCTGTATTAACGGCCACTATCGGTGATGCCGCGTTTTTATTGTTAGCGACTCGCCCTACCGAGGGTTTAACCATCATGGCAATAGGGTTTGTGGTTGGCTCAGTAACGGGTTTAATCGTCAACACACTTCATAAAACAGGCTACTTATGCCCAACTGATCAAAAGCACACACCACAGGTTACCCTTTTACCGACGAAAATAATTACGCTCAGTAAGCCTATTTGGTACATCGCTATTATTCCGGGGTTACTCATTGCCTTTTTACTCGCTTTTAATATTGATTTGAGCCAATTTGGGCAGTACACCACATTCTCTGTTACTCATTTTGGCGCATTAATGGCGTTGTTTGTCGTATTTATGTGGGCGTTATCTTCAAAAGGTGAAAGCTATAAAGAAGTAACCTCAGAAGATGATATATGCAGTCCACCTTTAAAACTCACAAAAGTACTGCAAGATACTCATTTTGTAACCGCGTGGGTGGTTGCCTCCTTTATATTATTTGAACTACTGGTGACAGTGTTTGGCCTTGACTTAAAAACATGGTTTTTTTAAATTATGCTTATATGGCCCCGCTCATAGCTGTATTAATTGGTTTTTTACCTGGCTGTGGCCCGCAAATCATTGTCACCACTTTATATATTCAAGGGGTTATTCCGTTTAGCACATTAGCGGCCAATGCCATTTCCAACGATGGCGATGCGCTTTTCCCAGCCATTGCCATGACACCTAAAGCGGCTATTATTGCCACACTATATACCGCAGTCCCGGCGTTATTAGTTGGTTATGGCCTGTATTTTCTGAGCTAAATCAGTCTAGCTTTTATTTATTAAGTTATAAAAAAACCAGCTAGTTGCTGGTTTTTTAATTTATAAATGAATATAAAGACTTAGCGCATAGCCATCATCATTTTAGCTGGCTGCTCTAAGTATTCTTTCCATAAATTATTAAAGCGCGCGATAGTGCCGCCATCAATTACACGGTGATCCCCTGACCAACTTACTTGCATAATTGCACGCGATACCACTTGCCCTTGCTCGTCAAAGCGCGGAAGGTGCTGTAATTTACCTAAGGCAACAATCGCCACTTCTGGCTTATTAATAATTGGCGTAGCTATAGTGCCACCAATCGCACCTATATTCGAAATACTAATAGTACCGCCTTTTAAATCATCTGGTGCTACGCGGCCTTCTCGAGCTGAATCGGTAAGCTGAGTTAAACTGTTAGCAACCTCTACAATACTTTTAGTTTGGCAAGCCTTAATGTTAGGCACTAATAAACCGACTTTAGAGTCTACTGCAACCCCAATGTTATGATCGTCATAGTAAGTAATTTCGCTACAATCATCATTTACTTTTGAGTTAAGTACTGGGAATTGACTCATTGCCAACGATAACGCCTTAATAAAGAACGGCATCATAGTTAACTTAACACCCTGTGCTTTATATTGCTCTTTAAGATCAGTTCGAAGTGCAATTAAATCAGTTAAGTCAATTTCATCACTGTAGGTAAAATGTGGAATAGTAGAAACCGATGCCACCATTTGTTTTGCCATGGCCGCTTTAATGCCTTTAATCGCTTCTGTTCGTGTTCCACCCGAACTAGTCGCGTTACTCTGAGTCGTTTGTGGCTTGTTAAGCTCAGAGGTATCCATGCCAGATGGCACTTCATTTTTTATAAACGCCTCAATATCTTGTTTATAAATACGGCCATTTTTACCACTACCTGGTACGCAGGTTAAATCAACGTCAAGCTCACGCGCTTTACGCCTAACCGCCGGTGATGCAACCGCTTTTTCGTTAACTATTGCAGTTTGCGTTTGCTTAGCAGGTGCGTCTGACGTTGCGTTACTTTGTGCTTTTACAACTGCTTGGTTAATATCAACGTCTTCTTTTGCGACTTGCCCTGCAACCGTCATTTGAAATAATGGGCTATGCACCTTTGCAATTTCACCTTTTTGATAATACAGCTTTTGCACTGTACCTGTGTATTTAGCCGGTATTTGTACTAATGCTTTATCGGTCATTACATCACAAACGGCTTGGTCTTCTTCTATTTCATCGCCCTCTGCCACTAACCATTCAACAATTTCACACTCAACAATACCTTCACCAATGTCGGGTAAAATAAAGTCTTCTAAGTGTTCACGAGTACTTGTTGGTGAAGAAGCTGTTTCAGTCTCTTCACTAGGCGCTTCACCGGCAACATCCATTGCAAATAACGGCGCATGTACTTTAGCAATATCGCCTTTTTTACAATGCAGCTTAGTGATCACCCCATCGTGTACCGCTGGAATTTGCACTAAGGCTTTATCTGTCATCACATCACAAATAGGCTGATCTTCTTTTACAGTGTCGCCTTCTTGTACCAGCCATTCGACTACTTCGCATTCAACTATGCCTTCACCAATGTCGGGTAATATAAAATCTTTAGCCATGGAAACCCCTAAAAGTTCACTGATTGTTTAATTGCGGCCATTACTTTTAATGCATCTGGAACATATTCTTTTTCGAGCGCCAGCGGGTATGGCGTATCTAAACCACACACACGTAAAATAGGCGACTCTAAATGCAGAAAACACTCTTGAGCGATGGTTGCGGCTATTTCTGCGCCAAAACCGTTAGTAATAGGTGCTTCATGACTAACAATAAGACGGCCTGTTTTAGTCACTGATTTAGCAATCGTTTCAACATCCCATGGTAAAATACTGCGAAGGTCAATCACTTCACAGCTAATGCCCTGTTCACTGGCTTGCTTTGCCGCTGCTTCTATAGTTTCCATTTGTGCACCCCACGCTAATAAAGTAACGTCAGTACCCTCTTGAACCACTTCAGCTTTACCAAGTTCAATGCTGTAATCTTCTTCAGGCACTTCACCAGTTGAAGCACGGTATAAACGTTTGGGCTCAAAAAATAGCACTGGGTTGTCGTCTTTAATACACGCACGCAGTAAGCCTTTAGCTTGGTAAGGGTTACGCGGCACGACAATTTTTAACCCTGGCGTGTGAGCAAAGTACGCTTCTGGCGATTGCGAGTGATACAAACCACCAGCAATACCGCCACCGTAAGGTGTACGAATCGTTAGATTACCCACATTAAACTCATTACCACTACGATAACGAAACTTAGCCGATTCATTCACTATTTGGTCAAACGCAGGAAAGATGTAATCAGCAAATTGAATCTCTGCCAATGCAGGTGCACCAAAGGCAGCCAAACCATTAGCAAAGCCTAAAATACCTTGCTCTGTGAGCGGAGTATTGAATACGCGATGCTTACCGTACTTTTCTTGTAACCCTGATGTTGCTCTAAAAACACCGCCAAAATAACCCACGTCTTCACCAAAAATACACGCTTGAGGATGTTCATTCATAGTGATATCTAAAGCAGAATTAATTGCATGTAGCATGTTCATTTTAGCCATTACTTAATTCTCCCTGCTGTTGTTGGGTAGGCGTCTGGATGTGCTTTTATATGCGTTTTAAGTTCATCATATTGACGTTGTAAAGATGGAATTGGCGTATCGTAAACATCTGAAATTAGCTCTTCTAACGCCGGCTTATCAATTACTTCAGCGCGTTTTAGTGCCGCTAAAATATCATCACGAATTGTTTCTTTCGCTTTGATATCTTCTGCGTCATCTAACCAATTTTGTTTTACTAACCATTTTCTAAAGCGCTCAATTGGGCATGTTTTATAGTTTGCTTCTTCATCTTTTGAACGGTAACCGCTTGGATCATCTGATGTTGAATGCGCACCTAAACGATACGCTATCGATTCAATTAATACCGGTTCACCTTGTGTTGCAGCAATTTCGCGGGCTTTTTTAGTAGCCGCGTAAACGGCGAGCGCATCACTGCCATCAACACGAATAGTTTTAATACCATAACCCACACCACGCGATGCAATCCCATCGCCTTTAAATTGCTCATCGGCTGGGGTTGAAATAGCATAACCATTGTTACGTGCAAAAAAGATAACCGGTGCTTTATGTACTGCAGCCATATTTAAGCCTGCATGAAAATCACCTTCTGAAGCAGCCCCTTCACCAAAATAACAAATAGTAACGTTATCAATAGTACTTGCTAGTTCTCCTGTTTTAGCATCAATGTGTTTTACTTTTTGACCATATGCGTAACCCGTAGCCTGTGGAATTTGTGTTCCTAAAGGTGATGAAATGGTCATGTAGTTAAGTGCATTAGAACCATAATGGATCGGCATTTGACGGCCTTTACCTAAATCTAATTCATTAGAAAACATTTGGTTCATAAATTGATCAAGGGTAAAACCACGATAGTGTAAGGCTGCTTGTTCACGATATTGCGCCATGATCATGTCATCTTGTTCAAGGGCTGCAGCAGAGGCTGTTACCGCCGCTTCTTCTCCTAAACACTGCATGTAAAAGCTAACACGCCCTTGGCGTTGAGCACCCTGCATACGTTCATCCAATAAACGAATAAAACGCATGGTTTCGTATAATTTAATAGCGGTGTGTTTAGAAATATCAGGTGCAGGAGCACTAGGATGAATGTCGCCGTCCTCAGTTAAAATACTCAGGGTTGGAATATTAAGTGCGTGGCCGTCAATAAACTCAAGCTCATGATTAATATTCAGCGATACGTTATTGGGATTACTCATAACCTACCTTCTTTTGTTGTCGGTATCACAGCGCCCCTTTGGATTATTATTATGGGTGATAGTTGCTGAATAAACTTTGCAACATCTGCACTGTATTTAATTAAAGCTGCCAACACTTTACGTTAACGTAAAGTGTTATTCAACAAAACTGTGACCAAAGAAAAGTAAATAATGAGCAAAAAACTGGCAAGTTAACTATACATATAATTAACCACTTATTAATCAGTTGGTTAAACTTTAATAACAAGTGGTCTGATGTGTTGATTTAGCTAAAGCGGCTATCCACTTGCATAGGGACTACCGTAAGCAATGCACGTTGCCCAATGGCAACCTGTGCGTTAGGAAAAATAATTGCTTCCCCTTCTACGTCGGCATATATGGCATTATCGCCATCGGTGGCTAAAAGCTCACCCTTTGCAAACCCTGTAAAATTCTCGGCATCGTCAGAAAACGGAAAACTAAAGTTTTGCTCTGTGCGGTTAATAGTTCGATGAACAGAAAACAACTCAAAGTCGCTTGCATTAAATTCTGGGTATTTTACGTCTTTTTGGCTAATTAATGCAGTTAGTGTTTGTTTGGTTTTTGCAAAGCGTGACATGTCGTTTTCACCAAAGGGTTTCACTTGCCCAAGCTCTACAGTAAATGAGTCGGCACCATGAACAAACGACGAATAGTAACTAAACGTGGTAGCTGGCGACTTCATCATCAATACTGTATTTACACCACAGCTTAATAAGAACTGCAGTTGCGACTTTTTCCAAGGCTTGCCATGTAAGAATGGGTAAACAGCAAATTTTTCGTTTTTAGAACCGCGAATAGCGGTATGTAAATCATAATGACAGCGATACGTACCCTGCTCTGAACGCGCATAAAAATCGCTAACATATTGCTCAAGTTTATCAGCGCGAACGCGTTCGTGGTTCATCGCTATACCATCAACAGTGTGGTGGCCGTTAAACAAGCGGTTTAAGTTCTCTTCTACAAATCGTTTACCAATATTAATTGACTGAGGATTACCAAAAATAAATAAAACACGCTGTTGTAATTCAAGTTGCCCACTAATAATGTGTTTAATCAGTTCATCGCAAATTTCAATAGGGGCTGTCTCATTGCCATGAATGGCACTGGATAGCACCACATTTTTTGAGGTTATACAATCTGGTTCAAACTCAATTACTCCGGTATCGTGTATGGTAACCTGAGTATTGTTATTAAGCGTAAATTGACCTGCCTCTAAATGCCATTCATGGTTACGCGAAAGCGTTAAAAAATCACCATCTTGTTTTAATTGATTAATATATTCTGCAGTGGCTGACATAACGATAAAAGCCCTTTTTTTGTAAATTATAGATACAAAAACGGCTGATAAAATCAGCCGTTTTTAGTTGTAATTGCATATTAGCTAATCACTGAATCAACCAGTTTTTTAGCTTCTTTTTCTAATAAGGCTAAGTGCTCTTCGCCTTTAAATGATTCTAAGTAAATTTTATAAATATCTTCCGTACCTGACGGACGCGCCGCAAACCAGCCGCTTTCAGTTACCACTTTTAGCCCACCAATAGCTGCATTATTACCTGGCGCATGAGTTAGCTTTTGTAAAATAGGCTCACCCGCTAAGGTATCTGCTTTTACATCATCAGCACTGAGTGCTTTTAATCGCGACTTTTGCTCAGGCGTTGCTGGCGCATCTAGGCGTTTATAAAGTGGTGCACCAAATTCTTGCTCTAGTTCTTTATACAGCGCAGACGGTGTTTTACCTGTAACTGCAAGAATTTCAGCGGCAAGTAGCCCCATGATAAAGCCATCTTTATCTGTACACCAAACGCTACCATCAAAACGTAAAAAAGCAGCACCAGCACTTTCTTCACCACCAAAAGCCAATTTACCTTTATTTAACCCCTCAACAAACCATTTAAAACCAACGGGTACTTCTTTTACTCTACGCTTGTTGCGCTGAGTTACCTTGTCAATCATTGAGCTAGAAACCAGCGTTTTACCGATTTCAACACTGGCATCCCAATCGCGATGCGTTAGTAAATAGTCAATCGCTACGGCTAAAAAGTGATTTGGATTCATTAACCCATCTGGTGTTACTATGCCGTGACGGTCATAATCAGGGTCATTACCAATCGATAAATCAAAATCATCTTTAAGGGCAATTAAATTCGCCATTGAATAAGGTGATGAACAATCCATACGAATTTTGCCATCTTTATCAAGTGGCATAAATGCAAAACGCGGATCAACACTATCATTTACAACGGTTAAATCTAGATTATATTTTTTAGCAATCACTGGCCAAAAGTTGATGCCTGAACCACCTAATGGATCGATACCTACTTTAATACCAGCATCACTAATCGCTTTTAAATTAACAATGTTTTCAAGATCATTGATGTACGGTGTCATTAAATCTTCATAGCGGATAAAACCAGAACGCGACGCTTTAGCAAATGGAAACAGTTCTACTTCAACTAAGTCTTCCATTAAAAGCTGATTGGCTCTATCTTCAATCCATTTTGTTACATCTGTATCTGCAGGACCGCCATTAGGTGGGTTATATTTGAACCCGCCATCTTCAGGAGGATTATGAGACGGAGTAACGACAATGCCATCGGCCAATTCATTTGGGTGATTTTTATTATAACTAACAATAGCGTGGCTAATTACTGGTGTTGGTGTGAAGTCGCCATTTTCTTGGGTGATCACTTGCACTTCGTTAGCAACGAGTACTTCTATTGCTGAGTTAAAGGCCGCTTCGCTTAATGCGTGGGTGTCTTTACCCAAAAATAATGGGCCGAATATATCGTTTTGTTTTCTGTAATCACAAATAGCTTGGGTGATTGATAATATGTGGGATTCATTAAATTTCACATCATACGCACAACCACGGTGCCCTGAGGTGCCAAAGGCAACACAATGCTCAGGGTTTTGCTCTAGATCAGGCTCATTTAAATAATACGCAGACACTAACTTTGGTACATTCACTAAAACCGATTGTGGTGCAGTTTTCCCTGCGCCGGAATGAATTGCCATGGTATTTCCTTAAAGATAATCACGAATTTTTTCAGCTTGCTCATTGCTATAGCCCAAGCTAAGTGCAACTTCATGCAGCATCATTTTTTTACGTGTCGTATTTGAATTAGTCATCACCCAATATTCACTATCGGTGATGTTTTTAGGGTTCATACTACTACCGCTATTCACTAAGTCTTCTTTACTGGTCGCAAAATAAACACGATCGCGGCCTTTGATATCAAGCACTGCTGAAAAGTCAGTTTTGTGCGTTCGGTAAAATGCACTTAATATAAATAAGAAACGACCAACAACACCTTTTTGCATTGCCAGCTCTTCTTTATTTAAAATATTAAATACGTTCGCATTCTTTTTATTTACCGGCGGTTTCGCCACAGAGGCTGGCTGTTCAACGGCAGCAACTTGTTGTTCTTCAGATGGATTAGACACACTAACAGTTTCATTTTTATGATCGGTGTCTGATTTTGTAGTGTGAATTTTTTCGCCGCTGAGATTTAATAAACGACGTAAAATAGTCGATGCACTTTCACCAATACTCTGGGTATTGCTAGCAATGTACTGATATAACTCGTCGTCTATGTCGATTTGTTTCATGTTCTTCCTGTCATTACGGGTCACATTTTTCTTTCGATATGATTATACCCAAATCACCTCAAGATGCGAGCGTCGTTGGAATTAAAAGCGATATTAGGCAAGACAATATTGCAAATAATAGTCGTTCTATTATTAAAAGCTATGACGAGTATAAATCGCTTTTAAACTCTCACTGCCTTAACATAACTATAATTAATAATGACCAAATAATCAGAGAGCTAGGTATTTTGCATCCAGCGTTTAAATAATATCTGTATTTTTTGCTTTTTTAGTTAATGCTCGGCAAACTATGCGCAAAATTGAAGGAGACTTCTATGCAATTAAATTACAAACAAATTGGTCAAGGTCCTGATGTTGTTTTGATCCATGGACTGTTTGGCTCATTAGAAAACCTTAATGTGATTGCAAAACCATTAAGTGAACACTTTTGCGTAACCAATGTCGATTTACGTAACCACGGCCTTTCCCCACACAGTGATGAAATGGATTACCTAGCCATGGCCAATGACATTATGGAATTAATGGCGAAATTGAAAATACAAAAAGCCCACCTTGTAGGGCATTCCATGGGCGGTAAAGTGGCTATGCAAGTTGCATTAACCCATAGCGAATTAGTCGATAAATTAGTGGTACTTGATATCGCCCCAGTTAGCTACCCGGCTCGTCATACCCAAATCATTGAGGCATTAAATGCAGTAAAAAATGCCGATATTGGTGATAGAAAGCAAGCAGATTTATTAATGCAACCGTATATAGAAGAGTTAGGTGTACGTCAATTTTTACTAAAGAGTTTATATAAAAACGATGCAGGGAAATTTGTATGGCGATTCAATTTATCAGTGCTTGATAATAAATATTCAACAATTACCGACAACATTAATGCAAATAATTCTTGTTTATGCGAAACTCTGTTTATTAAAGGTAATGACTCTGACTACATATTAGCTGAGCACCGTGAAGCAATTAATTCGCTGTTTAAAAATGTAAGTGCAAAAATCATCCATGGTGCGGGTCATTGGTTGCATGCCCAAAAACCACAGGCTGTAAACAAAGCAATCAATGATTTTTTAACTGCAGTTTAATGTTATTTTTGTGGCGTGTTTTTGATTTATCACACTAAATAATTAAAGATTTATGTGCTATAGTACGCGCCGTTTAATTTAAAGGTTATACGTCGATGGTCAGTCAGTTTATTAACGAATTTGATACCTTAGGGTTGTATTTTGGCTTAGCAGGTATTTTTATTTTTATCGGCTTGGCAATTAAAGACGTACTGAAAAGCGGCAATGTGCCTAAATTTGGTCGTTATATTGTGTGGCTGGTACTTTTTTTAGGTTGCTCTGGCTTTATTGCCAAAGGACTTATTCAGGTATTTTGGCAAGGTGCGGGTGTAGGTTAAGCATGGCCAAGTCAGAAACAGATAGAACAACGCTTGATTTATTTGAATACGAGAAACGTCCAGGTAGACCCAAAACCAATCCCCTTCCACGGGATATGCAGTTAAAGGTCAATAAACGTAATCAAATAAAAAGAGATAAAGCACGTGGCTTAAAGCGTGTTGAATTTAAAGTTTCGTCACAGCTGTATCAGGCTTTGAGTGATATGGCAGATGCACAAAATATTAGCCGTAGTGCGTTGATCGAAACAATTTTACAAGAAAGATTGGCTATTGATAGATAAAAGGTTTAAATCCATGGCAAGTGTAGGCATTTTTTTCGGAAGTGATACAGGTAACACAGAACACGTAGCAAAAATGATCCAAAAAGAATTGGGTAAAAAGCTCGTTGCTGTGCATGACATTGCAAAAAGCTCTAAAGAAGAGATAGCTGAATTTGATCTGATCTTATTCGGCATTCCAACTTGGTACTATGGCGAAGCGCAGTGTGATTGGGATGACTTTTTTCCTGAGCTTGAAGAAGTAAGCTTTGAAGGTAAGCTAGTGGCTATTTTTGGCTGTGGCGACCAAGAAGACTATGCAGAATACTTCTTAGATGCAATGGGTATGATCAACGATATCGTAACAGAGCGTGGTGCTATTGTTGTTGGTCATTGGCCAACAGACAGCTATGATTTTGAAGCATCAAAAGGTATGGCGGATGACAAGCACTTTGTAGGCTTAGGGATTGATGAAGACCGCCAGCCTGAATTGACTGAGCAACGCGTTAAACAATGGTGTGCTCAGGTATATGATGAAATGTGCTTAAGTGAGTTAGCAGATTAACCCTCCCTTTTTATGCTAACTGTTTAAAATATTATCAAACAGTTAGCATTTTCCGCGTTAATATTGATATAGATCAATTGTTCTTTGCACTTCCTTCAAAGGCACGTTATCCTAACTGTTATTGTGACGAGTACATCTTGCAAGATGTCTAGTATAACTAAATAAAATTGAGACAGATTTAATGACTGATCATAACTTGGAACTTAAAAAAGCCGGGCTAAAGGTAACTTTACCGCGTATTAAAATTTTAGAGATTCTTCAATCTCCAGATAACCAACACATAAGCGCTGAAGATGTTTACAAGGTTTTATTAGATCTAGGCGAAGAAATTGGTCTTGCGACTGTTTACCGTGTTTTAAACCAATTTGATGATGCAGGAATTGTAAGCCGTCACCACTTTGAAGGCGGTAAGTCAGTATTTGAACTTTCTGGCAGCACTCACCATGACCACTTAGTGTGTTTAAAATGTGGCAAGGTTGTTGAGTTTGAAGATGATTTAATTGAACGTCGTCAACTCGAAATAGCTGAAGAAAACGGTATTAAGCTAACTAACCACTCTCTTTACCTATACGGTGAGTGTGAAGATAAAGACGCATGTAAGGCGTTTGCACAAAACAACAGTTAATTTTATTAATTGCATAAAAAAACCTGCTAAAAGCAGGTTTTTTTGTGTCTAAAATAGAACAGAATTACTTCTGATCTATTTTAGCCCATGAGTCGCGCAGACCCACAGTTTGGTTAAATACCACATTCTCAGATTTACTATCACGAGAGAAGTAACCAGTACGCTCAAACTGGAAACCTTGCGCAGGCTGTGAATTTGCCAGTGAAGGTTCTAGTTTTGCATTATTAATAACAACTAACGACTCTGGGTTTAATGTGCTTTCAAAATCTTCTGCTGCTGCAGGATTAGGAACACTGAATAAACGGTCATATAAACGTACTTCCGCCGTCACTGACTCAGGTGCTGACACCCAATGAATCACCCCTTTTACCTTACGCCCATCGCTTGGGTTTTTACCTAATGTTTCAGGATCGTAAGTACAGTAAATAGTGGTAATTTCACCGTTATCGTCTTTTTCAACACGCTCTGCTTTAATTACATAAGCGCCACGTAAGCGTACTTCTTTATCAAGTACTAAACGTTTGAACTTATTGTTTGCTTCTTCGCGGAAATCTTCACGTTCAATAAAAATTTCACGGGTAAAAGGCACATCACGACGACCCATTTCTTCTTTATTTGGGTGAATAGCAACTGACAATGTTTCAACAGTGTCGGCTTCATAATTCTCAATCACGATTTTAACCGGATCAAGTACAGCCATCGCACGCGGTGCATTTTCGTTTAAATCATCACGGATACACGCTTCAAGCATACCCATTTCAACCATATTTTCTTGTTTAGTAATACCAATACGTAAACAAAACTCACGAATTGAAGCCGGTGTATAACCTCGACGACGAAGACCCGCAATCGTTGGCATACGCGGGTCATCCCACCCTTCTACCTTGTTATTTACCACTAAGTCATTAAGCTTACGCTTTGACATAATTGTGTATTCAAGGTTTAACCGTGAAAATTCAATTTGCTGTGGGTGGCACTCAAGGCTGATATTATCAAGAACCCAGTCGTAAAGACGGCGGTTATCTTGGAATTCTAAGGTACATAATGAATGTGTTATACCTTCTAGCGCATCAGAAATACAATGCGTGAAGTCGTACATTGGGTAAATGCACCATTTATCAGCTGTTTGGTGATGATGTGCAAAACGAACGCGGTAAATAATTGGATCGCGCAGCACCATAAATGAGCTGGCCATATCAATTTTTGCGCGCAGTACACATTCGCCCTCTTTGAATTCACCATTGCGCATCTTTTCAAATAATGCGAGGTTTTCTTCAACCGAGGTATCGCGATAAGGGCTATTCTTACCTGGCTCTTTTAATGTGCCACGGTATTCACGCGCTTGATCGGCAGTTAAAAAACACACATACGCTAAACCTTTTTCAATTAACTCAACTGCATAGCCGTAAAGCACATCAAAATAGTTTGACGAATATTTAATCTCACCATCCCAATTAAACCCTAACCACTGTACGTCTTCTTTAATTGAATTAACGTAGTTAATATCTTCTTTTTCTGGGTTTGTATCGTCAAAACGAAGGTTACATAAACCGTTATAGTCTTTGGCGATACCAAAATTTAGGCAAATTGATTTTGCATGGCCAATATGTAAAAAGCCATTTGGTTCTGGTGGAAAACGGGTATGCGTTGTGGCATGTTTTCCACTTGCTAAATCTTCATCAATTCGGGTTCTAATAAAGTTACTTGGGCGATTCTCGATTTCCGCCATAGGAGTATAAACCTCTGTATATTGCGTGATAACAAAACTAATGCATTATTACAAAAACCAAGCGTAACATACAGTAATAGATACGGGTTTATGTTGGGAATTAACAAAGTTTGTTTAATAAGGGATAGTTTATGAACAAAATTTGTTTTAGCGCAATATTTAAGTCATCAAAGCATTCTATAGTATAAAAATAAACCCAACTTACAGGAACGAAAGATGGCTTCATTAAATCAACACCGTGTTTATATCCCAAGCAATGCTAGAGCAAACCATTATTTATTAGCTGAAATCACGCCAAACGATGAGTTTTATAAGAGCTTTAGTAATATTAATGCGTGTTATCAGCGTATTGCTCGCCAACTATTTGCTGCTTGTGATGAATATGAACTTCACAATGTGCATTTACTCGCCAATGATAAACTGCCGGTCGTGCGATTTCATGATGAGTCTTATCAACTTGAAACCGATAAGCAAATGTTGTTTTTCTATAATCCTCGTTACCATGAAGCACATAAACTTCATTACACCGAAGATCAGCAAAGCAAAAAGATTCGCTTACTGTTTTTAGCCACTGGGGATGATATTCGCGCTCACTCCGCCCAGTTCCATAATAATGTACAAAAAGTTTTGGATCTTTTACAACAGCAATTATTTGTAGAGCAACCAAGCTTTAAATTACGTGATCATCAGCATTTGACCTATGATTTATTCGCTAAAGAAAAAGGCAATAAAGAAAGTTACGGTTATAAATTAAGAAGTTTATATCCTCGTTATCAATCAAGACAATGCGAGATACCAAGCACACACGCAGAAATGACCTATGTCACTTTTTCGATACCGATAACTCGTAATATTAAAACGCAGTTTCAAAGTGAGATTAACAGCCAAACTTATCAGCCGTTCTACACCCACTTTTCAAAACTATTTACCCAGTTATGTGAAGACAATAAACTCACCCACGCTGCAATGGTTGCTAATGGCGCAATGCCAATAATACGCAACAGCCAAGTCGATAGAAATGAAGGAAATGAAGAGCTACAAAAAATAAGTTTTGATATAGAAGACTCAACCCCGCAAATAAAAGTATTTTTTGAAGCCGATAAATTAGTCGAAACACTGCATTTTGTCATTGTTGCAGCTGAGCATAATAAACATGAAATTGGCTATGGTCGTTTTATGAATCAAGTTGAAAAAGCCATACATGGCTTATGTGAGGAGTTAGCAATTAATAAGCAACGCCAAGATTTATCTGTGCGCTTTTTTCAGCATATAAGTTACCCATATTAATTAATCTGAACTCTAGATAACAAAAAGGCTCGCAATTGCGAGCCTTTTTTAAAGAATAAACGCTGATTACCAGCCTGTTTTTTCTTTTAGTGCTTTACCGATTTCAGCAAGTGAACGTACAGTTTTTACGCCCGCAGCTTCTAATGCAGCAAATTTCTCATCAGCAGTACCTTTACCACCAGCGATGATTGCGCCAGCGTGACCCATACGCTTACCTTCTGGTGCAGTAACACCAGCAATGTAAGAAACAACAGGTTTAGTAACGTTAGCTTTGATGTACTCTGCAGCTTCTTCTTCTGCAGTACCACCAATTTCACCAATCATTACGATTGCTTCAGTTTGTGGGTCTTTTTCGAACAATTCTAGAACGTCGATAAAGTTAGTACCAGGAATTGGATCACCACCAATACCAACACAAGAAGACTGACCAAAACCAGCATCTGTAGTTTGCTTAACTGCTTCGTACGTTAACGTACCAGAGCGAGAAACAATACCTACTTTACCAGGCTTGTGGATGTGACCAGGCATGATACCAATCTTAGTCTCACCAGGAGTGATAACACCTGGACAGTTAGGACCAATCATACGAGTACCTGTTTGATCTAGTTTAACTTTAACGTCAACCATATCAAGTGTAGGAATACCTTCAGTGATACAAACAATCAGCTCGATACCAGCATCGATAGCTTCTAAGATTGCATCTTTACAGAAAGGTGCTGGTACGTAAATCACAGATGCAGTTGCACCTGTTGCTTCTACAGCGTCACGTACTGTGTTAAATACTGGAAGACCAAGGTGCGTTTGACCGCCTTTACCTGGGCTTACACCACCAACCATTTGTGTACCGTACTCAAGCGCTTGCTCTGAGTGGAAAGTACCTTGACCACCAGTGAAACCTTGACAGATAACTTTTGTATCTTTATTGATTAATACAGACATTATTTGCCCTCCGCAGCAGCAACAACTTTTTCAGCCGCGTCTGTTAATGATTCAGCAGCGATGATGTTAAGATCAGACTTAGCAAGTACTTCACGGCCTAATTCAGCATTAGTACCTTCTAAACGTACAACTACTGGAACTGTTACACCTACTTCTTTAACTGCGCCAATGATGCCTTCAGCAATCATGTCACAACGAACGATTCCGCCGAAGATGTTAACTAAAACAGCTTTAACGTTGTCATCTGAAAGGATGATTTTGAATGCTTCAGAAACACGTTCTTTAGTCGCGCCACCACCAACATCTAGGAAGTTAGCTGGCTTGCCACCGTGTAGGTTTACGATGTCCATAGTACCCATTGCTAGGCCTGCACCGTTAACCATACAACCTACGTTACCATCTAGGGCTACGTAGTTAAGCTCGAAGCTTGCTGCGTGAGCTTCACGTGCATCTTCTTGAGATGGATCGTGCATTTCACGGATTTTAGGTTGACGGTAAAGTGCATTACCATCGATACCAATTTTACCATCTAGACAGTGAAGGTTACCTTCATCTGTGATTACTAGTGGGTTGATTTCAAGTAATGCGAAATCGAAATCGTTAAACATGTTGCCAAGACCCATAAAGATCTTAACGAACTGTTTCATTTGTGTTGGGTTAAGACCCAATTTAAAACCAAGCTCACGAGCTTGGTAAGCTTGAGGACCTACTAAAGGATCAATCTCAGCTTTGTGGATAAGTTCTGGTGTTTCTTCAGCAACAGTTTCAATTTCAACGCCGCCTTCAGTAGACGCCATGAACACAACTTTACGAGAAGCACGGTCAACAACAGCACCTAGGTACAGTTCGTTTGCGATATCTGTACAGCTTTCTACTAAAATTTTAGCAACTGGCTGGCCTTTCTCGTCTGTTTGGTAAGTAACTAGGTTTTTACCTAACCAGTTAGCTGCAAACGCTTTAACTTCGTCGATAGTTTTAACTAGCTTTACACCGCCAGCTTTACCACGTCCACCTGCGTGAACCTGAGTTTTAACAACCCACATATCGCCGCCAATTTTTTCAGCAGCTGCTGCAGCTTCTTCAGGTGTATCGCAAGCGAAACCTTGAGAAACTGGTAAACCATATTCGGCAAAAAGTTGTTTTGCCTGATACTCATGCAAATTCATGATGCTTTATCCAATTTTTTATATTAAAAGAGCTGAATATTTATGCAAATAAACAACTATCCCAAATTGCGTGCCTAGTATAGATCTCATGGCGCTACATGAAAACCCCAGTATGACCTTAGGCGCAAAAAAAAAGCTGTGATTTTAACTCACAGCTTATATTTCATACTACTTAATTAAACATCTAGCAGTAAACGTGTTGGATCTTCAAGTAACTCTTTAATTGTTACTAAGAAACCAACTGATTCTTTACCATCGATTTGGCGATGATCGTAAGATAACGCTAAATACATCATAGGTAAGATTTCAACTTTACCATTAACAGCCATTGGACGATCTTGGATTTTGTGCATTCCTAAGATTGAAGACTGCGGTAAGTTAATGATTGGTGTTGATAGTAATGAGCCGAATACACCACCGTTAGTAATAGTGAAATTACCGCCAGTCATATCGTCAAGTGTTAGCTTGCCATCACGACCTTTAAGAGCTAGCTCACGAATACCTTTTTCGATTTCTGCAACTGATAATTTGTCACAATCTTTAAGTACTGGTGTTACCAAGCCACGTGGCGTAGATACAGCAATACTGATGTCGAAATAGTTGTGATAAACAATATCATCGCCATCAATTGATGCATTTACATCTGGGAAACGCTTTAACGCTTCAGTTACCGCTTTAACGTAGAAAGACATGAAACCTAAACGGATACCGTGACGCTTTTCAAATACTTCTTGGTACTGCTTACGAAGATCCATTATTGGCTTCATATTAACTTCGTTAAACGTGGTTAACATTGCAGTTGAGTTTTTCGCTTCAAGAAGACGATTAGCAATCGTTTTACGTAAACGTGTCATAGGCACACGTTTTTGAGTACGGTCACCCATTGGTGTTGCTGGTGCTGCTTCTGCTTTTGCTTTTGCTGCTGGAGCAGGTGCTTTTAAGAATTGATCAACATCTTCTTTAGTCACACGGCCATTTTTACCTGAACCTTTGATTTTTGAAGCATCAAGGCCTTTCTCAGCAATTAAACGACGAACTGATGGCGTTAGCACATCTGAACTATCGCTTGAGCTTTCTTCTTTGGCTGTTGGTGCATCCGCTTTAGCTTCAGATTTAGCGGGTGCAGCGCCTGCTTTTACCTTGCCAATTACTTGCTCACCAAGAACGGTATCGCCTTCGTCATGGATTATTTCACCCATAACGCCGTCTTCTTGGGCAACAACTTCAAGTACAACTTTATCTGTTTCAATATCTACCAAGTTTTGGTCGCGAGTTACCGCGTCACCTGGTTGAACATGCCAAGTAGCAATTGTTGCATCTGCAACTGATTCTGGAAGTACAGGTACTTTAATATCCACTTCTTTACCTTCTGATGCTGGTGCTGATTGCGCCGCAGGCGCGTCTTCTGATTTATCTGATGCTGAGTCATCTTCTTTTGACTCTTTAGTTGCCGGTGCTTCATCTGCATCGCCAATTAAACCGATCACTTGGTCGCCAAGTACCGTAGCACCCTCTTCTTGTGAAATTTCAGTGATTACACCATCATTTTGTGCAACCACTTCTAAAACCACTTTGTCTGTTTCAATATCTACTAAGTTTTGGTCACGGCTTACTTTGTCGCCAACACTTACATGCCATGTAGCAACGGAAGCATCTGCAACCGACTCAGGAAGAACAGGAACTTTAATCTCTGTGCTCATTGCTTATCCTTTCTTTTCTATAGTAAGCGCGTCGGCAACGAGCGCTTGTTGTTCTTTAGTATGTACTGACATATATCCACATGCAGGAGATGCTGACGCCTTACGACCTGCATATTTTAATTTTGCACCTTGAGGAATTGCATCAACAAAGTGATGTTGTGAGCAGTACCAAGCGCCTTGGTTTTGCGGCTCTTCCTGACACCACACAAAATCAGTAACGTGCTGGTAGCGTTCAATAATTGCTTTCATTTCGTCATGTGGGAACGGGTAAAGCTGTTCAACACGAACAATTGCAATATTGTCTTGCTCAAGTTTACGACGCTCTTGTAATAGTTCGTAGTAAACTTTGCCGCTACAAAATACAACACGTTCTACTTTCTTAGCATCAATCTCATCAATCTCATCAATGATATTGTGGAACACACCTTCAGATAACTCTTCAAGTGTAGATGTTGCTAATGGATGACGTAATAACGATTTCGGTGTCATTACAATCAATGGACGACGCAGTGGTCTAACTGATTGACGACGTAGCATTGCGTACACTTGAGCCGGTGTTGATGGTACACACACTTGCATATTGTGATCAGCACAAAGCTGTAAAAAGCGTTCTAGACGAGCCGAGCTGTGCTCTGGACCCTGACCTTCATAGCCATGAGGTAACAAACACGTTAAGCCACATAACCGACCCCACTTTTGTTCACCTGAACTTAAGAACTGGTCAAATACCACCTGTGCACCATTAGCGAAATCACCAAATTGTGCTTCCCACAATACTAATGAAGTCGGCTCTGCAGTTGCATAACCATATTCAAATGCTAATACCGCTTCTTCAGACAGTACCGAATCAAAAACTTCAAACGTACCTTGATCTTCACTAAGGTTCTGTAATGGTAAATACGTTGCACCATCTTTTTGACTATGAACAACCGCATGACGGTGGAAGAAGGTACCACGGCCTGAATCTTGTCCAGTTAGACGAATATCAGTACCTTCAGCTGCAATAGTTGCATACGCTAAAGTTTCTGCCATACCCCAATCAAGTGGTTTTTCGCCAGCAGCCATTGCTTTACGATCATCGTATATTTTTTTAACACGAGATTGTGCTTTGTACTCTTCTGGGTAACTTGCAACTATGTTACCAAGTTCTTTAAGCTTTTCTACCGAAACGCTAGCATCGTAATCAACACTCCATTCATGGCCTACATACTTAGCCCAATCTGAAGAGTGTGATGTTTCTGGCTGAATTTCTTCAACAACACAGTTGCCATCGTCTAAACCATTACGGTAATCATCAGCAAGCGCTTTCACTTCATCTTCTGTGAAAGAACCTTCTGAAATCAGCTGATCCGCGTAGATTAAGCGAGGTACTGGGTGTTTTTTAATTTTTTGGTACATAATTGGCTGGGTAGCGTTAGGCTCATCAGCTTCGTTATGACCATGGCGACGGTAACAAACAAGGTCAATCACAACGTCACGTTTAAACTGATTTCTAAAATCAAGCGCGAGTTGCGTTACAAAAGCAACCGCTTCAGGATCGTCAGAGTTTACGTGGAAAATTGGCGATTGAACCATTTTTGCGATATCAGTACAGTAATCAGTTGAGCGTACATCGTCTTTTTTACTTGTTGTAAAACCAACTTGGTTATTAACAACAATACGAATACTACCGCCACAACTAAATGCATTAGTTTGCGATAAGTTAAACGTTTCTTGAACAACACCCTGACCTGCAATTGCTGAGTCGCCGTGGATAGTGATTGGAAGTGCTTTGCTGCCTGTTTTGTCATTAAGACGATCAAGACGTGCACGCACAGAGCCCATAACCACCGGATTTACGATTTCTAAATGCGACGGGTTAAACGCAAGTGCCATGTGCACGTTGCCACCTTTAGTCGCAAAATCTGATGAATAACCCATGTGGTATTTAACATCACCTGAGCTTAACGTTTCTTTGTGCTTGCCAGCAAACTCATCAAAAAGTTCTGATGGATTTTTGCCTAGCACATTAACAAGAACATTTAAGCGACCACGGTGAGCCATACCAATAACGGCTTCTTTTTGGCCACTTTCACCGGCACGGTGAATAAGCTCTTTTAACATAGGCACTAACGCATCGCCACCTTCAAGTGAGAAACGCTTAGCACCCGGGAACTTAGCCCCTAAATATTTTTCAAGACCATCAGCCGCTGTTAATCCCTTGAGGATTCGTAGCTTTTCATTTTTATCAAATTTTGGCCTAGACTGAACAGACTCTAAACGCTGTTGTAACCAACGCTTTTCTTCTGTTGATGTGATGTGCATATACTCGGCGCCAATAGAACCACAGTAAGTGGTTTTTAGTGCTTGGTATAACTCACCTAAAGGCATAGTATCGCGGCCAACGGCAAACGATCCTACGTTAAATTCGCGGTCAAAGTCAGCATCCGATAAGTCGTGGTACTCTAGCTCTAAATCTCGTACACGTTCTCGTTGCCAAATACCTAGTGGATCTAGGTTTGCATTTTGGTGTCCACGAAAACGGAAAGCATTAATAAGTTGCAGTACTTTAACCTGTTTAAGGTCGCCACCACTGCCCTCTGCTACCACTACTTCTCTATGCTTGTTTTTAGCAAGCGCCGCAAATTGTGAACGAACTTCTGAATGTTTTACTTCAACATCCACACCATCTACTTTTGGTAACTGTTCGAACACTTCTCGCCATTCTTCTGGCACCGAAGTCGCATCGTCTAAATACGCTTCATAAAGCTCTTCAACATAAGCAACGTTACCGCCGTTTAAATGTGAAGATTCTAGCCATGCCTTCATCACACCTTCGTGCATTTATAAGCCCTTTTTTTTAGCGCAGAAATTAATAGTTATATAACAAGATGGCTAATAAATTATTAGCCATCTTTCGTCTACTAGAAATTAAACCGAGCGGTTTAATAACATAGATTTTATTTGTCCAATTGCTTTGGTCGGATTAAGACCCTTAGGACAAACGCTAACACAGTTCATGATACTGTGGCAACGGAACACACTGAATGCATCGTCTAAGTCAGCTAAACGCTCTTCTGTTGCTGTGTCTCGGCTATCAGCTAAGAAACGGTAAGCATGAAGAAGGCCTGCTGGACCTATAAACTTATCTGGATTCCACCAGAAAGAAGGACACGATGTAGAACAACATGCACATAAAATACACTCGTAAAGCCCGTCTAATTTATCACGTTCTTCGATAGATTGAAGACGTTCACCTGCAGCAGGCTCATCATTAATTAGATACGGTTTTACTTTTTCGTATTGAGTGTAGAACTGACTCATGTCAATAACAAGGTCACGAACAACAGGAAGTCCAGGTAATGGACGCACTACGATTTTACCTTTGCCATTTTTTTGCAGCGTAGATAAAGGAGTAATACATGCTAAACCGTTCTTACCATTCATGTTTACGCCGTCTGAACCACACACACCTTCACGGCATGAACGACGAAACGATAGTGTAGGATCTTGCTCTTTTAATAGTAAAAGTGCATCCAATACCATCATGTCTTGACCTTCCTCAGTTTGCAAAGTGTAATCTTGCATACGAGGTGCGTTATCAACATCCGGATTGTAACGATAAACTGAAAATTGTACTTGTGCCATCGTCTCGCTCCTAGTAGGTACGTGCTTTAGGTGGGAAAGCTTCACGTGTTTTAGGCTCGTAGTTTACTTTACGCTTGCTCATTTCATCCGTTACCGGATTAAATACTGAGTGACATAACCAGTTTTCGTCATCACGATCTGGGAAGTCAAAGCGAGAGTGTGCGCCACGGCTTTCAGTACGGAAGTTTGCAGCTACTGCAGTTGAGTAAGCTGTTTCCATTAAGTTGTCTAGTTCTAAACATTCAATACGCATGGTGTTGAAGTCTGATGATTTGTCATCAAGACGAGCGTGCTGTAAACGTTCACGGATTTCTTTAAGTTCAGTAAGACCTGTAGCCATTGAGTCACCTTCACGGAATACCGAGAAGTTAAGCTGCATACATTGTTGTAGGTCTTTCTTGATTTGAACTGGGTCTTCGCCTTGACCAGCTGTTGAGTTTTCCCAACGGTTAAAGCGCGCAAGAGACGCTTCTAGGTCAGACTCTGAAGCCGCTTTAGAAATTTCAACATCATTTAGGTATTTACCTAAGAAGTTACCTGCTGCACGGCCAAATACAACTAAATCGAGTAATGAGTTACCACCTAAGCGGTTAGCACCATGTACAGATACACAGGCAATCTCACCAACAGCAAATAAACCTTGTACAACTTTTTCGTTGCCTGCAGCATCGATATTAAGTACTTGACCATTTACGTTTGTTGGCACACCACCCATCATGTAGTGACATGTTGGGATAACTGGAATCGGTTCTTTTGCAGGATCAACGTGAGCAAATGTTTTAGCAAGATCACATACACCTGGAAGACGTAAGTTAAGCGTTTCTTCGCCTAAGTGGTCAAGTTTCAACTTAAGGTGAGGACCCCAAGGACCATCACAACCACGACCTTCACGAATTTCTGTCATCATTGAACGAGCAACAACGTCACGAGACGCTAAATCTTTAGCATTTGGTGCGTAACGTTCCATGAAGCGTTCGCCATCTTTATTTAAAAGATAACCACCTTCACCACGACAACCTTCAGTTACTAGCGTACCAGCGCCAGCTATACCTGTCGGGTGGAACTGCCACATTTCCATGTCTTGCATAGAAATACCAGCACGTGCAGCCATACCAACACCGTCACCGGTGTTAATGTGAGCATTGGTTGTTGATGCGAAAATACGACCTGCACCACCTGTCGCTAACACAACTGCTTTTGATTTGAAGAAGGTGATTTCACCTGTTTCAATTTCAATCGCTGTACAACCTACTACATCGCCATTATCGTTTTTAACTAAATCAAGTGCATACCATTCAGAAAATACATTTGTTTTATTTTTAACGTTTTGTTGATAAAGAAGGTGTAATAATGCATGGCCCGTACGGTCAGCTGCTGCTGCAGTACGCGCAGCCTGTTCACCACCAAAGTTTTTCGATTGACCACCGAAAGGACGTTGGTAAACACGGCCATTTTCAAAACGCGAAAATGGTAAGCCCATGTTTTCTAATTCAGTAATAGCTTCCGGGCCAGTTTGACACATGTATTCGATAGCGTCTTGGTCACCGATAAAATCGGAACCTTTAACGGTATCATACATGTGCCATTCCCAGTTATCTTCATGCGAGTTACCTAACGCGACTGTAATACCGCCTTGAGCAGATACAGTGTGTGAGCGTGTCGGGAAAACTTTAGAGATTAGCGCACATGTTTTGCCAGATTCAGTAATAGCAAGAGCAGCGCGCATACCTGCACCACCGGCACCAATTACTACGGCGTCAAATTCACGAACAGAATATTTCACTTAAACACCCCATAAAACGATTAAACCCACAGCTACGTAAGCAACAGCCATTAGGTTTAGTACAAAGCCTAAAAAAGCACGCAATTTAGCGTTCTTTACATAGTCGGTAAGAACCTGCCAAAGGCCGATACGGGTATGAACCATAATGCAAACTAGGGTTATTAACGTTGCCCCTTTCATTGCTAGGTTTGAGAATAGGCCTGTCCAGGCTTCATATGTGACTTCTGGCATTGCTAAAAAATAGCCAATAATAAAGATTGCATACGCGCTGATTATTAATGCCGTTGTGCGTAAAGATACAAAATCTTGTACGCCATCACGTTTAAGAGTTGCTTGATTTAAGACCATATCCACACCCCTGCCAATACAGCAAACACAACGCCAAGTGCCATCGCAATTTTAGCGCTAGTATTGCCTGATTCAAGTTCTTCCCAATGCCCCATATCCATAATAATGTGACGGATACCACCGATAAGGTGATAACCCAATACAGAAAGGGTGCCCCAAGCTATAAATTTGGCAATGAATCCGTTAAACAGACTCTTGACGAATTCAAAACCTTCAGCTGAAGAAAGAGACTCTGACCAAGCCCAAATGACAAACGTTAAAGCAAAAAATAATGCAACACCGGTGACGCGGTGAAAAATTGAAGCTTTAGCCGTTGCCGGCATAGATATAGTTGTTAGATCTAGATTTACAGGTCTTTGCTTTTTCACAGTTACTTGCCCATCTTGCCCGCAGTGGGGCTCATCTACTTGTTTTTCTAAAACCCACCAAATGTTTCTGGTGGAACTATCAAAATAAACGTATTGATACTAATAAAGTTCACTTTTTATGAAAATTATTATGTAAAAAAAAGTTTACCCAAATACAAATTGGTTAAAAACCTCCGTTAGTATATATAGCCGGAGACTCTTTTACAATTCTTGTTTACTTAGAGTCGTTTGCGAATTAGCCAATGGTATAATATTCAATCTTTACCGAATATTTATTATACATATGTGCATAATACTTATAAAAATTGACTTTATACCCCTCTTTCACGTTAAAATGTAGAGATGTGCTTAGAATAGATTTTAGAATATAAAAATCAGAATAGTTATCTTAATAGGAGATACATAGATGGCAGATAAGAAAGCCACGGTCCATATTGATGGGCTAGATCCAATCGAACTTCCAATTTATCAAGGTACTGCTGGCCAAGATGTAATTGACGTACGTACACTCGGCTCACATGGTCACTTTACTTATGACCCAGGTTTCATGTCGACTGGTTCTTGTGAATCTACCATCACTTACATCGATGGTGGCAAAGGTGTTTTATTACACCGTGGTTACCCAATCGAACAGTTAGCAGAAAGCTCTAATTACGTTGAGTTATGCTACTTACTATTAAATGGTGAGTTACCAACTAAAGAGCAATACGATGATTTCGCTACAAAAATCACTCGTAGCACTATGCTAGATGAAAAAATCGCAAACTTCTTTCAAGGTTTTCGTTTTGACGCTCACCCAATGGCGATGTTATGTGGTGTGGTTGGTGCTTTATCTTCTTTCTACCATGAAGATCTGGATATCACTGACGCAGTTCAACGTAAAACAAGCGCTATTAAATTAGTTGCTAAGTTACCAACAATTGCAGCAATGGCGTACAAAACAAACATCGGTCAACCATTTGTATACCCACGCAATGACTTAAGCTATGCAGAAAACTTCTTACACATGATGTTCTCTGTACCTGCTGAAGAATACAAAGTAAACCCTGTCACAGCTAAAGCAATGGATAAAATCTTCATGCTTCATGCTGACCATGAGCAAAACGCATCAACCTCTACAGTACGTTTAGCAGGTTCTTCTGGTGCTAACCCTTATGCGTGTATTGCTGCGGGTATTGCATCACTTTGGGGCCCTGCTCACGGCGGTGCTAACGAAGCATGTTTAAACATGTTAGAAGAAATTGGCTCAGTTGATCGCATTGACGAATACGTAGCAAAAGCTAAAGATAAAGCGGACCCGTTCCGTCTTATGGGCTTTGGACACCGTGTTTACAAAAACTTCGATCCTCGTGCAACAGTAATGCGTCAAACATGTCATGAAGTGTTAGCAGAGCTAAACATTCAAGATCCATTGCTTGATATCGCAATGAAACTAGAGCAAATTGCACTTGAAGACCCGTACTTTGTTGAGAAGAAACTTTACCCTAACGTAGATTTCTACTCAGGTATTATCTTAAAAGCAATCGGCATCCCTACCAGCATGTTCACTGTAATCTTTGCAATGGCACGTACTGTAGGTTGGATCTCACACTGGGACGAGATGCTTTCTCAACCTGGCCACAAGATCAGCCGTCCACGTCAGCTTTACACAGGTGAAACACACCGTGATTATAAAGCAACTGACAAGCGCTAAGCATTAAGTTAGTTTAAAAGGCCGCCTCTGCGGCCTTTTTTATTACCTGCTACTTGAGAATTATCTTAAACAGATTACAATTCCTGCCCACTTGATTAACTTTATGAGCCTATGTCTGTGTCCTCGTTTGATCCTAAAAAAATCCGTAATGACTTTCCTACTCTAAATCAGACAATCAATGGCTACTCTTTGGTTTATTTAGACTCAGCAGCAACAACGCAAAAACCACAATGCGTGATTGACGCTACCACAGAGTTTTACACCTTACAGAATGCGAATGTTCACCGCGGACGTCATACGCTGAGTGAGCAAGCTACAGCGGCTTATGAGCAAGTACGTCAACGCGTTGCCGATTATTTTCAGGTAACCAGTAGCGAAATTGTCTGGACCAAAGGCGCCACTGAAGCGATTAACTTAGTTGCTCATGGTTTAAGAAATACATTAACAGCTGCTGACACTATTTTAATTAGCCCAATCGAACACCACGCTAATATCGTGCCGTGGCAAGAACTGGCAGCGCAAACCGGGGCAACATTAAAAACTTTACCACTTAACGCTGATGCTACATTTGATATAGCACAGTGTTGTGAAGTGATTAAGCGCACCAACCCTGCACTACTGGCTATTACTCACGCCTCTAATGCACTTGGCAATATTACTGATTTAGCCCCCTTAATAGCCTCAGCGAAAGCGATAGGTGCGCTAACCTTAGTGGATGGCGCACAAGGGGCGCTGCATTTAAGACCGGATTTAAAAAAGCTCGATTGTGATTTTTACGTGTTTTCTGCTCATAAAATGGTGGGGCCAACAGGGCTAGGCGGTTTATATGGCCGTTATACAACCCTAAATACACTATCGCCTTATCAAACAGGCGGTGAAATGATTGAAAAAGTAACCTTAACACACAGTACTTATCGTGACGCTCCCGCTAAATTTGAAGCAGGAACGCCAAATATAGCCAGCGTTTTAGGTTTTGGCGCTGCACTTGAGTATTTAATGGCGCTTGATCTGCAAACATTACAGCACTATGAACAGCAGTTGTTTATTTATGCAGCGAACGCATTGAGCAAAATAGACGGTATTATTATTTACAGCGACCTCAAATCGAATATTGGCACACTTTGCTTTAATTATAAAAATGAACATCCTTATGATCTGTCAACTTTACTTGACGGCTATGGTGTTGCTGTACGAAGTGGTCATCATTGTACCCAACCTTTAATGAGTCATTTAAACCTAAATGGCTCACTGAGAGCGAGTTTTGCTTTTTATAATACGACTAAAGATGTAGACCAATTTATTGCCGCACTCAAAGAATGCATTGCTTTATTAGACTAATTTGGATAAATAATGACACACACATATCAACTCGTAACTAAAAGTATTCAAAGCAGTAGTAGCTGGCAACAAAAGTACCGTGAAATTATGTTACTCGGTAAAACGCTGCCACCTTTAGCCGATATATTAAAAACAGATGATGCGTTAGTGCCAGGCTGTGAGAGTAAAGTATGGATGTTTGTTGAGTTTGACCTAACCGAGAATGCACTGGTTGTAATTGGAGACTCTGATACTCGCATAGTAAAAGGCTTATTGGCGTTAATTTTAGCCCTGTATAACGGTTTAACACCCGAAGAAGTGTTAGCAGTAAATGCTTATGATGAATTTGAAAAGCTTGGCTTAATCAGTCATTTGAGTGCGTCAAGGGGCAATGGAGTAAAAGCCATGGTTGAAACAATACAAACCATGGCCAAGCAAAAAGTGCTTTAAGCGCTTTTTAAATACTATTAAACCAAAACACTTTATTTAAGTATTTAGACGCGCACGCTTGTCTAAGTATTTTCGAACCGCTTTAGCGGCAACAAAAAAACCAAAACTACCGGTGATCATCGTCACTGAGCCAAAGCCATTATTACAATCCATGTTCATACTGCCATCAGCATTTTGCTTCGCATGACACACACTGCCGTCACTACCTGGGTAAACAAGCTGTTCAGTGGAATATACACAGTCAATATTAAATTTACGTTTTGGGTTTGAACTGAAATTATATTGTTTACGCAAAATGTAACGCACTTTTGCAAGTAATGGATCTTGAGTGGTTTTTGCCACATCGCCAAAAGTAATTTGACTCGGATCGGTTTGCCCACCTGCACCGCCAGTTGTAATTATAGGCATTTTATTACGTTTACAGTGAGCTATTAACGCCGCTTTTTCTTTAACCGCATCAATACAATCTACTACATAATCAAAACCTTGAATATGCTCTTGAATATTATCAAGGCTAATAAAGTCGTCAATCACATTCACCACACACTCAGGGTTGATAAGCTTGCAGCGAGTTTTCATCGCCTCAACTTTAGCTTCCCCTATTGTGCCTGTTAAGGCATGAATTTGACGATTTACATTAGTTGCACAAATATCATCTAAATCAATTAAGGTGATTTTACCTACGCCGGTACGCGCTAGTGCTTCAGCAGTCCAACTGCCTACACCACCAATACCCACAACACAAAAATGTGCTTGCTGTAACCACTCAAATTGCTGTTGACCATACAGTCGTTTAATACCACCAAAGCGGATATCAGTTACTTGTTCACTCATTTACCAATCCAGTTTCCACGGCGTTTGCCAAGAATTAAAATCTTGATGTTTAATCAATTGCGCATACTCTTCACCAGATTCTGGCAACAGGGTATGTTGTATTTTTTGCCCTTTCCATAAAAAATCCAGCGCAAATGCATGTAAATAGGTACGCTCTGCAGGGCTGCCTGCATAACTTGCATCACCCATTATGGGGGCACCCAAACTCTTTAAAGCAACTCTAAGTTGATGGGTTTTACCCGAATAGGGTTTTAATAGGTAAGTTCTAAAACCACTTTTAAAACTAAATGAATAAAACCGCGTAATAGCGGGATTTATTTGCGAGTTTAATAATTTAAAAGTACCCCGACGTGACTTCGCCATGTCTCCTTTAACCCAACCTTGCTTTTTTTTAGGCTTAGAATCACTTACAGCTAAATAAAATTTATTAATAGTATGCTCAGTAAACATCTGGGTAAACTTTGCCGCAGCGTCTTTATGCCGCGCTAATATGATCAGCCCTGAAGTCACTTTGTCTAGACGATGAACCGCAAACAATTTTTCGTTTAGTTGTTGCTCAGCAAGAACCACAAAACCAGGGCTTTCTTCTGAATGAAAATTAAGCCCTGCAGGTTTAGTTATAATATAAAAATCATCGTGCGTGTATTGCACCTTTAACACAGGCGTATCTTCTTTATTCACGCGCTTTACTTTGAATATGCGCAACGACTTTAGCTAAATCCTCTGGTGTATCAACCCCAGCATGAGGGGTCACCACCGCTTGCTCTATTTTAATCGCATAGCCATGGTAAAGCACCCTTAGCTGCTCTAGTGATTCTAAAACTTCTAACGGTGATACCGATAATTGAATATATTGCTTTATAAACCCTGCGCGATACGCGTAAATACCCACATGGCGTTGAAAAGGCGCTAAATTAAGTGGTTGCTGCTCAGCCATCATGGCACTTCTATCAAATGGAATGCTGGCTCTTGAAAAATATAAGGCATTTTTATTAATATCGCTGACCACTTTAACCGCATTAGGGTTAAACACCTCATCACGCTCTTCAATGGCAACACTGAGGGTTGCCATAGGCGCGGTTGATTGAGCTAATAATGTAGCCACTTGTGACACGTTATCAGGGGATAATAATGGTTCATCGCCCTGCACATTAACCACGATAGTATCTTCTGATAAGTTCAGTAAATCAACGACTTCTGCTAACCGTTCAGTCCCTGATTGATGATCTTCTCGAGTCATCAATACATCATTGGTAAAGTGTTTAGCCGCATCAAATACTTTTTGATGATCGGTGGCTATAACCACTTTACTCGCTCCCGACAAACACGCTTTTTCATAGACATGTTGGATCATTGGCTTGCCACAAATATCAGCAAGTGGTTTACCTGGCAAACGAGTAGAAGCGCAACGCGCAGGAATAACAACTACGAATTCCACTTTTCTACCTCTTCAAGAGACAATTCTCGGGCTTCATTTTCAAGTAATACCGGAATATCATCGCGTACCGGGTAAGCAAGCTTTGCAGCTGTACTGATCAGCTCTTGGTTTTCTTTATCAAAGCGCAACTTACCTTTACACACGGGGCAAGCAATAATTTCGAGTAACTTCGTATCAAAGGCCATGATGGATCCCTTTTTCTTTTAATAGTAAATTTAATGTGTTTATTACCGCCGCTGTTGGTTTAGCATCAACAGGCAAGTAATACCAATTAGGCTTTGCAAAATCACGGCATTTAACCGCATCTTTTTCTGTCATTAATACACAGTCATCGCCAAATTGAGCGAAATCATCAGCGCTATAAGCATAATGATCGCGAAAATGATGTGTAGACAGTAATTTAATACCTTGTGCTTGCAGTGAAGCCTCAAAACGACCTGGATTACCAATAGCACTCACCGCATGCGCAGCCTTTAAAGGCGTCGCTATATCCGTGTTATCGGCAACGCGTTTAATAACCGATGGCTGCAAGCGATAACTAAACTCATCTTCAGAGCCATTTTCAATTACTAGGTCTACGCTCTTTAATCGAGAGACGGTTTCGCGCAGTGGCCCTGCGGGCATTAGCAAACCATTACCAAATTTTCTTTCGCTATCAACAATACAACATTCTATGCTGCGTGCCATTTTGTAATGCTGCATGCCATCATCAGAAATGATCACATCAAGCTTAAAGTTTGCGTTGAGCTTTTCTATATTGTGCTGCCTATTTGGCCCCACAACTAACGGACATTGTAAACGGTTAAATAAAAGTACCGGCTCATCCCCAGCCTCTAAAGTAGTCGTATTAGCAGTCACTAATAATGGGTAATGAGCTGCTTTCCCACCATAGCCGCGACTAATTAAACCAACAGATAAACCTTTAGCAGTTAAATAATCATAAAGCCACAATACAAATGGGGTTTTACCATTACCGCCAACGCTTATATTACCAACCACAATAACCGGTGTTTTGCTGATAAACGATTTAAAAATGCCGAACTTATAGCAATATCTACGCAGCAAAGAAATACAGCCAAAAATAGCGGACAGTGGTAATAGCAATAAGGTAATTAAGCTAAATGGTTTATACCAGCTTTGCTCTATTTTACTCACCCTTGCTCACCAAACTGCATTTTGCATAACGCAGAATAAGTGCCATCGTTAGCAAGTAAGTCTGTATGGGTACCACTTTCAATAACTTGACCACTGTCTATTACATAAATGCGGTCACTATTTTCAATAGTCGATAACCTATGCGCAATTACAATAGACGTTTTGTCTTTCATTAATGTATCGAGGGCATGTTGAATGAGTTTTTCTGATTCAGTATCCAGCGCTGAGGTCGCTTCATCTAAAATTAAAATTGGTGCATCTTTTAATATTGCGCGAGCAATCGCGATACGTTGACGCTGACCACCTGAAAGCATCACCCCATTCTCACCAACCATAGTGTTAAGTTGTTCCGGTAAATCTTTAACAAACTCCCAGACATGAGCTTGTTTAGCCACAGCATGAAGCTCTTCCATCGATACATCGCGTTGGAGGCCATAACAAATATTATTTGCAATCGTGTCATTAAAAAGCACCACTTGCTGCGATACTAAAGCAAATTGACGACGTAAATCGGTGAGCTTATATTCATTTAAAGCAATACCATCCAGTAATATTTCACTGGGCGCTTCTAAATCATAATAGCGAGGTAATAAGTTTGATATGGTGGATTTACCCGAGCCTGAGCGGCCAACAAGCGCAATGCTCTCGCCCGCTTTAATAGTCATAGACAAATTATTTAATACCGGCTCGTCTTTGGTTGGGTATTTAAAGGTGACATTTTTTACCTCAATATGACCTTTAACTTTGTCAACCGATAAGGTACCCGTGTCTTTTTCTATTTCTTCATCTAGCACTAAAAATACACTCTGCGCAGCTGAAATACCGCGTTGTAAATCGCTGTTCACATTGGCAAGCTGTTTTAACGGGCGTAGTAACATCATCATCGAAGAAATGAGCACTACAAAATCTCCAGAGCTAATACTGTCTATCATTGAGGGCATAGACACCACCCATAAAATAACGGCCATTGCACTGGCAGCTAAAATTTGAATGATAGAGACACTTAACGCCTTAGTCGCATCCATTTTGATACGTTGCTGGCGATTATGATTATTAATTTTAGAAAATTGATCGATTTCTTGAGTTTGACCACCAAAGCCGTGGATCACTTTGTGACCACTGAGCATTTGCTCTGAGCTGCGGGTAACTTGCCCCATCGCAGACTGAATACTTTTAGATATATGACGAAAACGTTTAGATACCACCGCCACAATAATAGCCACTAATGGAATAATAACTAAAAAGATTAACGATAATTGCCAGCTGGTATAAAACATAACTGCAAGTAAAAACACCACAAAAGCGCCTTCACGAACTACAATAAGCAATGCTTTGGTAATCGCTTGCTGTACTTGCTCTGTATCAAAGGTAATTTTTGAAATAAGGTCGCCAGTCGAGTTTTTATCATGAAACGATACTGGCAAATGTAATATATGCTCAAATAGTTCTTGGCGAAGCGCACGCACTACCTGCGAACCAACATAGCTTAAACAGTACGATGACATAAAATTAAATACGCCACGCCCGATCACCAACGCAATAACCACAAATGGCGCATAAGTAAGTACCTGACTATTACGCTCATTTAAACCTTCATCGATAAACGGCTTCATCAGTTGGATGAATAATGCATCCATACCTGAATAACCTATCATTCCAATAATTGCGACGATGGCAACCGACTTATAAGCACCAACGTAAGAAACAAGCCGTTTATAAATTTGTGTAGTACTTTGATCCATAACACTCTCTAAAACTACTGACAGCCTCTATTGTATCCTTAGCAACAGCAAAACAAAACGTCAATCTTTGATAAACCAATAACTTTCCTGCGCCCTCGCTGTAGTAAGTTCAAGGTGCTTAGCATAAAAATCAACCCTAACATGTCCTACATCACCGGTGCTATATTGTTTGGCGTTTATTTTATTGTAACGCTCAACTACCGCTTTACTTGGAAATTGCCACTGACCTTGATAGGCACTTGAATGAATCACAATCGTTGGGTTTACTGCCTTAATAAACTCGTCACTCGAGGAGCTGTCACTGCCGTGGTGTGGGCTTATCAAAACGGTACTTTGTAAATCATCTTTCTTTTTAATTAATTGCGACTCTCGCGTTTTTGATATGTCACCGGTAAGTAGCACACTATAGTTTGCAGCTGAGATTTTAACGATACAGGAATTATCATTACTATTATTAAATTCCTCTTTAGCAAAAGTTTGAATACTCAATCCATTAAAATCGCGTGTTGTTGCTATACAGTCGTTATATACACCATTTGGATGAAAATAATCAAAACTCCATGCATAACCGGCCGCTTTAAAATGCGCAACACCTCCGGCATGATCGTTATCTTGATGACTGACAATCGCGGTACTTACCGTTAGATTATGGGCGTCAATATAGGGTAGTAATACACTAGGCACACGACTAAAGCGATTAAAGTAACTCGGGCCAAAATCATAAATAAACGCATGCTTATCTTTTTTTATCATCACCATTAGGCCATGGCCTACATCAAATACGTTCAACTGCCAAAGACTAGATTGCGTAAAATAATAATTAGACAGTAAAGTCAAAAGCGGAATACACGCCAGTACGCGAAGCTCAATAAAATAAAGTAAAGGAACCACACTATAAAGCAGCACCACAGTGGTTATACTTACCTGACCAACATTAAGCCAACGTATGTGCTGCGGTATTGCCAGCAACATTTGATAAATATAGGTCAGTGGAAAATCATACAACACAATAAACGCATGCCAGTCGGTTAATAACCCCAGCAACACACTTAAAAATAAAGCAGGCATTAATACAAAAGATAAAATGGGAATAGCGACAAGATTTAAAACTAAACCTGCTAAACTCACGCCATTAAAAAAGTATAATGACAGCGGTAATAAGCCAATAAATAATCCCAGTTGAATAATAAAAAGAGTGCGAATATTGGCTAACAATGAATGACCTCGCAGCGGAAACTGTTTTAAAACCATAAAAATAATACATACCGCTAAAAAGGAAAAATACAGGCCAGGATTAAGCAAACTAAATGGATTAACCGCTAGAATAATAACCAACGCATATAAAATACTTCGCCATCTAAGCGCTTGCTTCGCTAAATAATAAAGCAACAAATAACAACCCAACATAATTAAGGCGCGGGTTGCCGAAATAATAAAATCACTCAAGTAAACATAAATAAAAGCGGCAACAAAGCCAGCAGCGCTATAAAAAATAGCAATATTTAATGATTGATTTAGTTCAGGCTTAATCAACTTAAGAAAACAGCGCACTGAAAAATAACAAAAGCCGAAAACCAAAGAGATATGCAATCCAGAAATAGCCAGTAAATGACTTAACCCAAGACTTTGCATTAATTGTTTATGCTCAAAGGTCATTAACGACTTGTCTCCGGTTAAGAGCACATAATATAGCCAATTAAGTTCAGCACTACTTACGAGCTTTTTGACATAAGTCCGATAAGCCGCGATATGATTATTTTGTGGGCGGTTGTAAATCGCTAACTGCTTATTTAATACTGTACCTTTAAACGCTATTTTTTGTGTAAAGGCATAGAGTTGACTGTCGAACACAGTAAAATTTTTAATCCCCCTAAAATTTTTTAACCTAACTTGAGCAGTAAAAGCATCCCCTGGCTGAATAGGTTGTGTTGAATTAATACTTAATAAGGCATTAGGTGCTCTAAACTGACTATATTCGCTATCTTCCAAACGAGTTATTTTCACTTTTACGTATTGTGGAGGGGTTGAAGAAATAACCTCTTCGACAACAACATTGACTGAATAAGCATATTTTTCGTGTTGATTAGGTAATTCAAATGAATAAAACAAGATAAAATGTGCCGCTACACAACAAATACCGCAAATAAAGCCTAACAATACAGTTAAAAACGGCTTAAAATACGTGCTCACAATGAGGATTGAAATTGTGATAACTGTAAATTCAAGGGTTTGGTAATAAAATACGGTAACAACAACTCCGATAACAAACCCAAGACTCATCCACACAGAAGTAAATGGTTGCTTTAAATGGCTAAAAAAACGATCCAACGGTTTTTACCCGATCCAAATAAAATTAGACATCACAAATCGCTAAGAATATTTGGCCGTCTTTTACATGATGCTAACCTTTGGCATTTAAATAGACGTTCGGCACGAGGTGCTTTTGCTGTTGGGCTCTTTTTTGCTTTCATCCCTGTTCCTTTTCAAATGGTGCTCGCGGCTGCCGCAGCGATAATTTTGAGAGTTAATTTACCCATTTCTGTTGCGCTAGTATGGATCACTAATCCACTGACTATGCCGCCAATTTTTTACGGCTCCTACCTTGTTGGTACATTAGTACTTAATCAACCAGAACAACACTTTGCGTTCGAAGCCAGTTGGGCATGGTTTATAGAAAGCTTAACGACAATTGGCCCTGCATTCTTAGTCGGTTCTTTGGTATGCGCCTCTATCGCCAGTGTTATTGGCTACTTTGGAATAGATCTAATTTGGCGCCGCTCTGTAAGGCGGGCATGGGGAATGAGAAATAATTAGCCTCTCTTCCTTTAAATGCTTACATTACTATAGACAAAAAAAACCCAACTTAACAAGTTGGGTTTTTTAGTCGTTCTGTTTAACGATTTAAGCTCATTTAAAATCTAAATACACGTCTTAAACCAACAAGTGGTAGTAATAATAAACCAAACCAAGAAAAGCTCGCAGAACTGCGTTCGTAAAATTCAGCATCTGGGGCTTTACAATTCTCAACTTCACCATTAGGGATAGGCGAAAGTTTTACCGCAACGGCTACACTTTCATACTCAATATTACCATTTACATCGGTAACAACTCCGCCCAATGAATTTCGTTTTTCAACTGTTTTAGTTGCAACACCAAATACTTCGTTGTTTTCATTAATCGATTTAGCTTCTACCATTTTATAGCTGAAACTGGTTTCACCATCACTGTCATAACAAGGCAGCAATTTATTTAGGTTAGTGATCTTGTCATCGCCAATTTTATAAATGAAGGCTTCTGAACGACGAGTGTTCTCAGATTCACCAATTTCACCTTCACCAACAATGTAGCCTTGATTATTAATGTCATTTGCATATGAGCTTGAGCTTATAAAGTAACCTTCAGGAAACACGGTCGTGTTTGTATTTATATCATGGTAAAAAAGTTTGTTTCTTAGCGTGCCTTCTATTCGCTTGGTCGCATAACCTACAACAATATCGTTATCGTTGATAGCAAATGCTTTACCACTTTGCCAGTCATCTCTTTGTTCAATAAAATCAACCACTTCACCATCTTTAAAGTAAACTGGCATCGTTAAAATTGTGGAATCTCTATCAAAGTAACGGGTATTAGAAAAACCGGCCACAACGCCATTTTTATTAACCGCTAATGCATTACTAATAAATGGGTTACTGTCTTCATCTTCTTTTGGTGTCAGCGCTAAACCTAACAATTCTGTTGAGGTTACATTATAGGCACTATCTAATGTCCACTTAACCGCTGTTTTATTAAATAAACCACGTGTGTTACGACTATTAATTGATTCAATACACGTCATTACAGGTTCATCAAGACCATCACAATTATCAGCAATTAAGGTTTGTCTCTCTGTAGGGATACTCACTGATACATTACCAACAACAACGTAACCCGTGTCAGTGGCAACAATATCAGACGCTTTACTCGTCCCACCATGTTCAGTAAATTCTGGAACAAGCGGCACTTCTACACCGCCTTCAGAAATTAAAATACCACGTTCTATAAACTCTCGGGTAAACCAAGTTTCTTCTTCAGTTTCACCATCTGGTGTAAAAGTGATTTTATCAAACGGTGCACTGCCCCAACCTACGGTCGTACCGTCCTGTGCAACAGCATTATAAAAATTGCTGGTCGATCGCGTTAACCCATCATAATCAACCGAAGCCACATCAAACAAAGATTGCTCTGTAATTACACCACTGTTGTAATTTGTAGCAACAATTGAGCTAATTTTTTGATATTCAAAGTTAGCAGATAAGTTTGACAAAAAACGAACCATAAAAGTATGCGCATCAGCATTAGTATAAATAGCGTCGTTGTTTTCGATGTCATCAAGTGTAAACGTAATTTCTTTGTCACTTAGTTCAAATGAATTTACTTCATTAGTATAAGCGTTCTTAATTAAACTATCAGTAAAATCAATATAACTAATATCAATTGGGATATTGTATAAGCCATTAGCAAGCCCAATGACATGTCCGTTTTCACTCACATCGGTAACATAAGTATGTTTTGCGTTTTCAAAGTTACCTAACTCCGTTAACGCATAGGTAGCACTTAATGCCGATGTACTCAGTGTTGCTAAAACACTGGCCGCGAGTAATTTATATTTCATTTTATTCCTTACTACTGATTCTTTAATTCTTCAAGTTCTTCCCAACGCTCAAAAGCGGCTTCAAGGTCAGACTCGAGTTGGGCTAAATGGTTCAATTCCTTAGCTGTTACATCACTGTCTTGCTTGAAAAAGTCTTCGTGACTTACTCGTTCTTGTTGTTTTTCAAGCTCAGCTTCAAGTTGTTCCATTTTATTAGGTAGTTGCTCTAGTTCAAGCTTTAATTTGTAAGAGAGTTTATTTGCTTTGCTATTACTTTTAACGGGTGCCGGCTCAGATTTTTCAACCTTTTTAACTGGCTGCTGTTGCTGCTGCTTTTCTTGCTCTGCTAAATAGTTGGTATAGGCTTCATAATCGCTGTAACCGCCAACGATATCTGTTACCTTGCCGTTACCCTCAAAGGCCCATACACTCGAACACGTATTATCAATAAACTCACGGTCATGGCTAACTATCAGCACAGTACCTTGGTATTGATTGATGATATCTTCTAGTAACTCTAACGTCTCTATGTCTAAGTCGTTGGTAGGCTCATCAAGAACCAATATATTTGATGGCTTTAAGAATAACTTAGCCAGAAGTAATCTATTTTTTTCACCACCTGAGAGCGCTTTTACGGGGGTACGAGCACGTGCTGGTGGAAACAAAAAGTCTTGTAAATAACCTAATACATGACGAGAACGCCCGCCCATCATTACCTCTTGCTTACCCTCAGCTACGTTATCTTGAACGGTCGCTTCTTCATCAAGCTTTTCACGGTACTGATCAAAATAAGCAAACTCTAAATTAACACCTTGCTTTATTTCGCCACTGTCTGCTTTTAAATCACCAAATAGTAATTTTAATAAGGTCGTTTTACCAATGCCATTGGGGCCGACTAATCCAATACGATCACCACGCATAACCAAAGTAGAGAAGTCATCAGCAATGATTTTATCTTTAAATGCATGGTTTAAGTGTTTCGCTTCAAACACTAATTTACCTGAACGATCAGCCGTTTCAATATTGAAATCGGTTTTGCCTACTTGATCAACACGCTTTTTACGCTCATTACGTAATTGTTTAAGCTCACGAACACGCCCTTCGTTACGCGTACGACGCGCTTTTACACCTTGGCGGATCCACGCTTCTTCTTCCGCTAAACGCTTATCGAACAATGCATTTTGCGTTTCTTCCACTTTTAAATCATGCGCTTTTTGTTCTAAGTAAGTGGCATAATCACCTGGATAAGAAATTAGTTTACCGCGATCTAAATCTAAAATACGTGTTGCAACGGCGCGAATAAAAGCACGGTCATGCGATATAAATACAATCCCGCCTTTAAACTCTTTTAAAAATTGCTCTAACCACATTACACTTGTCATATCTAAGTGGTTGGTAGGCTCATCGAGTAATAATAAATCAGGCTCGCTCACTAGCGCACGCGCAAGTGCAACTTTACGTAACCAACCACCAGAAAGTGATTCTAGTTTTGCATCGGGGGTTAATTCTAGTTGGGTTAAAACCAGTTGAATACGGCTATCAAAACGCCAGCCATCAGCTGCTTCTAACTTATTTGATAAGCGCTCTAGTTTGTTGAGTAACTGATCAGTACAATCTGTTTGCAATTGTGTACTTACATGATGAAAATCAATCAGTAAGTTAGCAATTTCAGGCATACCTTGGGCAACATAATCAAATACAGTGCCGCTTGCGCCTTTAGGCGGATCTTGTTCTAAACGCGATATTTTTAAACTACCGACTTGGTTTATTTCGCCGTCATCGAGTATTACTTGGCCATCTAAGACTTTTAGAAGCGTTGATTTTCCTGCACCGTTACGCCCTACAATACACACACGTTCACCGCTTTCTATAACCGCATCGGCATTATCTAATAATGGGTGCGTACCGTAGGCTAATTGTGCTTTTGAAATTCTAATTAAATCCATAATTAATCTTTACTCTTATTCTGCTTGCGCTAAAAACTGCTGCGCCTGAGGTGCAGTAAATGGCCAAAACAATTGCTGACCTTGTTGATTTTTTAAAACCGGAATACTGATTTGATACTCTAAAATTAATGAATCATCGCTCATAATATCAATAAGTTGTAATTCATCAGCTGATGAAAGTAACGGTTTTAACAGTTGCTCTGCTTGCTCACACAAGTGGCAACCGTCTGTGTGATATAAAACCCACTTAGCCATGTTTAATTAACCAGCTATTATGAATTTTTTTATTACGTTTAAAATCGGGAGATAAGGTTTTTTCTGAAATATTTTCCGCTTTTAAGCCTAAGCCCATTAACCCTACTTCGTCCATCACAAAGCCGCGTTTATTGTTAGAAAATATAAGCGTACCCGATGGGCTCAATATTTTTTTAACCCAAGTTAACAGCTTAATGTGATCATTTTGTACATCAAACGCATCTTTCATTCGCTTAGAGTTAGAGAATGTTGGAGGGTCTAAAAAGATCAAGTCGTATTGGCCTTGTGCATGCTCTAGCCATTTTAAACAGTCGGCTTGCTCAAACCGATAACGTGTATTGCTAATATCGTTAAGCGCAAAGTTATCTTGCCCCCATTTTAGGTAGGTTTTAGATAAATCAACGGTAGTAATTGCTTTTGCACCGCCTAATGCAGCATGAACCGACGCTGTTCCCGTGTAGGCAAACAAATTTAAAAAGCGTTTATCTTTTGCATTTTCTTGAATGTAACGACGCGCAAGACGGTGATCTAAAAAGAGTCCGGTGTCTAAGTAATCAAATAAGTTAACTTTAAACTTAGCACCAAACTCCTCTACCACCATGGTTCTGTTTTGCTTAGCCATGGGGGTATATTGTTCTTCACCTTTTTGCTTTTTACGTACTTTTACCGCAATGTTTTCAGATGCAATATCCAGTTGTTGCGCTGTTAAGCTAATAACATCTTGCAAGCGTTTTTCTGAGGTTTTTTCATCAATTTCTTTTGGTGCTGCGTATTCAAAAATAACCGCTGAATCACCATAAATATCAACCGCAACGTTATATTCAGGAATATCTGCATCATACACGCGATAGGCGTGTACTTGATTTTGCTTAAGCCAATTTTTTAAGCCTTGCTTATTCTTTTTCAAGCGATTAGCAAAAGCCATTGAGCCTTCAAAGTTTAAAGCCGGTTTATCATCCGTGGTAAGACTCACTTGCTTGTCATCAAGTTGATACAAGTTTAATTCAACATCAAGTGGGCCATTTTTAAATTTATAACGTTTTTGCTTCACCAATTTAAGCAGTTTAAACAAGCTTTCATCCATGCCTAATAAAGCTAGTTTCCAGTGGTTGAAGTGTTTTTTAAAGCCAACACCTAAACTGCGATGTAAGTTAACCAGCTCAGCCATAGAGCCAATTCGCTCACCGTAAGGTAAATTAGAAATAACAACACCCGGCAATTTAGCAACCGCAGTCAATTTAGTTGCATCGCTTTGTTTAAACTTAATTACCGTATCAAGTTCTGCGCGCTGCGCATTGGCAATGGCTTTATCAAGGACATTTGCGTCGTAATCATGGCCAATCAACCACAATTTAGGGTCGGTAATATTTGCTAAAAGCTGCTCTTTAAGTTCTTTGAATTTTGCCACTCTAAAGCTAGGTAAACGCTCAAACGCAAAGCCTTCACGAAATAGACCTGGCGCTTCATTACGCGCCATTCCAGCGGCTTCAATTAAAATAGTTCCAGCACCACAACAGGGATCAAATAAAGGCTGATTAACATTTTCAAGCCAGCCACTGCGCTTAATAATTGCTGCAGCTAAATGTTCTTTAATTGGTGCTTTACCTTGACCTTGACGGTAACCACGCTCTGACAAATGCGGGCCAGAGTAATCAATATAAAGTGAAACACCATGGCGATTTAAACGTGCAACCACTCGTACATTCGCATCTTGCTTATCAACATTTGGGCGCTGTTCATACAGATCATTAAAATAATCAACAATCGCATCTTTAATCACTAACCCTGAAAACTGGGTATTTTTAAGCGAGTCGTTTGTGCCATTAAAGTCAACAGCAAAGGTTTGCGTAGGCCCAAACCACTCTTGCCAAGGTTGTAAGCGTGCAAATTTATACAAGCTGTCTTTGTCATTTACGCCTTCTTTTTCTTCAATAAGCATAAGTACACGCGTAGCAAAGCGTGTTGATAAACACACCTTTTGCGCTAGCAATGAGTCAGCCTCAAAGCGAACAGAACCCACAGTTTGTTTTGACACCATAGCGCCAAGCTCTGTAAGTTCATCAACCAATAAATTTTCGATTCCGATAGAAGTAAGTGCGATAAATTGCAAAGTAAAAACCCTTAATAGCTAATTGCGCGGGATTATAACATAGGTTTGCGTACAAATACGCCATAAACACGGTGGGAAAACTAAATTAGATTAAGCGGTTTGACTATCGTACTGTGAGATAATAAGCGGGTGAACACGGTTGTTTAATACGCGGATCACTTCAAACTGTGAGAGTGATAAATTATCGTCAAGCGCAAAGGTTTCGCTTAAATTAATACACACAGAAGCATCAGTGCAATGCTCCACAATTAAAAACTCGCCAGTTTGAGATTCAGAGCTCAAGTTGATAACGGCTTCAGTACTAGGTGTTGTACCCGTGTAGGGTTTAAAAAACCAACTTTTAGCTAAAACGGGCTTTAATTGAAACTTAACCGCGGTCGCATTGAGCGCTATTTGACATAATTGCGCAGGATTCCATAAGTTAAACTGCTCGAGGTAATAATATACCTGCTCATAAAAAGCGGCGTCTTCTAAACTAAAGTAAGGGTTTTTAAAGGTGCAATCTGTTAATTGCCTTAGTTTATAAGGGGTGCATAGTTGCATATCGTCATTTAAATCAAGCAGTAAGCGGTTTTTTTCAGCACACGCTATCCACTGCCATTGCTTTGACGCTTGTAACATTTGCCCCTCCCTACTTAGTACTTAAAAAAATAAAATAAGACAATAAGCTTAAAGTATAGCTGCTTTTGACCATTTTTAAAACGTCTTTTTAGAACATTTATCGAACGATCAAAAGCTTACATAACTGATCCTTATAAGTCGTTAATGATCGACTTGACCAATTGTGGTCCTTTATAAATAAATCCAGTGTAAACTTGAATCAAATCAGCCCCTGCGTTCATCTTCTCTTTAGCCGATTGAACGTCATCAATACCGCCTACACCAATGATAGGTAATTGATTATTGGTTAAACGTTTTAGTTCAGAAACAATATGAGTTGAACGCTCTCTTACCGGAGCACCCGATAACCCCCCTGCTTCATCAGCATACTGCTGACCTTGCACTAGGCTACGCTCAAGGGTGGTATTTGTGGCAATCACACCATCAATTTTATTCGTTAATAATGATTCGCTCACTTGTTCAATTTGAATAGGATCTAAGTCTGGCGCAATTTTAACCAACATAGGCACTTGTTTATTGTGCTTAGCAATTAAATCAAGCTGTTCGTTTTTCAAGCTTTGTAATAAGTCATCTAATGCTGCGCCATATTGCAGGTCTCGTAAGCCAGGGGTATTGGGTGATGAAATGTTTACAGTGATGTATGATGCATGCTCAAACACTTTACGCATACAGTGAATGTAATCATCTTTGCCCTGCTCATTTGGTGTATCTTTATTTTTACCAATATTGATACCTAAAATACCATCGTATTTAGCTGCTTCAACATTGTTAACTAAATTATCAACGCCTTTATTATTAAAGCCCATTCGATTAATAATTGCATTCGACTGTGGCAATCTAAACATACGAGGCTTATCGTTCCCCGCTTGAGGACGCGGTGTTACTGTACCCACTTCTACAAAACCAAACCCCATTTGGGCGAATGCATCAATACACTCGGCATTTTTATCAAGACCAGCGGCAAGCCCTACGGGATTTTTAAATTCGAGGCCTAAAAAGTTCACAGGCTTATTTGCCACGCTTTGTGACCACGCGGCACTTAACGGTGTATTAGCAAAGCGACGTAAGTTATTAAGAGCAAAATCATGGGCCCACTCCGCATCACGGGTAAACATAAAACGGCGAGCTAAATCGTAAAACATGAATATAATCCTCTTAAAGTTGTAGACAAAAAAATACCTCAGACAAGGCTGAGGTATTATATAACAAAAAACTGTTTAACGATTAATTTTAATCAGTTGCAGTTTATTACTTTGCAGAGGTATCACAGTTGTGGCCTAGTAACATAAGCTCTCTAAGTGCAACTGAGAATTTTGCAAAGTCATGACTTTGCGATGTTTTAAATTCAGTTAGCATTTGTTTCCAGCGCTGTAATAACAGATCTTGGCTATCCATCCACTGTTCAATTTGGCCATCAACATCACTACTATCACCTTCAAAGCTGTTTAACACTACTTCAGATAATGTACGTTGTTGCCAATCTAACTCTTCACGATATGAAGCACGCGCAAGTGCTTGCCAATGGTTTGAAACAGGTTGATTAGTAATTTGGTCTAAGAACCAATGTAGCCCCATTTGCGCACCAAGTTTGAAGTAAGTGTGCGATACCATATCGATTTTACGATTAGAGTTTTGCGCAATTTGTGTCAAGTCCATTACAGAGAACAAGCTTGATAACGATACAATACGCTGAGCAATCTCAACCGGAACACCGCTTTGCGTTAGCTCTTCACGTGCACTTTCTATACGATCGCTTTCTGTTTTCACGATGTATTTAGTTAAGTTTTCACTTAAATCGGCAAACGTTGGTGCAAATGCTTCAATTGATTGCTCAATAGTTTGTGCTTTCGTACGATGACGTAAGAACCAACGAGTTGCACGACGAACAGTACGACGTAACTGGTACAACATTTCTGTTTGTACGTTAGACGGTATCTTGTTATCTAAATCACTAATCGATAACCAAGTGTCACGCATTTGGAATATTTCACTTGCGATTGAATAACATAATGCAATCTCAGCTTCGTTTGCACCTGTTTCTTCATTCATACGCACCATAAAGTTTAAGCCCATATCGTTAACAATATTATTTGCTAACTTAGTGGCAATGATCTCTTTGCGTAGTGGGTGATTATTCATAGCATCGTTAAACTTCTCACGTAATGGACGTGGGAATGATTTAACCAATAACTGACGATAGTAAGGGTTTTCGGTAATTTCGTCGGTTACTAATGACTCTTTAAGAACCATTTTCGCATAAGAGACCAACACTGAAAGCTCAGGACGTGTTAAATCTCTGCCTGCGGCAGCACGCTCTGCTAACTCCTCATCCGTCGGAATAAACTCAATCGTACGGTCTAACTTGCCCTCTTTTTCAAGCGCATGAATAAAACGAATTTTTTCTTTAAGCGTTGAAGTCCCTTTTGATTGGGTAATCGATAAAGTGTGTGTTTGACGATAACAGTCTTTAAGCACTAATTCAGATACTTCGTCGGTCATTGAGTAAAGTAACTCATCACGTTGCTTACGTGTTAAATCACCTTCGGCAACTAAACCATTAAGTAAGATTTTAATGTTTACTTCGTTATCTGAACACGCAACACCGCCTACGTTATCGATAAAGTCAGTATTAACACGGCCACCTTTAGCTGCAAATTCAATACGACCTAACTGGGTTGCCCCTAAGTTACCGCCTTCGCCAAAGACTTTAGCGCCAAGGTCTTTACCATTAATGCGCAGTGCATCGTTTGCACGGTCCCCTACATCCGCATCTGTTTCTTTAGAGTGCTTAATGTATGTACCAATACCGCCATTCCACAATAAATCAAACTCCATCATAAGTGAGGCTTTGATCAATTCATTAGGCGTCATGCTGGCTTTTTTAGTGCCCAACATTTTTTTCATTTCTGGGCTTAGCGTAATCGACTTGGCTGCACGAGAGAACACACCACCGCCGCTTGAAATTAACTCTTTGTTGTAATCTTCCCATGATGAACGTGGCAAATTAAATAAACGCTCGCGCTCTGGGTAAGAAGCAGCTGCATCGGGGTTTGGATCCACAAAAATATGTAAGTGGTTAAACGCCACTTGCAAACGAATGTGCTTTGATAACAACATACCATTACCAAATACATCACCGGCCATGTCACCAATGGCAACGGCAGTAAAGTCTGTGGTTTGACAGTTAATATCCATTTCACGGAAATGACGCTTAACAGACTCCCATGCACCACGCGCAGTAATACCCATTTTCTTATGGTCGTAACCTACTGAACCACCTGATGCAAACGCATCACCTAGCCAGAAGTTATATTCGATTGCGATACCGTTCGCAATATCAGAGAAAGTCGCAGTTCCTTTGTCCGCTGCAACCACTAGGTATGCATCGTCTTCATCATGACGAGTAACATCAACAGCAGGTACAACTTCGCCGCGCTCAATATTATCTGTGATATCTAATAAGCCACGAATGAAGATTTTATAACATTCTTGGCCTTCTTTGATAAACGCTTCGCGCTCACTAGGTAGTTGTTTACATACAAAGCCACCTTTTGAACCAACCGGTACAATTACGGTATTTTTAACCTGCTGCGCTTTTACCAAGCCCAAAACTTCAGTACGGAAGTCTTCACGACGGTCTGACCAACGTAGGCCACCACGCGCAACTTTACCAAAGCGTAAATGCACACCTTCAACACGCGGCGAGTAAACGAAAATCTCAAACGCAGGAACAGGCAGTGGTACTTCTGGAATTAAACTTGGTTGAATTTTAAGTGAAATATATGACTTAAACTTACCTTCACCATCTTTTTGGAAGTAGTTTGTACGCAGCGTTGCAACAATCATATCAACGTATAAACGGATAATACGGTCATCATCAAGATTCGCTACGTTTTCTAACTCTGCATAAATTTCTAAGCCTAGTTTTTCAAGTGTTTTAGCACTTGCAGGACTTTTAACTGAGAATTTTTTAGCAAATAAATTAACGATTTTAGCCGCGATGTGTGGGTAATTAGCAAAGGTACTTTCGATGTACGTTTGCGAGAAAGTTACCCCAATTTGGCGCATGTATTTAGCGTACGCACGTAAAATTGATGCTTCGCGACCGGTTAACCCACCCATTAACACTAAACGGTTAAAACCATCGTTTTCTAAACGATTTGCCCACACACTTGTTAGTGCGGCACGAAAACGTGCGGAAATTTTATCAAAATCGGCCATCCCTTTGCTATCAATCAGCATTGAGAAGTCCATAATCCAATTAATTCCACCATCACTGGTTTTAACTGAGTAAGGTGTTTCACCTACAACACGTAAACCAAAGTTTTCCAGCATTGGCATCACATCTGATAAGTGAATTGGCTCATCTTTGTGGAATAAGCTTAAACGAACAATATTGCTGCTCGCCTCTTCTTGTGGACGATAAAACAACATCTCAAGTTTGTTGTCATCGTTTAGCATTTCTAGCTTTTCAATATCAACAACAGCGGCACTTGGTAGTACTTCTTCTTTATATGAACGTGCAAAAGCGTTGCAGTATTTACGGTTTAATTCGTTACCACGTGCTTCACCAGCAGATTCGAGTAAGGCTGATTGGAGTTTATCTTCCCAGGTACGAGCGGCTTCAATTAGATTATTTTCTATGTCTTTCACGTTATATTCAATATTGTTATCGGTCACACGAACGGTGTAATGAGTACGCGCCAGTGTTGACTCTGAGAAATAGGTAGTAAATTCGACTTTAACGTCAGAATTAAATGCATTCGCTAAAATAGCCTGCGTTTCGCGGCGCAGCGCCGTGTTATAACGTTCACGTGGTACATACACCATACAAGATAGGAAGCGACCGTATGCATCTTTGCGAACAAATAAACGACACATATCGCGTTCTTGAATTTGTAACACGCCCATAGCAACTTCAAGTAGCTCATGTTCGCGAGCTTGCACTAATTCGTCACGTGGGTAGGTTTCTAAGATGTTTAATACCGCTTTGTATGCATGTGTACCCTTAGCAAAATCACACATATCCATAATGCGATTAATCTTGCTTTTAAGAACCGGGACATCAGCAGCGCTGTTGTTATAAAAGTTAGATGAGAATAAACCTATAAAACGGTCTTCACCAATCACATTACCTTTGTCATCAAAACGCTTAACACCCACATAATCAATATAGGCTGGGCGATGAACTCGAGATAATGAATTGGTTTTTGTTAAAATTAATAAGTTACTACTACGTGCTTCTTGACGAGCCACTTCAGGTAACTCAGAAAGCAAACGTGTATGCTCAGCATCTGAGTTTTTCATTAACCCTAAGCTGGTATCCATTTTACCTTTTAATTGATAATCACCTTGGACTGGCGAAAGCTCATATTGGCGGTAACCCATTAATGTAAAGTTGTCTTTTACTAGCCAATCTAAGAACTCAACGGTTTCATTTATTTCGTTATCATTTTTATCTTTGTGGCTTTTAGGTAAGCTTTTGCTAACTGCGATTAGTTTTTCGCGAATAGGCTGCCAATCTTCAACCGCAACCGATACATCAATGAGTACAGATTCAAGTTCTTTTTTGAAAGACTCAATAACAGTAGCATCTGTTTGACGGTCAATTTCTATGAAGAACACTGTTTTTGTTGATGTTGATTCTTGCTCTGCTTTTAAGCTTGATAACCCTGATATTTTATCGTTTTTATCACGTTGAATTTTCAGTGGGCTATGTAGAAGTAAGTGAGAGGCAATGTTTTCTCGTGTCATGGCCATACGCACAGAGTCAACTAAAAATGGCATATCTTTAGCAATGATCTCTACAATGGTATGCGATGACTGCCAGCCATCTTTTGCCACTTCAGGGTTGAAAACGCGAATAACTGCGTCATCTGATGTATTTTTTTCTAGCGAATTCCAAAGGCTAAGTGCAGCACCATATAAGTCACTGTCGTTGCGATTTGCCAAATCCTCTTTAGACATATTGCTGTACAAGGCTTTGGCGAATTTCTCAACGAGTAACACATTATCAGCGCGAACTTTTTTCTGGATAAGCTTACAGACGTTATCTAAAATAACCGAGGCTTGGCCTTCATTTCGTGTCATTGTATGTTCCTTAATCTATCACTGCTAGTTTAGCAGAGTATTTGTACAGCCATTTATTAGCGTGGAGTCAGTTAAATTCTAACCCTTTTGAAACTAATAAACAGCCTTTTCGATGAAAACATTTTAAGCATTTCAGCTATTTGGTCATCTATTCACAAAATATAGATATAAATGGCCATTACTGGCCATTTTGGAGCAAATTTATTCACCTTATTTTTTCTGGTCAGTCCAGAGCAAGCTGCCAATTGCAGGTAAAAGTAACACTGCGCCCAACATATTTACTAAAAACATGAAGGTAAGCAGAATTCCCATATCAACTTGGAACTTCAAATCAGAAAAAATCCACGTACTTACACCAATCGCTAATGTAATACCAGTAAATAACACCGCACTACCACGTTCAACTAATGCATTACGATAAGCAATACTCAATGGTACGTTTTGTTTTAACTGCCCCATCATCGATGACAAAATATAAATACCGTAATCAACACCAATACCTACACCCAGAGCAATCACTGGTAACGTTGAAACAGTCAGACCAATCTCAAGCTGTACCATCAGTGCTTGTGCAAGGGTTGATACTATGTACAAGGGTAATACCACCGCAATTGTTGCTTTTACACTCTTAAAACTAAGTAAGCATAAAATAATAACCGCACCGTAAACATAGAGCATCATGGGTATTTGTGCAGCTGAAACAGATTCATTCGTTGCAGCCATCACACCTACAGGGCCTGATGCCAATTTGAAAGCAAGCTTGTCTGTGCCCTCTTCATCAGCAAATTGTTTTACTTTTGCAATCACGTTATCAATTGTTTGTGCTTTGTGATCGTCTAAAAAAATAATCACCGGCATTACCGAGCAATCACCGTTTAATAACCCTGTGCTGGTTTCAACGCGAGAGGTTGATTGCACTAAACTGGCAGAATTGCGCGGCAAACTTTGCCACTTTAAATTGCCCTCGTTGTAACCGGCATTGACTGATTGTGCCACTGAACTTAAGCTCACTGCTGACTGCACGCCCGCTAAGTTTTCAACTTTATATTGAAAACGCGATATACGTTCCATTACATCGTGCTCTGTACAGGCCGCAGGGTATGCTTCCACAATCACTTTTAAAATATCAGACGAAATGGTGTATTTGTCCGATATTAAAAAGGTATCTTGGTTGTAACGTGCATCTTGGTGCAATGATGGTGCCCCAGCATGTAAATCACCAATACGCATTTTGTCTGCTTGCCAATAGCCCAGTGCAAATAAAACCAGAGTGAAACCAATAATGATTTTTGCTGTTTTTGGGTCGGTTGCTTTAACCAACAAATCGCGCATTGCATCGAGTATGTTCGGTTTATTAGCATCACCTGATTGAATATGGATGCTGTTTTCAAAGCGCATATACGACGCCCACACTGGCAACAAAATCAGATTAGTAAATATAATCACTGCCACACCTAAACTCGCAGTAATAGCCAGTTCACGAATAATACCGATATCAATGGTTAATAGGGTTAAAAAGCCAACCGTATCAGATAACAACGCAATCCCGCCAGGCACAAGTAAAGCCCTAAAGCTTGATTGGCAACATATTGCTGTAGACTTACCTTCAGCAACCTTTTTACCAATGGCATTAATCATCTGCACACCGTGGCTTACGCCAATAGCGAACACTAAAAATGGCACTAAGATAGACATAGGATCAAGACCGAAGCCTAAGCTAGAAAGCAATCCTAACTGCCAAATTACCGCAATAATTGAACACACAATCGGTAAGATAGTAAGTTTTAAGCTGCCACAAAATAGCCATACCATGACAAAAGTAAACGCAATTGCAATGGCAAAAAATAATACAACCCCTTTTGCGCCCTCGGCTATATCGCCGGCCATTTTTGCAAAACCAATAATATGAATACTGATCTTTTCGGTACTTAGAGGCTCACGAATTTCGGTTTCTAATTTTTTTGCAAACGCAAGGGTGTCTAATTTTTCTTGTGTTTGCGGATCAGTCTCTAACAGTTGGGCGGTGACCATGGCACACGAATAATCGCTTGCTATCATACGACCAACTACTTTTGCCTTTTCAATATTTTCTTTTACAACGCCTAACCCTTGCTTGTCTGCTTTAAAGTTAGCTGGAATGATAGGGCCACCGGCAAAACCGTCTTCAACGACTTCAACAAAACGGGCACTGGGTGAAAAGATAGAATTTACTAAAGGACGATTTACCCCAGGAATAAAATAAAGCTGATCGTGCACTGCTTTTAATTGGGTAAAAAATTCAGGATTGAAAATATCTCCGCTGTCGTCACATACGGAAATTAAAATACTATTTGCACCACCGAACTGTTTCTCATGTTTAGTGTAAACCTTCATGTATTCATGATTGAGCGGAATATTTTTATTAAATGACGCATCAAGCTGAATCTGTGTTGCTTTAAAAACCAACAAACAGGTAATTAGCACAAAACTTATGAGTACTACTGTGCGGTGCCTAAAAATCGCTTTTTCTAAAAAATCTAAAATTGCTTGCATTAAGGGGTCAACTCCTTCACTTTAATGCCATTTTCTGTCGCCAGAATAAGTCTATCTTTAACAATCACACCATCAAGTATTGCCTTACCATCGGCCAATTGCTCGTATGACAGCTCATCATCTTTTAGATGAAAAATAACACCGCTATTAGCCAGTAATAGCCATTGTTTATTGTTGTAGTTGATAATGCTATTAATAGTGGCGGTTTTGTCATTTTCTAAATGCTGCCATTGTCCACTGTCGGTTTTATTTAGGAAAATATTACCACGTAGCCCCGCGACGATTTGTTGCGATGAATCAGAAGCAAAACCAAAAAACGAGCCAGGGTAAATTTCATCTAAACGTTGCCATGTTTGGCCATCGTCATCACTTTTTGCCATTAAGCCCATCTCACCGACCAGCATTAAACCCGAACTAGTCGGTTCAATGCGATTAAAGTGAGGTAATATAGACGAGGTTTCTATTTCGTAACCCTCAGGATCGGTTTGTTTTAAATCGTTTAAGTACGCTCTATCTTCACTAAATAACAGTGAATCTAAAAACCGTTTTTGCCAATGTTCGCCGCCATCACTGGTTTGATAAAACATACCGTAGGCGCCCACGGCATAACCATGTAAATCGTCTTTAAAATAAATATCTAAACAGGGTTTATCAAGTGAGGGCTTTGCTTGTTGTAACTGCCAGTTCTCACCACCGTCGGTGGTATTTATAATTGTGGCGTCATGTCCACATGCCCAGCCATTAGAATCATTAGTAAATTCAACCGCTGTTAGTAATACTTGTGTAGGCACTGATTGTGCTTGTTGCCAATTGTTACCATCAACACTTTTAATTACCGTACCGTGTTTACCCACAGCAATGAGCCCTGCTGAGGTTTGTGTGATATCGGTAAGGAGTGTTTTATCTGCATTAATTGCGCTAATTGCACTTTGAGGTGCGTCTTGTGCAAAACTCGCACCGCTTAGGATCAGGCTGGCATAGACCAAATACTTCATAAATTAAATTCGCCTTGAACTGAGGATTTGTTTGTCTGTTAAAAAGAGGAAAACCTGTGCGTTAATAGACAAACGCGATGTGAAAGAAAAAAGGCACCTAGGAAACTAGGTGCCTGCTTTTATACTATCTGCCAGCGCGACGTAAAGCGCTCGATGTGAACTCATTATCATTAAATGACTGAGAAAAATCATACATCTTTTCTTGGTTATCTAAACCAATGGCTAAGTAGCGACGTGAGTTAAGGTCGTGGTAAACCTCAAGCGTACTCCACTGAGTCGGTACTTCGTAATAGTTAAGGCCATAAGCCATTGCTACACGATAAAGTTGGTCACGATTATCGTAAATATCGGTAACATGTACTTGCCAGCTGTCTTCATCAATGTAGAACACACGTTTTTTATAAATATGGCGTGTGTCATCTTTTAAGTTTGCTTCAACAACCCACACACGGTGCTTTTCATAACGTGTATGCTCTGGGTTGATATGGCCCGGCTTTAAAATATCATCATAGGTTAGCTTATCACTATGAAGCTTGTAGCTATTGTATGGGATGTAAAGCTCTTGCTTGCCTTTTAGCGTCCAGTTATAACGATTTGGTGAGCCGTTAAACATGTCAAAATCATCGGTAGTACGTAAGCTATCTGCTGCTGTACCCGGAGCATCATACGCTACATTAGGTGCACGACGAACACGACGCTGACCTGAATTATACGTCCACGCTTGACGTGGTGTTAATATTTGATCCATGGTTTCATGTACTAACAATGCCGTACCTGCCAAACGTGCTGGCTCTGTCACTTGCTGTTTAAACTTAAACAAAATATTAGAGTCTTGCAGCTCAGCAGGCGTTGCACTTGGATCAGAATATTTAACTAATAGTTGCTCATCAAAGCCAACATAGTTGTACGACCCCGATGCCGTTGGCGCTGCTTGACCACCAAAGCGCTCAATTGATTGACCACGATAGCGAAGTAAATGGTTCCAAATTGCTTCTAAACCCGTTTTAGGAATTGGAAATGGAATACCAATTGCTGTGTTCTTAATGCCGTTACCGCCTTCAACTAATTCAGCTGTAGTAGCAAATTTCTTTGTCGCATCGTATACAAACTGTGGGTATGATGCTGAACGACGTGTTTTGTAAATAGGCATTTTAAACGTATCTGGGTACGCTTCAAATAATGCTATTTGCCCAGGGCTTAAATTTTCTTTGTACTTATCAATATTGCTTTTATCTATAGTAAACAATACTTCATCAGTTGCGTAAGGGTCTAAGTGGTGCATACCTGGCTCATAACCTGCTGGTGCAGCAGTAATACCACCGTTCCACGCTGGGATTGAACCATCTGCATTCGCTGCTTTTTCTGCCCCAATTGGGCTTAGGTCTTTACCTAGATGCGCAGCTTCTTCTGGACTAATTTTAGCCAGTGCTGTGTGACTTGCAAACAAACTACAAAACGCTGTAGCAATGAGGGTAGGTTTTTTAATCATAATAATGTTACCCCTAGATAGAATATTTTAAGTTAAAAGAAACGTAATCTCGGTCAGAGAAAGTGTTGGTGTCGCCACCACCCCAAAATGAGTTGTAACTTACATCTAAAGACCATGCATTTTGGTAATTAAAGCTCATAGTAGCACCTAGTGACTTACGATCTTCAATGAATAAGAACATTGGATCAGGCGTATTACCATTAACATCATGCGAGAACACAAAACGAGGTGAGAAGTTAATACCATTGTAAATATTAAAGTAATCACCTTTGGCAATTAAGCGATAACCCCAAGACGACGCCGTAGCAAACGATTTTTGCTCAGGGCCATTTGATAAAGCCATGTGTAATGCAGAGTAGTCTGAACTACCAGGGCCTTGCATAATACCGCTTCGACCAGTACCTGACACATTCAAGCGCATTTCATCGTATTCAGGCATATTATTGATGCGAACACCACCAATTTCACCGACAACTGCCCAGCTATCAGCACCTAATGAAGGGCCGAATAAATGCGTTGCCGTAAACTGTAGCTGTGAAGTATTACGTTCAATGTAACCTTTAGCCAGCTCGCCTGGACCTACAACACTTGCAGCACCACCTTTACTCATTTGCGAAATACCCGCAAATTCAGGGCGTAAGCCGGCAATCGCTAATTGCTCAGGCATAGCTGCATAAAGTAATTCTACGTCATCGATTTGTAATGGTTCGTCTTCACGAAAAGTAAACTCACCAGCAAACGCTGTTTCACCAAGTGAAGTGTTAAAGCTTAAACCGTAAAGTTTAATATCTTCAGGGTATTCGTTTGTCGCTTTAGCAAATGCTTTTAAATCAGATACGTTATCAGAGGTAATTTCTGTGGTGGCAATCATCGCTAAATCTTGTTGTATTGATGCTTGCGTGAAATTAGATACGCGACCTGAAATAAGTGGACGACGGCTATGGTAATTTACATGGTAAAGTGCCACTTCTGTATCGTTCCACTCGGGTAAGAACATGCCTAAGCGTAAACCATATTGGCCGCCATCATCTGGCTCTGTTTTGCCATCGTAGCCTTTGCCTTTTAGCGCGACCTTGGTCGGGTACGCTAAGTACATATTTGCCAATAGCTCTTGGCCAGCTGAGCTTGATGGGTCAATACCTTGGCTCGCAGCCACTTGGCCATAAGTTGCCATCAGGTTATTCAAGTTATCTGTTAAAAACGCTAAGTCAATATCAGGATTTGAGGTAAAACCAAGCTGTACATTTTGTTGATAACCGTTTTCAGCCGCAAAATCATTGGTAGAAAAATAAGTCCCTGCTGCTGGTAAACGTGTTTCATGCCATTGGTATTGATAAAAGCCCTCTAAGGTCATGTTTTCTGTAAGCCCTAATGAGGCCCACAACATACCAACCGGAATAAACGCTTCTTTTAGTTCAGCACCTGGTGCTTTTAATCGGTCAATATCAACCGGGTTTACGTTAATACCATGAGAGATTAATGTACTTTCCCCCCAGTTAACCACTTGTTGACCAACTCGAATAGAAAGCGGGTTTTTGCCTTCATTTAAATCAAAGTTTGCCCACACATACGCATCAAGTAAACGAATGTCAGCACAGCTTTGCTCTTTAGTATCATCATCATCACACGGATCTACACCCTGACCTGATGTTGGATTAACGTAGGCACGATCGCCGTCCATTAATTCAAAATCATAAAAGTACATAAAACGAGTAAATAAGCCGTAGTTATCTTTACTTATTGATAGATCATGCGTGCCTTTTAATAGCTTTGAAAAAGTTTCGCCGCTATCAAAGTTTAAATCGCCTGCATCACCATTATTTGAGTAAGAGCCCGGTTGAGCCCAGACATCTTGAGATGAATAAATTGTATTGATTGCTGGGTTATAACCTGTCCAATCAAATGATGGGTTATTACTTTTACCAATGAGGTTAAAGTCACGGTCTTCTACGCGAATACTTTGCCCATAAGAAAAAGTAGAGTCGAAAGCGATATCAAAACCGCCTACCTCAAATGTTGCAGCCTGTGTCTGTGCTGCTGATAAACCGATAGCCGCAGCTGTTAAGCCGAGTACTATTTTATTTTTAACAAAAAGCGATCTTCTTATCATTTTGGTTCCCCCCTGTCGCGGGTATTTTTTGTGTGATCAAGTTATTGTTTTTAGTGTAATCGTAACGATAGAAGCGAATTAAACAAATTACAAATGGTCGCCTTCAATCAGTTATAAGTTTTTTATTTGTTTAACGTTTACGTATTGGTAAGACGTCATACCAGATAATTTATACACGTAAATTAACAATAGAACAAATCGAAATTAACAAAAAGGCAATATTTGTGTATATCTATATCACAAAAAACAACAGCTAGGCTACTCGTTCGAGACGGATGAACTTGTTTTCATTACTTAAAATAAGTCTAAACCGACCACGAATACCTAAACTAGACATGAAGGGCCGAAGATAATGCGCAGCAAAACGAATTGTTTTGCCGCTATCAGCTGTTACTTGAATTGAGCTATACCGGCCATGGTAATAATCCATGCACTCGTTATAGCTCAAATTTATATAAAAATAATGTTCTATCATGATTTATTGTAAAGCTTTTTCAACCTTTTCAAATAAATCATCACTTAAACCTTCTAAATTCGAAAGGCGCTCTAATTGCGCTTTCATTGCACTGGCACGGGTTTCATCATAGCGGCGCCATGACATAAACGGCGTTAACATACGTGATGCATTTTGCGGGTTAATCGCATTAAGCTTAATTAATAAATCGCCAAGTAATGTATAACCTTGACCATCTAAGCGATGAAATTGTGCGGTATTAAAGTGCGAAAAACTCCCCACTAAAGCACGAACTCGATTCGGATTTGAAAAATCAAAACATGGATGTGTATACAAGGCCTTAATTTTCTCAATGGCATCATCAGCGCTGTTCATTGCTTGTAAAGCAAACCATTTATCCATTACTAGCACATCATGGCGCCATTGGCTGTCAAAATGCGCAAGTAATTGATTTGATAATGGGTGCGCAGCTTTAACTACACTGCTCAAAGCGCCAAGCACATTAGTCATATTTGTTGATGCTGCTGCCTGCTCAATTAAGCTTGCCGCCTTAGCACTGTCTGTTTTTGCTAAATAGTGCAAGCAAAGTTGTTTTAAAGCGCGAATAGCCACCGCTTTGGCACTCACACTACCATCATCCGTGATTGCCTGATAACAACTTAAAAACTCAGTATGTAGTTGTTTGGCAATTTGTTGTTCGAATAGCTCAATATTGGCAATAATGTCATCAACCGGAATAACGTCAAACTCCGCAGCTAAAGTATCAAAACTAGGTAGTTTTAAGAGTTCAGCAATCAGCGCTAAGTCACCCTCTCGTTGCGATATTAGCACCCTAAGTGCATCAATAACGGCATCGCTTAGTGGTGTATTACTAGCTGAAATAACGTTTGCCTTGAGTGCATTAATAAACAATTGTTGTTGTGCATCCCAGCGTGAAAAGTCACTGCGTGCAAAACGCATAATATGTAATAAATCAGCTTCAGTGATCTGTTGATTCAAAATACACGGTGCTGAAAAATCTTCTAGCAATACGGCGGTTGGACTGTGTTCAATATTATCAAAATGAAATGTTTGTTTAGCTTGAGTAACATTTAATACGCTATCAACCTTTTTACCTTGGTATCGCAATGCAATACTTTGGCCTTGCTGATCTAAAAGTTCAATCGCAAAAGGAATATGTAACATCGCATTATCAGGCTGATTCAGGGGCGCAAGTTGCTCTATAGTGAGCGTGAAGATTTGTGCACTTTCATCATACGCTTTGGTAACGTTTAAACGTGGTGTCCCACACTGATTATACCAACGCTTAAATTGTGATAAATCAATTGATGATGCATCACTCATTGCCGCAACAAAATCATCGCAGGTAACCGCTTGGCCATCATGACGCTGAAAATACAGTGTCATGCCTTTTTGAAAATTTTCCTCACCCAACAATGTATGCATCATACGAATAACTTCAGCCCCTTTGTCATACACAGTAACGGTGTAAAAGTTATTCATTTCGATGACTTTTTCTGGGCGTATTGGGTGTGCCATTGGGCCGGCATCTTCGCTAAATTGATGAGTGCGCATCACTTTTACCGCGTCAATTCTATTTAGCGCACGAGAGCCTAAATCACTGCTAAACTCTTGATCTCTAAATACCGTTAAACCTTCTTTTAAAGACAGCTGAAACCAATCACGACAAGTTACACGATTTCCGGTCCAGTTATGAAAGTACTCGTGGCCAACAATAGACTCAATGGTGTGGTAATCTTTATCGGTTGCCGTTTCTTGATTTGCCAACACGCATTTACTGTTGAAAATGTTTAAGCCTTTATTTTCCATTGCTCCCATATTGAAGAAATCAACGGCAACAATCATGTAAATATCAAGGTCGTACTCTAAATTAAAGCGAGCTTCATCCCAAGCCATCGCTTTTTTAAGCGACGTCATAGCATGCTCTGTTTTAGGTAAGTTTCCTTTATCGACAAATAACGCTAGGGTGACATCCTTACCACTGCGGGTAGTGTATTTATCGTGTAAAACATCAAAGTCCCCTGCCACTAGAGCAAACAAATAACTCGGCTTTTTGAACGGATCTTGCCATTTTACAAAATGGCGTCCATCTTGCGTTTCACCACTGTCCACTTGGTTACCATTAGAGAGCAAATGCGGAAATGCCGTATCGGCAATAATAGTGACATCAAAAGTTGAAAGTACATCAGGACGGTCCATATAGTAGGTTATTTTTCTAAACCCTTGCGCTTCACATTGAGTACAATAAGCGCCTCCCGATAAGTACAATCCCTCAAGTGAAGTATTGGTTTGCGGTGATGTTTGCGTCACTATGCTTAACTGACATTCATCAGGCAGATTATTAATGATTAATTGCTGATTTATAATTTTATAATCTGTGAGCTCCTCACCCTCAACCGACAATGAGATCAAAATTAAGTCAATGCCATCTAATACCAGTGGTGCATTTGAATCACCCACGCGTTTAAGCGTTAATAAAGCATTTACTTGAGTCGTTAATGGCTGTAAGTCGAAAGTCAGCTCAGTATGCTCGATTGAATAATCGGGGGCTTTATAGTCTTTTAAATATTCTGCTTGAGGTTTTTGTAGTTCAGTCATGATCACTCCAAAAAAATAGCCCCTTTTAGTGATAAAAGGAGCTACTTAAATTAAGCCGTTTGCTTAGGCTTGATACGCAGTATCTTAATACCTAAGTAAGCATAAATAACGGCTAAGAAAGGATTTATAAGGTTGAAAAATGCATAAAGTGCATAATCAAACGGATTGATTAATAAAACACTTTGCATATACGCACCACAGGTATTCCATGGTATGAGCGGGCTGGTAATTGTGCCACCATCTTCTAGTGTGCGTGACAAATTAACCGGCTTTAACCCGCGCTTTTTATATTCTTCTTTAAACATACGCCCGGGTACAACAATAGCAATATACTGATCTGCTGCTATAATATTGGTACCAATACAGGTAGCAATAGTTGAAGCAATTAATGAACCGGTACTTTTTGCGATTTTAAGAATACTTTTAACAAATATATCAAGTAGACCCGTTTTTTCCATAATCGCACCAAACATAAGTGCCGTCATGATCAACCATGTCGTGGTTAGCATGCCTGACATGCCACCGCCACTGAGTAACGAGTCCATTTTTGCATCACCGGTACTAATAGTAAAACCGTCAAAAAAAGTGGTCCAAACCAGTTTAAAGTAACCAACAAATTCACCTTGGGTCATATCTATTTGGCTAGCAATTAAATCAGATTGAAATAACAATGCCCATACAGCGCCAATGACAGCGCCTATAGAAATAGCCGGAAACGCTGGCATTTTTCTTATTGCTAAGACTAGTAACACAATTAAAGGCACCAACATTTCTAAACCAATATTAAAGTTTTGCTGAAGAATTGCAGTTATTTGGTCTATTTGACCAGCCTCTCCCGCTGCTGTCGCGTTAAAGCCCATGAAAACAAAGATGATTAATGCAATCACAAAGCTTGGAACAGTTGTCCATAACATATGGTGAATGTGTTCAAATAAATCAGCACCAGCAACAGCCGGTGCTAAATTGGTTGTTTCAGATAATGGACTAAGCTTATCGCCAAAATATGCGCCTGATATTACAGCACCCGCGGTAACTGTCGGCTCTAAGCCAAGTCCTGAAGCGACACCGAGTAACGCGACACCTATAGTCGCTGCTGTGGTCCACGAACTACCAATACTCATTGCTACAATGCCACAAATTAAACAACTCGCGGCGTAAAACCAGCTAGGGTTGATTATTTGCAAGCCGTAATAAATTAAGGTCGGAACCGTTCCTGATAATAACCAAGTTCCGATAAGTGCCCCCACCATGAGTAGAATTAAAATAGCGCTAAGAGATAAGGTAATTCCCTCAATCATTGCATCTTCTAATTTTTTCCATGTGTAGCCATTTTTTAAACCAATTAGTGCTGCAGCGAAAGTTGCAAACAACAAGGCAATTTGATTGGGACCTGACGATGAGTCATCACCAAATAAGTACACAGCGGCACCTAACAAACAAATTAATACAGTAATTGGAATGAGTGCATCAAAAAGTGTGGCACTTTTAAGTGGTTTTTCTTCAATGGGCTTCAAAATATAGACTCCTACACACATTCGATGCATGTTGATTATTTTTATTAGCACGTACGCGCATTTATTGAGCAGTGTTGATCTAGCTCAACTTTTGGTAATCCGCGATTATAACAATTTAGCAAATTATCGATAGTAAAAAAGGCGCCTAAGCGCCTTTTTTTAACGAGCGAAGCCTTAATTAGCGCTTAGCCATACGACCGTATCTAATATAATCTTGCGTTATTAGTGCCGCTTCTTCAAGGAATGGGTCGAGCTTTTCAATCACCTCTGGTACATCGTCAAGGTTTTCTACTGGCTCTTTACCTAAACGTTTTAAACGCTCGTTAGTACGAGCTAATGCACGTGCCTCATTTTCTTCTTTTTCTTTAATGCGCTTTTTCTCGACTAAAGAAATTGTTTTACGATCTTTTTCTTCGTTGTAACGAGCGATATCCTCAAACACATAATTAAATTCAGGTTCAGTTTTAATTCGCTCATTGTGCTGTTTTTCAAGCACATTTATAACAGGATTTAAACGCCCTATTTGCTTATACTTCGCTTGTACTATGCTATCCCATGGTAGTGCATTATCTTGCTTACTTTCCCCCCACTCTGCAGGGTCAATAGCCGATGGGAACGTAATATCTGGGATCACCCCTTTATGCTGTGTACTACCACCATTAATGCGGTAAAACTTTGCAATTGTATATTGCACACTACCTAATGGATTATCGTATAAGTCATAAGCACGCGCTAAACCTTTATGCTGCTGCACAGTGCCTTTACCAAAGGTTTGTTCACCAATAATAACTGCGCGGCCATAGTCTTGCATTGCCGCTGCAAATATTTCAGATGCAGACGCGCTGTATCTATCAACAAGTACCGTCAGTGGACCATCGTAGTAGGTAATGCCATCACGATCTTTTTGCTCTTCAATGCGATTATTTAATGTATGAATTTGTACCACTGGGCCTTGATCAAAAAACAAGCCTGACAGCTGCGTCGCTTCATATAGCGAACCACCGCCATTTTGACGTAGGTCTATAATAATACCGTCAACTTTTTGCTCTTTTAATTTAGCAAGTTCTACTTTTACATCTTTAGAAAGGTTGTTGTAAAAGCCAGGGATTTCGATTACCCCTATTTTACTAGTCAGATCTGAATAGCTGGCTTCAAATACTTCTGATTTTGCTGCTCGGTCTTCCAGACGAATTTTATCACGGGTTATCTCAACTACCTTTGGCGTACCGTGAGCATCTGCACCCTTTAAATATTGTAAACGTACTTTCGTGCCTTTAGGACCTTTTATAAGATCAACCACGTCATCTAAACGCCAACCAATAACATCAACAAACTCTTCGCCCTCTTGAGCCACACCAATAATGCGATCATCGGCTTTAATTTGCTCAGATTTGTCTGCAGGGCCTCCTGGAACTAGACTACGAATAACCGTGTAGTCTTCATCAGGCGTTAATACTGCGCCAATCCCCTCAAGCTCTAAGTCCATGTCCATTTTAAATTGTTCAGCACGACGAGGTGACAAGTATGAAGTATGCGCTTCAATACTGCGTGCTAGCGAGTTCATTACAATTTGAAATGCGTCTTCAGATTTTGACTGAACAAGGCGTTTTTCTGCGTTTTTATAGCGCTTAGTCAACACCTCTTTAATGCCTGGCCAATCTTTGCCAGTCATTTTTAAACGCAGTGCATCATATTTTACCCGTTCGCGCCAAATTTCATCAAGCTCAGCTTGGGTAGTTGCCCACGGTGCATCTTCGCGGTCATAAAAATATTCATCTTCTTCGTCAAACGTCATTTCGTTTTCAAGTAGCGACAGTGAAAATTCATAACGTTCAAAACGGCGTTTAAGGCTTAAGTTGAAAATATCAAACGTAAACCCTAACTGACCGCTAAGCAGCGCGTTATCAAAACGGTTACGATATAGCTCAAATGAGTCTACATCGCTTTTTAAAAACACGCTTTTATTAAAATCAAGGGATTCGATGTAACGATCAAATACTTTACTCGAAAACTCATCGTTAAATCGAACGGGTGTGTAATGTGAACGAGTAAATAGATTAGCCACTCGTTTGCTGGCTGTACCGTGCTGACTTTCTTGTTTTAACAAGGGTAAGTCTTCTAATGTTACCGGCTCTACTGCAGCAAATAACGAACCTGAAAACAGCGCAGCAACTAACGGAATGAGCGTAAACTTTTTACTCATACACAACTCCTTAATTTTTTTCGCAACTTAAATAATGTATAAGCTGTCGGCTTTGGTTTTTACTTGCATACCTGTCACTAGTTCAACGTGAACATCGTCTTTGTTTACTTCAGTGATTACTGCATTAACAAGTGCTTGGCCAAGTTTAACTTTAACCTTGTTATTAACCTTGACCTCGCCTGCAGGTAAAGGTTCAACTTTTCCTGAACGCTTAGGCGCAGCGGCTTTGGCAGGTTTTGCTGCAGCTGATGGATTTTTAGCTGAATGCGCTGGCTTCTTCTTAAAAGATTTTGCATCTGAGTCTTGACGTGGGCGTTGCTGCTTTTTGCGCTTTGCCATTTTAGCACGGCTTTCTCCCAACGCTTTTTGTGCGTGGTCGATATGCTCTTGCTCAACTTTCTCGCCTTGATTTCCGTCAAGATCAATACGGAACTCAGATTTAGTAACCGCTTCAAGATAGCGCCAGTTAGATGTGTATTTTCTAAGTGCTTGGCGTACTTGTGTTTTACTAACTTTTTCAGACCCTTCAATACGCTCAGCGATATCTTTAAAGATACCTACTTTAAGCGGCTGAATGCCTTCTTTTTGTTTAAAACATTGTGGAAATTCTTGGTATAAGAACTCCAATACTTCATTAATATCTTTTAGCTTGTTTGTGGTTTCCATTTTAGAACCTATTTAATCACATCTTTTCATCAAGGGCAGAATCAACATAGTGGATGCTCCAATCAACTAACTCTTCAAAGTCAGTTTCAATCACAGCCATATCACCACGTAAATGTTCCCAAATACCATTTATAATTTCATCAATTGAATCACAGTCTAAATCATCAGGTAGACGATCCCAGGCCATGTGAATCAAATCATTGAGCGTTTCCGCTACATGTTCTTCTTCACCTTCCCAATCACCTACATCTTGAACGGCGAATAGGTAATCTTGAACATTTAGCAAATCTTTCATTACAGGCTAGCCTCTAAGCATTTTACAAGTGCTTCAAGCCCTGCTTGGTCATCAGTATCAAATCGGCCAATACTTGGGCTATCTATATCAAGTACCGCAAATACACGGCCGTTTTTCATGATAGGTACAACTATCTCAGAATTTGACGCCGCATCACAGGCTATATGACCGTCAAACGCATGCACATCTGAAATTAACTGGGTTTGCTCGGTTGCCGCAGCAGTGCCACATACCCCTTTCCCTACCGGAATACGAATACAAGCTGGATTGCCTTGAAATGGACCAAGTACCAATTCTGTCGGTGAATCCATAAAATAAAAGCCCGCCCAATTCACATCTTCTAAAGAAGTAAATAACAGCGCGCTAATATTTGCCATATTGGCAATTATGTTTGATTCACCGCCTATCAGCGATTCAGTTTGCTTAACTAATGACTGGTAAAAATCGTGCTTTTGCATACCAAACTACTTCTTATTAAACATACAGTAGCTAAAGGTACTCTTTGTCACTAAAAATTGAAACCTTTTGCGGGTAAAAAAAAGGAAATTACATGGTTTTACGACACACTTGATTAAATATTCTGCAATTAGCTTTGTACCGATTTACGCAAGCCAAATAAAAACAGTCCTGCAGCAAATCCCGACATCACACTATTGATTAAAAATATCTCGCCAGTAGTCGCACTAAGCAGATAGCTAAAAATAGCGCCACCCAGTAAGCCAAGAGTTAATACCCCAGAATAATTCACCTTAGAATACTTAAACATAAGTAAGTAGCCTGGCACCACAAACGCAGCCATCGTTAACCCTACTATGTGGGCATTAGCAATGGCCGTCATCAATAGCCCTAAAAAGATAGACACCGCGTCACCACGCATAGTCAATGCGTAATATATTCCTAGCATACTGCCGATAATAACAGGAGATAATAATGAAAGTGCGACGCTTTTAGCAAGTTGATGTTTCATAGTAAGAACCTTAAATACACAAGCATAAATCTTATTTCTTAGCATGCACTAAGAGCCAAAGCTTATAAATAGAGACTATGGTCGTATTTTTTAACTGAATATGCTTGGTTTTGAAAAAGATATAGCGAATATGAGGCACAAAAAAGCCCGCAAATAGCGGGCTTATCTGATAATGGTGGAGAGATAGGGATTTGAACCCTAGAGGGGCTATAAACCCCTGCCGGTTTTCAAGACCGGTGCATTCGACCACTCTGCCATCTCTCCGAAAGTGCATAAACTACAAGTAAGAGTGTACTCATAATTATTTTTAATAAGGTGGTGGAGAGATAGGGATTTGAACCCTAGAGGGGCTATAAACCCCTGCCGGTTTTCAAGACCGGTGCATTCGACCACTCTGCCATCTCTCCGCACGGCCTGAATAATAGGGAAACCCTTGGGCTTTGTGAAGCTTTTTTTTTCATTTTTTTGTTCAAGTGATTAAAAAACAACTAATTTGTTTAAACATAAAGCAAAAGAGCAATTCGTATACACCGAGTGAACTTTTATTTAAATTTAATTGTCTATTGATCTACAAAGGTTTGCCCAAACATATAAGAGTTGATAATCTAATTTTAGTTAAATTACAGGAACTAATTAGTTTCACTTACAGGAGCTCTACAATGGCATTTAATCAATCGTACAATACTGCAAAGCCGGTAATGTCGACCATTGAAACAAACAAAGTGCTTAAAAACACTTATTTTCTACTTGCAATGACACTTGCATTTAGTGCCGTCACCGCTGGCATTTCAATGGCACTGCAATTACCTTATTTCATGGGACTAGTGTTCACTCTGGTTTCGTTTGGCCTTCTTTTTGTTGTAAACAAAAAAGCCGACACAGCATCTGGTGTATTTTGGGTGTTTGCGTTTACAGGATTAATGGGCGCTGGTTTAGGCCCACTCCTTAATCACTATGCGCAATTACCTAATGGCCCTATGCTAATTATGCAAGCGCTAGGTTCTACGGCGTTAATCTTCTTTGGTTTATCTGCTTATGCACTTAACACTAAAAAAGATTTCTCGTTTATGGGTGGTTTTTTAACTGTGGGCTTAATTGTGGTTATCGTGGCAAGTATTGTAAATATTTTCCTAGGTAGCTCTTTAATGTTTATGGTACTAAACGCAGCTGTGGTATTAATCATGTCTGGCCTAATTTTGTTCGATACGAGCAGAATCATTAATGGCGGCGAAACGAATTATATCCGCGCAACGGTTTCTTTATACCTGAGCGTTTATAACTTATTTACGTCTTTACTTGCGTTACTTGGCGCAAATAATGACTAATTAAATAGTTCTGTTAAAATAGCCCCTTTATTGGGGCTTTTTTATTGGAATAGTTTTGGCACGCTTTGTACTTTCTTTACATACTCCACCATCGGATCACGATACCACACAGCGTATTGTTAAATTTGCTCACGCCTGTTTAGCACAAGGGCATAGTATTGATGCAATATTTTTATACCAAGATGCTATCTATCATGCTTCTACGCATTTTGAACTTGCCTCAGATGAGCTCAATTTATCCTCACTTTGGCAACAGCTAGCCGACAAAAATATTAATTTAATGCTGTGCGTTACCGCAGCTGAAAAGCGTGGCTTAGATATGCAAAATACTGGTGTATTCGCTGTAGCGGGCCTCGCTGAATTTGCTATGTTAGCCAGTGAAGCAGATAAATGGATACAATTTAAATGATTAATGTACTCGTTATTAGTCAATCAAGCCCATTTGATGACATGCATATTCGCGATGCACTCGATATGACGCTTATTTTTGCCGCAGTTGATCAAAATATAAGTTGGTTGTTTAGCGGTCCTGCGGTGCTAGCTCTTAAAAAAAATCAAAGCCCGAATAGTTTGGGGCTCAAAGATTTTTTTAAAAATATTAAAACCCTAGAAATATATGATGTTGACAATATCTACGTGTGTGAGAAGTCACTCATTGACTACGGTTTAAGTAAAAATGAGCTACTTATTGAAGTAAAAACCGTTAACTTTAATGCCCAAAAACAGTTAATTCAAAATCAGCAGCACGTGGTAACGCTATGAGCACTTTACATATATTTTCAAAGCCACTGAATTACTACAGTGCAAACAGTCTCGATAATCTGATTATGCTAACAGACTCGGTTTTATTAGTGGGTGATGCCTGTTTTGCTAAAGGGCAATACAGACAATTTGCCGATTCGCTTTATATTTTAAAGGACGATGCAGCGGCGCGTGGTATCTCTTTAAATTTGAATGATAAAGCGATTAGCTATGATGAGTTCGTTACCCTAAGTTTATCATCTAAACAATCAATTACTTGGTGATTTATGTTGGAATTTAATAATCAAACAATAGACACAGATAAGCAAGGTTACCTGCTAGATCATACTGATTGGTCTAAAGAATTGGCCGATGTTATTGCACAACATGAAAGTATTATATTAACCGAACAGCATTGGGAAGTTGTTAACTTTGTGCGCGCATTTTATCTTGAATACAACACCAGCCCGGCAATTAGAATGTTAGTCAAAGCGATGGCTAAAGCGCTCGGTGAGGATAAAGGTAATAGCATGTACTTGTATAAACTTTTTCCAAAGGGACCGGCCAAACAAGCCACTAAAATTGCGGGCTTACCTAAACCTGCACGGTGTATTTAATGAAACAAAAAGCTAAAAACACGTCATCTTCAACAAGTAAACGCAATACAGGTCGTACATATTCGCGCAGTGCTGTAAAAAAGAGCCCGATAAAAAGAGCAATTAAGCCACAGATAGCCCAAAGCGATAAAAAAGTTATTTTATTTAACAAACCTTATGATGTCCTTTGCCAATTTACAGACGAGCAAAATAGACAAACACTGGCTAATTTTATTCCTATTAAAGATGTTTATGCTGCGGGTCGCTTAGACAGAGACAGTGAAGGCTTGTTATTATTGACCAATTGCGGGAAATTACAAAATACCTTAACCGCTCCTGGTAAAAAAACCAACAAAACGTACTGGGTACAAGTTGAGGGGGTGCCTACAGAAGCATCTATTGATGCGCTCAGTCAAGGGGTCGAACTCAAAGATGGATTAACCTTACCTGCACAGGTAAAGTTAATCGATGAACCAGCGCTTTGGCCACGCACTCCCCCAGTGAGAGAACGTAAATCAATTCCAACATCTTGGTTGAGTATCACTATAAACGAGGGGAAAAACCGTCAAGTTCGACGAATGACCGCACACATTGGCCACCCAACGTTACGGTTAATTCGCTATAGTATTGGTAAATACACACTCGATGGAATTGAAACAGGTCAATATAAAATCAGTGGACCACAAACCAACAGTAATACTTTACGTTAACCTTTGCTTATCTGGTATTAAAAGCAAAGGTTAAACATGCTGTGTTATTCATGCCTTCCTAAGGCAATACAATTTCTGCCCTGCTTTTTTGCATAATACAGCGCACTATCCGTTGCTTTAAAGAAATCGACATGGTTAGTTTTTTCGCCATGTTTTACCGTATGAACGCCCATACTCACAGAGAGAAAGCCAGTAAAACTATCTTCATGAGCTATCGCTAAATCTTCAATAGATTTTTGTATTTGTTCGGCAATAAAGAGCGCACCTTGATCATCTGTTTGAGGGAGTAAAACAACAAACTCTTCTCCGCCATAGCGCGCTACAAAGTCCTCAGGACGACTGACTGTTTCTGCCAGCTTTTGCGCTACGCTATGTAAACACTTATCCCCTGCAATATGACCATACCTATCATTAAATTTTTTGAAATTATCTATATCAATAATGATCATAGAAAGTTGAGTATTTACTTTTATCAGTTTTTTAAATTCAGCATGTAATTTTTCGTCAAAACGGCGTCTGTTGGCAATTTTAGTCAATGAGTCTAAAAAGGCCATATCGCTGAGTATCTCTTGGGTTTTCAAACGCTCCGTCGCATCGTTAAATACAGCAATAAATTCACTTTCTACACTAATACCTGACACTTGCATTATCACTTTCGAGCCATCTTTACATACAATTTGATAGTCATTAGCGGGAATATCGTCATTATTTTTATTTGCCTGCGCCAAAGATTCACCCCACATCGTTTGAACAGACTCTCTATAACTAGGCTCAGGATACGCGACCTTCCACCACTGTTTTAAATTAGGAATATCATCAATTGTATAACCAAATACATCTACAAAGCGTTGATTAAGCTTTAAAATATCGCCGGTTACCATACAAACATTACACACGGGCAAAGGCAAAATAGTAAATAATTTTGCATAATGGCTCAGCTCATGTTTTCGCATTGGATGTTCAGTTGCACTACTAACAAAACGCTGCTGTTCAACGTGTTTCATTTCAAGAGAAGCATTCATAGTGGCAACAAAATGCCATTCTAACCACCACTTTTCTAGCTGCTTTAAAATGACTTGTTGAAAGGGATTAATAAAGTCTAAAGAATGTTCAATGAGTCTAAATAGCGCTGAAATAGGGTTGGGTTCTTCAAAGCGGTAAGGACGAGGAACCCTAATGGTTTGATAAAACAGTTGGTAGGCTGATTCTTTAACGTTATGTGGTAATTGTTCTGCTACTAAGCAGTCATCGCGCTGTACCTTTGTTGATAACTCAACAACGTAAGATTTTACCTTTTGTGCTTGAGAAGCATAATTCATATATTCATTCCATTGACTATATTATAAATACTTATTTGCGTGTTTATTCAATTTAAACTCATCTAAAGGTATTGCATAATCATTTGGTTGTAAAGGTTTGTTAATAACAATAATAAATATATTCTTTGATATTCTTTAAATAGTACTAACACCTTAAATAAACAACATTTACTCATCATTTATAACTTAAATGAGTGTTTGTAATTTAATGGCCTGACATTTGGACCTGTTGTTCTTTGCAAATTAAAATGTGTTCAAACAAAGGGGCTACAATAGCACCGCAAAATGTGTAATCAAATCGGCTAAGTAAAAATCGACTAACAAAGAGTAAATCATCCCTAACCAACATAAAAAAAAGCAACAAAATCTATTCAATAGCCCTTCCTCTCTTTAAGCACTTACAAAATACATGCTATAATCGCGGCCTTTCCAAGTTAACAGTAATCTGTATAAGCGAAATTATTCATGAGCGAAAATAGTCACATTAAAGTCATCGTTGGTATGTCCGGCGGTGTTGATTCTTCTGTATCTGCATATTTATTAAAACAACAAGGCTACCAAGTAGAAGGCTTGTTTATGAAGAATTGGGAAGAAGATGACAATGATGAATATTGCGCTGCCGCTGAAGATTTAAAAGATGCCCAAGCTGTCTGTGACAAATTAGGTATTGAACTTCATACCGTTAACTTTGCAGCAGAATATTGGGACAACGTATTCGAATACTTTTTAGCTGAGTACAAAGCTGGTCGCACACCTAACCCAGACATCATGTGTAACAAAGAAATTAAATTTAAAGCCTTTTTAGAATTTGCGGCTCAAGCACTTGGTGCTGACTATATAGCAACGGGCCACTACGTACGTCGTGAGCTCAGAGATGATAAATATGTTATGTGCCGTGGCCTAGATGATAATAAAGATCAAAGCTACTTTTTGTACACATTGAGTCATGAACACATCGCGCAAACGCTGTTCCCTGTGGGAGATATTGCCAAGCCAGAAGTGCGCCGTATTGCTGAAGAGCAAGATTTAATTACCCATGATAAAAAAGACAGCACCGGCATTTGTTTTATTGGCGAGCGTAAATTTAAAGATTTCTTACAAAAATTCTTACCTGCTCAACCTGGTGTTATTGAAGACACAGATGGTAACAACGTTGGTGAACATGAAGGCTTGATGTACCACACCTTAGGTCAGCGCAAAGGCTTGTTAATTGGTGGTATGAAAGAGGGCTCAGGCGAACCTTGGTATGTTGTAGACAAAGATGTTGAACGCAATGTATTGATTGTGGGCCAAGGTAAAAATCACCCTCGCCTTTACAGTAATGGCCTAAATGCCAACCAATTACACTGGGTAGATCGTGTTGGTCCTCAAGGAACTACTCGTTGCACCGTAAAAACACGCTACCGTCAAGAAGACCTAAGCTGTACCTTGTTAGTCGGTGAAGATGGTATGGCACGCGTATTATTTGATGAGCCACAAAAAGCGGTAACCCCAGGACAATCTGCGGTATTTTACGCTAATGAAGTATGTTTAGGTGGCGGTATTATTGACTCGGTGATCAAATAATGAATCAACACCAAGTCATGGCGCTTGCAGCCATGTGTCAAGTGGCCAAGCAAGTTCAGAAGGTTGCTCAATATGGTCGCGCTGATGAACAAGATTTATCGATTTTATTATCGAGTATTGTGCAAACCTCGCCAGCATCCCCTGAAGATGTGTATCAAGGTGAGCATAACTTACGTGATGGCTATAAAACATTGATGGCACAACTGAGTGCCGGTGCTCAAAAAGATGTAGAAATAGTCAAATATGTGGGTGGTTTAATGCAGTTAGAGCGTGCGCTTAGTGCTAACAGTAAAAGCCTCAATGAATTAGGTAAACGTATTGATGATATTCATCGTCGTTTAGACCATTTTGCTATTACCGATGACAGTGTTGTTGCCGGTTTAGCAGATATATACTCGTCGGTGCTAAGCCCCCTTGGGCACCGAATTCAGGTTTATGGTAAACCCGAGTTATTAAAACAGCAGCTCACGCAAAATAAAATCCGCGCATTACTTTTAGCCGGAATTCGCAGTGCAGTATTATGGCGACAAATGGGCGGCAAACGTCGTCATTTCTTTTTTGCAAAAAGAAAAATTCTCGCCATAGCTAAAACAAAAATTTAATTATCGTTCAAACTAAAATTTAGGAGTTATTATGGAGCTTTCAGCGTTAACGGCTATCTCTCCGGTTGATGGTCGCTACGGCAGCAAAACCACTGAACTACGCAGTATTTTTAGCGAATTTGGATTAATCAAATACCGCGTAACCGTTGAAGTGCGTTGGTTGCAAGCGTTAGCTGCAGCAAGCGAGATTAAAGAAGTACCCGCTTTTAGCGACGAAGCGAATGCGCTGTTGAATGCCATTGTAGATAACTTCTGTGAAGCTGATGCTCAGCGAGTTAAAGACATCGAACGCACGACAAACCATGATGTTAAGGCCGTAGAGTATTTACTAAAAGAAAAAGTAGCTGATAATGCTGAGCTACACGCAATTAATGAATTTATTCACTTTGCCTGTACCTCTGAAGATATTAATAACCTATCTCATGGTTTAATGTTAAGTGAAGCGCGTAACAACGTCGTTTTACCTTACTGTGATGAGTTATTAAGCGCTATTAAAGAAAAAGCAATTGAGTACAAAGCCATTCCAATGATGACTCGTACACATGGACAGCCTGCAACGCCTTCAACTATGGGTAAAGAGTTTGCAAATGTTTACATGCGTTTAAAGCGTCAACGTGACCAAATTGCACAAGTAGAAATGCTAGGTAAAGTAAACGGTGCTGTGGGTAACTACAATGCACACCTTAGTGCATACCCTGACTACGATTGGCATACCCACGCCGATAAGTTTGTAACTAGCCTAGGTTTAACTCTCAACCCGTTTACTACGCAAATTGAACCGCATGATTACATTGCAGAACTTTTTGATGCAATTGCACGCTTTAATACTATTTTGCTCGATTTTGACCGCGACATGTGGGGCTACATTGCACTTAATCACTTTAAGCAAAAAACTATTGCGGGTGAAATTGGCTCATCTACTATGCCACACAAAGTGAACCCAATAGATTTTGAAAACTCAGAAGGTAACTTAGGCTTAGCCAATGCTATCTTTGGTCATTTAGCACAAAAACTACCTGTGTCTCGCTGGCAACGTGATTTAACTGACTCAACCGTATTACGTAACTTAGGTGTAGGTATGGGTTATGCGGTAATTGCATACCAATCAACCCTTAAAGGTGTAAGCAAACTTGAAGTGAACGAGCAACGTTTAGCAGATGAGCTTGACCAAAACTGGGAGCTGCTCGCTGAGCCAATTCAAACCGTTATGCGTAAATACGGTATTGAAAAACCATATGAAAAGCTAAAAGATTTAACCCGTGGTAAACGTGTAAATCAAGAAATTATGGCTGATTTCATCGATGGTTTAGACCTACCAGAAGCTGCAAAAATTGAAATGAAAAAACTAACGCCGGCTAACTACATTGGTCGCGCTGTTGAGTTTATTGATGATTTAGTTTAATCACTCAAATCTACTAATACAAAGCGAAAGGTACCTGCCTTTCGCTTTTTTCATTTAGGTCTTAACGTTATAGGCATTCTATGTATCAATTAAAAATAAATGAATTATCAGAGCAAGCGTTCTTAAGTCAATATTGGCAAAAAAAACCACTGTTGATCAAAGCTGGTTTTAAAGATTTTCAAGACCCACTTGATGCGAATGAACTCGCAGGCCTTGCTATGGAAGACAGCATAGAATCGCGCATTATTACTAACCACAACCAACAATGGCAATCGCATCAGGGGCCATTTGACGATTTTGAAATACTCACTGATCAGCATTCGACGCTACTCGTGCAAGCAGTGGATCATTGGCACCCAGAGGCTGCTCAGTTACTTGAACCTTTTCGCTTTATACCAAATTGGCGCATAGATGATTTGATGATCAGCTACTCAACCCCAGGTGGCGGTGTTGGCCCACATCTAGACCAATACGATGTATTTATTATTCAAGGTGAAGGTAAACGCCATTGGCGGGTAGGATTACCCGACCCAACACTAAAACAATTTGCCCAAAATAAAACATTACTGCAAGTTGAAGCTTTTAGTGCTGTGATTGATTGTATTTTAGAGCCCGGTGATATTTTATATATACCACCCGGTTGTCCTCATGAAGGCTATGCGGTTGAAAATGCACTCAACTATTCAGTCGGTTTTAGAGCACCTAATCAGCAAGATTTACTTTCAAGTTTTGCTGATCATATTATCGACACAGAAAGCGGCCAAAAAAGGTATACCGACCATACCCTCGCCCTGCGTGATTCCAAAGGTGAGCTAACCCAAAGCGAAGTCGATAAAGTAAAAACGTTAATGCAAGCATTGCTTGAAGACGAGAGCTTATTTAAACACTGGTTAGGTAACACCCTTAGCCAACCTAAGCATGATATGGACTTAGCCCCTGAAGAAGACCCATTTAGTGTCGCACAAATACAACAACTGCTTGAAAACCAAGTAACATTTGAGCGTTTAGGGGGCACACGTGCTATTTATCAATGTATGGATGCAGAGTTACTTCTAAGTATCAATGGCGAAAACTACGCTTTACCCTTATCTGATTTAGAAGCGGTAAAACAGCTTACTGATTTTATTGAATTTGATAGTAGCGTGCTTAATGCAACCACACCTAGCCTAGATTTTATCGAAACTTTTACTACACTGGTTAATGAGGGTATTTGGTTTAGCTAGGAGGAGGTCATGGTTTATACCGTTGACAAAGTTGATTGGCAAAGTGAAAAAAGCCAACTGCAACATATAAGGGAGCGAGTGTTTGTATATGAGTTACATATTCCTAAAAGTATTGAATTTGACAACTTAGATGCACTCGCTCAACATATTCTGGTCACCGATAATATGCACTCACCTGTTGCCACAGGTCGATTATGTAATGATGGTTTAATTGGAAGAATCGCCGTATTGCCGCAGCATCGCAACCGCAATGTTTATAAGTCACTGCTTAATTTCATTGTTAAATTAGCAGCGGAGCAAAGTATTGAAGCAATCAGTATTAATTGTATTTTAAACGAAGTAGAACGATTCAAAAAAAATGGGTTTACTGTGCAAGGCCACGTCTTTATGGAAGCAGGTATCCCAAGGCAACGTATGCAGTGCCCTATTGCATGCTTTGAAACACGACCATTTACTTTAGTGCATTAACTAAAAAACGAGCCCCTTGGCTCGTTTTTTCTTTATTCTTGTCGGTAATCTTTGAAAAAACGCTGCATTTTCATCATTGCACTCGATAAATCATCTTTATTAGGTAAGAACACCAATCTAAAATGATCAGGCTCTGGCCAGTTAAAGGCGCGCCCATGCACTAATAATATTTTTTCTGCTTTTAACAAATCAAACATCATTTGTTCATCGCTTTTAATATTGAATTTAGCGGTATCCACTTTAGGGAAAGCATAAAGCGCCCCTTTTGGCTTTTTACAACTAATTCCATCAATCGCATTTAAGCCGCGCCAAGCAATATCTCGCTGCACATATAAACGCCCACCGGGGTCTATTAAGCTATCAATTGATTGAACCCCTCCCAATGCTTGCTGAATTGCATATTGTGCGGGCACATTGGCACAAAGACGCATTGAAGCAAGAATATCTAAGCCTTTAATTAAATCTGTCATTAATGCCGTGCGACCACTTAACACCATCCAGCCCATTCTCAGCCCAGCAGCACGGTATGTTTTAGCTAAGCCATTAAAGGTGATGATAGGGAGATCATCACATAATGAACCAATAGAAGTATGGGTAACGCCGTCGTATAGAATTTTCTCGTATATTTCATCGCTTAACAGCAGTAGTTTGTGCTCTCGAGCAATATTGATCAATTCTTCAAGCAAAGCGTCACTGTACACAGCCCCGGTTGGGTTGTTGGGATTAATCAGCACTAATGCTTTGGTTTTAGAAGTGATTTTACTCTTAATATCATCAATGTCAGGAAACCAATCTTGCTCTTCATCACACAAGTAGTGAACCGGATTACCACCTGCTAATCTTACCGAGGCTGTCCAAAGTGGATAATCTGGGGCAGGAATTAACACTTCATCATCATTATTCAACAGTGCTTGAGTAACCATTTGGATAAGTTCACTCACACCGTTACCAATGTAAATATTATCAACGTCTAAATTGTGTAAGCCACGCTGTTGGTAGTGCTGATAAATAGCAACACGCGCAGAATAAAGACCTTTAGAGTCACAGTACCCTTGAGCTGAATATAAATTACGGATGATATCGCGATGCATATCTTCTGGCATATCAAAACCAAATGCGGCGGGGTTACCTATATTAAGCTTTAATACCTTTTGGCCCTCATCCTCCATTTTTTTAGCTTGCACTAAAACGGGACCTCGGATGTCATAACAGACGCCGTCTAATTTATGACTCTTTTTTATTTCTGACATTGTTACCTCTAAAGAGCAAGTTAGTCATTAGACTAACGCAGTAAAGCCGTGAATTACTAGAAAAATTAAGCGCTTAAAACTGAAAAAAATTCACGTTAACACTCTTTTTTATTACTGTTAAAACACGCTTAGCGTCCAGCTAACCATGCATTTAGTTTTGCTTGTGAACCAGTAACTTGTGCCATTAATCCATGGGCTGCATTAACAGCCTGCTCGTCATTCCCGTTATTTAAATTATATTCAATTAAACGGGCAACTTCGGCTAAACTTGCCGCACCAAATTGAGCGGCGTTTGATTTAAGGCTATGAGAGTGGCGAATAGCAGCCTCTTTATCTTGCCCAATCGCAGCAATTGCTTCGTTACCCAATCGCTCAAATTCCGCACAACAAAATTCCAGCGTATCTGGAAATTGTTCTCCTAATAGCGATTCCATACTTTCTAAAGCGGATTCGTCAATATTGATCTCTGTCATATTCATGCCCTTCAATACGGTCCATCGATTTTCTTCTTATCTCTTACTCTATATCTAAGCACAAAAAAAACCAACTTTATTAGTGCAAAAATGTATAATTACGCCAAATGTACTAACGACATAGTGTATTCAATGGCACGCCCTCTTTGTAAACAGTGTAACTTTTCGCTAAGCACTTGTATTTGCAGCGCAATTACCCGTGTTAATAACCAAACTCAGGTTATTATTTTGCAGCACCCCAGTGAAGCAAAAGTTAGCAAAAATACGGCGCAGCTATTAGCTTTGGGTTTAACCCACTGTAAAATTATTAGAGGCGAAAATAATCAGGACTTCGCCAGTTTACAAGACCTGCCTATTGAATCGAGCGTATTACTCTACCCAAGCGAGAGCGCCGTAAAATTAGACCGACCGAATAGTAAAGAAAATCTACAAGAGATTACGCATTTAATTGTGATTGATGGTACATGGAATAAAGCCTTTAAAATTTTGCAATTAACCTCGTTATTACAACAGTTTAAAACGGTAAGCTTTAGCCATATCCCCACCAACCGTTATGCTATTCGTAAAGCCCCTAGAGCAGATAGTTTATCGACACTAGAAGCTGTAGCACATAGTTTATGGCTCATAGAAGCACTAAACCCTGCCCCCTTGTATGGTTTATTAGAGGAATTAATAAAAAAACAAACCCAACACATGCCCGCTCACGTAAAAGCACGTTACTTGTAATAAGCTGAAATAAAATAACCGATGCGTAATACCACATCTCGATTAAAACGCGGGTTTTCTCGCCAAGGTCCCGACTATCGTTTTGACGATCAAGTCGATTTTAGTGATATAAGAACCACATTTGGTTTTCGTTCTATGGTGGTTGGTAAATGGGTTACTAAAGAAGAGCGCTTTATTAGTGCCAACTTAATTTATGATGCGCTGGCTGATTTAGCGCAGATTTTGCATTTACCACCCACAGCCATTGGCCTGCGTGGCAAACTTAATTTCGCTTTTGGTCACGGTGGACAAAAAGGCGTGCAAGCACATTATAATGCGTATGACCAAACCTTAGCACTGGCTAAAAATGCAGGCGGTGGCGCTTTAGCCCATGAATGGTTTCATGCTTTTGATCATCATATTAGTGAGCATTTGTTTAAATCAAAAACCCGCTTTGGTTTCGCTTCTAAGTTATGGTTATCAAACTCACCCGACTTAAGCCATCCACTTAATGATGCACTTAATCAATTTTATAAACAGGTGTTTTTAGAGCAAAGCGGTGAACATGCCAATGAATTTGTAAATAAATGCATTGCGTTTGATAAAGCGCATAATCAGCTGTATATGAGTATGCCAGAGGAGCTTGCTGCTCGGTGTTTTGAAGCCTGTATCAACGAGCATCAAACAATCAAAAACAGTTTTTTAGTCGGCGGTTTGAGTAATAATAACTTAATTTATCCTGAGCTAAATCACACGTTACACGCCAATGAAGCGCTTAACCATTATTTTCAACTATTAGGTTATGCGCTTCATCAACTAGAAAAATAAGCTATTGTTTAGCTCAGTTATTTATCGTCACTGATACGACTTGCTACCGCACTATTCTGATCTTTATATTTTGCATCAATGCGGGTGTTATAAGGGCTTTCACACGGACCGGTAAGTGTTTCAAAACTCATTGCGCCAATTTTCATCATAGGTCTGAGTGCAAGCGGCAGCTTACCAGAGTTATAAAACTCTAAAACAATATTACCACTCCAACCAGGATCTATTCTGTGTGCTGTAACATGCACCATTAAACCCAAACGTGCCAGCGATGAACGCCCGTCTAACCAACCAACAATGTCTGCAGGTAGGGTTACTTTTTCATAGGTTATTGCCAACGCAAGCTCGCCAGGATGTAGAAAAAACGCTTCGCCTTCAGCTAATACAATTTCGTCGCTCATGATTGATTCTAACGCTTTATTAAGCTGATCTTTTGGACCACTTAAATCAACATAAGCGGCATTATGGGCATGAAATGTTCTAAACTTATTACCTAAGCGAAGATCAGCGGTAACCCCTGAAATCATTTCACTCGTTGGCGCGGGCTCGATAACAATGCGCCCATCGTTTAAGTATTCTTTAATATGTGTATCTGAAAGTCTCATTTTTAATCTTCCGTAATCACAACGTCAATCGCGTTGTGATGTTGTTGATAGTAAAGCGTGCTGGCAACCAATCGCGCGGCCGCGCTGTAAGTTTTGCTAATAACCGCATCTGTATCATCGGCAATCAACTTACCTTGCTCAGAGGATTCTCTGATATCAATCGCAAGCGGAATATGCGAAAGCACAGGCACACCATGTTTAAGGGCTAATTTTTGCGCACCGTCTTTACCAAATACATGGTTGGCCTCGCCGCAATGCTCACAAATGTAATGGCTCATATTTTCAATCAAACCGAGCACTGGCACATTTACTTTATTAAACATAGCAATACCCTTTTGCGCATCAGCAAGCGCTAAGTCTTGTGGCGTCGTGACAATCACGGTGCCACTGGCTGGCACTTTTTGGCTCATGGTTAATTGAATATCACCGGTACCTGGCGGCATATCTACAATTAAATAATCAAGTTCACCCCAATCGGTTTCATTTAAAAGCTGACTAAGCGCCCCTGAGGCCATTGGACCGCGCCATACGGTGGCATCATCGCTGGGGACTAAAAAACCGATAGATTGCGCTTTAATACCATTGGCATCAAACGGTTGTAATTGTTTATTGTCTTTTGTAACCGGCTCACTGCCAACTAATCCTAACAACATAGGAATTGACGGACCGTAAATGTCGGCATCTAGTATGCCTACTTTTGCGCCTTCATTTTTAAGCGAGCCCGCAAGATTTACAGCCGTAGTAGATTTACCCACCCCACCTTTTCCTGAGGCGACTAAAACAATATGTTTAATGGCTTTAAATTTCGCAGCCTCTTTAAGGTGAACACTAGCCGTTACGTTTACATCAATCTTTAAACGCTCAGTCAAAAATTGAGCCACATGCGGCATTTCAGATTGCGCCGCAAAAGGGAGATTGAGTTTAACCGTAATTGATTTATCAGTGTTTTGAGTGATATCAGCAATGAAATCTTGCTCAATACCCACAGCGAAAGCGGCACTGCGATAGGCCGCTAGAGCAGAAATAATCGGTTGTTTTTGCACCGATTTTGCAGAGAATAGTTTCGACAGTCCAAACATAGCAATAAAATAGCGTTTCTTTGATGAAAAGTGCCACGGAATTATGTAACATTCAGGGCATTAACACCAGTCAATTAGTAAATATCGATAAGCAGTGTGCTCTGTTATCACTTTGCTTATCGATAATGTAATAATTTTCATCTGTTCCTGACTAGGAACGCTTAATTCGGAATGATTATGGCACAGCGAAAGATCCTGATTACTAGCGCATTACCTTATGCCAATGGCCCTACCCATTTAGGGCATTTATTAGAGTATATTCAAACTGATATTTGGTCGCGTTTTCAAAAACTACAAGGCCACGAAGCATACTATGTGTGCGCCGATGATGCTCATGGCACACCTATTATGCTTAATGCGCAAAAGCAAGGGATCACGCCTGAGGAAATGGTAAAAAACGTTAGTATCGAGCGCCAACGCGACTTTGCTGATTTTAATATCAAATTTGATAATTACCACAGTACCCATAGCCAAGAGAATAAAGAATTTAGTGAGCTTATTTATAATCGCCTTAACGATGCAGGTCATATTAAAAAGCACACTATTTCACAGTTATTCGATCCAGAAAAAGGCATTTTTCTGCCAGATCGCTTTGTTACTGGCACGTGTCCTACATGTAAATCAGAAGATCAGAACGGGGATAGCTGTGATGCCTGTGGCGCAACCTATAGCCCAACCGAGCTAATCAACCCACACTCTGTTATGTCGGGTGCTGAGCCTATCTTAAAAGATTCTGAGCATTACTTTTTTGATTTACCAGCCTTTGAAGACATGCTAAAAGAGTGGCTACATTCAGGCACAATTCAACAAGAAATGGCCAACAAGTTAGATGAGTGGTTTGCCGATGGTCTCCAGCAATGGGACATTAGCCGTGATGCACCTTATTTTGGTTTTGAAATTCCAAACGCACCAGGTAAATACTTTTACGTATGGCTAGATGCGCCTATTGGTTATATGGCGAGCTTTAAAAACTTATGTGACAAACAGGGCATCGACTTTGATGCATTTTGGCAAGAAGGTTCAGACGCTGAGCTTTATCACTTTATTGGTAAAGACATCATCTATTTCCACAGTCTATTTTGGCCTGCCATGTTAGAAGGCGCTCAATTTAGAAAGCCAACTAACGTATTCGCCCATGGTTTTGTTACGGTCAATGGCGCAAAAATGTCTAAATCAAAAGGTACGTTTATTAAAGCGCGTACTTATTTAGATAACCTAGACCCAGAATTTTTACGTTACTACTACGCAGCTAAACTTAATAGTGGCATTACCGATTTAGATTTAAACCTTGAAGATTTTGCACAACGTGTAAACTCAGACTTAGTAGGTAAAGTAGTGAATATTGCCAGTCGTTGTGCTGGTTTTATTACTAAAAAGTTCGACGGTAAGCTGAGCAATACAGTTATGCAACCTCAACTGCTTGCAGAATTCCAGAACGCATCAGCGACAATCACCGAATATTACGAGAACCGTGAATACAGCCGTGCAATTCGTGAAATCATGGCACTTGCTGATAAAGCAAACCAGTTTATTGATAATGCCGCGCCTTGGGTGCTTATTAAAGATGAGTCAAAGCAAGAAGAAGCGCATCAGGTTTGCTCACTAGGACTTAACCTATTTCGCGTGTTGATCACTTACTTAAAACCAGTGCTACCTGGCATGGCAAGTAATGTTGAAGCCTTTTTAAATGATGAATTATCTTGGCAGGGTGCGCAAACAGCGCTAGTAAACCACCCTATCAATAAATTTAAGCCGTTAATGCAACGTGTAGAAATGGATAAAGTGAATAAAATGGTTGAAGAATCAAAAGAAAGCTTAGTTGCTGAAAAAGACAAAATCGATCCTAATAGCCCACTTGCAAAAGAGCCTATTAGCGAAGAGATTGAGTTTGATGACTTTGCAAAGGTAGACCTGCGTGTTGCTAAAATTGCCAAAGCAGAGCACGTAGAAGGCGCTGACAAGCTGCTTAAATTAACCCTTGATTTAGGCGGTGAAACTCGCCAAGTGTTTGCTGGAATTAAATCGGCTTACGCACCAGAAGACATTGAAGGTAAACTAACGGTAATGGTTGCTAACCTCAAACCACGTAAAATGCGTTTTGGAATGTCTGAAGGCATGGTACTTGCGGCAGGCCCTGGTGGTAAAGAAATTTACATTCTTAACCCAGACGACGGCTCTGAGCCGGGTATGCGCGTAATGTAATTATTATCGCTTAAAGCCGCTAATATTTAGCGGCTTTTTTTTCATTTGTTATTTAGCTATTCTAATGAGAATTTTTAACACTGCTATTCTCTGGTTTGCTCCCTGAAAAATAATTAAGCATTATTGAGATTTTGTACTACCGCAACAACTTTTGCTAAGTGAATCACCAAGCTTTGCGAGCTAATATACACAAACCAGTTTATATAGCGCACTTGAGGGTAAAAGCCTTGCCCCTGATTACCATAAATCCAAAAAGCACCAATAATAGCATCAGCCAATGCAGCAAGGAAAAGCCCTAAGCTCACCCACACTATTGATTTGGGTGCGTTAATCCCACCATAGGCAACAACTAATACCAGACCCATAAGCCCAACAGCCGTTATCACTAAGCTATAAACCCATGTCATAGCTAAAATAGTATCTCCTGCCCCCTCAAGATACATAGTAGAGAGCGACGCACTACTTAGCACCAGCACAACAACAAAAAAAAGTGCACTTTTTATAAGCGACACCCGGTGTTTTATATTAAAAGCTAACACACAGGCTATAAATAAAAGGCTGTAACCAGGTGCAAAAAATAAGATTGAATCAACTAAGTAATCATGTTTTATCAAGGTACTATAGCGATAATAGTGTTGAGGTAAATTAAAATTAACCACATCACCCGCGATACACAACATAAAAGCGCCACTGCCTAAAAGAGCAATAAAGCGTAATTGTTGCTCTTTAAAACGTTTAAATACCCAAGCTGACATCGTTACACTATTAAACATAAGTAAGCAGAGCGAACTCAGAGTCAACAGCATTAAAACACGTTTATTTTCAGGCGCAAGTAGCCCTATTAACATCACAGCTAAAGCGCACAGCCAAGCTATAAAAGTAATAATTTGATGCGGATGTTTTATAGATAACGGATTAATTGCACTATCCAACCTTTAAAATTAATAACGTTAACTTAGCAAGTTTTTATCGTCCAAGGCTATTTTTTGTTTTGCATATGCTGCATTTCTTTTTGTATTTTTAGCCGACATTGCGCTAACTGTTCGAGTCGAATTGCTTTAATAGCGGCTAATGGATCTTGTGCATTAAGTCCACCAGCATCATGGTTATTTTGTTGGTTTATTATTTTACTCTCACCGTGCTTATTGTGCATATTTTTTCTCTTGAAACTGTTTATCGATTTTAGGCGCGGTGCCTTAAGTAAAAAAGTGCTTAAACGCTAAACGATTTACTTGAAAAACACCTGATACCCTGTATATTAGAACATTCTAATATTAAGAGGTGTATTATGCGCATTATTTTGCTTTTTTCCAGTTTATTTCTTTCATCCGCTGCTTTTGCTAACAATACCGACGAGGCACGACAAACCATTAAGGCATTTTCAAGTGATTTAAAACAGGTACTGGTTAGTACTATGAAACAAAGCGGCCCACTAGCGGCAATAAGTGTATGTAATACAGCTGCACCCGCTATCGCTTCACAACATAGCAATAGTCCTTGGCAAATTAGCCGTAGTGCTTTGAAAACTCGTAACTCAGATAATCAACCCGATGCATGGCTCAAAAATGTTTTATTAAACTTTGAACAACGTAAGCTCAATGGCGAGCCGGTAGCAAGCATAGAATATCAAGAGCAAAGACCGGATGGCTGGTATTTTGTAAAAGCGATTCCTACTCAAAAAGCATGTTTAGCGTGTCATGGCAGTCAGGTTGACCCCACTGTTTCTAAAAAAATAGCGACTTTATATCCTAATGATCAGGCAACTGATTTTAAACTGGGTGACATTCGTGGCGCATTTGTTGTTAAAAAGGACAGTGAAAATCACCAATGATAACTCATTGACGATCAGCTATTAAATTTTACTGCATCGGATGCAATACGCTTTTTACGCCAAACATATAAAGTATGTGGCAGCATAAGTAATTGATTTAATAAAATAGCTAATACCAATGCAAACAACACTGCACTTGCGGTTAAAGGGATACCTAACTTAAAGTTATCAAGTGTACTTTGTAATCTGTCAACGCGCTCAGGGGAGAACATATACAGCATTTTTTGCACTAAATTACCTTGTTCAAAAATAGCCATCCCTTTTTTTAAATCGGCAAATTGCAGTAATGTTTGCTGTTTTTGATTTGCATCGGCTCTAACGCTAGGTTCAGCGTTAGCTAAGTGGCGGTTTATCATCGCTTGCATGCTAGAAAAGTTATATTGCTTGGCCGTTTTTGCATAGCCGTCGACTTGCCATTTTGTTGCATGGTATAAGCCCGCTAAATGTTGTTGGTAATGATCACTCAACTGCGGTAGTTGCAATGAAACAATAAAAGCGCAAGCAAATAGTAGTTTATCAAACATCTTAACAATCATAGTTATGCCTTTTGCAGCTCTGATTTAAAAATGAGTACAGGTAATTATAACATGCACTCATTATTTACTAATTGAATTATAAAAGGACAGCTCGCTGCTTTTTTAGTTACCTTGCTTGGTGAAATTGGCGGTGCAAAGGATTGACCGGTGCTGTAGCAACGTGCATTTCACTAGACATACCCATTAGCATCAACAAGCACAGAGCCAAACGGTTCATCTCCTGCTTCTAACGCCTCTTTAGCTAGTGCTACGGTGCGTTTTAAGTGCGCTAAATCAGTCTCGTTCATAATCTGTAAACTCCTTTACTATCACTTTTGGGGATATTTAGTAACGTGATCTGTTTTTCTACTGCGCTAACCATAACGCTTTGATCCCTGCTTTTGCAACAGGTACATCCTCACTGCCATGAGCACCGCCAACTCCCACAGCCCCCACCACAGTATCGTTTATATAAATAGGCACCCCGCCATCCAATATTAAAATGTTTTCACCTAAATAACGAAGGTCTGCTGGAATAGTGCCCTCTTTTATGCCTTTTGCTATAACTGCGGTTTTACGCTTTTGCGAATTGGCGGTATAGGCTTTTTTATAACTGGCACGAATAGTATGAACACCGGCACGATGATCGCGAAGTACCGCCAGCGTTTGCCCAGATGCATCCACAACGGTTATTGATACAGCTAAATTGTCTTTGTGCGCTGCTGCAGACGCTGCGTTGATTATACGCTGTGCCATTTTACCCGTTAATCGTGCCATCATAGCCACATTTTCAAGCTGTTGATTATGAGTATTTATCTGCATTTCAGTTTGTCCAGCAACAGACGCTAATGAAGAAAGTGATGTAATGAGCGCTGTAAAAAGAGCCCATTTTTTCATGGTTTATTTCCTATTGTTAATTAATGACGTTATATCGCTGAACTGGATATAAAAAATTGAAAATAAACAGACCGTGTTTACTCATAAAAGCTTTCACGAGGAGGGTTAATAGCTGGCTTTGCTTTTTATTAAATACCTTTATTGGGATAAAGCAATGACCCACCCTTTTTTAAAAAATGATCGTAAGCTAGCAACCCTGCGCAATATTTAACCGACAAATAATCAATTTAAAGGAAAGTAACATGTTTAAGAAAATAGCGTCTGTTCTGACTTTTGTATTAGCAAGTTTAACCCTATCTTCAGCAGCTCATGCCGATCACCATGGATGAAAAAAGATATCGTTGATGTAGCTGCTGCCAATGGTTCTTTTTCAACACTCGTTGCAGCTGTCAAAGCGGCAGGCCTCGTTGATACGTTAAAAGGAGATGGCCCTTTTACTGTATTTGCGCCAACTGATGAAGCATTTGCTAAGCTACCAGCAGGTACCGTTGAAAACCTTCTTAAGAGTCAAAATAAAGACAAGTTAACTGCAATTCTTACCTACCATGTGGTATCAGGTAAAGTAATGGCAGCAGACGTTGTAAAATTAGACAGTGCAAGGCCAGTCTGTGAATGTAACCACCAATGATGGCTCTGTCATGATCAACAGTGCCAACGTAGTAATGGCAGATGTAAAAGCCAGCAACGACGTGATTCATGTCATTGATACTGTTTTGTTGCCAAAAGAGTAACAACCTAATCTCAACAGCGGAGTAAAATACTAACTCCGCTCACTATTATAAGCACAAAATATCGATTTCTTTTACTAAATGCCCTCTTTTATACTAGTGATTTTTACACTATATTAAAAGATAATTAAGCGTCTGTTAATATTGAGAAAGTGTTTATGGAAACAAATAAAAATAATACTACTGTTGAAGATAAACCAACTGAAGATCAAAAGAAGTTTTTCCTCGATTTACTCCCGGGAAAGCTAATTGATATCCAATTTAACAATCCCATTCAGGTTCGCTTTAAACTCACTTTAATCGGCTACGACACCGGTAAATATTTAATATTAAAATACCCTGCTCAAGCAGGTAAAAATGATTACAGCGACATTTTAGTTGAAGGTAATGGGGCTATTGTACGTTATATCATTGAAGACGAACGGGGCGAATGTGTTGCTTTTTCAACCAGCATATTAGCGATTTCATTTCGCCCTGAACGATTAATTTATTTAGCTTACCCTAAAAAAATTGAAAGCCGACAATTACGTGAAACTAGCAGGTTGCCTACACACATTCCGGCTAAAATTAGTTTACATAAAGGCGATATTGATGCTGATAGTAAAAGCTTATTGCACGGTTTAATTATTGATATTTCTCCGAGTGGCTGTCGCTTTGCTATTCACGTAAGCTCTGGATTTGTTGCACTAAAAAAACGTCAAGTTTTTGTGCATATACTTTCTCCATTAGACAACGAGCCTGTAATTATTACGTCTTACATTAGGAATAACCAAATGAAAGGCAACCGCCTTAGCGTTGGTATAGAGTTTGATGCTTCAGAGCAAGTTAAGCTTAACAAGCTGTTAGAAGCTTACTCGATTGATATTGATTAATGCCTTAAATAATCCTACCTGCAAAAGCAGCAATGGCTAACCAATCTTACTTAGCCATTGTAATAGTTAGTTTTTTATTCTAAACGCTTCAAAAATCGGTCACTTCTTGGCAAGTAGTAATCATCATAATCAAGCGAGACAATCACACGCTCTGCCCGACCAAGCAACTCATCACGTGTAATTAATCCAATAACCCGTGAGTCCGTACTGTTATCGCGGTTATCACCCATAACAAGATAATGATCTGCTGCTATCGATGTTGCCGGAAACTGCACTAAGCTTGCTGCCGATTTGGTAAGCCGTATGGTATGAGCATGCCCCTTTAAGTGCTCAGTTTTATCTAGCCACTGAATGCTCTTGTTTAAAGTGCTATAACTTACTTTCTCATCATTAATGGTCAATTCGTTGTTTTGAAATGAAATTGTATCACCTGGTGTGCCAATAACGCGTTTTATTAAACGGTTACCCGCCACCTTAGAATCAAATACAATAATATCGCCGGTTTTTGGTTCTGCCAGTCTTAACAGGGATACATGCGTAAATGGAATACGTAAATCATACGCCATTTTATCGGTAAGGATTCGGTCGCCTTCTTCAATAGTCGGTTTCATTGAACCTGTTGGTACTTCGTACCAATCGGCGACGGCACTACGAAACACGCTCATTAAAATAATAAAAACAATAGGGGCCTGTTGACCTTTGCGGATTGGAATTTGTTCAAACAAGGGGCGATTTAATCGCGGCGCGAGGTTTGTAACCTAGTGGGCTAAGTAAAAACCGAGTAACAAAGAGTAAATCGCCCCTAGGCAGAACCCTTCGGGCAGCGCCTGTTTGGCATTGATGCTACGTTATCGCCTATTTATGGGGAATAACCACACCACATAGGCTCTGCCTTGCTTAAATACCAAACAGACTACTGCAAATTCAACCTTGAAAGGTTAACAGGCCCTTAAGAACGGTTATTTTTCCAAAATTTATAAAGTCGCTTCATGTTTTGTCTCTGCTATAGGTTAAGTATTTATTTAATTGTATAAATGCAGAGCCGTTCAAATGAGTGTGTAACAAAACATGTTTAGGGATAGAGACATGCATAAAACATGTCTCTAAAGATAGTTTACTGCTGGTTTAACTTGTCTTTCGCTTCTTGTACTTTTGCAAAATCTAAACCTAATTCATCCGTTGCTTCTTTAATTAAATGAGGTTGGGTCATTACTACCGCCATCAATTGCTGAAGTTTTTCAGGTGGTATGCCCAGCTCTTGTACTAAAGCCATAGCCATCATTGGGTTTTGGGTAAATGCTTCAAATAATGCCGCTACTTTTTCATCGCTGACATTGTGCTCTTTTAATATTGCAATAATTGGATTCATTATTAACCTTAAAATCGAAATAGTTTGTTAAAGTATATGGCCTCATACGGGGATTAACAATATTAATCCCTGTGGCATTACTTGTTTCACTCTACCAATAATACAACTTTACCTGAGTTTTCATTACCCTCTAAAATGGCATGTGCCTCACTAGCTTGTTGCCATGGCATGGTTTTATAAATATTAAAGTCATACTTTTGATTGGCAATATCATCATAAAAGCGCGCTACAAATGCATCTTTTAACGCACGTTTAAACGCGATACTGCGATTACGTAATGTCGAGGCATGAAACGAAATGCGCTTTTGTAACAAGCGTGCAAAATCGACTTCGGCAAAGCGACTATCTAAAAATGCGAGCATCACAATCTGACAATCCATTGCGGCCACTTTGGCATTTTTATTCAAATAGCGGCCAGAAACCGGATCGACTATGACGTTTGCACTTAAGTTATGTGCCTTCATATATTCAACAAAATCAGTGGTTTTATAATTAATCACATGGTCAGCACCCAAGCCTTTAGCGTGTTCACATTTTTCATCAGACCCTGCTGTTATTACCACCTGTGCACCGGCACTTTTTGCCATTTGAATAGCCGCTCCGCCTACGCCACTGGCACCAGCATGAATAAGCGCCGTTTGCCCTGATTGTAGTTTTCCTAACTCAAAGAGTGCGCCAAAGGCAGTTAAATACACTTCACTAATAGCAGCACCTTGTGCCATAGAAATATTATCTGGCAATTCCATTAATTGCTGCGCATCTACCGCGACATATTCACTGTACGCACCACCGGCACATAGAGTAAAAATACGCTTATCTTGCCATTTAGGGTCTACCTCACTGCCAAGCTCACACACGGTACCTGCACATTCGAGTCCTAGTATAGGGCTATCCCCTTCAGGAGCAGGATACTTACCTTGGCGCTGCATACAATCGGCGCGGTTAACGCCAATCGCTGCTACTTTTACCAATACTTCATTACTGCTAATCTTCGGCTTGTCGGTTTTTTCAAACGCTAACTGCTGATCTTGATGTGAAATGTACTGCATAAATCTCCTCGTATTTTATTCTATTTGATTTTCGCCATACTTCGGCTTCAACTAACTCGTTATTTTCTGTGTAATATAATTAAAGTGTGTAGCGGTTAGTAATTTTATTAATGTAACCTCGGGGTTTTGGCACTGGCAAACACAAAGCCTGACAAAAAAGCGAAGCCAACTAATATAAACCTCATAATACTCCTTTTGGAGTTAACAGCGCCTTAAGTACAAAAAAGTACAAAAATTTAGCGCTGATTTAATCAGTTTATTGGCCTTTGTGGACTAACCTTTTTTCAATTTAGGCCGAACTCGTTGGGCAGTGCATGTTCTGCATTTATGCTGCGTTATCAGCAATTGCAGGGGAAGCCTTGCCTAAAAACACAACTTCGAATTTAACTATGAAAGATAAACAAAACTATAAATTATTAAAGCGCCAGCTTTGTTTATAAGGATATACATCAGGAAGCTGACCTTGCTCAATACCTTGCTGAGTCATTTGCCAGTACTTTGCCGTAAATAAGTCACTATGATAATGATTAAAATGGCTAAAGGCACTGCTGCTGGCACTAAAAAACACCTTAAATTGACTCGGGAATATATCATTTTGGTCTATATCAAAATAAGAATGTGAGCTTAATTCCTCTAACGCGTTGTCAGTATTTGGCACTTCTCTAAAATTACAATCAGTAAGAGGGCAAATTTCATCGTAATCATAAAATACCACTCGCCCCCAACGTGTCACGCCAAAGTTTTTCATTAGCATGTCACCGGCAAAAATATTTGCACTGGCAAGCTCTTTTATCGCTTTACCATAGTCAACCATCACCTGCTGCAGTGATTTACTGGTACATTGACCGATATATAAATTAAGCGGTGTCATTTTTCGCTCAACATAGACATGTTTGAGTATTAACGCTTTGCCCGAAATAATTAAGCTATTACCAATGTGTTTTTTCATTTCAGTAAGCAGTTCATCACTAAAACGACTTAAATCAAAGGCTAGGTATCTAAATTCATGAGTATCAACTAATCGCCCTACTCTATCAGCCTGTTTTACAAAGTTATACTTATCTTTTACCTGCTGTTTTGTCGCCGTTTTTGGTGCACTAAACTTATCTTTTATTACTTTGTACACATAGTCTAGGCCATCAATTGTAAAAACAAGCATCACCATACCTGGTGTACCTGGTGCTAAATGATATTTATATTGCTCGGGGCTACTTTTAGTCGTGTCCACCTTATAGCGATAAAATTCTGTTTTCGCATGTTTAATAAAACCAATCGCATTAAACAATTCAAACCGTTGTTTGTGAGGCATTAACACACTTAAGTAATCTACATACCGTGCAGGTTGGTCGGTATCTACCATAAAGTACGTGCGCGCAAAGCCAAATAACAAGCTCAGCTGATCAGCGCCCATCATTACAGCATCAATTGTAAGCCCGTCTGGGGTATTTAAAATGGCAATTGCAAAGGGCATATTATCGCCATTTTTAGCAATACATCGTCCTATTACATAACACGCTTTATTTCGGTAAAAGTGTGAATTGGCGTACTCAATATAGCCGTCATTTAAACTTATTAGCTCATACACTTGTCGGCATTGTTGCTGCGCCCCTTGGGTTAACGTTGCTTGTAGTTTAGCTAAGTCCTCGTTTAAACTTTTAAATGGCACTCTAAACACTTGTTCATTAACTAAGGTTTTAACTGCGCTATCAAACCCTTCTTTTAAGGAAATACGACTCACTAATCCTTCATAAGAACGTGGTTGCCCCCGGTACTTTGCTTTTAAGACAAATAAATGCACTGTACGAATTTTTTTATCATCCCAAATAGCGCCAAAAGTAGAATTAAAAAACGTATGTGCAATTGGCTGGTTTTCATGCTCTTTAACCATTTCGCCATAAATATTTTTTGCACGTTGCCATGTTTGCGGACAGTTTAATTCATCATAGGCAATCACTTTAACGGCCTCACTCACCTGCTTTACTTGACGCTCATATACTTGCAAGCGCGCTCGCATTGCCGCTTGCACCTCATGATATTGGCGTTGTTCAAAGCGACTTTGTGCCCCTAAGGTAATATTTAAAAACTGTGCAAACATAGCTTCAAAGCCAGCAAATACAGCGCGTGCTAACTTAGTGGCTATGAGTTCTTGTATAGGATTGTGGGTAGACGTTAACGACGTGCTAGGCATAGTATAGGCGCTTCTATTTTTAGCAATTATGCTGATTATTTTTTATTAGAGGTTTACACCTTAGCAAGCACGCTTTAATTTAGATAATTAATACAGCAAATAAATAAAATTGATCATATGAATATAAGAAATGTCGATCTCAACCTACTCGTCTATTTAAATGTATTAATTGATGAAAAAAGTGTGTCTAAAGCGGCCAATAAACTCGCATTAACACAACCAGCTATGAGCAATGCGTTAAAACGCCTAAGAGATTTATTTGACGATCCTTTGCTGGTACGAGCTGCGGGCTCCATGACCCCAACAGCTAAAGCCCTTGCCCTTAAGCCCGAAATTGAAGCGCTGTTAAAAATGGCAGAAGAGATCACGCAACCAAGTGAGCAGTTTAATCCGGCTACCGCCCACGTGACGTTTCGTATTATGGCAAACGATTATTTAGAATCGACGCTAATTGCCCCCTTTATTTGCGAGCAGCTAGCTAAAAATCCGGGCATTGACTTCGATGTACTTAGCCCCAGCGACGTGAACCTACAGGATATGGAAAAAGGCACTATCGATTTGGCAATAAACCGTTTTAATGGCCTGCCACGCTCTTTTCACCAAGCTACTGTGTGGCGAGATAACTACTGTTGTTTAACCCATCCACATAATCCATTTTTAAACGATGCAAACTTAGACCAATACTTAAAAAGTGAACATATTTGGGTTAATCGAGCCGGCTGGGGCCCCGAACCCGCTGTAACCAATAAATCAGGTAAACAAAAATTAGGCTGGGTCGATGAGGCATTATGGCAATTAGAACAAACACGTAAAATAAGAGTGTTTACTCGTCATTACATGATTGCCAGTTTACTGTGTCAATCTGAGCAACTCATTGCAACGCTTCCGCGTCGTCAAGCAAAGCTTTTAACTAGCTATACTAATTTAGTGATTAGCCCTGTGCCATTTCAAATCGTCCCCATAGAAGTAAAAATGATATGGAGCCCGTTGTTACACCATACACCAGCGCACCAATGGCTTAGACGCGAGTTGTTGGCGTTTGCAAATACAGTGATTGATAGGTAACGTTTATGAAATTAAGGGAAATCTAAATAAATTTAGGAACTTTATGCTTGTTACTAAGAGGGAAATCACCACTTGGAAAATACGAATCTAAGAATAAATCCAAAGTATGAGAACAGTTTGAAGTTTTTAAAGTTTTGTAACCTTCCCCATATCCATTATTATCAGAGAAAGTTATTAATAAAATTATAGCGCCAAACTTTACATCTTTCCTTGCTTTGATTTTTTTACATAGTGAATCAAAGTATGTAAATCTACCGTTATTAATATCATGGTGAACAATATTAGTAATATCTATATGTAAGCTAGTATCAGAATTTGCATATTTTTTTAAATTTTTTTTATTTATAACACTTTCAATTTTATATTCTAAAGATTTGCCCTTATCCTGATTTACTCGAACACTACCACATTCTATTGATACTTCATTATTCCCTTGTTTTACAACAAAATCTGGAGATTCACTCTTAATAAATTCTAATGATTTAAGAGATAATGCCCTCGCAGTCACAATTTCGAACTGCAACCCTTTCCAAGATTCACTACTACTCTGTTTTCTTATATCTCTTAAGAAACTTTTGTAAGCATGTAAATTTGAATTCTTTAAATCTTGCATACAAGTTAATGTAAAATATAAACTCCCACAAAGCGGATGCCATTTAGGATCTCTTGCATTTAATAATTCCATTAATCTAAATAAATCTTTACTAATTTGTGAATTTTTATGTTTTCGAAGAAAGGATTTAAGATTTAAAAGTTCATCATACCCAGAGAAGATTTCTTTTAGAGCCTCTATCATCTGTTTGTTATTTATATAAAAGTTATAATCATTAGTGTTTATAACGAACTCTAAATATGGCGTTTTGTATAATTCGATTTTCATTTGATTTTATAATTACCTTATATTTAGAAACCTACTTAATATCAATTTCACGCTAAAATTGATCAAATCAATATCAGTTATTGAAAACAACAATTTCATTAATATTACACTTAGCGCTACAGTGAAGTTAAGCCAACAAACTAAGAGTAATAATTATGCAAACATCAGCAAGCTTCACACAACAAGACGGATTATTCATTGATGCAAATTTACATCAATTCATTGAACAACAATTGTGTCGTAAAACAACACTTCAAACGCAACACGTTTACCAAGCGTTAGCTACGTTAGTTGATGAGTTTGGGTGTACATGTCGTAAAACAAAACACCAAGAAAACGACATTCTCGACGTGAATACTTTATTAAATGCATATCAACGTAAAAGTCATCCACATTGTCATGTAGATGCACAAACAACCGCAGCCGTTCTAGATGAATACTGTTGCCAAGTGCCTGCAATTATTGTGGTTGCTTTAATGGATACGCTTAGTGGCACACTCTGTGATGAGCCAAGCGCCCATAAACTTTACCACAGAGCTGCAGAGCTGACAGAGCGTCCATGCGTTCATCGCAAGCAAACAGCTAACGCCTCTGCAGCGTAAAATGCTGCCCTTTAAAAGTGCTCGATAACCTTGTTGGCAAATTGTTTGCAACTTAAGGTTGTCGAGTTATGATTTGATTGAGCTAAATCAAATGTAACCTGTCCACTGGCAAATGTGCTTTCAAGCGCGTTTTCAATTAAACAAGCAGCCTCACTCCATCCCATAAACTTAAGCATTAACACCGCACTCAATAAGCTACTGCTCGGATTTGCCTTATCTTGCCCTGCTATGCGCTCAAATGTACCATGTGTGGGTTCAAAAAACGCAACTTCGGTATTTAAGTTTGCCGCTGGCATAATCCCTACTCCACCGACTTGTGCACTGAGCATATCGGCCAAAAAGTCTCCATTTTGATTAGTGGTGGCCACCACATCAAATTGAGCAGGATCCATTAAACACTGCTGAAGCATATTATCGGCAATTACTTCTTTAATAACCAGCGGCGGTAAATCAGCACGTTGTATTTCAAGCCAGCGCCCGTTTTGATGCTCAACGGCAGCGTATTCACGTTTGGCCAGCGTAAATCCCCAGCGCTTAAATGCGCCATCGGTAAACTTAAGTACATTGCCTTTGTGAACTAAAGTGAGTGATTCACTATTATTTTTTAGGGCATAATTAATTGCATAGCGTATTAATCGCTCTGATCCCTCTTTAGAGATATTTTTAATACCTAAACCACACTCTTGGGTAAAACGAAGCCGAGTTACGCCCATTTCTTCACATAAAAAATCGAGCATTTTTTCACTTTCAACACTGCCCGCTTGCCACTCAATTCCTGAGTACACATCTTCACTGCTATCACGCAGCACGGTAATATGCGTGGTAAATGGGTTTTTTAATGGTGACGGTAATGCACTAAATCCTTTAATGGTTCGCATATTTACATACAAATCCATTTCATGGCGAAGCGCGACATTGAGCGAGCGAAATCCGCCTCCAAGCGGTGTTGTTAAAGGGCCTTTAATCGCGATTTTACAATCTCGTACTGCATTAATCGTTTCTTGAGGGAACCAATCACCGTCATAAAGCTTGGCAGCTTGCTCACCATTGTAAACTTGCATCCAATGAATTTTGCGTCTTGCGCCATAACTATGCTCTATGGCGGCATCCACTACTTTTCGCATCACTGGCATCACGTCGAGCCCGACGCCATCACCATCAATATAAGCAATAATAGGGTGTTCGGGTATATGCCACTGTCCTTGTTCATCAATAAGTATATGTTCACCATTTTCTGGCACAGTAATATGTTGATATTGCATTGTTAACACCTAGAAAAACATCCTCTTTCCATTAAAGCATGTTAGTTAATAGGTGTCTGTAATTGCATTTTTATAATTGATATCACCGCAGCGAATAACTGCACGGTATTCACTATTAGTAAAAATGAGGGAACGATTTTTTAATCAAGATGGCATCAGGCATTTTATCTAACACCTGACCAAATAGAACATTACTGAGTAGAGCATTACTGAGTAGAACATAAGTGCAGATTAATTTTAACCACCGGATGATTATAAAATTAACCTGCTAAGTGAGATTATTTATAATAGGCAAATAAGTATTTATTAAAACTATATTGGCTTTGTATAACCACAATAACAAATTCTGCTTTACCATCTAAAAAGCCACGTCTTAAAAAATAATGGCGGATAAAAGCAAAAAAAGCGGAACTACTTGCCTTCAAGAGTGATGGTTTTTTACCCTTATTTACCATTTGCTCTGCACCTATGTGCGCATAATGATTTCTTTTATTCATATAACCAAAAATATCTTCATGCTGAAAATGTAATATATATTCTTTCAACTCAATTGGTTTAAAATCAAGCATTACAACAGACTCATGCACTAAGTTTTGGTTATAACCTGTTATTTTTTTATTGTAGATACGCGCAACACGATCAGGATACCAGCCGCTGTGTCGAATAAATTGGCCACAAAAATACGTTAAACGGTTAAGCTTTAAAATATTTTTCTCATTGCATTTTGCCAATGTCGTTATTATTTCTTCTTTTAAACGCTCACTGACAACTTCATCACAGTCAATTGCAAAAATCCAATCGTTAGTTGCTAATGCTTCTGCTCTACGTCGTTGCTCACCAAACCCTTGCCAGTCATCACGCACAAATACTTTATCTGTGTATTTATTTGCAATAACACGTGTTTCATCAGTGCTACCTGAATCAAGTACAATGATTTCATCTGCCCACTTTACTGACTCTAAACAACGCTCAATTTTATCCTCTTCATTTTTACATATAATACAAACAGATAGCTTCACAAAATTTCCTTTTTAATAACGCTGTATTTGAAAAATAACCTTCACATTATAAACAGATCATAACAACACAGGAAACAAGGCTTTAAAAAGTATGGTTTTAAGCTTCTAAAATAACGTCAATTGTATTGTGTAAAGCCTCTACTTGATGTCTATCAAGCACGGCGTTAGCGGATTTTAATCGTTTTTCAAACTCAACAGCTTGTTGATACAGTGCTTGGCATTCAAACATCCCTGCTGTTCCTTTGATCATATGTACGCTGCGCGCAAAACCGGTTATATCACCCTGCTTAAATTGCGTCTGTAATGTGTGTTTTTGTTTTTTTAATCCTTTAATGTATTCTTGCTTGAGTAGTGCAAACTCATCATCAGGCAGCTTAATATTTTCGCATATATCAATATCAAGGTAACTTGCGATTTTACTGCTAAAACACCGTCTATCGATAGGTTTGGCAATATGGTCGGTAAAACCTTGTCTTAAATAACGATCGACTTCATGCTTCATCGTGTTCGCAGTAAGCGCAACAATCGGGGTCGTTACACCCGTGGCTTGCATAATACTAATTGCTTGTTCACCATCCATATGTTCATCAAGTGTCGCTTGTGCAGCATCTCGGCCATTTTTTACTGCCACCACGGTTACACCCATTCGTTCTAAAATCCGCTTAATCAGCTGTCGGTTTTCTGGGTGATCTTCAGCCACGAGTACCCTACCAATCAAATTTCGCTGGTTACTATTTAAAGGGAGCTCTTTGTTTTGTGACTTACAAATATCGTCAAATGCGTTAACCCATTTTGTATGAGGCGTTGTATGCAGTGCCATAGCAAAACAAAACTCACTGCCGCATCCGAGCACAGAATAAACCGTAATATCGCCATCTAGTTTAGTTGCTAGGCTTTTTGATATATTTAACCCAAGTCCAGTGCCACCGTATTTGCGAGAAATCGACGAGTCAGCTTGATGAAAGGGAGTAAACAAGTCTTTTTTACTCACTGTCGGTCATACCAATTCCCGTATCTTTTACTTTAATAATCAGTTGTTTTTTATTACAGCTAACCGTTAGCTTTATATAACCTTGGCTGGTAAATTTAAGCGCATTGGTTGCTAAATTTAATAATATTTGTCTCAATCGAGTTGGATCTGAGACTATCCAATCAGGTAGCGGAAATTGATAATCAACTTTAAATTTTAAGCCTTTATCACGGATTTGTTTTCCTAGTAATGATTCGATTTCAGCAATAGTGGCAAACAAGTCCGTTTCAACTAGCTCTATCTCTAGACGGTTAGCCTCAATTTTTGACATATCCAAAATGTTATTAATTAAGCCAAGAACATGACGACTATTTTGCAAAATCACCCGAATGCCATGGTTTCTCTCATGAGGCTGTATATCACCTAAAATAATACCATCAGCATAACCAATAATTGATGTCATTGGGGTGCGAATTTCGTGGCTCATATTGGCTAAAAATCGACTTTTAGCTTCACTTGCATCACGAAGCTCTTCAGCTAATTGTTGTAACTCTTGAGTACGCAAGTGTACTTTGTGTTCTAAATTTTTAGTCAATTCAACATTCTCATGGTGTAAAATGCTAAATTTATTTGCCACGGCAAAAGCAAGTAGCACTGCATCGAGTGCGGTACCAAGGAGCCCAAGTAAATAAAGATCCATCTTAATAGGTTCAATTACCCCTAAATTAGTTAAATTGCCGACCATATTAGGAATGGCCATCGCCAAATACGCTAAAACAAAATAGCGAGCGGGCTTAAAGCCACTTAACCAACTTCGTATACCAACAATCATACCCAGGCACAAAGGGCCCCCGTTACTAAAGTAGCCCATATAAAGCCAAAACCAGGCCAAATGATTGCAAATGGAGTACCTGCGGTAGCAATAATGCCTAAGTAAATTGATAACCGTGATAATTGAGGGGACGTTTCTTTTAATTTAAGTAAGCTGTTAAAAAATAAGATATTTGTGATGGGAATTAAGGTAAAACCTAGCCAATGAAAATGGGCGTTATAAAAACCAAAAATTTGATCAGGTATATGAAAAAACTGACTCCAGGCTAACACCCAGCACGCGGTAAACAGGGCGTAATATAAATGGGTTTTATCTCTATCACCCAAGTAAATAAGAAAATTATATAAACCTAATGCAATGCCAACCCCGAAGCAGAGCAGCATAATCATGTTATATGATGTTTTTTTCACAAAAAAATCATCATAAGGTGAAAGCACTAATTTAGGTGGGGTATAAAAGTATTCACTTTGAAATTTTGCAATTAATATGTAGGGCCGATTAGGCGTCAGCTCGATTCTATTACCATAATGAAATGCAAACTCATTAGGGTAAATGCCACCCGTTGTATAACGATTTATTGGCTCATCAAAATTCGACATATCATAAATACGCGTCTCAATTTTTGAAAGCAGCGTGTTATAGGGATATAACACAAGTTCATTTAAATCAGTTTTGTTTTCCAGCTTAATCACAAACCAAAAACTACCACCAAAAAACGATGTTCTTGATTGTGGTTGTTTATCTTCAAGCCACATTTCTATTTCATTGTGGTTACGGGGAAAAGTACCACTCGTTACCTGAAATACACGACCCAGACCGAGCAAATCAGTATCTTGTTGTTTCAAAGTACAAGCAAAAGGCTCAAGTGCATTTGCCACTGCTAAATTGCTAAAGCATATAAATACACAATATATAAATAGCTTTAGAGCTGCCTTTATTGACATACTTTGCACCTTAAATTAAAACTGATAACTAATATCCAAGCCAAAACGCCGGCCTTCACCCTTAAAATCTTCAAGCATGCCAAGAAAAGAACTTAAATCAAATTTTAAGTGACTGTATTGAGTACCAAACAGGTTTTTACCCCAAATGGCAACCCCCCAGTTATCGTGTTGATAGTGTATATTGGCGTTAAAAATACTATAGTTGTCTTGCATCGCATAGGGGTTTTGATTCTGATCAAAATAGTAATCGGATTGATAATTAACTAATAATTGAGTAGTTAGTGGGTGATTAGCCACCTCAAGAGTGTATTCAATACCCGCACTGAGATTTCATTTTGAGGTAAATGGTAAGCGATTATCAGTTAACGCATTCCCTAGTGGATCAACATATTCTTCAAACTCTGCATGAGGTATATAACCCATAGCAAACTTAACATTCAAATTATCGGTCAGCCAATACTCAAGATCAGCTTCTAAGCCGTAAATAATGGAGTCGGCCACATTTTCTAATAATTGAATTGGCGGGCTCTGCTCAGATGTTGAAGGCTGATTCATAAAGACTTGTTGATCATTATAATCATAATAAAATGCAGCCCAGTTAAATCGAATACCCTGCTGTGGCCACCAGGACTTTGATCCGATTTCATGTGAGTTTAACCGCTCTTTTTGATAGTCAGCGAGTTGGGCCTGTTCAACCGATGATAAAAAGCCACCGTTATAGCCTCCGCTTTTGGCGCCATTAGCAAAACGATAATAGGCGTAAGTTGAATCATCGACTTTAAAGTTCACTCCTAACTGCCCAGAAATGCCATTATCTGACTGCTCTCCTTGAACACGATAAAATGGAACCTTAACCCCTGTTAAATCGTCAGCATCTATAACAACGTTAAGCTGAGACACTGAGTCGTAGTCTAACGATTCATAAAAATAACGAAGCCCTGCAGTGATCAACCAATCTTGGTTTAATTGATAATCGAGTTGCGTAAACGCAGCCATACTCTTTGTGTTTATTTTATTATTATAAAAAAAAGTAGCGGTTAAATCTGTCGATAAAATTCCCCGATAGTCGCGTAAAATATCATTTACATTATCTTGAACAATAGACTCATCAGCATAATATATTCCCGTCGTTAAAAAATGCTCACCCAACTGAGATTGCAATCGCAATTCTTGCGTCACCAAATCAGTATTTAACCCTAAGTTGCCCTCACATAACTGTGCGGGAGAGCCATCACAATTAAAAGCATGGTCCCGTTTTAATTTGTTATAACTGCTTAAAAAAACAAGCTCATTGTGTGTGTCTAATTGCCAATTAGCATAAGACTGATCACGAGATTTTTTGTGCTCAAATTTATATTTTTATTGGCTTTTTTTGCGGCTAATTGTAAATCCAGTATCCACTTTTTTAGCCAAGCTAGGGTCATTTTAATAATGTCCCATGGCGTAATATCCAAACTACCCTCCGCAGGATTTCCAGGTAATAAGGGGAAATCTATTGGCCATGTTTGCCATTGATCATTAATATGTTCTTCTAGTGCTATAAAACTATGCGGCTTTAATGCTTGCTGCCATGTAGATAAAGGTGAATCGACTGGCCGTTGTAACTTAGTGTAAACCGTTTCTATTGTTTTAAAGCTATTTACATAAGCACCAAACCATACATGCAAGCCATGCTCTTCAATACGCTGCCCACGAGCCGCATTACGGCCACTTGCGCCTTTACCACCTAAACGCCAACCTTGTTGGTATACAGTAATAGTTCGATGCTGTTGCCAATCACGCTGCTCGGTTAAATACAGTGCAGCAGTCATAGCCGATACACCGCCACCAATTATCACAATTTTTTCTTGGCCCATGATAAATCCTTCTAAGTAATTTAAATTTTAGTTGCGGCTAACTGGTCAAAATCCATTTGAACATAAAATGGTAAGTGCAGCGCTTGACTACCTAACTTCAGACCAAACATATCGGCAAGGGGGAAACTATCTAATTTATTAAGATGTAACGTAAACTCAGGTTTCAGAAATTTAAAGCGATGTATTTTTTTAATCATAGAGGGTGAGTGCATTACGCTTTGGTATACCGCTGAATCACTACTGCCATCGGGAAATTGCTTAAACAATATTTGATCCATTTGTGGATTAACAAACCCACTCAATAGCTGCTTTAATAATGACAAATCAATGCCTAAATGTTTACGAGAAAACAAATTTGCTACTTGCTCGCCAAAATCATCTAGGACAGAGAAAAAGTCATTTTCGTGCCCCCTGAGAGTTTATTGTAATTGTAAATAACTCATACATTTGCAGCTTTAATTCAGGCGAAAAATGATCAAAGCATTCTAAAGATAGTGAAAAATTCGAAAGCTCAGTTACACACTCGGGCATAATGTAATCACATAAATATTTATTATAGCCCCACGTTTCGCGACCATTTATGAGTGCATAAATGTTATTAACGCAGATAAATGCAGGATACCAATATAAGTAGCTTATGTCCTCATTTTCAACTTTAGCGACAGGCAACCAAATTATAATATCTGTTTGTTGCATCCAACCATGCTGATCGAAAGGCGGTGTCATTGAGGCTATTTTTTCAATATCTGTAAATGTAATAAGTGCAAACTCGCCAAGTATTTTAAAACGAATATTCCCTTTAACGCCTACGTTTAGCGTTGAATCAATATATCTTTGTGATTTAGCTAATTCTATCTCAGCAAAAAACCATACATATTCGCATTGTGCATACGACAAGGCGGCTTTGCTATTGGATTAGATAAAAAATGTTGATATGGCGTAGATAGTGAGCTCATTTGACCCCCTCAGTTAAAAACTGAGTATAGTCAGATATATTCGGGTCTGTTGACCTTTGCGAATTAATATTTATGGCTATATGTGAATTCCACTCGATTCAAAGTATTTTAATAAATTGCTTGCAAAGTAAAATGTTGTGAAGTAGTATCGCTGCTTGGCTGTAAAAAGCCCTAGCGGTTAACCTCTTTACCCTGATCCAGTAAGCCCCGCAAAACGTATATTCAAAAGCTAAGTTATTGTACGGCGAGACCCCCTATTAATACCTTGATGATTTATTTTTAATATCATCGTAAAAGTGTCATAAAGATCGTCAACACTGTAATGAAGCTAAACACAATTAGATTATTTATCATCTGTAATGTGCTTTAAGAAAAAGCCCAGAATAAATAACAAAAATAAAGTGAGTTTTATTATGTCATACCAATATAACGGATCTATGATCCAAATAGCACATCCAGTGCAATCAATTTCGGTTAACAAACATCGTGTAATCTTTAGCGATACACAAGGTTTGAAAAATGCATTGTTTCAAAAAGCAAGTGATGCACGTCAATTTGTAAAGTGGCTCAAAGCCAGCTAATTATCACTGATAAGTTAAACACTTATAAATAAATCTAAATGCCAGCGTGAAGCTGGCATTTTACTTTTTGGTGTATTATTGACTACACTTAAATCCTTGTTTATTTATTCGTTGTAGTGCCAATGCGGTTTTCGTGGTTAATACTGTTAGTCTGTGTATTTTTAAGCACAAAGTGTAATGCCAGAACAATAAAATGGTTAACACATGATTTTGCGCCCTACTACATTATAAGCGGGCCGAACAAATCCCAAGGTCGTGACGAAAGTATTATTTCGCTTTTAGAACAGCAGCTGCCGCATATTACCTTTGAAAGAGTGATCATCCCCTCAGGTAAAGTGATTCAGGAACTCGCAAACCTGCAGTCTAATGCCTGTGCTTTGTCGCTCTATAGGAATAAATACCGCGAAGAGCGTGTTTATTTCACACATCAAAGCTCTACAGCAGGGCTTTCGCCATCAATTGCCATGCATACCAAGCTAAGTAGTGCGCTTGATATTGAAGACGCTAAACCGGTGTCATTAAACAATTTATTAGTTAATAAAAAGCTTACCTTAGGTGTATCTATGAATCGCTCCTATGGCAGTGAAATTGATAAAATAATCAACACCACACCCGGTATAAATCTGGTCATTCGACCAACCCGCGATACCCTCAGTACGTTAACATATATGCTTAACCTTAAAAGAATTGATATTTTATTAGGTTACCCAAGTGAACATTATTATTTAGCAAAAACAATGGGCTTTACTGATAATTTAACCCAGCGGATACTCACTGAAGCACCAGAAATAAGTTACGGTTACATTGGCTGTACTAAAAACGAGCAAGGTGCAGAAGATATTGCTACGCTTAATCAACAACTCAAACTGATTAAGCAGACTGAAGACTATAAACAGATATTAACTCGGTGGTTGCCAAGTCATTTAAAACCCAAATTAGAAGCACATTTACAATAATAAAAAGCTAAGCGTGTTACTAATTAGCGCTTAGCTTTTTTAAAATAGTCTTACTGGCGAATACCTTCAATAAATAAACCAATATCAACATGGGTAGATGCTGGGCCTAAGTTATAGTCAATACCGTAGTCGGCCAGTTTTAAGCTAGTTTCTCCTTCAAAACCAACACGGTAACCACCCCATGGATCTTTACCTTCACCAATTTTATCTATTTCAAAGGTAATTGTCTTCGTAACACCGTGTAGAGTAAAGTCACCGGTTACTGTGGCTTCTTCACCGTCTTCGTCAAACTTAATCGCTGTACTCTTAAAGCTTGCCTGTGGGTATTTGCTTACGTTTAAAAAGTCACTACCACGTATGTGTTTATCACGTTCTGCGTGATTTGAATCTAGGCTTGCCGTATCAATATTTACACTAATTTGAGACGCATTTGGATTTTTAGCATCGTAGTTAAATTTGCCATCAAAGGTATTAAAACGACCGTGCAGCCAGCTGTAGCCTAAATGTTTAATCTTAAAGTTTACAAAAGCATGCGCACCTTTTGTGTCAATAACATAATCTGCGGCATTCGCAGTGGTCGCTGTCATAAACATCGCTGCTGATAACGCTGAAGTTAAAAATAATTTTTTCATTTTAATCATCCTTTTGTAATGTGATCATTCTAATTAATGTTTTATCTTTATCGATAAAGTGATGTTTTAGCGCACCTAACACGTGCAATACTACAAATCCAATTAATAAGCATGCACTATAGAAATGGATTTGCCCGGCTATATCAGCCTGAGAATCAAACGCAAAGTCGATAGCTTTTACATAAAAAAAGCCAAATACTTCTATGGGTCGTCCATCAGCCGTCGAAATTAAATACCCTGACACCATAATGATCAGTAAAAACAGATACATTAAAATATGTGCTGTTTGGGCTAATTGATTTAACTGCTTGTTACTGCCAATCGGACTTGGTTTAACACTAAAGTGTCGCCATAACAGCCTAAAAACAAAAACCGCTGCTAAGCTAAGGCCAATGCTTTTGTGTAGGTCTAATGATCCTTTATACCAACTATCATAATAAGTCAGCTCAACCATATATAAACCTAAACCAAACAGACCAAACACGGTCAGCGCCATCAGCCAGTGTAAAAATATAGCCACCACGCCATAGCTGGTTTTTGAGTTTTTAAACATTCCCTACTGCCAATCTCTTATTTAGTAATAACACTACGATATAATGATTAAGTGGTGATTAAAATAGCATATGCAAACACTCATCGTGCGTATACGCACAGTAAAATGTATAAGATTAGTATAATTGCAAATAACGTTTAGAAGGAATTAGCTAGCAGCTGACTCGTTAAGAGACACGTATATTTGGCTATCAGGTTCAACCTGTAAGCAGGCAATCAGGCCCTCTTTTATTAGTTCCAACATGGCGATAAAACTAACAACAACCCCACTGCGTCCCTCTTCAAAGGTAAATAATTGAGTAAACGTAACAGGCGTTTTTGATTGGGATAAGGTATTTAAAATCAAGCTCATGCGCTCACGCGTTGAAAGGGTTTCAGCGCTAATTAAATGATGCTCGAATGTTTTTGCACGCGCCATGACATCGCTTAGCGCTAACAATAAATCTTTGATTGCCAGTTCAGGTAATGGCTGGTTTTTTTCTGCTAGTTCTGGCACGCTTGCCTGCGCTATAAAGATATCGCGGCCAACTCGAGGTAGGCTGTCTATATTTTCGGCCGCTTTTTTAAATTGTTCGTACTCTTGTAGACGTTTTATAAGTTCGGCACGAGGATCGTCTTCTTCTTCTAACTCTTCATGAACAGGCAGTAACAGCCTAGATTTAATTTGTGCCAGCAATGCCGCCATTACTAAATATTCACCAGCGAGTTCTAGCTGGAACTCGCTCATCATTTCTACATATTTAACATACTGCTCAGTAATGCTAAAAATTGACAACTCAAGAACATCTAACTTATGTTTTTTAATTAAATAAAGCAGCAGATCCAAAGGCCCTTCAAAGGTTTCTAAAATAACTTCAAGGGCATCAGGCGGGATATATAAATCTTCGGGTTTATCAACAACGGCTTTACCATGTAAAAATGCCAGAGGCAGCTTTTGCTGCACTGGCATATCAGGTGTTGATGATAGCGTCTCAGACTGTTTCATTGTTATTCAAATGGAGCCGTATCACCGCAACCAACACGAAGAATTTGAATATCATCTTCTGATAAATCAATCACTGTGGTCGCCTGCTCAGGTAAATACCCACCATGAATAATTAAATCCACATGTTTATCAAGGCGCTCTAAAATGTCATCGGGATCAGCTTGGGTAAACTCTTCCCCCGGTAAAATAAGTGAGCATGACATTAATGGCTCACCCAGCTCGGCTAATAAAGCACACGCTATTGGGTGCTCTATAACACGTATGCCTATGGTTTTTTTCTTGTCGTTTAATAACCGCTTAGGCACTTCTTTCGTACCTTTAAAAATAAACGTGTAAGGCCCTGGGGTATTATTTTTAATAAGCCTAAACATTTGGTTATCAACACGCGCATAAGTAGACAGCTCAGATAAATCACGGCATACCAAAGTAAAATTGTGATGTTTTTCAATACCACGAATACGTTCAATGCGCTCTTTAGCTTGCTTATTACCTAAATTACAGCCTATCGCGTATCCTGAATCTGTAGGGTACACAACTACGCCGCCTTGTTTAATAATATCAACAGCTTGAGAAATTAATCTAGGCTGTGGATTATCTGGATGTATATGAAATAATTGACTCATAATGCAACTCCTTCGTGCTTTTCCCATGTTTGCCAAACCCCTTGGCAATCTTTAGGTAAGTATAAATTTTTTCCAAGTTCTAAATAGCTAGTCGGAAAATGAAAATCAGAGCCTTGTGAGCAAAGTAGCTCGTATTCTTGGCTCAATAGCCCTAAAAACTGACGTTCACTTGGCGCCTGCTGCGGCTGAGCAACTTCCATTGCATCTCCGCCTACTGATTTAAATTCCACTAACAATTTACGTAGCCACTTGTTCGACATTTTATAGCTACTTGGGTGCGCTAAAACGGCCACCCCACCTGCGGCATGAATCGCCGCAATAGCTGTTTGCATATCACACCAATTACTTGGCACGTAACCGGTTTTACCTCGCCCTAAATACTTTTTAAATACCTCAGGAAAGTTTTTAGCTACACCACGCTCAATCAATGCTCTGGCAAAGTGAGCGCGAGTAATTTGTGCATTCTCGGCCAGCTCGCGAGCTTGTTGGTAAATACCATCGAATCCGTTTTTATTTAGTCGATGGCCAATCTCTATCGCGCGAGTTTCACGTTTTTGCTGCTGCTCGCTCAATAATGTATGCAAGGTACTATCATTGGTATCAATATTTAGTCCAACAATATGGATTTCAAAACTTTCCCACTTGGTTGATATTTCAACCCCATTAATAAGTCTAAGCGGCAAGTTTTCACGTTTGATAAAAGCCTGTGCAGGTTCGATAGCAGCCACCGTATCGTGATCGGTAATAGCAAATACATCAATATTTTTATCGACTGCTCGCGCTAATAATTCCTCAACGGTTAAGTGGCCGTCTGAGTGCGTGGTGTGACTATGTAGGTCGTATTTTATCAAATGAAAACTACTTAAATTTAGGGTTTAACGGTGTTTCACCCAGTATAACAAGTTTTTTAACTAAATTGTTTTAAATAAACACTTGACACAAAAGCAGTTGATACGTTTTACTGTAGCCACTTTTAGACATTAAAGAATTAACAACAATGAAAAATACAATTCACAACATCATTTGGTGGTGGCACTCTTAAAATCAAGGGTGATGAATTGTCGTGTCTAAACAAAAAATTCTAACCCGCTACCATGCGGGTTTTTTTATCACTAAATTTTGCAATACAAGATTAACAGGAATTAAAAACATGAATAACGTAAACACTCTTACACATCATTGGTGGTGGCGCCTGGCATAGCGGGACGGTAATGGTCTATCTATAATTTAGACATCGTTATTCAACCCCCGCACTGCTTAGCATTGCGGGGTTTTATTTTTTTAGGGGATGAGGTTTGATTTTTAGTCATATAACAACAACACCAGGTGAAGTGACCAGCATAATGCAAGTACGAGACTACATAAGTAGCCCACTTGCATTGTATGCGGCACTTGATAAACCTAACTCACTATTACTTGAATCTGCAGAGATAGATTCTAAAGATAGTGTAAAAAGCTTAATACTCGTTGATTGTGCACTGCGTATTGTCTGCCAAGGCAACCAAGTGAGCGTAACAGCACAATCAAATAACGGTCAGCAGTTACTCAACTATTTACAAGCTAATGTAAAAAACTGCGCATCAGAGTTATCCGATACCACACTAACACTGGAGTATCACCCAGCAGATGACACAATTGACCAAGCCAGTAAGCTGATTGCAGATAACGCTTTTAGCGCATTACGCACCTGTTTAAATAGCATTAAAAGTACCACCAACAATCCATTCTCGGTGTTTTTAGGCGGCGTATTTGCCTACGACATGGTGGCTAATTTTGAACAGCTAACCAATGTACCCGACGGAGAAAACACCTGTCCAGACTATGTTTTTTATTTAGCAGAAACACTGGTTGTTATTGATCATCAAAAACAAACAACCGAGTTAATTGGTAATGTATTTAATGGCCCTGATGTTCACGCTAATTGTTTTGAAGTGGGCAAACAATTAGAGCGCCTTAATACATTATGCGACCACGCTGCGGACTTTAGCGCACCAAGCCAAGCTGGCGACTGCCCAGTGAGTGTTGATATTAGTGATGAGCAATATTGCCAGCAAGTAATTAAGCTCAAGCAACACATAGTTGATGGCGATATTTTTCAAGTGGTGCCCTCTCGCACTTTCTCACTGCCGTGCCCTGACTCATTACATGCTTATAGCCAGCTTAAAAAGCAAAACCCAAGCCCGTACATGTTTTACATGCGTGATGAAGATTTCTCATTATTTGGCGCATCTCCTGAGTCCGCGCTTAAATACGAAGTTAAATCTCAACAGGTCGAGGTTTATCCGATTGCCGGCACACGCCCTCGCGGCAAATTTGCTAATGGACAAATCAACCCTGATTTAGATAGCCGTATTGAGCTTGAACTTAGAAACGATCAAAAAGAACGTGCAGAGCATTTAATGCTGGTTGATTTAGCGCGTAATGATGTGGCCCGCATTAGCGTGCCGGGTACGCGCCATGCCAAAGAGCTATTAAAAGTAGACCGTTACTCACAAGTAATGCACTTAGTGTCGCGCGTGGTGGGGAAATTAAAACCCGAACTAGATGCCCTACATGCTTATCAAGCCTGTATGAACATGGGCACATTAGTGGGCGCGCCAAAGGTAAGAGCTGCAGAGCTTGTGCGCCAAACCGAAGGAAAACGCCGCGGCAGTTATGGCGGCGCAGTTGGCTATTTAACTGGTGATGGTGCAATGGACAGCTGTATTGTTATTCGTGCAGCCTTTGTTAAAAATAATATTGCTTATGTGCAAGCTGGCGCTGGGGTTGTGTTTGATTCAGACCCAATGTCAGAGGCTAACGAAACCCGCGCTAAAGCACAGGCGGTGATCACCGCGATTAAATCGACATATGAGGCTGTATAAAATGAGTGAAGCACACCCTATTAAAATTTACTTTTTAGATAACTTTGACTCATTTAGCTATAACCTTGTTGATGAACTAACAATGCTAGGTGCTGAGTTAGTTGTTTACAGAAATAACATTAGCGCTGAAGTAATATTCAACAAAATGCAGGCAGAGCATAAGCAGGTATTACTGGTTTTATCGCCAGGCCCAGGGGCACCGAGTGATGCGGGTTGCCTAATGGAGTTGATTAGCTTGTGCAAAGGTAAATTTCCAATGCTGGGCATTTGTTTAGGCCAACAAGCACTAACACAAAGTTACGGCGGAGTAATCGGTCATGCTGGTGAAACCGTACATGGTAAATCATCATTAATTGAGTTAGACGATCACCCGGTGTTTAACGGAATGGGCAGCACTATGCCAGTGGCGCGTTATCACTCATTAATGGCCACAAAAGTACCTGATAACTTAGCGGTTATTGCAAAGTATCAAGATATTCCAATGGCTATTTATCATCATCAAGACACTGCGCTGGGTTATCAATTCCACCCAGAATCTATTTTAACGCCCAATGGCGCTATGCTGCTGCAGCAAAGCGTTGCCTATTTAACGCGTGCCAAATAAAGGGAACATTATGACTACACCATTACAAAACTCGCTTAATGTTCAACAGGCTATTGAGCACGTTATTGCCAAGCAATCATTGAGCTATGCACAAGCAAAAACACTTTTTGATCAAATTATGCAAGGGAATATGAGCGATATTGAGCTCTCTGCACTGTTAATTAGCCTTAAAATAAAAGGTGAAATAAGCGATGAAATCGCCGGTGCTGCAGCCTCAATGCGTGAAAACGCCGTGGCATTTACAACCAATAAAACTCAACTTGCCGATAGCTGTGGTACCGGTGGCGATGGTTCAAACACTATCAATATCAGTACAACCGCGGCAATTGTGGCAGCCGCTGCCGGTGTTAATATGGTAAAACATGGCAATCGCAGTGTATCGAGTAACTCAGGGTCTGCTGATTTACTCAAAGCCTTGGGGATCAATATTGATATGACTCCCACGCAAGCGGCTAAATGCCTTGAACATACAAATTTTACCTTTTTATTTGCACCGCACTATCACAGCGGCGTGCGCCATGCGATGAACGTACGAACCACCTTAAAAACCCGTACTATTTTTAATATTCTTGGGCCGCTAGCTAATCCCGCTGCTCCAGATGTTCAATTACTCGGGGTATACGATGAATCTTTGTGCCTACCTATGGCGCAAACTCTTCATACTCTGGGCACTAAACGCGCTATGATAGTTCACGGCTCTGGCACCGACGAAATTGCCTTGCATGGCCCAACACAGGTTGTTGAGCTGGATAACGGCAAAATCACCCAATACACGCTCAACCCTAGTGATTTTGACCTTGCAAACTATTCACTTGAACAATTAGCCGGTGAAGGCCCACAATACAATGCAAACGCCAGCCTTGCCATTTTACAGGGCAAAGGTAGCGAGGCACATAACGCCGCTATTATTGTTAACGTTGCTGCATTGCTATACTTAACTGGCCAAGCACAATCGTTAAAACAAGGTGCACAAATAACACACTCTTTATTACGTTCAGGCAAGGCCATGGACACATTAAATGCAATTATTGAGGTAAGTCATGGCTAATGTATTAGACAAAATTATTGCCGATAAAAAAATAGAACTCATTGAACGCAAAGCAGCGCGCCCACTTGAGAGCTTTAAGCATCAAGCTAAACCCACCACGCGTAGCTTTTATCAAGCGTTAGCGGCACCTGGCACGCAGTTTATTTTAGAGTGCAAAAAGGCATCGCCTTCTAAAGGGTTAATTCGTCAGCCGTTTGATTTAACAGAAATCACGCAAGCTTATAAACAGTTTGCCAGCTGTATGAGTGTATTAACTGACGAAAAGTACTTTCAGGGTAGCTTTGATTACCTTGAGTTTGTGCGCAGCCAAGTAGAGCAACCACTTATTTGTAAAGACTTTTTTATTGATGAATACCAAGTCTATATGGCACGTATTTATGGCGGCGACGCTATTTTACTGATGCTATCAGTGCTTGACGATGAGCAGTATAAAGCGCTGCATGCAGTCGCCGACTCGTTAAATATGTCGGTACTAACTGAGGTGAGTAACGAAGAAGAAGTGCATCGTGCACTGGCACTCAATGCACAAATAATTGGGATTAATAATCGTGACTTGCGCGATTTAAGCACCGACTTAGCCACAACCGAACGACTACGTAAGCTTATTCCTAACGATAAAGTGGTTATTTCAGAGTCAGGTATTTATACCCATCAAGATGTAAAGCGTTTAGCGCCTTTATGTAATGGTTTCTTAATTGGCAGCTCATTAATGGCTGAGGCTGATTTATTACAAGCGTGTCGCCGCGTAATCCTAGGCGAAAACAAAGTCTGTGGATTAACCCGTAATCAAGATGCCATTGCGGCTTACGACAACGGTGCCCTTTATGGCGGATTAATTTTTTATCCAAAATCGCCGCGCTTTGTCGATTTAGATTGCGCCAAAGAAATCAGCCAAAGTGCTCCTCTAAAATTTGTTGGGGTGTTTGTTAATGCCGCCATTGCAGAGGTTACTGAGCATGCTAAACAACTAAAACTGTCTGCTGTTCAATTACATGGCCAAGAAGATGAACATTACATTGCATCGTTACGTAATGAACTACCACGTCATTGTGAAATATGGAAAGCACAGGCCATCAAAGATGCTTTGCCTCAACCTATTACAGGAGCCGATCGCCATTTATACGACACTCACAGTGATTCACAGGCTGGCGGCACAGGCAAAACATTTGATTGGTTGGTACTGCGTGATGCCACGACCCCATTTATGCTTGCTGGCGGCTTAAACCCAGACAATATTAGCGATGCACTTTTTCAAGGTGCTCTTGGTCTTGATTTAAATTCAGGTGTTGAAGAGTCTCCAGGTAAAAAGTGTGCAAACAAACTACATCATGCTTTTACAAGTATCAGAAATTATTGAGGTTAAAATGCAAAATCCAGCTTATTTTGGCGAGTTTGGCGGTATGTTTGTACCCGAACTGCTTGTCCCTGCGCTTAAGCAGTTAGAAAACGAATTTAATAAAGCACAGAAAGATCCTGAATTTCAGGCAGAACTAAGTAAATTACTTAACGAGTATGCAGGTCGTCCTACCCCGCTTACTTTAACGCGTAACTTAGTTAAAAACCCAAAAGTAAAACTGTACTTAAAGCGTGAAGATTTACTCCATGGTGGTGCGCACAAAACAAACCAAGTTTTAGGCCAAGCACTGCTTACCAAACGTATGGGTAAAAAGGAAGTGATTGCTGAAACAGGCGCCGGCCAACATGGCGTTGCAACGGCACTTGCCTGTGCGTTACTTGGACTAAAATGCCGCATTTATATGGGTGCAAAAGACGTTGAACGCCAACAGCCTAATGTATTTAGAATGAAACTTATGGGCGCTGAAGTTATTTCGGTTACAGCAGGTTCGGGCACATTAAAAGATGCGGTTAACGAAGCTCTGCGTGATTGGTCAGCCAATTATCAAGAGGCTCATTACCTTTTAGGTACTGCAGCAGGTCCTCACCCATTCCCGACTATTGTACGTGAATATCAAAAAATAATTGGTGAAGAAGCAAAACAACAAGTACTTAAAGCCGAAGGCCGTTTGCCTGATGCGGTTATTGCTTGTGTAGGCGGTGGGTCTAACGCAATTGGTATGTTTACCGATTTTATTGATGAGCCAAGCGTTAAACTCATTGGTGTTGAACCTGCAGGTAAAGGGTTAGACACGCACGAGCATGGCGCAACCATCTGTAAAGGAACAAAAGGTATTTTGCACGGTACTTACACTTATATTATGCAAAATACAGATGGCCAAATTGAAGAGTCTTACTCTGTATCGGCGGGACTAGATTACCCCGCAGTTGGCCCTCAACATGCCTTTTTACACGAAACTGGCCGTGCTCAATATGTCGGTATTACCGACACCAAAGCACTTGATGCCTTTCAAGCATTAGCTAAACACGAAGGGATTATCCCTGCGCTTGAATCAAGTCATGCGCTAGCCTATGCCCTCGAATATGCAGAAGAGCAAACGCAAGACAGTATCATTGTTATTAATTTAAGTGGTCGTGGCGACAAAGACTTAGCCCACGTACACAAGGTATTATCAGAGGAAGGTCAACTATGAGCCACGTAAAAACTGACCGTTATGGACAAATGTTTGCCGCGCTTAAAGAGCAAAACCAAGGTGCTTTTGTGCCGTTTGTAACCATTGGCGATCCAGGTAAAGCGCAAAGCATTGAAATTATTAAAAGCTTAATTGATGGCGGCGCTGACGGGCTTGAATTAGGTATTCCGTTTTCCGACCCGATTGCCGATGGCCCTGTCATTCAAAAAGCCAATATTCGTGCCTTAAACGTGCATATTAATACGCAAGACTGCTTTGATATTATTAAAGAGATCCGTGAATATAACGCCGACATTCCAATTGGTTTGTTATTGTATTCAAACTTAATATTTAAACGTGGCTTAGAAAAGTTTTACACCGATGCAAAAGCAGTGGGTGTTGACTCTATTTTAGTGGCTGATGTGCCATTGCATGAGTCTAAAATGTTTAGAAAAGCAGCCATGGCCAATGGTATAGACCCGATTTTTATCGCTACACCGAACGCCAGTGACGATACCCTGCGTGAATGTGCCTCATACGGCCGTGGCTACACCTACTTGCTTTCTCGCGCAGGGGTAACAGGTACAGACACGAAAGCACAAATGCCAGCAACGCATGTGGTTACGCGTTTGCAAGAGTACCACAGTGCGCCCGCGTTATTAGGCTTTGGTATTTCAACGCCTGAAGATGTAAAAGCGGCACTTAAAGCCGGTGCTGCGGGGGCTATTTCGGGCTCTGCTGTCGTAAAAATCATTGAAGCAAACTTAGATGATATAGACGCGATGACCTCGCAGCTAAAAACATTTGTAAGCGATATGAAAGCCGCTACTGCGCTTTAATAGCGAGCTGTGTTTTATCATTATCAATAAAAAAGGGCATATAACATGCCCTTTTCTATTTAAAAGCCCACAGCTAGTGCGCTTGGTGCTTACCTTCGAGTATTTCTTCAATAAATTTTGCATTAAATGCATCTAAATCTGCAGGGCTGCGGCTAGTGACTAAGCCGTTATCAACACACACTTCTTGATCTACCCAATGAGCTCCGGCGTTAATTAAATCGCTTTTAATACTAGGGAAAGAGGTCACTTTTTTATCTCTGAGCTTATTAATTTCAGCTAATAACCACGGTGCATGACATATAGCGGCCACAGGTTTATTTTTTTCAGCGCCAAAGAAACCATCTACAAATGCTTTGGCATCATTATTTTGACGTAAGCTATCAGGATTAAACAAACCACCAGGCAATAAAAGTGCATCGTAATCACCGGCATTTGCATTGGCTGCTAATTTATCAACAGCAACTTTTTCACCCCACTTGTCTTCATCCCATGCGGTGATCTGCCCTTCTTTAATAGACACCACCTCTATATCGGCGCCCGCCTCAAGTAATGCAGCCTGTGGCGAGAGTAACTCGCTTTGCTCAAACCCATCGGTGGCTAAAATGGCAATTTTTTTACCTTGTAAACGATTACTGTTATGTAAGTTACTCATTAAATACTCCTTATTTTATTCAATACATAACCGTATTTGCATATCACATACCAAACATAACACGCTGAATATAATAAGATTTTATAAAAGGTAATATACAAGTAATGTAAATTATTTACACTGATTGCAGATACTACAGGCAAAGGTAATAATGCAAAGAGCCTGTAAGCTACGTAGTAGCTTTTGGGGGGAAAGCAAACTTACAGGCACTAAAGTTATACATTAAAGGCGCTCTTTTAACGCTTTTGCTGGTTTAAATACGGCTTTATTAGCCCCTTGTATTTCAATCGCTGCACCAGTTTGTGGATTACGACCAGTACGCGCTGGGTAGTAACTAAGTGCAAAAGTACCAAAGCCTGAAATTTGTACCTGATCGCCTTCAGACAGCGACTTTGTAATCACTTTTTGTAAGCTGGTTAACGCAGCTTGTGCGTCTTTTTTTGTTAATTCACTCGCATCCGCAATAGCTGCAACCAATTCTGCTTTATTCATTTTTTGCTCCTAAATACACGCCTAGGCTTAAAACTATTAACGTGGCAATACAATGATGTAAAAATAAAAGCAGGCAGGCTAAGGGTTACAAGAGGGTAAGTCAACCTTAACCAAGCCCAAAGTGCATAAGGGGTAATGAGTGGCGTTAAATATAATCAGCTTGGCTGTTTTATAGTCATAAAGATGACTTAATCGCTTGCTAAGGTGAAATAAAAATCACCGTGAGCAAACGTGAACGCTAATCAATACCGCTGGTTTGAATTTACCTTTATTTTTATCATCCTGCCTTTAATTGGCTTTAATATTCGCCAGTATTTATCTAACTGGCTTATTCCGGCACTGATCATCTTAATGAGTGTGTGCTGTATGCTGCTACTAAACGACATTCACTTTAAGCGCTTTAGATTAACCAGTATGGGGCAGTTTTCTGCTGTGAAGCGCCGTATGTTTAGCTTTTTCTTTATTGGCGCATTATTTTCAGGGGTGTTTTATAACCTACTCTACCAAGGACACTGGTTTACTTTACCGCGTGAAAACCTCACCGATTGGCTGATGCTATTGCTGCTTTACCCTTTATTGTCGGTGATCCCGCAAGAGTTAATATTTAGAACGTATTTTTTTCATCGCTATAAGCGCATTATGCCCAGTAAATGGTTGCGCATTATTATTAGCGCCAGTGTATTTGCATTGGCACATATTATTTACGCCAATTGGATAGCTGTTAGTTTAGCGTTTGTCGGTGGCTTAATGTTTGCCTATACCTACGCACAAAGTCGCTCAACTTTTGCCTGTGTTATTGAGCACAGCTTATGGGGCATTTGGATGTTTACATTGGGGATTGGTGACTACTTAGATTCGGGTGCACTGAATTAACTAACCGCAACAAAAAAGCCGCGATAAGCGCGGCTTTATTAAATTAAGTTTTAATTAAAAACCAAAAATACTGATATTAAAAAACTTGGTCGCAACGGTGTTTACAAAAATAAGCAGTAAAATCGCTGGGATAAATGTTTGTAATGAAAAGTTAACGTACTTTTCCATAAAGCTATTCGCATAATTAGGCGAACCTTGTCTTAGCTCTTCGCTTAAGCGAACTTTCTTCCACTTATACATTACAAACAAACACACCATTAAACCATTTAAAGGCAATATTGTGTCGTAAAATACGTCATAAACAACATCAAAAAAGCTCTTATTACCACTACCGTAGCTAGTAAAAGTAGTTAGGCTGTCAATCATACCAAACGACATAATACACAAAATAGTTAATATACCGGTTGATAAAGTGAGTATGCCCAGCGCTTTTTTACGGCTAATGCCTTTACGATCGCTTAGTGTTGCTGTTGGTACTTCAACAATAGATACCAGTGATGTGATAGCAGCAAAAAATACCAATAAGAAGAAAATAAATGCCACGGCTGATGCGCCAAAATAGCCAATATCATTTTGTAACGCTAATAAAATTTTTGGAAGGTAGACAAAAATCATTGAAACTGACGAGTCAGATAACTTAGCCGGATCGGTATTTGGGTCAAAGCTAAAAATAGCCGGTAACACCATTAAGCCTGCTACAAAGGCAACTAATGAGTCGGTAATGGCAACCATTTTCGCACTGCCCACAATGTCATCTTTTTTAGAAATGTAAGAGGCATACGTAATTAAAATACCCATACCTAACGACAATGAGAAAAACGCTTGGCTCAATGCGCCATTAAGAACACTGGCATTCATTTTACTAAAATCAGGAATAATGTAGTACTTAACACCGGCCATGGCGTTATCAAGAGTGAGTACGTAACCCACCAATATAATAAGCATGACAAATAAAGCTGGCATTAAAAATTTAGCTGCTTTTTCTATGCCGTCTTTTACGCCACCGACCAAAATTAGGTTAACAATAACTACTACCAGCGCCATATAACCAAACACGGTATAGCTATTTATAAACTCACCAAAGTGTCCAGGGTTTGCCAGCATATCTAAATTACCCAGCGCGGTTTGGCTCAAGTAACCAAAAATCCACACCGTGATCACCATATAAAAAACAGCAATCATAAACGGCGTTAATACCGCTAAAAAGCCAGCAAATTTCCATTTTTTGTCGTTATTAGCTAATTTTTTGTATGCACCCAGCGGGTCTTTTTGTGCATGACGACCCATGGCCATTTCAGCCATCATTACGGGTAAACAAATGAATGCGACAAACAAAGCATAGACGAGCAAAAATGCACCACCGCCATTCTTAGTCGCAGAAACTGGAAAGCCTACTAAGTTACCAATACCCACAGCAGAGCCTGCCGCTGCCAATATAAATCCTAAGCGGGAGCTAAAGTGCTCTCTATTTTCACTCATGTAATAACCTTGTTATTATTTATCTTATCCAAGGGACTCTACCAGTGTTACGCAACGCTTTTCAAGCAATTACCGTGTAAAAAAACATTCTTGCTGTAAACATCGCCATAAACACTTTTAATTCACCATTTATCAACGCTATGCTAGTATGCAGTTAATTAAATTTAACAAGTTTTGAGAGTATTTATATGTTGTATATGATTTATTCAACAGACGTCCAAAATAGTTTAGAGCACCGTAAAGCGGCTCGCCCAGCTCATTTAGCGCGCTTACAAACGCTAGAAGACGAAGGCAGACTATTAACCGCAGGTCCACTTCCAGCCATTGATAGTGAAGACCCTCAAGATGCAGGCTTTACGGGTTCTTTAGTGATTGCTCAATTTAATTCTTTAGAAGACGCCAGAGAGTGGGCGGCAGATGATCCTTATGTTGCCGGTGGCGTATATGAAAACTCTATTGTTAAACCATTTAAAAAAGTGTTCCCTGCTTAATTAAACTATGACCACCCTGTTTAACTGCAACCAGCAATTCAGGGTTTGTTCACTCATTTTTAATTAAACTTTGCTTAATAAAAACTTAAATACACCGCAAGGTATTAAAGTTTTAGTGGCTTAGTTTTTTAGCTAAGCAGGTCTGTTCTAGGAGTTCCGTAATGCGTGTATTATTAATACTCAATTTAATCGCGGTAGTGTGTTTGACTAATTTTGCCCACGCAAACAATACCAAAAGCAAAACCGATAAAGTTGAGGTAAGCAAAAAAAAAGCAGTAATACTTGCAAAACAAACTACAGACGGTACAACGTTAAAGATTTCTGAAGAAACACTTTTTTTTACTGTACGAATTTTAAAAGATGACGGCCACGTCGTCGATTTGAAAATAAACAAGAAAACTGGCGAAGTGAAAAAGGATTAACCAATGCGAATTTTAGTAATAGAAGATGATTTACATTTGGCAGACAACCTGCGCAATGCATTAGAAAAAGAGCGTTACAGTGTTGATTTATGTCACGACGGTGAAGCTGGCCTTTTTCACATCACTGAATACCCTTTAGATATGGCTGTAGTTGATTTAGGCCTACCTAAAATAGACGGTATTGAACTAATAAACAAAGCACGCGCCCAAGGGGTGACTATTCCTATTTTGATCTTAACCGCGCGCGATCGCTGGCAAGACAAAGTAGAAGGCTTAGATGCCGGTGCTGACGACTACCTAACTAAACCATTTCATGTTGAAGAACTGATTGCTCGTTGTAATGCGCTTATTCGTCGCAGTGCTGGTAAAGCAAACCCAGAAATGACAGCAGGCCCTATTAAAATTCATACACGTTCACAACAAGTATGGGTAAACGATAAAGAGCTGAGCTTAACTGCGTATGAGTACAAAGTACTCGAATACTTAATGGTTAACCCACAAAAAGTAATTTCAAAGTCTGAGCTTACAGAGCATATCTACGACCAAGATTTCGACCTTGATTCGAACGTCATTGAAGTATTTGTATTACGTTTACGTAAAAAACTCGACCCAGACGGCGTGCTTAACCCAGTAGAAACACTGCGTGGGCGTGGTTACAGGCTTAAAAGCCAGTGGTAGGACCGCAAGTTTCGTTAAAAATAAGGCAAGGATTTATCCTTGTCTTTGTTTTGTTAGTCGCCCTACCCATTTTGTTTTACTCCATAGGTAAAGCGTATTATGCGTCACTTGTTGATGCCACCGAAAAAAATCTCGAAGCACACCTGTATTCACTTATTTCCGAAGTTGATTTTACCGAGCGCGGCATTATTATGCCCAGCTCTATATTAACCCCCGAACTCAACAATCTAAACTCAGACACCTACGCCATGATATACCGTGACGACGTGCCTATTTGGCATTCTGAGTCGGCGGTTAACGTTAACTTTGTTCCCCAATATATAGAGCCCAAAGCAGGCGCTGCCGACTTTAGACGTGTGGTGTATAACAACACTGCTTATTGGCAATTAAGTTTAACGGTAATACTTAATAATATTGACCAATCAGAGCAAGCACGCTTTATTTTATTAAAACGTAACGATGCCCTACTGCGCTTAATGGATGGCTTTAAACAGACCCTAGTTGATTGGATGTTTATAATGGGAATTGCCATTGCAGGGTTAATGGCCATTGGTTTTATTTGGAGTGCAAGGCCACTGCAGCGTTTAGATAAAGAAATAAAAGCAATTGAATCAGGCGATATTCAAGAAATTAAAGGCTTATACCCCGTTGAACTGCAAACGATTAAAGCCGACCTAAATTTACTGTTAGAGTCGCAGCAACGTCAAAAAGAACGATACCGCGCCTCTCTTAGCGATTTAGCCCATGCACTTAAAACGCCGTTAGCTGTTTTAAAATCAAGCCCACTCGCTAACGATGCAGATGCACAAGAACAACTCGACAGAATTAATGTGATGATCGAGCACCAATTAAAACGTGCCGCCACGGGTGCTTCCGATACATGGAAAAAACAAACCCCCATCAAGCCGGTTATCGATTCTATCTTAAGCGCAATGAGTAAAGTATACCGCGATAAAGACATTATATTTAACTGCCAAGTGAGCGATAAAGATTACTTTTTAGGTGATAAAACCGATTTAATGGAGTTATTAGGCAACTTAATAGATAATGCCTGTAAAGCCTGTCGCTCCCAAGTCAGTATTAATGTTTCACAAGCTAAAACGCTCAGTATAAGCATTTGTGATGACGGCCCGGGCATTAAGCCAGATAAACGCGAATCGTTATTACAACGCGGTACGCGCCTAGATACCTACGAAAGCGGCCACGGTGTTGGTATGGCTATTGTATCTGACTTGGTTAAGTCGTATCACGGGCTGTTAACTATATCTCAGTCGCAACGTTTAGGCGGTGCAAAATTTATTCTCGAGTTTAATTACCATGAAAAAAAGTAACTACATCTTTTGTTTTAGCTTAAGCCTTTTATTTTTATGGGCGCAGCAAAGTATGGCTGCAGCGCAAGAGTGTACATTGCAAAACAATGCCCTACCCGAGCAAATTAAAGATTACACACAATGTTTAGACGCCAAATTAAATAAAGTGCAACAGCAACAAGACAGCTGGATCCAAAAGCGTATCTTTGAACTGGCCGAATTAGAAAGCGAAACTGGTAACACCTACATTTTATCATTGTTTAAGCAAAGTCTTAACGCCAAAGACAAGTACATTCAAAAAAGTTGCCAGTGGCGTTATATGTTAAAACAGCCTAATTCACCAGAAGCTGTAGTAACTTATAAAGAGTGTGAAATAGCAATGATAGAGCAATTCATTCAGCAGCTTAAAATGGGGCTTTAACCAGCTCCTAATTAAACATTATGTGTTGAAGCTTGCTAATTTAGTGGTTAGTTTTTTGGAAGTGCAGCCTTAAAGGCTGCATTTTTGTATTTATATAGTTTGCAATGTGACTACTGTGACCATAGCGCAAATTCATTTCCATTTGGGTCGTTAAAGTGAAATCGTCTACCACCTGGAAATGAAAATGTAGGCTTAATTATTTTGCCTCCAGCTTGCTCAATTTTATTTTGAGTCGCTTCAAGGTCATTACTGTATAACACAATTAACGGGCTTCCGTTTTTAGTAGCAACAACCAAGTCAGATTTAAAGAAACCACCATCAACCCCTTGTGCGGCAAAGCTACAGTATTCTGGGCCATAATCTACAAATGACCAGCCAAACACGTCACTAAAAAAGGCCTTAGTAGCTGCAATATTTTGTGCAGGAATTTCAATATAGTTAATTTTATTATTTTGAGTCATTTTAGTTTTTTGCCCTTATTCTTGTTTATATTATTTGCGATTTGAACTGGTAATAAATAAAGATAGCAGCAATGCTCAATAATCATAAGCAAACATCAGGTATTTGAAATAAGCGATACATAAACACTGTTGGTTGTCTTTCTTAAACAGCTTATTATCTGGATTTTTATATATCTAAGTTGATTTGCTCTGTAGTTAATATACGACTTTTTAAGCGATCAAGAATTTGTTGATTAAAACATTTTGACAAAACTGCATAAAAACCACAAACTACCTACCAGTAGATTGATTTAGCTAAAGTGATTTAAAATGCATAAACCTGTGGTTATTATTGGTGGTGGCTTAGCGGGCTTATATGCCGCTTACAACCTAAAAAAGCGAAATATTCCGTTTTTATTATTAGAAGCCAAAGCCAATTTGGGTGGCCGAATTGCCTCTCACTTTTTGGCAACTAACAACATCATTGGCCATGATTTGGGCCCTACCTGGATATTTCCGCACCAGCCTAATATTCAACAGTTAGTTACTAATTTAAACATCCCTGTTTTTGAGCAATACACCCAAGGCGATGTGTTGTATCAAGCATCGCATACTGCCCCTGCTCAGCAAATTGCAGGCGCAGGTGAAATGCAGCTATTTAGAATTCAAAACGGTATGAACGAGCTTATTAATGCGCTTTATCAGCAGCTTGACCCAAACACCCTTAAATTAGAACACGCTGTTAGCGAAGTGAAAAAGCTTTCCGATGGCTGGCATATTAGCGCTAATTACCAAGGGAGTACGCAGTACTTTACTTGCGAGCAGTTACTGTTGGCGTTACCCCCTAGAATGATCAGCCAGCATTTAACCCCGCATTTATGGGCTGATAATGTTTTAGCCCAGCGTTTAGCGTCGGTGCCGACGTGGATGGCAGGCCAAGCAAAGTTTGTTGCCACTTTTGAGCACGCTTTTTGGCGAGATAAAAACTTATCGGGGCAATGTTTTAGCCGTGTTGGCCCGTTAGTAGAAATTCATGATGCCTCAGCAAGTGATCATGCTCACCCTGCTCTATTTGGCTTTATTGGTGTGCCTTACTTACAGCGCAGTAAAGTAACTCGCGAGCAATTAACCCAAGCTTGCCTTGATCAGCTTGGTTATTTTTATGGTGAGCAGGCTTATACTGCCACTCATTGCACATTAAAAGATTGGGCTGAGGATGAGTTTGTGGCCAACAAGGATGACCAACTAGGTGTATCGCAGCATCCTGAATTTAATTTTTCAGGGCTTGGCGAGCAGCTTAAACAGTTAAAAGTGCATTTTGTGGGCAGTGAGTTTGCAAAGCAGGAGGCTGGCTATTTAGAGGGGGCTATAAACGCCGTAGATAGCGCCTTAGCTAATTTAATAAATACTTAATAATGTTAAAGGCGTGCTTAGCCACGCCTTTGTAAGATATTAGTCTTCTGATTTAATGACGGTTTCTTCACCTGTGCCAAGCATGGTTGCTAACCAACGCCCTTCGTCACTGGCTTCTAGCGCTATTTTTACAATCATGGTTAACGGCACCGATAACAACATACCCACAGAGCCTAATAGCCAGCCCCAAAATATTAACGATAAAAACACCACTAACGTAGAAAGCCCTAAACCTTTACCCATGTATTTAGGCTCAACAATATTACCCATTACGGTGTTTATAGTTAAATAACCCGCGCCAACAAGCCCTGCCACTAAGGGGCCTTGAGTAATAAGCGCCAGTAACAGTGCTGGAACAGCCGCTATGATTGAACCAATGTTAGGAATGTAATTAAGCATAAATGCCAATACGCCCCAAAGTACAAAGTAATCAACATCGAGTATCCATAAGTAAAAACCAGCAATTACACCGGTGGCTAAACTTACTAGGGTTTTAATGGCCAAATAAGAGTTAATAGAGTCTAAAAAGCGGTCAATTTGCTTAATTTTACTGTCGGGGTCGTCCAATGCTAAATGTATTTTTTTGCCAAGTATGGGCCCTTCAAACAGCATAAAAACAACCGTTAAAATAATTAAAAACATATTGGCCATTACGCTACCTAAGCCGGTTAGCATATTGGTGGCAACATCAACCATTTTACCGGGGTCGAACATAGACAAAATTTGTTCTTTATTAATTAAAATATTGTATTGCGAAGCCATATCAACCAGCCATACAAATTCTTCTTTTAACTGTGCTTTGTATTCAGGTAACTGCTTTGAAAAGTCATTAACCGACTGCCCCACTAAACCGCCTAAGCTAACACCTAAGCCCATAATAATAAGCACTACAAGCACCACCGCTATGCCTTTTGGAATACGGTAGCGAGCAAAAAAATTAATGAGTGGGCTACAAATAATGGCGATGAATGCTGCCAAAATAAACGGAATAACAATAGCACTTGCGGCTTTAATGCCCGCCAATACAATGACCAACGCTGCAAAAATAATTAAGCTTTTATTTACCCCAGTTAAACTTGCCAATACTCTTATCCTATTGCTGTTATTTGGCTTCAGTGTAAGGCAAAACCCAATAGAATGAAATATTTATGGGTGATCATAATAATGATTAGTACGTATAAATTTGCAAATCGTTGAGCTGGGGAGTATAAATTTTAAACATCCCGCTTTATTTATAATTTTGGAGTTGCAATGCATATATTTTTTACAGGCGCCACGGGCTTAATTGGTAGGCACCTTTGCCCTTTCTTGTTGCACCACCACGACATTACGGTACTAAGTAGAAATCCAACCAAAGCTAAAGTGTTGTTAGGCCACAGAGTAAATGCTGTTAGCAGCTTAGACGATGTCGATTTAAATACGGTCGATATTGTCATTAATTTAGCCGGCGAGCCTATCGTTAATAAACGCTGGAGTGATAAACAAAAAGCAAAAATACGCGATAGCCGAATTATTATCACCCAAGCCATAAGCGATGCAATTAATCAGTGTCATACACCACCACATACGTTTATTTCAGGCAGTGCAATAGGCTATTATGGTCGCCAAGGTAAAACCCAAGTTGATGAAAACAACACAGAACCGCACGATGAATTTAGTCACCAACTTTGTAAGGATTGGGAACTCGCTGCATTAAAAGCTGAGTCTGACGATACCCGTGTTTGCTTACTTCGCACAGGTATTGTACTGGCTAAAAAAGGCGGCGCACTTGGAAAAATGTTGCCTGCATTTAAGCTTTGTTTAGGCGGGCCAATTGGCAATGGCGAGCAAGGTATGTCGTGGATCCACATTGATGACATGGTGCAGCTCATTTTATTTTTGATTCGTAATCAGGATATCTCTGGTGCTGTAAATGCCACTGCCCCGCATCCGGTGAGCAATAAACAATTTAGCCAATCATTGGGTAAAGCATTGTCACGCCCTGCCTTTATGCCCATGCCTGCAGCTGTGCTCAATGTTTTAATGGGAGAAATGGCAGATATACTCACAACCGGCCAATTTGTGGTGCCTAAAAAAGCATTAGAAAATAATTACCGTTTTCACTTTTCTGAAATCGATGCCGCATTAAAAAGTTTAGTTTAACGACTGACCTTAAAGGGTTAAGTTTGTAGCAAGGGAGTATAAAGTTAATACTTTTTACTCCCTTGCTATTTTAGTGTTACTACCTAATAATGAGTTAAGCGTTATTTCTTATTCAGCTAAAAGAGCAACTAAAACATGCTTCATTTACCCACATTAATTAGCCTCTGTTTTATTCTTAACTTGTTTATTGCAGTGTTCTTTTTTTCTGTGTATTCATATAAAAAACAACCTAGCTTTTTATTTTTTGCTACTGCCTGCTGCTCGTTTATAACCGCTATTGCCTTAATTGGTTTGAGAGGGGTGATTGACTATCCACTTTTAACTTACTTTTTTGCTTACCTATTTATTATTTTAACCCCACTCCTGCTTATTTTAGGGTTAATACCACAAAGTACGGTGCTTGCAGTAAAGCTAACGCCTTTATATTATGCCTGTGCTATATGTTGCACATTGCTACTTGCTGTGTATCTCATTGATGCGGGGCAAATTATTACCAGTATTATTACTGCCGTACTATTTAGCTACGCGGCCTATTTAATGATTAAAACCCCCAGTGTTGCTAAAGTACAGCAACGACTACTAATTGCCTGCTTTTCACTACACAGTGTAGTAATGCTGTTGCAAGTTGTACTCCTTGTTTTACCCTACTTTAGCCAAATTAGTCAGGCGAAATTAGCCGCAGGGTTACAACTATTATTGGTCTCGCATTTATTTTTAACCACAGCCAGTGCGTTAATTCTGCCGTTTATTGCTTTTGCCAATGAAGAATCAAAACTAATAAACTTAGCGAATCACGATCCGCTCACACAATTATTAAACAGGCGAGGCTTTTTCCGCCTATGTAAAAAAATAACCCACACTGCACCGCTTAACAGCAGAGTGTCGTTAATTATGCTCGATATCGATCTTTTTAAACAAGTGAACGACCGATATGGTCATGAAACTGGCGACGAAGCAATAAAGTGGATTGCACAACATATTAACGAATTGTTTTTTGAAGCAGGCATTACCGCTCGAATTGGCGGAGAAGAGTTTGCTATTTTCCTTAACCAAAAAAATCTTACTCAAGCAAGGCAGTTAGCCCAAAAGCTATGCAGAAGTATTGATCAATATCCTTTTTATTTTAACGGTAATAGTATTGCACTGTCTGTTAGTGCTGGAGTAAGTAGCGCACTTATTCGCGATTTAAATATGCAAGAGCTGCTATTACAAGCTGATAAACGCCTTTACCTTGCTAAAAAAACGGGCCGAAATAAAGTTGTTACTCATGATGAAAAAAGCGCACTCATGAATAGCCCCTCTGCCATTATTTAATTTGGCGATAAAAAAGCGGGGTCAAACCTGACCCCGCTTTATAATCAAACCAATTAATTTTATTACTTACTGATCCAAGGCGTTACTTTAACTACCTCGTTTATATCAGCCAATACTTTGGTGTCGTTTTTCCAGCTGTCTGTTACTTCAAAATAACATACTGATTCTTCGCATGTTATGCGCTCATCATCAAATTGTTTAGGCGCATTAAAAGTAACAACCACCCCTTTTTGCTCAGGCAGTAAAAACCACATTAGTTTGCTAACAAAAAAGCCCGACAAGTCTGTTAAAAGCGCTTCAAGCTCATTATTAATGGTTAATAATGATTGCTTTGAAAAGGTTAGCCCTTCTAGCTCGTTGGCCTCTATTTGAAGCTTTAACTGACAATCATGAATCGGATTTTTAGGCTGAACCACAATCACCGCTTTGTCAGTATCGAGCTGCTTATCATACGGTAATAACAGTTGCGCTTTGTCAGTGTAATTAAGTGGGTACTCATTTTTTTCAGTTAAAATAGTCCCGCTTTTGATACTACATACTTCGTTAGTACCAATATCGCTAATATAAAAGTTTACGCGAGCGTACTGAAAATCGCCTTTGTTTACCACTTTTAAACGGTCGTAAAAACCGTCATACGACATCACAAATTCTTTAGCAACGGCACTACTAGCTGCTACTGCTAAAAAGCTGGCTGTAACTAATTTTAATAACGGCTTATTCATTAAAGTACGCTCGGTTTTGATTAATCATGGTATTAAGCTCTTCAATGTACGCTTCACCACGTTCAGAGTAAGACATTAAACCATACGTTAATTTAGTCGCTAAAATTGGTTTTTGTTGTGCGCGTAAGTCTTCGCGGATAGTACGTAGCTCTTTGTAAGCATTGTGGGTATTAATATTTTTAAAATAAGAGCTTACTGCTGCACGTACCGATTTGAATGCAGCCACTTCATGCTCGGCTTCACTATTACGTCTTCTTGGTACCATGCCACAGCCTTTTTTGTAGCACCATTGGCCAAAAAAGTTTAAGCCGATTCGTGCAAAACGTGAAGTGCCCCATGCAGACTCATTGGCTGCCTGCATTAAGGCAAGTTCTTTAGGAATGATGTCTACTCGGCGCAGTGCTTGAGTTAGTGTAAGCGTGTCTAAGGTTTCAGGTAAGCGGTATAATTTAAGTATTTTTTTAATATCGCTCGCTTGTTTTTTACTTAACGGCTCGTCGTGTTCTAGCATCATGCGCGCAATTTCAATGTTTGCACGTTGCTGTAAAATCTTTTTGTTTTCGGCTTCTACATGAGGCTTAATGAAGTTAAAAAACGCATGTTTTTTCTCTTTCACATCAGTGAATTCTGAGAACTTTGGCAACTTAACGTTGTGCAATGGTTTTTCTTTTTTCTTCTCTTTTTTAATGTCGTTAGAGCTGGTTTGCTCGTCTGATACTAGTTCATCAGCATCAATAAACGGAAGGGTCAACGCCCAAATAACAATGGCGGCTAACAACAACTGAAAAATAGTTTTTAACATGTATTATCTCAATTTAACTCTAAGTTATGTATGGTGTAGTCACATACATACGAAACATCATTATACCTAAGCCACTTTATAAACGCGAATACTGAACAACCGAATAAAATTCATACACCTATTGCTTACAATTTATAATATACTAAGTGCTAAAGCCGAAGACGAATTGATAGGTTGAGACATGGATAAACAGTGGCAAAATAGAATTATTGAACAATATAAGCACCGCCCTAACGATAACCGCTCTCCTTGGCAAATCGACCGCTCACGAATCATTCATGCTGCTGCATTTAGGCGCCTTCAAGCTAAAACCCAAATAATGGGTATTGGTTTAAATGACTTTTATCGCACACGTCTTACCCATTCTTTAGAAGTATCGCAAATAGGCACGGGCATATTACGTCACTTAAAAGCCCAGCACCCTCGTTTTGAACATTTTCCATCAACAGGATTACTCGAAACCTTATGTTTAGCGCACGACATCGGCCATCCGCCCTTTGGGCACGGCGGAGAAATTGCACTTAACTATATGATGCGTGATCATGGTGGTTTTGAGGGTAACGCACAAACACTGCGCATTGTGGCAAAGCTAGAGCCCTATAGTAACGGCTACGGCATGAACTTAACTAGACGCACCTTGTTAGGATTTATTAAGTACCCAGCTTTTATTGATAACCTTTGGCATAACATCCCACAAGAAAATAAACAGCGTGCGTTTATAAAAGCCGATGACTGGCGACCAGCCAAAGGTATTTACAATGACGATGCCGCGATATTTAATTGGATTATTGAGCCTCTTAGCGCAAGTGATAAAGCGTTATTATCTAGCCAAGAACACGCAGATGCTTACCGCGCTAAAACCCGTTATAAATCACTCGACAGTGCCATTATGGAACTGGCTGATGACATTGCTTATGCCGTTCACGATCTTGAAGATGCCATAGCCACCGATGTGTTAAGCCTAGACGATTGGTTAACCCATGCATTGCCGCACTTACAAGCACTCAACTATGATTGGTTAAATACGCTACTTAAATCACTTACAGAGCGATTATTTTCAAAGCACGAACATGAACGCAAAGATGCCATTGGTGAATTAGTAAATACCTTTATTATTCATATTCATTTAGACATACAAAACGATGCCTTTGAATGCCCTATTTTAAAGCACACCGCTAAATTAGATCAGCAATACGAAAACGTATTACAAATACTTAAACATTTTGTATTTCAACGCTTGATACGCGACCCACAAATGCAGCAAATAGAATTTAAAGGGCAAAACCTACTCATAGAATTATTTACTGCGTTTGCCAGCGATCCGCTGCGCTTATTACCCGAAACCACGCAGGCACTGTACCTTGAAGCTGAAAAACACAATCAAGGTATGCGTATTATTTGTGACTATTTAAGCGGTATGAGCGACGAATACGCTTATAAAACCTATCAACGGTTGTTCTCCCCCATACAATAAGTTAGCTAATCTGAACTCAGGTTAGTCAACATAAAAAAGCCGAGTCACTTACGTAACTCGGCTTTTCGTTAGTTTAAAAAAATCACACTACAGTGATTTAATGCCCATGTTGTAAAGCGTGAAACCATACATGTCGGCATAAAGGTCAATAATTTTACTGGTTGGTGTACCTGCACCATGGCCTGCATTGGTTTCAATACGGATAAGCGTTGGATTAGTACCTGCTTGATTCGCTTGAAGTTCAGCTGCAAATTTAAATGAATGCGACGGTACAACGCGGTCATCATGATCGCCTGTAGTGATCATCGTCGCCGGATATTCAACCCCTGCTTTTACGTTATGAATTGGCGAGTAGCCTTTTAAGTAATCAAACATTTCTTTACTTTGGTCGCTAGTTCCGTAATCGTATGCCCAACCAGCGCCAGCTGTAAATGTATGATAACGAAGCATATCCAATACGCCTACCGCAGGTAACGCAACTTGAAACAAGTCAGGTCGCTGGGTCATTACAGCACCCACTAATAACCCACCGTTTGAACCACCACGCAGTGCTAAGCGTTTTTTAGAGGTGTATTTTTTATCTTGTAAGTATTCAGCTGCAGCAATAAAGTCGTCAAATACGTTTTGCTTTTGCAATTGTGTACCTGCTTTATGCCACTCTTTACCGTATTCACCACCACCACGAATATTAGCAACTGCGTATACGCCACCTTGCTCAAGCCAAGCTGCTGTTGTAGAGCTAAAGCGAGGTGTTAAGCTTATATTAAAGCCACCATAGCCATATAAAATAGTTGGGTTGCTGCCATCTAATTTAATATCACTTTTATAAGTGATAATCATCGGTACTTTAGTGCCATCTTTAGAGGTATAAAATACTTGCTCAGAGGTATAGTTATCGCTATTAAAATCTATCCCTGACTTACGGTATACTTTTGACTCACCGCTTTGCACGTCAAAGCTGTAAGTTGTACCTGGCGTTTTGTAGTTAGTAAATGAATAATAAAGCGTAGTTTGCTCTTTTTTACCGCCAAAGCCACTCGCCGTACCGACGCCTGGTAAACTAATTTCGCGGATCAATTCGCCTTGTTTGTTGTACTGTTTCACTTTAGAAATAGCATCAACCATGTAGTTGGCAAAAAACGTATTACCGCCAAGGGTTACATTAAGAACGTTTTCAGTTTCTGGGATAAAATCTTGCCAGTTTTCAGGCTGTGGATTGCTTGCATCAACCGTCACTACTTTTTTATTTGGTGCATTTAAGTTAGTAACCAAAAATAGCTTGCTGCCTTCGTTGTCAATTACGCTGGTATCAGAGTCGGTATTACCCACTACAGTCACAAATTCGCTATCTGGCTTGGTTAAATCTTTAATAAATAACTTATTACCAGAGGTTGATACGCTGGCACTAATAAACAAGAAACGACCATCTTTGGTTGCTTTAGCGCCCACATAGCGGTGCTTTTGTTCTGCTGTATCGCCAAATACTAAAGTATCTTCGCCCTGATCTTGACCTAACTTATGGTAATACACTTTATGTTGATCAGTTTTTGCAGAAAGCTCACTGCCCTCTGGCTTATCGTAGCTTGAATAGTAAAAACCGTCATTTGCTAGCCAGCTAACGCCACTAAATTTAACATCAACTAGTGCTTGTTCTACCTGCTCTTTGGTTTCAGTGTCTATAACAATGATTTTACGCCAATCACTACCACCTTCTGAAATTTGGTATGCTAACAATGAACCATCTTCTGAAAATGATAAACCCGACATTGAAGTGGTGCCATCTTCACTAAAAGTATTAGGATCTAAGAACACTTCAGCTTCACCGCCGTCTTTGCTGCGGTATAAAATGTACTGGTTTTGCAGGCCATCATTTTTATAAAAATAAGTGTAATCACCTTCAGTAAACGGCGCGCTGATTTTTTCGTAGTTCATGAGTTTTTCAAGGCGCTGTTTGAGTGTGTCTCTGTAAGGCACTTGCTCTAAATACGAAAAGGTAAGCTTGTTTTGAGTTTTAACCCATTGAGCCGTTTCATCACTCATATCATCTTCTAACCAGCGATACGGATCAGCCACGGTTTCACCAAAGTAAGTGTCAACCACAGCGCCTTTTTTAGTTTCAGGGTAATCTAGTGAGTTAACTGCTTTCATAGCTGTTTTTACTTCATTTTGAGTAGTGTTTTCTGCAGGTTGTGAACAACCCGCAAGTGCGATTACAACCGCACATGTCAGTGTTTTTTTAAGCATTGCTTTACCATTATTTTTTTATAGTCAGCCTAAGTTATTAACTTTCTGTTTGTTTGTCTATCAACTTGCGGTAAACGTCATTTATCGCTGTTAACCTGCGCTAAATTGCGCTTAAATAAATGAATAACTTTTAAACACTAACAGGTTGAGTAATGACAGAAATTGAATTTTTTACCAGCTTTAAACGCTTTTACCCTTACTATCTAAAAGAGCATCGTAATAAAACTTGTCGCAGGCTGCATTTTATTGGCAGTAGTTTAGTGTTGCTTTTGACCGGCTATGCGCTTATTAGCTCACAATTCGTATTGTTATGGTTATTACCGGTGATTGGTTATGGCTTTGCGTGGGTTGGGCATTTCTTTTTTGAAAAAAACCGCCCTGCTACATTTAAGCACCCGTTATATAGTTTATGGGCCGATTGGGTAATGTTTAAAGAGATGCTCACAGGTAAAATTAAATGGTAAATGGCGACTTACGCTACAGGCTACTCAAATAGTCCACCTGCCGCTGTAAATAAATTGTAGATTGAATGTAATTCAATTGACCTTGATAGTAAAAATGGTCTACCTTGACAACAGAAATTTCAATTAGTTCATTAATAATTGAATTACCTGTAGAGCATTGAATGAGGGAAACTAATCATGCAACTAAAACAGCTATTTACAGCAAAAAAAACCATTACACTCAGTGTTGCCGCTGCACTACTTGGCTCGTGGTCGGTAAAAGCCGCACAGCAAGAAACACAAGCAGAAGAAAATATTGAACAAATTAGTGTAATTGGCTCTCGCCGACTCGGCCGCACAGTTGAAGACAGCCCAGTTCCGATTGATATCATTAGCGGTGATGCCCTAAAAAGTTCAGGGCAAACTGAAACCAATGCATTATTAAGTACGTTATTACCAAGTTTTAATTTCCCCCAACCATCAATTACCGATGGCAGCGACCACGTACGCCCAGCTCAACTGCGTGGCTTAGCACCCGATCACACCTTAGTGCTCGTAAATGGTAAACGTCGCCACAGTAACGCGCTACTAAATTTAAACGGCTCAACGGGTCGTGGCTCGTCATCAGTTGATTTAAACGCTATTCCTGCAAACGCGATTGAACGCATTGAAGTATTACGCGACGGCGCCGCAGCGCAATATGGCTCAGACGCCATTGCCGGTGTAATTAATATTGTCCTTAAAAGTAATAGCAGTGGCGGCAGCCTAGGTGCTGTATATGGAGCAAACATCACCGAAATGCAGGGTGTGCCTCAACTAGAATCCGTTTCTGAAGATGCCAATGGCAACTTAACCTTTAATGAAGGCAGCGACCGCTCGCTTACCGACGGCCAAACCTTAACTCTGCAAGGTAATATGGGGTTTGAATTAGGCGATAACGGCTTTTTGAGTATTTCTAGTGAATATCGCGATCGCAGCTCAACCAACCGCTCTGATTACGACCAACGCGAAAACTACGCTCGTTTACCTGATGGCTCTCTCGACCCACGTGAGTTCACATGGGATCGTTACAATCATAACTTTGGCAATGGCACCGTTGAAGACTTTGCGCTGTTTTATAATGCTGGTTATCAATTAACTAACGATGCCGAGCTCTACTCGTTTGGCTCTTACAGCAAGCGTGAAGGCGAGGGCGGAGGTTTTTATCGTCGCGCACAAGACAGCCGTAACGTAGCAGATATTTATCCTGATGGCTTTTTACCGGTGATCACCTCAGATATTGACGATTTTTCGTTAGCACTTGGCGTAAAAGGTTTTGCTAATGAATGGAATTACGACGCTTCTGCTGTATACGGCCAAGATGCCTTTAACTTCGGTGTTATTGATAGCTTAAACACCTCATATGGGCCTAGCAGTCAAACCAGTTTCGATGCCGGTACACTTACTTACGATCAGCTGACTATTAACCTTGATTTTAGCCGCGAGATTGATGCTGACTTTTTAGCTAGTGGAATTAACGTCGCAGTGGGCGCTGAGTATCGTCGTGAAGGCTACGAAATTCAAGCAGGCGAAGAAGCCTCATACGCACAAGGCACTTTTGGCCCTGGTGGCGCAGTAACCGATCCAGTTAATGGCCCATTTGGCTCTGCAGGTTCGCAAGTATTCCCCGGTTTCACACCTGAGTCTGCGGGTGATAACAGCCGCCATAACGTTAGCCTTTACGTTGATTTAGAAGCCTTTATTACAGATAACTGGAACGTTGCCGTCGCAGCGCGTTACGAAGACTACTCTGACTTTGGTGATACGCTTAATGGTAAAATTGCTACCCGTTATACGCTAACAGAAGATTTAGCATTACGTGGCTCTGTATCAACCGGCTTTAGAGCGCCCTCTCTGCAACAACAATATTTTACTTCAGTAGCGACCGTGTTTGTTGATGGTATTCCAACACAAACAGGGACGTTTGCCCCAAGTAGTGATGTAGCCGTTGCATTGGGATCACCGGGCTTAGATGCAGAAGAAGCCACCAACTACGGGGTAGGTTTTACCTGGTCAACCGACTTTAATTTCAGCTTATCTGTTGATTATTACCAAATATTAATTGATGACCGTATTGTGTTATCAAATAACCTGTCGGGCGCAGGTGTAGCAAGCTTACTTGAGGGCACAGGGGCTAACCAAGGGCGGTTTTTCTTAAACGCGATTGATAGCAAAACCCGTGGCGTTGATGTGGTTGCCTCTTACAACCTAGTGACCGATAACTACGGCGATGTAGCGTTTAATTTAGGCTATAACTACGGCAAAAACGAAGTGACCAATATTATTGCCCCACCCGCTGAGCTACAAAGCGTAGGTGTTGAACAAGATAATTTGTTTTCGGGTAATGAACTGCGCCGTTTTGAAGTAAGTACCCCGCGTAATAAATACAACCTAAGCGCGACATGGACACTAAACGAATGGCGTACCACACTTCGCAGCACTCGCTATGGTGAAACACAAGACCCATCAGAAATTCCAGAGCGTAACGAAGTGCTCAAGCCAAAGTGGATCACCGACTTAGATGTTGCCTATTCACTTAATAACAACATTACTCTGAGCTTAGGCGCGAATAATGTGTTTGATGTATACCCAGATCCAACTCGTGATTTAGTGAGCGATGTAACCACTTTCTCTCGTTTGTTCTCTTACTCGGGCTTTTCGCCATTTGGTTTTAATGGCCGCTATGTTTACGGCAAAGTTGAAATGAAATTTTAAGCTGCAGCTAAAAACAAAAAGCCACACTATTTAGTGTGGCTTTTTAATAGATTAGGGTCTGTTGATCTTTCAAGGTTAAATTTGCAGCAGTCTGTTTGGTATTTAGGC
>ERZ1673962.12-NODE-12-length-163466-cov-144.629927_pt1 | contig 163466 bp, 143 predicted proteins | sample MGYA00580188_ERZ1673962 | MGnify/ENA primary metagenome ERZ1673962 (study PRJEB41334, sample SAMN05608104) | rock metagenome | biome: terrestrial subsurface; feature: shale formation; material: shale | place: USA: Pennsylvania ...
CCGCCAAGCGCGACGAGATCAAGGCCGCGCTGGAAAAGCATCAGGTGCTGGTGATTGCCGGCGAAACCGGCTCGGGCAAGACCACTCAGCTGCCGAAGATATGTCTGGAAATCGGTCGCGGCGTACACGGGCTGATCGGTCATACGCAGCCGCGCCGGCTGGCCGCGCGCAGCGTCGCTACGCGCGTTGCCGAGGAGATCGGCACACCGCTGGGCGAGCTGGTCGGCTATCAGGTGCGCTTCGAGGATCAGAGCACCGAGAGCACCCTGATCAAGCTGATGACCGACGGCATCCTGTTGGCCGAGACCCAGCACGACCGCTTTCTGGAAAAGTACGACACCCTCATCGTCGACGAGGCCCACGAGCGCTCGCTGAACATCGATTTTCTGCTGGGTTTCCTCAAGACGCTGCTGCCGCGCCGGCCTGACCTGAAGGTGATCATCACCTCGGCGACCATCGATCTGGAGCGCTTCTCTAAGCATTTCAGCGGGGCCGGCCTTCCGGACGCACCGATCATCGAAGTCTCCGGCCGCACCTACCCGGTGGACACCTGGTACCGCCCGCTGGCGGCCGAGAGCGACGAGGACGGCAACCGCATCGAGGACGACCTGACCGTCGACCAGGGCATCCTCGCCGCGCTGGACGAGATCGAGGCTCACGAGAAGAGCATCGGCAAGCGCCCCGGCGATGTGCTGGTGTTCCTCCCCGGTGAGCGCGAGATCCGCGACGCCGCCGAGATGCTGCGCAAGGCCAACCTGCGCTTCACCGAGGTGCTGCCGCTGTATGCGCGGCTGACGCCGGGGGAGCAGCAGAAGATCTTCAAGCCCGCCGCGGGCCGCAAGATTGTGCTGGCCACCAACGTCGCGGAAACCTCGCTGACCGTGCCAGGCATCCGCTACGTGATCGACTCCGGCACCGCGCGCATCAGCCGCTACAGCTACCGCGCCAAGGTGCAGCGCTTGCCTATCGAGGCGGTGTCCCAGGCCAGCGCCAACCAGCGCAAGGGGCGTTGCGGACGGGTCGAGCCGGGCATCTGCATTCGTCTGTACAGCGAGGAGGATTTTCTTTCCCGCCCCGAATTCACCGACCCCGAGATCCTGCGCACCAACCTTGCGGCGGTGATCCTGCAGATGCTCCATCTGCGCCTGGGTGATATTCAGGATTTCCCCTTCATCGAGCCGCCGGATGGCAAGGCCATCAGCGACGGCTTCAACCTGCTGCAGGAGCTTTCGGCAGTCAATCGCGAGAACCTGCTGACGCCGCTGGGCCGCCAGCTGGCGCGCCTGCCGATCGATCCGCGTCTCGGTCGAATGCTGCTCGAAGGTGCTGTGCAGGGCAGCCTCGCCGAGGTGCTGATCGTTGCCAGCGCACTGTCGGTGCAGGATGTGCGCGAGCGACCGGCTGATCGCCAGCAGGCTGCCGACCAGGCTCATGCCCAGTGGAAAGACCCGGATTCGGACTTCGCCGCGCTGATCAATCTCTGGCGCGGCTTTGAGGAAAAGCGTCAGGAACTGGGCTCTGGCGCGTTGCGTACCTGGTGCCGCAAGAACTTTCTCAACTACCTGCGTCTGCGCGAGTGGCGCGACGCCCATCGTCAGCTGACCCTGATCGCCCGCGAGCTCAAGCTTGGCGCGGGCAGGTCGGTGGATGACTCCGGCCAACCAGCGCACGCCGACAAGGTACGTAGGGTGGAAGACGGCAAAGCCTCTTCCACGCGTCCCTCCAGGGCCGATTCCCAACCGGTCCCCACCAAGGACACCAAGGTCAACGTCATCCTCCGCCAGCAGGCCGAAGCCAGCGAAGCGGCGCAGAAGGCCAAGGGCTACGCTGCGGTGCACAAGGCGATCCTCTCGGGCCTGCTCAGCCAGATCGGCAACAAGACCGAGGAGGGGGACTTCCTCGGTGCCCGCCAGCGGCGTTTCTGGGTGCATCCCTCCAGCGTGATCGGGCGCAAGAAGCCCAACTGGCTGATGGCCGCCGAGCTGGTGGAAACCACCAAGCTCTTCGCGCGCATGGTTGCCAGGATCGAGCCTGACTGGATCGAGCCGCTGGCCGGCCATCTGATCAAGAAAAACCACTTCGAGCCGCACTGGGAGAAGAAGCGCGGTCAGGTGGTGGCCTACGAGCAGGTCACGCTCTTTGGGATGATCGTCGTTGGCCGTCGACCCGTGCATTACGGCCCCATCGATCCGCCCGCAGCACGCGAGCTGTTCATCCGTGAAGGACTGGTGCGTGGCGAGATGCATAGCCGCGCCAAGGCACTGACCGCCAACCGTGAGTTGCTCGAACTGTTCGACGAGCTGGAGGCCAAGGCGCGCCGTCGCGACATCATCGCCGACGAAGATACCCTGTTCGCCTATTACGACGCGCGCCTGCCGGCGGACATCTACCAGACCGCGAGCTTCGAGAACTGGTACAAGCGCGAGAGCGCGAAGAACGCGCAACTGCTGGTCATGCGCGACGAAGATGTACTGGCACGCGATGCCAGCGAGATCACTGCCGCGCAGTATCCGGATCACCTGCGTATCGGCGAACTGCAGTTGCCGCTGGAATACCACTTTGAACCCAACCACCCGCGAGATGGCGTGACCCTGCGCGTACCGGCGCCGCTGTTGCCGCAGCTGCGCAACGAGCGCCTCGACTGGCTGGTGCCCGGCCTGCTGCAAACCAAAGCCGTGGCCCTGGTGCGCAACCTGCCCAAGGCGCTGCGCAAGAACTTCGTGCCGGTGCCGGACTTCGTCGGCGCGGCGCTTGCCAAGATCAGCTTCGGCGAAGGTTCGCTGCCCGAGGCGCTGGGGCGTGAGCTGCTGCGCATGACCGGTGCTCGGGTCTCGGACGACGCTTGGGCAGAGGCGGCTGCCGGTCTGGAAAACCACCTGAAGATGAATATCGAAGTGGTCGACGCCCGCGGCAAGTTCCTCGGTGAAGGCCGCGATCTGGCTGAATTGACCGCACGTTTCGCCGAAGCCAGCCAGGCTGCACTGGCGCCGCCACAGCAGAAGGCCGAGCAGAAACCGGTCGAAGCCAAGGGCTTTGCCCAAGTCGCGGAAAAGGCCCAGGCGAAGATGGCCGGGCTGTCGATGACGGTGTACCCGGCGTTGGTGGAAGAGGCCGGGGTGGTCAAGGAAGGGCGCTTCCCGACCCAGGCCGAAGCCGAGTGGCAACACCGTCGTGCGCTGCAACGGCTGTTGCTGCAACAACTGGCAGAACCCGCCAAGTACCTGCGTAGCAAGCTGCCAGGGCTCACAGACCTGGGCCTGCTCTATCGCGACATGGGCAAGGTCGATGCCTTGGTTGAGGACATCCTGCTGGCCAGCCTGGACAGCTGCATCCTCGACGGCGAAGCGCCGCTGCCACGTGATGGCGCAGCGCTGGCTTCGCTGGCGGAGAAAAAGCGCGGCGAGTGGGCCGCCCACGCCGAGCGTCTGGCGCGCCTTACACTGGACATCCTCAAGCTCTGGCACAGTCTGCAGAAGCGCTTCAAGGGCAAGATCGACCTGGCCCAGGCGGTGGCGCTCAACGACATCAAGGCGCAGCTGGGCAACCTGGTCTACCCCGGTTTCGTCCGCGAAACGCCCGCCGAGTGGCTCAAGGAATACCCGCGCTATCTGAAGGCCATCGAGCAGCGCTTCGAGAAGATCGGCGCGCAGCTGCAACGCGATCGCGTGTGGTCCGGCGAGCTGGCAGGCTACCAGGAGCACTATCAGGCGCGTCTGAAAAAGCATTTGCAGGAAGGCAAGCGCGATTCTGAACTCAGCCTTTACCGCTGGATGCTCGAGGAATACCGCGTTTCGCTTTGGGCTCAGCAGCTGGGAACCCGACTGCCGGTGTCCGACAAGCGCTTGAACAAACAGTGGTGTCAGGTTCAGCCATAGGCTCCATCAAGCCTGTGCAACCCCTGAGTCCAGGACATAGGGTCACACCGGAGCCAGCACTTTCTTGAAGGCTTCGCTGGCAAATAATTCGGCTCTACGGCTGAGCAATTCAGAAGATATTGTGAATCAGGGGCTTGCATGCAAAGCCGTAACAGTCTGCCGGGCGTGGCCAGTTCGCTCGGGGCGTCGGTGCTGTTCGCCACGCTGTACTACTACACCTCTCTTCTCGAGCCGCTTGGCGGCCAGCAGATTTACGGCTGGCGCATCCTGCTCACTGCGCCTTGCCTGGCGTTGTTGCTGCTCGGTTTCGCGCGTTGGGGCGAGGTTCGCCAGATTCTGGCGCGCCTGTCGGCAGAGCCACGGCTGTTGCTGGTATTGCCGCTGTCCTCGGCGTTGGTCGGGGTGCAGCTCTGGCTGTTCATGTGGGCGCCGATCAATGGCCACGGGCTGGACGTCTCCCTCGGCTATTTCCTCCTGCCGTTGACCCTGGTGCTGACCGGGCGGCTGCTCTTTGGTGAGGCGATCAGCCGCCTGCAAGGACTAGCCTGTCTACTCGCGGCGATTGGCGTCGGCAACGAGTTGCTGCTGGCCTCGTCCCTGTCCTGGCCGGTGCTGGCGGTTGCCCTCGGCTATCCCTGCTACTTTGCCTTGCGCCGCTGGGCCGGTACCGCCAACCTCGGCGGCCTGTTGCTCGATCTCGGCATCAGCCTGCCGGTCGCCGCCACCTTTGCCCTGGCCGATGGCGACACCCTGCAGCATGTTGTCGAAAGCCCGCGGCTGCTTCTGCTGATCTTGGGGCTGGGCGCACTCAGTGCCGTCGCGCTGGCGTTGATGATCATCGCCGGCAAACGCCTGGAAATGGCGCTGTTCGGTCTGCTCAGCTATGTCGAACCGGTGCTGCTGGTGGCGGTGGCCATCCTGCTGGGCGAGCGTATCGCGCGTGAGCAATGGCTGACTTACGGTGCGATCTGGCTGGCTATTCTGGTTCTGGTCTTCGAGGGCGTGCGCGCGTTGCGCAAGCAGCGGATCTAGCAAGTGCTGTGCGCAAACTGCCGGCCGTGATCACTGTGACCGAGTCAGACATGCGTGTGCAGCAGCCTGGACGCAACCGCTCATCGCCTGGATCGGTCTTCTCCAACACTGTAGCCCGCGCGGTTAGGCGCTGATAGCTAAATGCTATCAGCGTATTGGGATATTCAATCTCTTGGGGTCGTGCCGGCCGTTAAAATCCTGACGCTATTCTCTTGGCAGTAGCTCCCGCGCGGAGCCTAGAAGAAGGTATGTATCGGATTTTCGGCTGTATCACGGAGCTGCATCACCCCGGGTTCGTGATCATGGCTGCGCTGTTGTGCGTCATGGGTGCGGGTATCACCCTGCGGCTGTTCCGTCGTGCGCAGGAAACACAGGGCTTCCAGCAGCTTGGGTGGTGCGCGCTCAGTGCCGGCACGGTAGGTTCGACGATCTGGTCGACCCATTTCATCGCCATGCTCGGCTATCGCCCCAACGTTCCCATCGAGCTGGATCCGGGGTTGACCTCGCTTTCATTGCTGGTCGCCATGCTGGGTGCTTCTGCGGGCCTGATGCTGGCGATATTGCCGCGCTGGAGGCTGGCGCCGGCCATCGGCGGAGCGGTCTGCGGTCTGGGTATCTCGGCGATGCACTACCTTGGCATGCTGGCCTACCGTGTGCAGGGGCTGGTCAGTTGGGAGAGCGGCTACATTTTCGCCTCGATACTGCTGGCAACCGGCCTCAGTGCGCTGGCGTTCCAGCTGGCCCACAAAAACCGAAAACCCGGATGGTACCGTCCGCCGGCGCTGTTCCTGTCGCTTGCCATCGTCTCGCTGCATTTCACCGGGATGGCCGGCTTCGGTGTGTCGCCGGTGTTGCTGGAGCATGCCGTGACCAATCCACCTGCCATGCAGGCGCTGGCCTTCGTGGTGGCTGGTGTGACGCTGCTGATCTTCGGCGCTAGCCTGGCGAGCTACCTGATCGACGGCAGTGTCAGGCTGGAGTCGCTTGTGCGGTTGCAGTACATGGCCATGAATGACGCGCTGACCGGACTGCCCAACCGCGAAAGCTTCAACCGCCATCTGGAGCAGGCACTGAATCAGGCGCGAAAGACCGACGAGGAGGTGGGGCTGTTGTTCATCGACCTGGATGGTTTCAAGGCGGTAAACGATCTGCATGGTCACATGGCCGGCGATCAGGTCTTGCAGCAGCTCGGCCAGCGCTTCAAAGCCCTGGGGAACGATCAGGTCTATCCCGTGCGTCTGTCCGGTGACGAGTTTGCGGTGGTGCTGCGGCTGCAGGAGGGCAAGGAGGGGCTGCACGCCTTCGTCGAGCGACTGCAGGCAGTGATTAACGAACCCATGCTGACCCCGTTCGGCTTGTTCCGTCTGGACGCCTGTATAGGCGGCGCCATCTATCCGCAGGATGCGAGTACCAGGGAAAGCCTGCTCAGCAATGCTGACCTGGCCATGTATCGCGCCAAGGGAGAGCTGGGCAGGCAGGTGTGCTTCTATGAGCCGAAGATGGATGAGCGGGTTCGTCTGCGCAAGGCCCTGGCCAGAGACTTGCGTGTCGCCCTCGAACAGGATCAGTTGCAGTTGCATTATCAATTGCAGACTGACCTTGCCAGCGGGCACATTCACGGTTACGAGGCTTTGCTGCGCTGGGAGCACCCCACGCAGGGCACCATTCCACCGGCCGAGTTCATCCCGGTTGCCGAATGCGATACGACGATTCTGGCGCTCGGCGAATGGGTGCTGCGCAAGGCCTGCAGCGATGCGGCCTCCTGGGCGGAGCCCTACAGCGTCGCCATCAATGTGTCACCCATGCAGTTTATCCACGACGACCTTGTGAACCTGGTGCAACGGGTCCTCAGCGATACCGGGCTGGCGCCGGCACGGCTGGAGCTGGAATTGACCGAATCGAGCATCTTTGCCGACCGTGACAAGGCACTGGACGTGCTCACGCGCCTCAAGCGAATGGGTGTCAGCATTGCTCTGGATGACTTCGGCACCGGCTATTCATCGCTAGATATCCTGCGCTCATTTCCGTTCGACAAGATCAAGACGGACCGCTCTTTCATGCCGTCCATCGAGGAAAATCCGCAGGCACGGGCAATCATTTCCGCCGTGCTGGCGCTGGGGCACAGCCTGAATATTCCAGTGCTGGCCGAGGGGATCGAAACCTCGGGTCAGCTCGAATTGTTGCGCGGCATGGGTTGTGCAGCCGTGCAGGGATTCTATCTGGGCAGGCCAACGTCCCTGGCCGCTCTGGTTGAGGCGGGCCAGATCAGGTTATTGAGGGCAGCACAGCCGGCCTGAAGCACAGCGCTGCCGGTTGGTGGGAGTCGCTTGAGCAGGGGCCGGCATGCTGCTCCTGCATGGCTGATCCAGACCAGGCCGATGGGGCTTGGTGCGAGTCGCTACTTCTTCAGCAGACGCAGACCGTTGAACACCACCAGCAGGCTGACGCCCATGTCTGCAAAAACCGCCATCCACATGGTGGCCTGCCCCGTCAGGGTAATGGCGAGAAACAGCGCCTTGATCCCCAACGCCAGCACAATGTTCTGTCTGAGAATGGCTGCAGTTTGCTGGGAGAGCCGGATAAAGGCCGGAATCTTTCGCAGATCGTCATCCATCAAGGCGACATCCGCCGTTTCGATGGCTGTGTCCGTTCCGGCAGCCGCCATGGCGAAACCGATTTCGGACTTCGCCAGCGCCGGCGCATCATTGATGCCATCGCCGACCATCCCCACCATGTGCCCGCGCGCTTGCAGGCTTTCAATGGCTTTCAACTTGTCGATCGGAAGAAGATTGCCGCGTGCCTCGTCGATGCCTACCTGCGTTGCTATCGCTTCTGCGGTGTGAGGGTTGTCGCCGGTCAGCATCATGGTCTTCACACCAAGCGCGTGAAGCGCTTCGATTGCCTGGTGGCTCGTAGCTTTCACGGTGTCGGCAACCGCAAACATGGCAATCGCATGCTGCGGGTTGCTCAGCACCACTACCGTTTTGCCCTGGCGTTCGAGTTGTTCCAGTTTGACTTCCAGTTCTGCTGAGCAGAGGCCAAGTTCCTCCACCAGCCGGTGGTTGCCCAGTTGGTAGTGCATCCCTTCGATGGTGCCCCGTACCCCTCGGCCCGGCAGGGCTTCAAGCGCTTCAACCTCGAAAAACCTCAGTCCCTGCTGCGCTGCGTGCTTGGCTATCGCCTGCGATACGGGGTGATCGGAACGACTGGCCAGGCTCGCCGCCAGTGCGCGGCAGTGCTCCGGGTTCTGTTCAGCCAAGGCAATGAAATCGGTTTGTACCGGCTTGCCGTGAGTGATGGTTCCAGTCTTGTCGAGTGCCAGAAAGCTGAGTTTTCTGCCCATTTCCAGGTAGACGCCGCCCTTGATCAGGATGCCTTTTCGGGCAGCCGCAGCCAGGCCGCTGACAATGGTGACGGGCGTCGAGATAACCAGGGCGCAGGGGCAGGCGACGACCAGCAGTACAAGCGCGCGATAGATCCAGTCGTACCAGGGCTCGGCCATGAACAGTGGCGGCACGCAGGCAATGGCCAGTGCGAGTAGAAAAACGACGGGGGTGTATACCTTGGCAAACTGATCGACGAAGCGTTGGGTCGGCGCACGCGCGCCCTGAGCCTCTTCTACAGCATGAATGATGCGGGCCAGCGTGGTGTTGGCTGCGACAGCCACGACCCGGTATTCCAGAGAGCCGGTTTCGTTGATGGTTCCGGCAAAAACCGGGTCGCCGATGCCTTTGTCCACAGGCAGGCTTTCCCCGGTGATCGGCGCCTGGTTGATACTGGAACTGCCCGATGCGACCTCTCCATCGAGGCCGATTCGCTCCCCCGGACGTACCCTGACCAGCGCACCCAGGGCAATGGTTTCAATGTCCACCTCAAGCCATGAACCGTCGGCCTGCTGCACCGTGGCGCGTTCCGGTGTCAGGTCCATCAGGCCTCGGATGGCATTGCGAGCCCGGTCCAGGGACTTCGCCTCGATCAACTCGGCGACGGAGAAGAGGAACATGACCATCGCCGCTTCTGGCCATTGCCCAATCAGCACCGCGCCGGTAACCGCAATGCTCATCAGCGCGTTGATGTTCAGATTACGGTTCTTCAGGGCAATCCAGCCCCTTTTATAAGTCGCCAGGCCGCACAGCACAATGGCGAACAGCGCCATGCCGGCCACCACCCACTCGGGCGCCAGCTCAGCGAAGTGCAGCACCTCGGCCGATACTGCCGCCACGCCCGATACCGCCAACGGCCACCAGGCTTTCTTGCGAGGGGGATTGCCTGTCTTTTCATCCGCCGCAGTCGAGCCCTCGACCACTGGCGTGAAACCCAGGTCGCGGATCGCCGCCAGCGCTATCGGCAATGCGTCTGCTGTATGGCGAACAGTCAATACCCGCTGAAGCAGGTTGAACTCCAGTTCACTGATACCGGGCAGGGAGGACAGCTTGTGGCGAATCAGCTTTTCTTCCGTCGGGCAGTCCATCTGCTCGATTCTGATTCGCGCTTGCCCTTCGGCAGTCAGCGGTTCCGTCCGCCTACCCGGAGACAAAACTGCCGCCTCGCTGGTGGCAGTCGCCTCTTTTGGCGCTATCCCAGGTTTGTGTTCACCACCGCAGCATCCGGCCATGAGTGAGTCCTCGACAATCTGATACGCAGAGTGAACACCCTGACGCAGTGACAGGGTCAAGCGCTTTGTGGGCACTGCAGAAAAACGTGAAGGTGTGAACAGGCGTATGAGCGCGGTGAGGCGCATGGGTTTTTACTCGGCCAGGGGGCGAGTAGTGGTCTGTGCCCGAACGGATCAGGGCGTTTCGACCTGTAGCAAAACCCCATCCTTGCCTAAGTGCAGTCGCAGGAAGTCGTACGCCAGGAACAGTTGTCCCGGGTAATGCTCGGCTGCTTCCTGGCGTACGTCTTCGATGGAATGGCCGCGTGGTTGGCCCTGCTGATAGCGTGCGCTGAAGTGCGTCAGCAGCAGATTGGGTACGCCGGCTTGCCGGGCAAAGCCTGCTACCCGGGCGGCGGTGCTGTGCCCGAAGGTGTTGCCGTTGGTGCTGGCGACGGCCTCGGTATAGGTTGCTTCGTGGATCAGGACGTGGGCCGCCTGACAGGCGTCAGCGAGCAGTTCGGGACGGTCGTTGTCGCCGCCCACCACGATGCGCCGGGGCGGGCGGGTGAAGTTCAGGTAGTCGTCGCTGCGTAGCGTGCGACCTTCACATTCAACATCGACACCGCGAGCCAACTGGCCCCACAGCGGACCACGCGGAATGCCATCACGCTCCAAACGGTCGATATTCAGGCGCGGGTCGGGGCGCGCCTCGGTGAAGCGATAGCCGTAGCAGGGTACGCGGTGCGAAAGGGCAATGGCCTCGACGCGCATGTTCAGGCTGCACCATTCGCCCAGGCTTTCGACGGCCCGGAAGATCAGCTCGTAACCCAGCCAGCTCTGGCTCATCTGCAGCGTTGCGCGTATCCACGCCTCGATGCCTTCCGGCGCGATGATCTCAAGCGGCGCCTTGCGGCCCATCATGCCGGCGCTGGCGAGCAGGCCGGGCAGGCCGAAACAGTGATCACCATGTACATGGGTGATGAAAATCGCGCGCAGTCGGTGCAAGGACAGGGGCGTGCGCAGCAGACGATGCTGGGTGCCTTCGCCGCAGTCGATCAGGTACCAGTCCTTGCCGGTGTCCTCCAGCAGCGCCAGTCCGCTGACGTTGCGGGCTCTGGTCGGGGTGCCGGACGAGGTGCCGAGAAATAGCAGGTCCACAGGTTTGCTCCGGATGTCGTTCTGGCGCCAGTATGGCGCACGGCATTCGGCGCTGAACATGCACCTGCTGTGCTGATGAAGCGTTTCAGGGCTGCTCGCAATTGACCATCCAGGACACGCCAAAACGGTCGGTGAGCATGCCGAAGCGTTCGGCCCAGAAAGTCTTTTCCAGCGGCATCACGATCTGCCCACCCTCGGACAGTGCATTGAAAAGGCGCTCGCACTCGGCTACGCCTTCTGGATGCAGGCTGATCGAACAGCCCTTGATGCCTTCATAAGGTGCGCCGCCGCAGAACTCGCCGGGCAGTGTGTCCGAGGCCATCAGGCAGTAATCGGCCAGGGTCAGGCAGGCGTGCATGATGCGGTCCTGATATTCGGCGGGAAACTGCTCGGCGTCCGGTGCCTGGCTGAAAGTCATCAGCTCCAGCGTGCCGCCCAGCACCTGCTGGTAGAACGTGAAGGCTTCGCGAGCCTGGCTGTCGAAGGTGAGGTAGATGGAAATCTTCATTGGGTTGTCCTCGTGCCGGTGATGTGCAGCAATTTTTTTCCGGGTGGAAAAAGGCTAGACGAAGAATCACCGCAGGCACTGTTCGCTGGTCGGATGGCGGGTGGAACATCATCGGCAATTGCGGACTCTGTCGAAATTCGTCCTAACCCTATAATGGTTCGGCCTACTGCAATCCCATGGAGCCTTCAATGAGCCTCACCACGGCCTACGACCCGCAGAACATTTTCGCCACCATCATTCGGGGCGATGCCCCGTGCTACAGGCTCTATGAGGATGACGATGTGCTCGCCTTCCTTGACCTGTTTCCGCAGTCCTCCGGCCACACCCTGGTGATTCCCAAGCGTTCGGCAGCCTGCAACCTGCTCGATGTGGACACCGAGGCCCTGTGCAAGGTGATGAAGGTGGTGCAGCGACTCACTCGCGTGATCGTTGACGAGCTGCAGCCGGATGGTGTGCAGGTGGCACAGTTCAACGGCGCTCCGGCGGGGCAGACGGTGTTTCACATCCACGTGCATATCGTCCCGCGTTATGCGGGGCAGGGCCTGGGCGTGCATGCCGCGAAGGAGGCGGACCATGCCGAGCTGGAGAAGCTGCAGCAGCGGCTGGTGCAGCGTATCGCGGCCTCGGTTTGAGCGAGGCCGGCGTTTCATGGCGAACGCCAGACAGATCCTCGCAGTCGTCGGGTTATCTGGCATTCTCGACGCTGTCATATTGCCGCGTACCGGATGCCCGGTGCGCTTCATTGCCAAGGAATCGCCATGCGTCTGATCGTAGCTCTGACCTCTCTGCTGTCACTGACAGCCTGTTCTTCCTGGCAGCCTGACCCGGAGGATATCAAGCCGATCCCCGAGGATCGGGTACTGGCCTACCAGCAGCCATTGGAAAATGCCGGTGAGGTTGTGGTGACGCGGGACTTCGGTCTTCGGGGTGGCGGCTGTTATATCGCCGTGTTGATCGACCGTGAGCTGGCAGCGCGGATTCATGTGGGCGAGGTGGTGCGCTTCCAGGTGCCGAGCGGGGCGCGGATTGTAAGCATCAGCACTGATCCACTGGATGACACCCTGTGCGGCAAGCTCAGCCTGCGCCGCGAAAAACTGGCGCAGGTGGTGGCAGGACAGACGCTGGAGTATCGCGTGATCGTCGATAACCAGATCGGTTTCGATATCGTTGCCGAAGAACCCTGAGCAGTTTGCGTTCTACTTGATCACCGCTCTTGCGGTTTTCAGATAATCGGCCCCGTATGACTCAACATCTTCTGCATTGCGGGCTTCCGAGGCGATATGGATTTCTTCCAGCGTGTCGGCAAGCCCGTCCATTTCTTCGTTGATCATCGCCAGTGCGGCCTGGAGCGTATAGGTGAGCTCGTGGATTTCCATCATTCGCTCGGATGTCAGCTCTTGAGCAAGTGACTGGTCGAGCCGCTTGTTGTATTCGGAGAAGTGAGTGACCGCTTCGGCCAGGGTGGCGGGCGGCTCGGCTTCGGCAAAGGTATGGCTGGCGATGGTGGCGGCCAGTGCCAGGGCAGCGCTCTGGATAAGTAGTTTCACGACGGTCCCCATGCTGGAAAATGACGGGCGCGAAGGTATCACCTCCCCATCCGGACGCTGTGGCGCAGCGCACAGTCTGGGCTGCGCCATTGGTCGCAGATAGCTTTGTAGGCAATCGCGCTCAGCCCTCGGAGTCGGCCCCGTACAGGCGCTTGTTCCAGTCTTCCACGCTGTGTTGGTTCAACCGCCGTTCGACCAGTTTTTGCCAGGAGGGCACCAGCGGCAATTCGCTCAGTTCGAGCAGGGCGGTCTGATCCAGCGTGCGCTGGTAAAGCACTTCCAGTACCCGGCTCAGCGGCCAGCGCGGGAAGGGCCGGTGTTCGAGGTTCAGCATCTGCCCGGCTTCCAGCTCGCCAGGTTCCAGCACCCGGTAGTACCAGCCGGTCATCCCGGTTTGCTGCACGCGCAGGGCCATGTCGGGGATGCCGAAGCGGTCGTTGAGTTTCCAGCAGGGCTGTCGCGTCTGGACGACTTCCAGCAGCGTTTCACCGCAACGCAGTACATCTCCCAGGCACAGATCCGCTTCGCTCAGTCCGCAGGTGCTGATGTTCTCGCCGAAAGCGCCGGGCTGTTCCAGCAGTAGCAGGGCGCCCAGCTGTTCCTGCCAGCGGCGGTAATGCTCGTAGGGATAATGATGCACGGCCTTGTAAAGGCCACCATGTACCTTGCGGTCGCCCTGCTCGTCACCCTCCAGGCCTTCGGGGCCGACCTGCACCGGGCCTTCGAGCGGCTGCTTGGCAATGGCGCTGTGGCTGCCGGGACGGGTATAGGGTACGGCCTTGCCGGCGAGAAGCCGGTTGATTCTTGCCAGTTGCATATCGATCCGCCAGGTGACTGGGCCAGTGCCGGATTATGCCTGATCTGTGTGCGGCTGCTCTGCTGCGACCATCGCAGCAGCGAAGAAGCACCAAAGTATCATTCGTGCCGGCCCGGAGGATTCGTAACCTGCCGGCATGATGCCTTTATCGTCGTACCTCGCCCGTACCCTCGCAGATTCCCTGAACGCTTTGCTGCGCCTTTCCTATCGTGCCGCGCGGTTGCTGCTGATGGGGTCTGCCTTGTTCGTCAGCGCAGCCATCGCCGCGCCGGGCGAGAAGGGGGCTTTGCCGATCCTGACGCTGAGCGTCCTGCAGTTTGGTACTGCGCATTGGGGACTTGACCATCTCAAGCGTCACCGGCTTGACCAGGCCAACGGTTTCGAGTTGAAGGTGCGGCTGGTGGCTGACCTGCCGGCCTCGCGTCTGGCGGTTTCCAGCGGCAGCGTTGATGGCGCGGTGAGTGATCTGCTCTGGGCACAGGCGCGCTACGAGGCTGGAACGGGTTATCGCTATGTGCCGTTTTCGTCGCAGATCGGTGAAGTGCTGGTCACCGAGGGCAGTGATGTCCGTACCCTGGCCGACCTGCGCGGCAAGCGTATAGGTGTCGCCGGTGGCCCGGATGGGCTCGGCTGGCTGCTGCTGCAGCGGGCCGCCGCCGGGCAGGGAATCGACCTGGCGGACGAGGTACACGTGCAGTACGCTGCGCCACCGCTGCTGAGTCAGGCGCTGCGCCGCGGGCAGGCGGATGCGCTGCTGACCTTCTGGCAGTTTTCGGCACGGATGCGCGGCGAAGGCGGTGTGCGTACGGCATTTGCTCTGGCGGATCTGTTGCATGAACTGGAGCTGGAGCCGAATCTGCCCGTGCTTGGCTATCTGTTTCCCGAGGCCTGGGCGGCACGCAATGAAACCTTACTGACAGGCTTCGCGCGAGCATTGCACCAGACCAAGGCGCAACTGGCACAGGAACCCACCCACTGGGAGGCCATCCGCCCTCTGATGCGCGCCGACGACGACGCGGTTTTCGCCGCGTTGCGCGATAGTTTTGTCGAGGGTATCGCGCCGCCATTGAACGAAGCGCGCATCGCCCACCTGCACCAGTTGCTGAGGCTTGCCGGCGCCGCTCCGGCGAGGCTGATGCCTGCTGAACTTTTCCAGGTCGAACGGTGACTTCCACACGCTGGGCCTACTGGGTTGCGCTGCCACTGGCCGTAGTGGTGTGGGCGTTTATTGCATTGATCGCTCAGACCTCATTGCTGCCGACACCGCTGGCGGTGCTGGACGCCTTCTGGCTGGCGCTGCAAAGCGGCGAACTGACCCATCACCTGGGCGTAACCCTGCGCCGGGTGATCTTCAGCTTTGTGCTGGCGATGCTGCTGGGCACACTGATCGGCATCTGGATGGGCCGTTCGCGGCTGGCCAATGCGCTGCTGGACCCGTTACTGGTGCTGTTTCTCAATCTGCCGGCGCTGGTGACCATCATCCTGCTCTATGTCTGGTTCGGCCTGGTGGAGGCAGCGGCGGTGCTGGCGGTGGTGATCAACAAGGTGCCGAACGTCGCGGTGACCCTGCGTGAAGGCGCGCGCAGCCTCGATCCGAAGCTGGAGCAGATGGCGCGGGTGTATGGCTTCAGTCGCTGGCAACGGCTGGCAGATGTCTGGCTTGCGCAGCTGTTTCCCTATCTGATGGCCGCGACACGTGGCGGACTGGCGCTGATCTGGAAGATCGTGTTGGTGGTTGAGTTGCTGGGACGCTCGGACGGGATCGGTTTCCAGCTGCACATGGCCTTCCAGATATTCGATGTGGCGAGCATCCTGGCCTACAGCCTCGCCTTTATTGCGGTGGTGCAGCTGATTGAGCTGGTGCTTCTGCAACCGCTGGAGCGGCGTTCGTCGGCCTGGCGTGCGGCGGGCGGTTCGCATGCTTGAACTGTATGTGGATGGGCCGGTGGTGGGGCATCCGGTCATCGGCAGGGTCGTTGCGACCGTGGCCGAAGGCGACCGCATCTGTCTGCTGGGGCCTTCCGGCGCGGGCAAGACCACCTTGCTCAACGCCATTGCCGGGCTGGACAGTCGACTGAGTCCGATGATTCAGGCGCACGACGGGCTGCGTATCGGCTACCTGTTTCAGGAACATCGTTTGCTGCCCTGGCGTACGTTGCGGCAGAACCTGGCGCTGGTCGGCGCGGAGCCTGCGGATATCGAGCGACTGCTTGGCGAGGTGGGGCTTGCCGGGGCGGGTGACCGCCTGCCGGACCAGCTTTCGCTGGGCATGGCGCGCCGAGCGGCACTGGCGCGTTGCCTGGCAGTCAAGCCGCAACTGCTGTTGCTGGACGAACCCTTCGCCTCGCTGGACCCGGACCGTGCTTGCGAACTGCGCGCACTGATCGCCCGGCTGCTCGATACTCATCCAGGCATGGCGATGATCTGCGTGACCCACGAGGCCCGCGATGCGGACGAGCTGGCCAACCGCCTGTGGTACCTGGATGGCGCGCCGGCCGTGTTGCAATGCGACCAGCCCCTGACGGGTGATACCAGCGCCAGCCAGCTCAGTGAACGGATGCGTCTGCTCAGCACCTGAGGTCAGCCGGTGGCCAACTGGGTCAGGGCATGCAGCGCCAGCCCGACCAGCCCGCCGACCAGCGTGCCGTTGATACGAATGTATTGCAGGTCCTTGCCGACGCTCTGCTCCATCTGCTCGACCAGTTCCCGGCTTTCCCAGTTTTCCACGCGCTGTGCGATATAGGCGCCAATCTGCCCGCGGTAGCGTTCGAGCATGGCTGGCGCCGTGGCCAGCAGGCGTTCATTGATCCAGTTGCGCATGGAGGGGTCGCTCGCCAGCGCTTCGCCGAAGCCTTGCGTGAGCCTGACGATACGCCGGCCAATTCGCGATTCGAGGCTGGCCAGATCGGCCTGCAGCCACTCGGTCAGTTCTTTCCAGAGTGACTGGATATAGGTGGTAGTGGCTGGATGTTCGAGGAGCTGGGCGACGATACGCTCGACTTCCAGTCGATAGCCTGGATCGTGCCTGAGACGTTCGATATAGCCTGCCAGATGCTCGTCGAAGCGCTCGCGCAGGGGGTGCAGCGGGTCGCTGGCGACTTCGGCGATCAGTGCTGAGATGCCGTCGACGAACTTGTTCGCCGACCAGCCGCCTACGGCTTTGCCCAGACCCAGATAGCGCAGGGTGCGGACCTCGGCGGTGATGGCATTGGCCACCAGGGTGCGGGTGTCCTCGTCTTGCAGCAGGGCATCGAGCCGGATCAGTGCTTCATCGAGCATGGCCTGGTGTTTGCCCTGATGCGTGAGGACTTCCAGTATCTGGCCACAGAGCGGCGCCAGGTCCACCTTGCGCACGCGATCGGTCAGCCTGGCCTGAACGAAGCTGCGCACGCGCTCATCCTGCAGCGAGTCGGCGCCGAAGCGTGCCATTCCGACAAGCTGGCGTCCGACCGCTTCGGCGTTGTCCGGGTGGCGCAACCAGTTGGCCAGGCGGCCACCCAAATCCAGTGCCTGCAGCTTGCTCAGCACCAGTGGCGTGGCAAGAAAGTGCGTGGTGATGAAGGTCGACAGGCTTTGGCCGATGCGTGCCTTGCTGCGCGGGATGATTGCCGTGTGCGGAATCGGCAGGCCCAGTGGCCGGCGGAACAGGGCGGTGACGGCGAACCAGTCGGCAATGGCGCCGATCATGGCCGCCTCCGCGAAAGAGGCCAGATAGCCCCAGGCCGCATGGCGCGGCTCCATGGCGGTGGCCAGCACATAGAGCAGGGCGGCGAGCAGCAGCAGGCAGCCGGCGACCAGCTTCATGCGAGCCACCGGCGACTGCCAGCGGTGTTGCAGAGGGCTCATGCGATTCCTCTTGGTGGGGCGGGCCTGGCCGCTGCTTATTCGTCGTCCTCGTCTTCCTCGCGTAGCAGTACGTAGGTGTCATCCTCCCCACGCTCGCAGACGTAATACATGGCGACGTTGCCGTCCCTGTCGGTGACGGCGGCGTAGTCGTCTGCCTCGACGGTGAAGTAGCCCTTGGAGTCGGCGTCGGCTTCGCTGGCGAACAGGGCGGTGAAAAAGGCTTCCGGCGGCATGCCGTCGAAGTAGTCGGCGCGCTCCTTGGCGTCCCACTCGATCGGTGGCTCGAAGGTGCCGGTGATGACGATGCGTGCATCGCCCATGTCTTGCTCTTCGCCGTCCGGATCAGTGGCGTGTGCGCGGTAGATGGTGCAGTTCAGCGCGTCCGGGTGGGTCAGAATGGTGTCGCGCGAAAGGGAAGTGTGTGCAGACATGAAGCAACTCCGGTCACAGGTGGGAATGACGGCAGTGTGGTGGAGTCGGCCAGCCCCTGCAATCGACATGAGCGATTGGTTTCGACATTCATGGCCCGCCGCAGCGAGCACCCTCCCGCTGACAGTTTTCATCAAGGCTCATGGCGTGTACGGAAAAGGCTGCCGCTCGCTTTTTCGAGCAGCTGTTGGTGGCTGCTTCCGTTGGTCGTAGCACCATTACATGGGCCCAGCGCCTGTGTTTTCAGGGTCTTGATGGATGCTGGCGCAGTGATATCACGGTCATGGCGCATTCCTTGATTATGGTCAGGGACGCACCTGCGGTCGTGGCCGATTCTGCAAGCACGCGGAAACTCTGATGCGGGTCCACACTGAAGTGCGTGCGTGTTCCGGCCTCCTGTGCGCAATACCGAACGGCTTCGTGCGAACGTCACGAATCGTCCTGGAATACACCTATGAAAATGCTCTTTTCACCAGCCGAAGGACTGATGAATCGTCTGTCCTATCCGGTCAAATTCAGCCTGCTCGGCCTGTTGTCGCTTGTTTCCTTTGCCAGCCTGATTCTGACGCTGGCCGGGCAACTCAATGGCACCATCGAGCGCTCACAGAATGAACTGGTTGCCACGGCTTTGGCGCGTCCCCTGCTGAAGACGGTGGAGTATGTGCAGCAGCATCGCGGGCTGTCCTCGATGCTGCTCGGTGGCGACACCGAAGTTGCGGCCCGGCGACGCGAGCGCGAAGCCAACGTTGACGAAGCGTTGCGCCAATTGGAGCGTACGCTGGCGGCGGATAGGCGCGAGCTGCAGCAATGGCGGGCAATCAACAGCGCCTGGGATGCCATCAAGCGCAATGGCTTGAATGCGTCACAGGCCGAAAATGCCACCGCCCACACGGCGCTGATCGCAGAGCTGCTGCGCTTCCAGCGAACACTGTCGGACACCTATGCCCTGACGTTCGACCCGGAGGCGGAAACCTTCTATCTGATGACCACGGCGCTCAACGATCTGCCGTTTGCGCTGGAGCGCTTCGGGCGTCTGCGTGCACGGGGCGCAGGCGCTTTGGCCCAGGGCGAGGTGGATGACGCAGGGCGCATTGCGATCATTGTTCTCGCCGAGGAGATCAAGGCCGCCATGGGCGGCATGCGTGAAAATCTCGACAAGGTGATCGCGCTACGGCCAGAACTCTCGGGCGATCTTCAACGGGCGTTCGAGTCTTTGGGGGCCAAGCACCGTGAAGTCAGCCAGGTGGTGGAGCAGATCACCTTGCATGATGATCTGCACAGTACGTCTTCAGCACAATTTTTCGAGATGACCACTGCGGCCATCAGCATTGGTTATGCGCAGATGTACGACGTGTTGTTGCCTGCCCTGGATGCGCTGCTGAATCAGCGTATCGAAGGTGCGCAACAGGTCCTGTACCTGAATATCGCTGCGCTGGTTACCGTGCTGGGGTTGATCGGCTATCTGTCGGTGGGTGCCTATCTGTCGGTGATGAACAGCATTCGCAGCTTGCGTCAGGGCAGTCAGCGGCTTGCCTCGGGCGACCTGACTGCACGCATCGATCTGGCCGCGCGCGACGAGTTGCGTTTTGTCGCCGGCAGCTTCAATGAGATGGCCGAGGCGATGCGCAGTCTGATTGGCAGCATCAAGGACAATTCCGATCACGTCGCCGATTCGGCGCGCAATCTGGTGGCTTCGTCCGGGCAGATTCATGTGGCTTCGCAATGCCAGAGCGATGCGGCATCGAGCATGGCTGCCGCAGTGGAGCAGATGACCGTCGGTATCGAGCATATCGCCCGTAATGCCAGCGAGGCGGACAGTCTGGCCAAGCACTCCGGTGATCTGTCGCGCCAGGGTGGCGACATCGTCGCCTCGGTGGTTGCCGAGATCAGCGAGATCGCTCGTTCGGTCGAGAGTTCGGCGCGAACCGTCGAAGAGCTGGGTGAGCGTTCGGGCCAGGTTTCGGCGATTGTCGGTGTGATTGGTGACATCGCCGCCCAGACCAACCTGCTGGCGCTCAATGCGGCCATTGAGGCGGCGCGGGCCGGCGAGCAGGGGCGCGGCTTTGCGGTGGTTGCCGACGAAGTACGCAAGCTGGCCGAGCGCACGGCCAATTCGACCAAGGAAATCACCGAGATGGTTGCGTCGATCCAGCATGGCACCCAGGACGCTGTGGCAGGCATGGAGCAGGGCGTGGCGCGCGTGCATGAAGGCGTTCAGCGTGCCCAGCACGCCGGTGAGGCCATGGGCGGCATTCGCGAGGCGGCCAATCAGGTGCTGGCCACGGTGGCGGAGATTTCCCATGCGTTGCGCGAGCAGAGCACGGCCTCGGCTGAAATCGCCAAGCAGGTCACCATGATTGCGCGCATGGCCGAGGAGAACGGCAGTGCAGTGGGCAGCAACCACCAGACGGCCAATCGTCTGGGTGAGCTGGCCGACACGCTGTTGAACAACGTCAGCCGCTTCAAGGCGTAGGTGGACGGTCCGTCCCACTGGCTGGCTGAGTCGTCAGGGTGCTCTTGTAGATACCGTCTTGCCCGTCACTTCGCAATAGCGAGTTTGGGATTGAACGGTTCACCGGATTTCAGTACGCCATAGGCGATACAGAGCAACTTACGCATCGCCGCGCAGACGATCTGTTTGCCGGCTTTGCCTCTGGCTTTCATTCGCTCGACCATTGCACGAATAGCAGGGTTACGGCTCATGGACGTAATGGCTGGCATGTAGAGCCCTGCGCGCAACCTGGCCGACCCCATGCGGGAAATCCGCACATGCCCTTTGAGTTTTCCCGATTCTTGTAGCTTGGGATTGAGTCCCGCAAAGGCGGTGACAGCCCTGCTGTTATCGAAGCGTTGAACGTCCCCCAGCTCAGCCAGCAGAAGCGCTGCCGTCCGGTCAGCAATGCCGTCGATGCTCGTGAGCAGGTCACGCTGGCCGCGCAAGTCATCGTTGTCGTCGAAATGCTGCTTGATCACCTCCAGCGTCTCGGCGATTTGCTGACGTAAATGCTCAAGAACCGAGTTGATCGACTCCTTGACCTTGGTCTCGCGGGTCACGTCCAAGCGGTTCTGTTCCATTTGCTCCAGCTCCTGAAGATCCTTCAAACGATGCACCAGAGCTTTGAGGCACCGAATGGACGGTGGATCAGGCTGCCAGGCACGCAGCTCGGCCTGATGCCGACTGCCATAATCGGAAATGAGCTTGGCGTCGACCTTGTCGGTCTTCACCCGCTGCAACTGGCTACGGGCGTAATAGGCAACCTGGGCCGGGTTAAGGACGCACACTAGGTAACCTCGCGCGAGCAGCCATTCGGCCAGGGCTTCGTGGTAGATGCCCGTAGCCTCCATGACGATCCATGCCTGCGGCTCGGCGTACTTGAGCAGCCATTGCTGCAGCACCTCAAAGCCTGTTGAGTCATTGCTCAGCTTGCCTTTCGTGCGGTACTTACCGTTGCTTTGCAAGGTCGCGATGTCGAATGTGTGTTTGGCGATGTCGACGCCAACGACGATGGCCATGGTTTTCCTCCTCAGTAAGCGGATAGATCGTCACTGCATCCGTCCAACCTTGCTGATGCGAGCTCGCAGCTCAAGATACCGTTCGGACTTACTGGATGAGTGCGGAGGAGTGCAGCGCTATCTACGTTACAAGCTCGAAGCTTAAGGGTGGATACGTCTTGCACTCTCCCCTCCGATGATCAGTCGGAGACTATCGCCTCCTGAGAGGCTGCAGTCGAGATACAAGGGTGGATCACGTTTTATCGATCCACCAGGCAGTGTAATGACGGACCTAAACGCCATCGCTACTGGCGCGACATGCTTGGTCAGTCCTTGCCGAGGCTGCTCAGCAGGGCCTGGGTGTCGGTCGCGCCCATCAAGGCTGCAGCGGACAGGGGCGTGGCGCCGTTGACGTCGGTGGCGTGCGGGTTGGCGCCCTGCTCGATCAGGTATTCGACGATCCCGGTACGGTTGAACATCGCGGCCATCATCAGCGCGGTCTTGCCGTCAGCTGAAGCGCCTTCGACATCGGCGCCGCGCTCGACCAGCAGCTTCACCATGTCCAGATCACCCTTGAACGCTGCCCCGGCCAATGGCGTCTGGCCCTTGTTGTTGCGCAGTTGCGGATCGGCACCCCGTTCCAGCAGCAGGCGCGTGGCCTCGAAGTGGCCGTGGTAGCTGGTCAGCATCAGCAGGCTATCGCCGTTGTGGTTGCGGATATTGACAGGCAAGCCTTGGTCAATGAGATCACCCAGGCGTTCGGCATCACCGGCGCGGGCGCTGGCGAACACCTGTTCGGCGAATGCCAGGGTGGCGTCATCCAGTTCAGGTGCGGGATTGGGTTGGTCCGTCATGGCTTTCCTCGATGTTGTCGATGGTCCGGTGTCGGACGATGCGGGCATTGTGCCAAAGAGGCACCGATCTGCCCGCATGAGCCTGTCTATACGACCGATAGCGGCGCTGAATGGCCTGTGGGGACGAGTCGGTCTGTGGCAGTATTTGCGGCCTTTCTTGCAATCGGTCAGTCGTAATGAAACCCGAAGACCTGGAGCTGCTGGTGACCCGCACGATGCCTTACGGCAAGTACAAGGGACGGCTGATTGCCGATCTGCCGGGCAACTACCTCAACTGGTTCGCCAGGGTGGGCTTTCCGCCGGGGGAAATCGGCCAGTTGCTGGCGCTGATGCAGGAAATCGACCACAACGGCCTGTCGAAGCTGCTCGATCCGCTCAGGCGGCGCCACAATCGGTAAAGTCGAATTTATCGACCCTACGAGCCTTTGGCCGGTGCGGCATAAATACCGGCTTCCACTGCCAGCGCCACCACTCTCTCCACATCGCAGCTGTAAACCAGCACCGCCTGCAGTTCATCGTCCAGCGGTTCGCTGAAATTCACCAGCACATAGCCACCTTTCTCGGGGTAAAGCGCGCCGAGTTGGGTCTGGATGCGGTTGAGCGCCTTCAGTGGCTCGGTCTTCGCCAGTTGCTTGGGTTGTAGCACAAAGCTGACGCCCGCGCCGAACGAAGCCACGATCTGGGCGAACAGCGCCTGGTAATCGTCCGCCTGGAACAGCACGGTATCCGGCAGGCTGCCGACAATCACCCACTCGCCCAGCGGGATGGGAAACTCATCGTCGTAGTTGATATCCGGATTGGCCTGAAGAAAACCGGCGGGGTCGGTATAGGCCTGGGCGGCTTCGTCAGCGATACGGGAAATCTCTTGGTCATCCATGCAGCCCGAGCTGATGAGCGTGATCAGTTCGACGAGTGAGTCTTTCATGAAGGGTTCCAGCGGGTGAGGTGGGTACACAAGGATATCCCAGGGCCGTGCAGACGGGTGGCAGGGCCGTCAAAGGGAGCTATCTTTCAGAAGGTGGACGCATCGCTTTTCATGCTTCACGTTCAGACCAGCCGGTCACGCACAAATGTAGGGAAAGGCTTAATTCCAAGGCCGGAAATAGGCGCAACGTTACGGAATCTTTCGGCTTTTCATGCACAATAGCCAGCACCACATGCGCCGGACTTCAGGGTTTTTAGCGGATTTTCATAACGCCCGCTGGTGCACACATTTCGATCAAGCCCCCCATTCGAGAGGAACGGCAGTGCATAACGTCGTCATCAGCGGTACCGGTCTTTATACCCCTGCCCACAGCATTTCCAACGACGAGCTGGTGGAGTCATTCAACGCCTGCGCGCGCCGTTTCAATGCCGAGCACGCTGCCGCCATCGAGGCGGGTGATGTCCAGCCGATGCCCGAGTCCAGTTCGGCCTTCATCGAGAAGGCGTCCGGTATCAAGAGCCGTTTTGTCACCGACAAGGCCGGCATTCTCGACCCTGAACGAATGACTCCGCGCATTCCCGAGCGCAGCAATGATGAATGGTCGATCCTTTGCGAGATGTCGGTGAAAGCCGCCGAAGAAGCGCTGGCTCGCGCAGGCAAGACCGCAGCCGATATCGACGGCGTGATCGTTGCCTGCTCCAACCTGCAGCGCGCCTATCCGGCGGTTGCCATCGAAGTGCAGGCTGCACTGGGCATCAAGGGTTTCGGCTTCGACATGAACGTGGCCTGTTCTTCGGCCACCTTCGGCATCCAGAACGCCTCCAACGCGGTGCAACTGGGTCAGGCGCGGGCAGTGCTGATGGTCAACCCGGAAATCTGTACCGGGCACATGAATTTCCGCGACCGCGACAGCCATTTCATCTTTGGTGATGCCTGTACCGCGGTAATCATCGAGCGCGCCGATCTGGCGACCTCTGCGCATCAGTGGGACATCGTCAGCACCAGGCTGGTGACCGAGTTCTCCAACAACATCCGCAACAACTTCGGCTTCCTCAACCGCACCGACGAAGAGCACATGAGCGATCCGGACAAGCTGTTCGTGCAGGAAGGCCGCAAGGTGTTCAAGGAGGTCTGTCCCATGGTGGCCGAGCTGATCGGCGAACACTTGCAGCAGAGCGGCATTGAGGTCGAGGCGGTCAAGCGCTTCTGGCTGCACCAGGCCAACCTCAACATGAACCATCTGATCGTGCGCAAGCTGCTGGGTCGCGACGCCAGCCCGGAAGAGGCGCCAGTGATCCTCGACACCTACGCCAACACCAGCTCCGCCGGCTCGGTGATCGCCTTTCACAAGCATCAGGATGACCTGCCGGCTGGCAGCATCGGCGTGCTCAGCTCCTTCGGTGCGGGATATTCCATCGGCAGCGTAATTCTGCGCAAGCGCTGATGAGTTGAATTCAGGGCGGATTTTATTTCCGCCCTGGATTTCGCGAAAAGTTCCCTAAACTTCTAATTGTCATATTGCAGACAACCTTCTGTCATATAGGGTTTCCATAATCGCCTCCGTCGAAACAGACGACGTCATGTCATTCGCAGGACGACGTTTCATAAACGAAGGAGCTTTTCCCGATGAAGAAGAAGTTGATTGCGATTGCTGTTGGTGCTGCGATGGCGGTGCCGGTTGTAGCTATGGCCGATGTGACCGTCTACGGCCGTGCCCATGTGTCAGTGGACTTTCTGGATGATGGTGCCGACTATTCTGAAACCAACCTGTCGAGTAACTCTTCGCGCCTGGGTTTCAAGGGTGATCACCAGATCAACCCGGATCTGAAAACTTTCTTTCAGATCGAGCAGCAAATCAACTTCACCTCCGGTAGCAGCGATAACAAGAGTGTTGACTTCGCTACTCGTGACACTTTTGTCGGTCTGGGTGGCAACTTCGGTGCGGTGCAGGTGGGTCGTTTCGACAGCCCGTTCAAGGTCGCCCGTGGTCCGGCCAACCTGTTCGGTGATCAGGTCGGTGACATGCGCAACCTGACGCGTGTAGGCGACGGCCGTTTCGACGAACGTTATGACAACACCATCCAGTACACCACGCCGACCATGAGCGGCTTCAACGCGAAGCTGGCCTACTCGATGCATGAAGGCGTCTGGGCTGATGATGATGCTAATAGCGACTCTGTCAGCTTGTCCCTGAACTATGCCGGTGGCCCGCTGGAAGCCTCCCTGGCATATGAAAAGGTTGATGAGGATGAGGATGCTCTGAAGTCCAATAATGACTATTTCCGTGGCGAGCGTGATGGTTTCCGTGCTGCCGCTGCCTACAACCTGACCGATACTTTCAAACTGGTAGGTTTCTATCAGACTCTTGATTACGACGGCAAGAAAACGACCAGTAACGCAACGCGTGATCAACTGACGTCCGATACCTATGGTCTGGGTGGCGAATTCAAGATCACCTCCAACACAGCTCTGAAAGCTATGTGGATGACCCGCGACTCCGATGCCGCTGACAATGATGCTGATATGTGGGTAGTAGGCGTCGAGCACAAGCTGGACAAGGCCGTTCGTGTCTATGCCAACTATGCGGTGCTCGATAACGATGACAACTCCAAGCTGGTACCGTGGAAAGAAGGCCGCTCTGCCGATAAAGGTGGCGTGAACGGCGAAGAGGCTTCCGGGCTCTCCGTAGGTCTGCGCTACGATTTCTGATTCCACTTCACGGAATCGGTTAAAACAAACCGGGCTGTTCCTTCAAGGACAGCCCGGTTTGTCATTTAAGTGAAACTATTCAGACTTATTATTGTTTCCCGGTTGTAATCAAACCCAATGCCGACGAAGTTCGGCGGACTTTTGCACTTAGGAGTTTTCATGCGCAGTTTGTTCGTTATTGTCATGGCCTGCCTGCTGGCAGCCTGTGCCCAGCAGCCCCACGTTCAGCTGTATTCCGGTGCGCCATTGCCGCAGAACCAGGTATTGGAACTGGTGGTGCCCAGCGAATTGGAAATCCGCAGCATCAATGGCCAGCCTCACTCGGCTGCAAACTCCATGTTCGGTGCCTCGGACAAGCGTTTGCACCTGCAGCCGGGTGCCTACCAGGTTCATGCCTTCTACAAGAACGGTTTCGATATCGATGGTGGCATCAGCCATGAACTGGTGCGCGGGCGCACGGCCATCTTCAATTTCGAAGGCAAGGCCGGTGAAACCTGGCGTCTGGAGTTCGACCGTCCGCAGAACCTGGCCGAGGCGCGGGCTTTCGAAACCGACTTCCCGGCTTGGGCGCTGAACACCCGTACCGGCGAGCGTCATGAGGCACAAGCCGGTAACCGTAATACCTCGGTGCTCAACGCGATGCTGGGTTCCAGTGAGGTCGCTCCGCAAGCCACCAGCGTTGCGCCGCTGGGTGCTGCAGGCGAGCCGGCTGCTCAGGGTGTGGCACTGCGTTCTGCACCCGCAGCGACGGCGGCGCTGCCGCACAGCGACGCCACCCTGACCACGCTGCAGCAGATGTGGAACCTGTTGACCCCGGAAAGCCGTGCAGCCTTCCTCAAGTGGGCGCAGCAGTAACCGCTTTTCGTGAGTCCGCTGGCCGAATGAATTCGGTCCTGCAGGGCAACCTGTAGGGCCTGCCAGCTGGCGGTTGGAGCGGACTTGTCCGCGAGCTTTGCTTTTCTTTCGCCAGCACGGAGTTGCCGCCAAAAGCTCGCGGCCAAGGCCCTCCCACAAAAACAGCTGCCTCGCGCAACCATTGGGGCATCGCTTGTAGGGCGAAGCGCTTTTTTTCCGGCTCGCAAGGGGCCAGACTGCTCGTCATGCCTATCCAGACCATTACCTGCCTCGCCGAGATTGCCCCGCAACAGTGGGATTCTTTGCTGCCTGATCCCCAGCCGTTTCTGCGTCACGCCTTTCTCTCCAGCCTTGAAGACAGCCGCAGCGTGAGTGGCAGCAACGGCTGGCACCCGCAGCATCGGTTGCTGAGTGATGCTACGGGCACGTTGCAGGCGGCCTTGCCGTTGTATTGCAAAAGCCATTCATACGGCGAATATGTCTTCGACTGGGCTTGGGCAGACGCCTGTCACCGCGCGGGTATCGAGTATTACCCCAAGCTGCTCTGTGCCGTGCCGTTCTCACCAGTGGCCGGCGACCGGCTGCTCGGCAACAGCGAATCCGCCTTACAGCTGCTGGATTTGCTCACTGCCGAACTGGCCGAGCTGGGCCAGTCGAGTCTGCACATCAACTTCACCGAGCCGGATGCCGATGCGTTATTGCGCGGCAGGGGCAACTGGCTGGAACGTATCGGCTGCCAGTTTCACTGGCACAACCGCAGTTATCGCGACTTCCAGGATTTTCTCGACGGCTTCACGTCGCGCAAGCGCAAGCAGGTGCGCAAGGAGCGCGAACAGGTGGCCGCGCAGGGAATCGGGTTTGACTGGCGCGAGGGCCATCAGCTTGACGAGTCCGAGTGGGATTTCGTCTACGCCTGCTACGCAAACACCTATCACGTGCGTGGGCGGGAACCCTACCTGACGCGCAGCTTTTTCAGCTTGCTGGCCGAACGCATGCCCGAAGCGATTCGCGTGGTGTTGGCGAAGCAGGGAGGGCGTCTGGTCGCCATGGCCTTCAGCCTGATCGACGCACAGGGGCTCTACGGTCGTTACTGGGGTTGCTTGGCAGAATTCGACCGGCTGCATTTCGAGACCTGTTTCTATCAGGGCATCGATCTGGCAATTGCCGAAAACCTGCAACGCTTCGATGCGGGCGCACAGGGTGAGCACAAGCTGATTCGTGGCTTCGAGCCGGTGATTACCCGCTCCTGGCATTACCTGGTGCATCCGGGGCTGCGCGCGGCAGTGAGCGACTTTCTCGCCCAGGAGCGCCAGGGCGTGCTGCGCTATGCCGAGGCAGCACAGGGTGCGCTGCCGTATCGGCAGTCGGCGGCGGAGGTTACTTTACCTTTGGCGCCGCGCTGACACCTTCCAGGGTGGCGAATGAGGTGTCCTTGGCGGTCAGCAGGAAGTCGCGCATGAACGGCGAGTCCAGCATGTCGGCGCGGATGCCAGCGAAAAGTGTGGCGAACAAGCCTTTCTCGCCCAGACGCCGGGCGGTGACGTACCCACGGGTGCTGTACTCATGCAGTGCCCAGTTCGGCACGCAGCAGACGCCACGCCCCGAGGCCACCAGTTGCATCATCATCACCGTCAGTTCCGAGGTGCGCACCTGTGCAGGCTCGACATCCGCCGGTTCCAGAAAGCGCGTAAAGATATCCAGCCGGTCGCGTTCCACCGGATAGGTGATCAGGGTTTCGCTGGCCAGATCCTCCGCACGCACATAGGGCCGGCTGGCCAGCGGATGCTGGTTGGCCACCGCCAGCAGCGCCTCGTAGGTGAACAGCGGGACATAGGTGATACCCGGCAGCTCCACCGGATCGGACGTCACCACCAGATCCAGATCGCCCCTTGCCAGCGCTGGCAGTGGCGCGAAGGAAAAGCCCGAGGCCAGGTCCAGTTCCACTTCCGGCCAGGCATCACGGAACTGGTCGATGGTAGGCATCAGCCACTGGAAGCAGCTGTGGCATTCGATCGCCATATGCAGCCGGCCAGCCGTTCCTCCGGCCAGCCGCGCCAGGTCGCGTTCGGCGCTGCGCAGTTGTGGCAGCAGGCTGTCGGACAGTTGCAGCAGGCGCAGACCGGCACTGGTGAAGCGCACGGGGCGGGTCTTGCGTACGAAAAGCTGCAGGCCCAGACGCTCTTCCAGTTCCTTGAACTGGTGCGAAAGTGCCGATTGGGTCAGATGCAGACGCTCGGCGGCTTCCACCAGACTGTCCGTTTCGCGCAAGGCATGAAGGGTCCTCAGATGACGAATTTCCAGCATGCTGGGGCTTCCTGCGCTGTGTGAGTAGGGGCGGGTGAAGGCGAAACGACTTGAGCGTGACTCATTACGAGACGGAAGTTTGTCCCAGCGTGCTCATACTGTCGAGTGGAGGCACAGCCGACCGGAGCCTGCTACAGCCACAGGCGGCTGACGAAGTAAGCCAGGCAGATGAAAAAACCGATGGCAATCAACACCATGAAACCGTCGCGCGCCATCATGCCCAGTCCGAGAATGCTCAAGGCCGCCCCGGCGATGGAGTTGCCGAAGGGAATCAGCTCCAGCGGCGGCATGGTGGCGGCGATCAGCAGGCACAGTATGGCGTTGAAGCGCACGGCAACGCCTTCGGTCAGGAAGACCAGGCGACGCTGTAGCAGGCGGTCGATGAAACCTGTCGTGCGTTTGAGAAAGGCTATGGCACGGTTGTATTTGCTGCGCGAGGCTGTGCGCCGCAGCAGCCATTGGGGCAACCAGATATGCCGCCGACCGACCAGCAGTTGCAAGGCGATCAGCGCAATCATGACGGCGAACAGGCTCGGTAGTCCGGGAATTCCCGACAGCGGCGAGAACACCAGCAGGCCGGGCACCAGCAAGAGCGCGCCGAAACTGCGCTGACCGGTTGCCTGCAGCATGCAGTCGATGCTGACGGGCTGGTCCGCTTCTCCTGCCTGCTCCAGCAGCTCAAGCAGTGTTCCCAGATCTTTCGGTTCTTCGGGCCGATTCATTTTGTTGTCGTGACAAGGGATGACCCTTTTTTGAAAGCGCAGGAGCGCAAATGTCACAACATGAATATTTCTATTCTTCAAATCAAATAAGCTGAGTTTGTTTCATTGTCGTAAGACGTACACACTCCCGTCATCGAAATCGAGATGGATTGGAGAAATCGCATGGCTGTTGCTCACTCACTGGGCTTCCCGCGTATCGGTGCGGACCGCGAACTGAAAAAAGCCCTTGAGGCGTACTGGAAAGGCGACTTGAGCGAGGACGGCCTGCGCACTGTGGGCCGCGAACTGCGTGCCGCCCACTGGCAGCTTCAGGCCGACGCCGGCATTGAGCTGTTGCCGGTGGGTGATTTCGCCTGGTACGACCAGGTGCTGACGCATTCGCTGATGTTCGGTGTGGTGCCCGAGCGCTTTCGCTCCACTGGCGGCGAGCCGACGCTGGATACGTTGTTCGCCATGGCGCGCGGTGTGAGCAAAAGTTGTTGCGGTGCGGGCCAGGCACAGGAAATGACCAAGTGGTTCGACACCAACTACCACTATCTGGTCCCCGAGTTCAGTGCCGATCAGGCATTCAGCCTGTCCTGGACGCAGCTGTTCGAGGAAGTCGAAGAAGCCCTGGCGCTGGGGCATTCGGTCAAGCCGGTGTTGATTGGTCCGCTGACTTATCTCTGGCAGGGCAAGGCCAGGGGGGCTGCGTTCGACAAGCTGGAGCTGCTCGACAGGCTGTTGCCGGTTTACGCAGAAGTTCTCGAACGACTGGCTGCGCTGGGCGTCGAGTGGGTGCAGATCGACGAGCCCATTCTGGTGCTGGATTTGCCGCAGGACTGGAAGAATGCCTTCGAGCGGGCCTACAACCAGCTGCAGCGGGCACCGTTGAAGAAGCTGGTCGCCACCTATTTCGGTGGTCTGGAAGACAATCTGGCGCTGGCCGCTTCGCTGCCGGTGGATGGCCTGCACATTGATCTCGTACGCGCACCGGAGCAGTACCCGGTGATTCTCGACTGGCTGCCGACTTACAAAATTCTTTCCCTGGGACTGGTCAACGGGCGCAATGTCTGGCGCTGTGATCTGGACAAGGCGCTGGACGTGGTGCGCCATGCGGCGCAGCGTCTGGGCGACCGCCTGTGGATTGCGCCATCTTGCTCGCTGCTGCATGCGCCGGTGGATCTGGTGCGTGAGGATCAGCTGGATACCGAACTTCGGAGCTGGCTGGCCTTTGCCGTGCAAAAATGCAGCGAGGTCGCGATCCTCGCACGTGCCGTGAATGCGCCCGAGGACGTTCAGGTACAGGCGGCCCTGCAATACAGCCGTGCGGTGCAGGCCAGTCGCGCCCAGTCGCCGCGCATCCACAAACCCGAGGTGCAGGCGCGCCTGGCGGCAATCAAACCACGGCATGCCCAGCGTTCGTCCGGGTTTGCCGAGCGCATCGAGAAGCAACGTGCGCAGCTGAAATTGCCACCGTTTCCCACCACCACCATCGGCTCTTTTCCGCAGACCCCGGCCATTCGCCTGGCTCGTCAGGCATTCAAGCAGGGTCGCTTGGGACTGGCCGACTACACCGAAGCGATGCAGGCCGAGATTCGGCACGCCGTCGCGGTGCAGGAGCAGCTTGGCCTGGATGTGCTGGTACATGGCGAGGCCGAGCGCAACGACATGGTCGAATATTTCGCCGAGCAGCTGGACGGGTACGCCTTCACCCGCTTCGGCTGGGTGCAGAGTTATGGCTCGCGTTGCGTCAAACCGGCGGTGATCTACGGCGATTTGAGCCGACCGACCGCAATGACGGTGGAGTGGATCAGCTATGCCCAGCAACAGACCAAGAAGATCATGAAAGGCATGCTGACCGGGCCCGTAACGATGCTGATGTGGTCGTTCGGCCGTGAAGACATCAGCCGTGAGCAACAGGCGCGGCAGCTCGCGCTGGCGATTCGTGACGAGGTTTGCGACCTGGAGGCGGCGGGTATCAGGATCATCCAGATCGACGAAGCGGCGTTCCGCGAGGGGCTGCCGCTGCGGCGTGATCAATGGCGAAGCTATCTGGACTGGGCTGTGGAAGCGTTTCGCCTGTGTGCCAGTGGCGTGCGCGATGAAACGCAGATCCATACGCACATGTGCTACAGCGAATTCAACGACGTGATCGAGTCGATTGCGGCGATGGATGCCGATGTCATCACCATCGAGACGTCACGCTCGCAGATGGAGCTGCTGGAAGCCTTTCGCGCCTTCGAATACCCCAACGATATCGGACCAGGCGTCTACGACATCCACTCGCCGCGGGTGCCGGATACCGGCGAGATGGTACGGCTGCTGGAGCAGGCCTGTGAGCGCATCCCGGCAGAGCGGCTCTGGGTCAATCCTGACTGCGGGTTGAAGACGCGCGGCTGGGTGGAAACGGAGGCGGCGCTGGTGAACATGGTGGCGGCGGCGAGGCAACTGCGGACGAAGCGGCAGGCCAGGGTGGCCTGAAGGCGGATGCTACTCCGTTGTGTGCATGGGAGCACTCTGCTTTTGCGGGATTTATCCGCGAATTCGCGGCTGAAGTAGTACAGGGCGTAGGGTGGATGACGCTTTTTTCATCCAACCAATGGGAGTCGTCTTGCTCTGGGGCGCCTGCCTTTGGTGGACAAGCTTCGCGTTGTCCACCCTACGGCTCAAGTGCGCTTGGCAGTCTTTTTGGATGTGACCTTGCGCTTTTTCTTCCAGGGCGCGGCCTTGCTGGCTGGATTCGGCGGGCCGGTGATGGACAGGCGCAGATCGCGGCAGCGCTCCACCTGCTTGCGCATCCAGGCGGATTGCTTGGCAACGAACTCTTCCAGGCTCATCTCGCCGCTCTGCACCATATCCAGCGCCTGTTCCCAGATCGCCGTGGTGCCGGGGTCGGCAATCGCCCGTGGTACCGCATCGATCAGGCTGAACGCCGCCGGGCTGGCCGCCAGCGCCTTGCCCTGTTTGCTCAGATAACCGCGGTCCAGCAGCCCCTGGATGATCCCGGCGCGTGTCGCTTCGGTGCCGATGCCGGTGGTGTCTTTGAGTTTCTGCTTCAGGCGCGGATCGTCCACCAGCTTGGCGACGTTCTTCATCGCCTTGATCAGGTCGCCCTCGGTGAAGGGCTTGGGTGGCTGGGTCCAGAGGTCCTGCAGCGTCATGCCTGCCACCGCGCAGTGCTGGCCTTGATGGAGCGTCGGCAATGCTTGCACAGGCGTGGGTTCGCGGCCCTTTGCCGGCGTCAGCGCTTCGGGCATGGCGCGCCGCCAGCCGGATTCGACGATCACCTTGCCTACTGCTCTCAATGCTTGTCCGGCGCAGTCGAAATCCGCCTGGGTGCGGTCGTATTCGTGGTTGGGCAGAAATTGCGCCAGATAGCGCGCGCGAATCAACGTATAGACAGACCGTTGCTTGCCCACCAATCGCGACAGGTCGGTGGCGGCGGCGGTGGGGATGATCCCGTGGTGGGCGCTGACTTTCGCATCGTTCCAGGCCCGTGAGCGCCGCTGCGGCTGCAGCTGTTCGAGCAATGGGGCAATGCTCGGGTCGCTGCGGCCAAGGACGGCGATGATCGACGGCGCCTCGCTGTGCTGGCTCAGCGGCAGGTAGCCGCAATCGCTGCGCGGGTAGGTGATCAGCTTGTGGGTTTCGTACAGCGCCTGGGCGATATCCAGGGTTTCCTGAGCGCCTAGGCCGAACTTCTTCGAGCAGATTTCCTGCAACGTGCCCAGATCGAAGGGCAGCGGCGGTGCCTCGCGCATGCGTTCGGTACGTAGCTTGATGACCTCCGCATGGCTCGCCTGGCTGATGGCTTCAAGCGCTTGCTGGGCATGTGCCTGCTGAACGCAGCGACCTTGCTCGTCACAGGTGTCGTCCTGGGCGCGCCACTGCGCGGTGAAGGGCATACCGTCGGCCTGCAACTGCACCTCGATGGCCCAGTAGGCCACCGGCACGAAGTCGGCGATGCTGCGGTCGCGGTCTACGACCAATCGCAGCGTCGGCGTCTGTACACGGCCCACCGGCAGTACGCCCTGATACCCTGACTGACGCCCGAGCAGGGTGAACAATCGGCTCATGTTCATGCCGATCAGCCAGTCGGCGCGCGAGCGACCCAGCGCTGAATGATAGAGGTTGAAGGTTTCGGCACCAGGCTTGAGCGCCGTCAGCGCCTTGTGGATCGAGGCGTCGTCCAGCGCCGACAGCCAGAGCCGCTGGATCGGCCCGCGATAGCGGCAATGCTCGACCAGCTCGCGGGCGATCATCTCGCCTTCACGGTCGGCATCGGTGGCGATGACCAGTTCGCCGGCCTCACTCAGCAGGCGCTTGACCGCCTTGAACTGGGACGCAGTCTTTGGCTTGACCTGCATCTTCCAGCGCTCGGGGATGATTGGCAGATCGCCCAGCACCCAGCGCTTGTAGCGGGTGTCGTAAGCATCGGGCGGCGCGGTTTCCAGCAGATGGCCGATGCACCAGGTCACCGTCACGCCAGGCCCGAGCCAGCAGCCGTCGCCACGCCGATTGGCGCCGAGCACCTTGGCAATGTCCTTGGCCTGGGAAGGTTTTTCGCAGAGAAACAGCCGCATCGCCGTCAGAGTCCTGTATCGCAATGCAGCATAGGATGCGCAGCGGAGAGACTTCAGGCAATCTTTATCTGGATGGATGTACAGTTAATGGCTGTTGACGCCCCTTAGCTGAATGCGTTCGGCCAACCGGTCCTTGGTCTGAGGCGCTAGACCACATACCCCGCAATCGCCACGAAATGCAGCAGGCTGCCGGCGATTACGAACAGGTGCCAGATGCCGTGCCAGTGGCGGAAACGCTGGTCGTAGGCGTAGAAGATGATGCCCACCGTGTAGAGCACGCCACCGGCCGCAAGCCAGGCGAAGCCTGCTCCACCAAGCGCCGCGAGCAGCGGCTTGACCGCCACCAGCATGATCCAGCCCATTACTGCATAGATGACCAACGACAGCACCCGTGCTTCGGAGCGTGGCTTGATCTCTTGAAGCATGCCGATGATGGCCAGACTCCAGACGATGCCGAACAACCACCAGCCCCAGCTGCCGCGCAGGGTGACGAGGCAGAAGGGCGTGTAGCTGCCCGCGATCAGCAGGTAGATCGACAGGTGATCGAGCTTCTGCATGATCACCTTCGTCCGTCCACGCAGGCTGTGGTACAGCGTCGAAGAGCTGTACAGCAGCACCAGCGTGAAGCCATAAATCGCCACGCTGACGGTTTTCATCAGGTCGCCGCTCATGGCAGCGAGCACCAGCAGCCAGACGCTGCCGATAAGGGCGAGCACACCGCCGGCAAGGTGTGTCCAGGCGTTGAGTTTTTCCCCGTGATACATCGCGGCCGAAATCCTCAGTTTCCTGTCAGAACCCCGAACACCTTCTTGGCCATGCTGGTGGCCGCTTGTGCCGGATTCTGGCGAATGCTTGCTTCCTGTTCGGCGATGACCGCGAACAGGCCGTCCAGCGCCTGTTCGGCCACGTAACCTTCGATGCTGCCGTACCTGGAGTCGACCGCGCCGAGCCCCGAGGCCTTGGCGGCAATGGCGTTGTACTGCTGGGCAACGCCGACCTGATCGGTGGCCTGCTTGATGATGGGCATGAACCGCTCGCGAATCTGGTCGCGGCTGGTCTTGTTCAGGTATTGCGTCGCCGAATCGTCACCGCCGGCGAGAATGCCCTTGGCGTCGGCTACGGTCATCTTTTTCACGGCATCCAGCAACAGCTCCTGAGCTTGGGGCACGGCGGCTTCGGCAGCCCGGTTCATGCCGTCTTCCAGGGCTTCTACCTGCGAGCCCATGCCCATCATTTTCAGCATGCGCGAGGCCTTGCCGATGTTGCCCGGCAATTCGATGCGCCGCTGCGGATCATTGCTGAAACCGCCCGGTTTTCCGAGTTGCTGCACGGCGACTTTGGCGCCTTGGCTCAGGGCATCCTTGAGGCCGGCGTTGGCGTCGCCCTGGCTGAGATCGGACAGCGAAAGCGCAAAGGCGCTGGCGGACAGCATGAGGCCGGCGATAACGGTTGAGATGCGAAGCATGGGGCAATCCTCCGAGATGATGACGTCGAGCTTAGCAAGAAGCATCCGACAGCGTCTGCCGCGCAGAATCCTTGCGCCAGTGTTGCGGTGCAACGCCGCTCCAGCGCTTGAAGGCGCGGGAAAAGGCCGTCTCGTCGGCGTAGCCGAGGTTCAGCGCAAGGTCGGTGATCGACTGAGCGGACAGGCGCAGCTGCTGGCGCGCCTCGGCATAGCGAACCTCATCGAGCAACCCGCGAAAGGTCTGCCCCTGCTTTTGCAGCGCCATCTGCAGACTGCGCGGATGCTGGCCTAGCAGACGCGCAACCACCTCCAGCCGGACCTCGCCGGTGGACAGAATCGATTGCAGGACGTAGCGGATCTGCTCGGTGATATCGGCAGGCAGATGCTGGCTGAAACGGTATTGCTCAATCAGGTGTGACTTGAGCTGGCTGCGCTGTTCCAACGGGCGCAGCGTGAAGATATCGGTGCCTGTCACGAAGCCGCTGCAGGGCTGCTCGAACAGCACCGGACAGGAAAAGACGCGTGAATAGTCCTGTGCCTCACTCAGCGCCGCGTGGCCGATCAGCAGTTGGTGCGGTTGCCATTCGGCACCGAACAGCCCTGCCATGGTGCGTTGGGTGACCGCGAGACCAAGCTCGCGCAGCTGACGCAGATCGACAGGTTCCTGCAGTTGCAAGCGGTATTCGACACGCAGCTGCTCACCCGCGGCCTCCACGTGCAGGGAAATACCCTGGGCATGCAGATGCACGTATTGCTGGGTGAGCTTGAGCACTTCGGCAAAGCTGTCCGCCTGGGCCAGCAGCAGACCGAATGGGCCGAGCACCAGGTAGTCGTGATATTCGCTTAATTGCAGGCCGAAGCTGGGCGCGGGGCCTTCAACGGCAGCCAGGTTGAGTGCCCTGGCGAAGCTTGCGTAAGGCACGTACAGATCGGGGCGGCGCAACACCAGCGGATCGAGGTCGCAGCGGCGCAATAGCTCATGAGCGTTCAGACCGTAGCGGCGGCAGAGGCTGTCGAAGCCGATGAATACGGCACTGCGGGCGATCTGGGTCATGCAAATGGCCTGGGTGAAAGGGGTGGTAGGCAGCTGTGGAGGTGGCTTTAGCCGCGAAAGCTCGCGAATGAATTCGCCTTCCACAAGACTGGGATGGCATCAGCAGCGCGCCTTATTTCGTGCCTGTCATTCGTAATATGTCAACTTTTCCTTCGTGAAAAGACAGGCCTGAATCGACATGCTTGCCTAATCTGCTCATCACTATCGTTGCATTCGCCAGGAGGCCCGGCATGAGCGTTGCCCGTCATCATTATGAAACTCTGGTGATTGGAGCCGGGCTGGCAGGTATCAGCACGGCGCTGGAACTGCTCGACCAGGGGCGCGATGTGCTGCTGCTCGATGCCGCACCGCGTAGTCAGTGTGGTGGGCAGGCTAATGATGCCTTCGGCGGCATGCTGTTTTGTGGAACGCCGGAGCAGCGGCGCAACAAGGTGCAGGATTCGCCGCAGTTGCTGCTCGAAGACTGGCTGCGCGTGGCCGCCTTCGAGCCTGATGACGTCTGGGGGCTGCGCTGGGCGCAGATGTATGCCCAGCGCAACAAGGCGGACGTCTACGACTGGCTACGCGAGCGTGGAGTGCGTTTCGTCCCGGCGGTGCAATGGGTGGAACGCGGCAATTTCGGTGATGGCAACTCGCTGCCGCGCTACCACGTGGCCTGGGGCTGCGGTCGCGGGATCGCCCAGACCCTGGCCGGGAAACTCTTTGAACATGGCGGGTCGGCGCGGCTGAGCTGTCTGTTTGAGCACCGGGTGCTGGGGCTGGAGACGCGCAACGGCGCGGTGGTGGGCTGCCACGGTCGCAGCAGCGCAGGTGATTTTCAGATCGAAGCCGAGCATGTGGTGGTGTGCAGCGGTGGCATCAATGGTGACTTGGCCAAGGTGCGCCAGCACTGGGACCCGCTCTACGGTCCCTATCCTGAAAACATCCTCAACGGCACCGACCCGCGTGCGGATGGCGCACTGCATGAGCAGGTTCAGACAGCCGGTGGCCAGGTGGTCAAGCTTGGGCGGATGTGGAACTACGCCGCCGGTATTGCTCATCCCGAGCCACAGTATCCGCAACATGGTCTGAGTCTGATTCCGTCACGCTCGGCGCTGTGGCTCGATGCCACGGGACAGCGTATCGGGCCGCAGCCTCTGGTAGGCGGTTTCGATACCCATGATCAGTGCAAGCGCATCGGTCATCTGCCTGGCCAGTACGGCTGGCAGGTGTTGAACTGGCGTATCGCGATCAAGGAAATGGCCATTTCCGGTACGGACAGCAATCCGCACTTTCGCGACGGAAAGTGGCTGCGCCTGCTGTGGCAGCTCGTCACTGGCAACCGCGAGCTGGTGCGCTGGATGACTGAGCGCTGCCCCGATGTGCTGACGGCCGAGACGCTGCCACAACTGGCCGGCAAGATGGCGGCGCTGGCCAGCGATGACCTGCTCGATCCGAAACTGCTGGACGCCGCGGTGCAGCGCTACGACGCCGGTATCCGTCGCGGCCCGGCGCTGTACAACGACGAGCAGTTGCGCCGCCTGCAGCAGTTGCGCCAATGGCGCAGCGACCGTCTGCGTACCTGCCGTCCACAGCCTGTTCTCGATCCCAGGGCTGGCCCGCTGATCGCCATCCGCACCCGGTTGATCAGCCGCAAGAGCATGGGCGGGATGCTCACCGACCTGGATTCGCAGGTGCTGGATGCTCAAGGCCAACCGGTGCCGGGGCTCTATGCTGCAGGTGAGGCTGCAGGTTTCGGTGGCGGGGGGATCAGTGGCATCCGTTCGCTGGAAGGCACCTTTTTGTCCAACTGCATCCTCAATGGGCGCCGCGCCGCACAGGCTGTCGCCGGCGTACCGAGCCACTCACAAGAACAAGGAACATACCCATGAAGAAAACCGGCGCCGCACTGGCACGCTTTGCTCTGGAACAACTTGGCGTCAGCCATACCTTTGGTATTCCCGGCGTGCACAACACCGAGCTGTACGACGAGCTGAATGCCTCGGAGAGCATCCAGCCGGTGCTGGTGACCCACGAGTGCGGTGCAGCCTTCATGGCTGATGCCTTCAGCCGCACCGGGTCGAGCATCGGCACTCTGGTGATCGTGCCGGCCGCCGGCGTCACCCACGCGGCGAGCGGCATTGGTGAGGCGGGGCTGGACGGCATTCCCATGCTGATCATTTCCGGCGGCATACACAGCGAAAGCGGTCGGCGCTACCAGCTGCATGATATCGACCAGCACGCGCTGCTGGCCCCCATCACCAAGGCGACTTTCCGCATCCTCAGCCATGCCGAGGTGATCCCCACGCTGTACCAGGCCTACCGCATCGCTACCGGCGGCGAGCCGGGTCCGGTGTTCGTCGAGCTGCCCTACAACATTGGCAACTTCCTTGGTGAGGTTGCCGGGATGCCGGCCTTCGTTGCCGAACCTGTGGTCCCCAGCCATGACCCTGCGCAATTGCGCGAAGCGGCGCGTCTGCTGGTCAATGCGCGCCAGCCCGGCTTGTTCCTCGGCTGGGGTGCAATGGGGGCGCAGGCGGAACTGATCCAGCTGGCCGAGCTGCTTGGTGCGCCGGTCTGCACCACGCTACAGGGGCTCAGCGCCTTTCCCGCTACGCATCCGCTGCATGTCGGCATGGGCTTCGGCGAGTACGCGGTACCGGCGGCGGCCAATGCCTTCGCCAGCTGCGATTGCCTGCTGGCAGTCGGCACGCGCTTCGCCGAGATTCCCACGGGCAGCTACAGCATGCCGGTGCCGGACAACCTGATTCACCTGGACATCAATCCGCAGGTGTTTGATGCCAACTATCCCACGCGAGTGGCGATAGCTGGTCCCTCCGAGCAGCTGGTTCCCGCCCTGCTGGCTGAAGTCCGGGCCTTGCGCAGCGAATTGACGAGCGGCCCGCTGGCAGGGCGAATTGCCGACGACAAGGCTGCCTATCTCAAACAATGGCTGCAACATGACAGCGGCACGCGGGTGAATCCGGCGGTCTTCTGCCAGGCGTTGCGCGAGCAACTGAACGACGAGGCCATCGTGGTGGCCGACGACGGCAACCACACCTTCCTGCTGGCCGAGCTGCTGCCGATCCATGGCCCGCGCGGCTTTATTTCGCCCAGCGACTTCAATGCCATGGGCTACTGCGTGCCGGGGATGATCGGCGCCAAGCTGGCCAACCCTTCGCGCCAGGTAGTGGGTGTGGTGGGCGATGGCGCGCTGCGCATGACCGGTCTTGAACTGATCACCGCCAGCAGCCTGGGGCTGGATCTGGTGCTGTTCGTATTCAACGACGGCGAGCTCTCGCAGATCGCTCAGGCGCAGGAAATTCCCTACAACCGCAAGACCTGTACGGTGCTGCAACCGCTCAATCTGGCGGCACTGGCCGAGGCCACGGGTGCTGCCTTCGTCACCATCGAAAACAATGACCAGTGCGTGGACGGTATCGCACGGGCGATGGCGCTGGCAGGCGAGGGCAGGCCGGTGCTGGTGGATGTGTGTATCGACTACAGCAAGCGCACGCGTTTCACCGAGGGTGTGGTCAAGGCCACGCTCAAGCGCTTCACACCGCGTGACAAGGTGCGGGTAGTGAGCCGGGCGTTATGGCGCAGAGTGACCGGTTGAGGATGCCGCCCTATGAAACTCGCCTTCGATTGTATGGCTGCCAGCTGCGAGGACTACCGACACCTGGCCGAGCGCCGTCTGCCGCGCTTTCTGTTCGATTACATCGACGGCGGGGCGGGTGATGAGCACACGCTGGTCGCCAACTGTCGGGACTTCCAGCGCCTGCATTTGCGCCAGCGGGTGCTGTGCGATGTGGAGGGACCCGATACGCGCTGCGAGCTGATCGGCCAGGCGGCGAGCATGCCCTTGGCCCTCGCGCCGCTGGGTATGGCGGGACTCTATGCGCGGCGCGGCGAGGTTCAGGCTGCGCGCGCGGCTGCGACTGCCGGAGTTCCCTTCGCTCTGTCCACTGTCGGTATCTGCCCGCTGGCCGAGGTGCATGCGGCCAGTGCGCAACCATGCTGGTTCCAGCTCTACATGTTGCGCGACCGTGAGGCGGTGCTGGGCTTGCTGCAGCAGGCCCGTGCCAACGGCTGTGACACCTTGCTGTTCACCGTCGACTTGCCTGTTGCCGGGATACGTCGGCGCGACATCCGCAACGGTATGCTCGACGGCTCCTGGCGCGGCAAGCTCGCCAAGGCCGCACAACTGGCACAGCGCCCCGGCTGGCTGCTGGATGTGGGTATGCGCGGCAAGCCGCATCATTTCGGCAACCTTGCCGATCAAGTCGCCAATCCCAACGACTTGCGCGCCTTCAAGGCCTGGCTGGATGCGCAATTCGACCCCCGCGTGACTTGGCGCGATATCCGCTGGCTGCGCGAACAGTGGAAGGGCAAGTTGATCCTCAAGGGTATTCTGGAGCCGCATGACGCACTGCAGGCGCTGGATAGCGGGGCTGATGGCATCGTGCTGTCCAATCACGGCGGTCGGCAGCTGGACGGTGTGGCCTCTAGTATCCGCCAATTGCCAGCGGTGGCCAGGGCGCTCGATCAGCGCCTGCCGATCCTGCTCGACGGCGGCATCCGCAGCGGCGTGGACATCCTCAAGGCGCTGGCCCTGGGGGCACAGGGTGTCATGATCGGTCGCCCATGGGCCTGGGCACTGGCTGCCGGAGGCGAAGCGGCTGTGGCGCGACTGCTGGCCAGCCTGCAACGTGAGCTTGCGGTGGCCATGGCACTGAGTGGGGTGAACAGTCTGGAAAAGATCAATGACAATCTGGTGGACTGACGTTGAGCGCTTCACTGGCTGTGTTTCGAGGGGCTGCCAGGTCCGTTACTGCAACCACTAGAAACGGTAGCAGGGCCGAGGGAAACCTTGAGTGGGCCTTGTGATCTTGTAAAACAAAACAGCCAGCGCTATTTGCGCTGGCTGTTGTGCGGCAGGCCGCCGTGGCGACCTGAGCCTGGCATTAGGCTTTTTTCATCGCCTTTTTCAGCGACTTGATTTTCTTCTCATGCTTGCTGATCTTGGCCTCGCGAGCCTTGATCTTCTGCTTGAGGGATTTGGTGGATTTCTGGGTGGCTTGTGCTTTCTTGGACATGAAATGTCTCCTTGCTTATAGGCGCGTCGGCGGGTTTGCGTTTCTTGATGAACCCGCGGATGAACTGCCTTATTTCGCGAGCCGCACTGGTATCCAGTTGTTCGCATAACTGCACGAACTGCTCGCGCTCAGAACTGCTGATACGGATCAGCAATTGGCTGTCTTTCTTGTTGAGTTTCACTTTCTTCGGTTTCTCGGGCATTGCGGATACTCGCGCAAAAAGTGAATCTCGCTTCGAAAGAGATTCACATTGTATATACATTTTTAATTAAGGCAAGCGCGTGCAATTGGCTTGGGGGATCGCGCGCCTGTGCGCGAGCGAAGGAATTGATAAGCATCCGGTAATTGCCTGCATTCTGTAGACCGCAGTGAACTTATACGCCGACGACACGATCCTCTTCTATGCACAGTCAGAGCGAGCCTGGCAGGCCAGCGTATCCGCCTTGCAGGCCAGATCGCTCAGCGATGAGGAGCCCGCCGTGACCGCCACCACCCGCCGTACCTATCGAATCACACCGAAGCCGTTGCACGCGATCCTGCTCGCCGGAACTGTTCCCCTGTTTCTTGGCGCTCTGCTGAGCGATATCGCTTACTACAGCAGCTATCAGATCCAGTGGAGCAATTTCGCCTCCTGGCTGATTGCAGGCGGCCTGGTTTTCTGCGGCCTGGCGCTGCTGTTCGCACTGGTCAACCTGATACGGGCCAACCGCAAAGCAGGGCGACCCCTCATCTATTTCCTGTTGCTGCTGGCAACCTGGGTGCTGGGCTTCATCAATGCCCTTGAACACGCCAAGGATGCCTGGGCCACCATGCCATTGGGCCTGGGCCTTTCAGTGATCGTCACCCTGTTGGCCTGCGTGGCGAGCTGGGTTGGTTTGACCAAACTGCGTTCAGGAGGTGCCAAATGAACTATGCCAGCCCGCTGACCGCCCTGGCCCTGGCAGTATTACTGAGTGCATGCGGAGGTGAAGAGCAGGACACCGCCCAGCATTACGGCGCTGAACCCAGGCTCCCCAATCCTGAAAGGGGCTTGCTGCCCAGCATGAAAATCGCCGAACCCACACCCTGGGGCGATCAGCTGCCCACCGTGCCGGAGAATTTCACGGTTACGGCCATTGCAACCGACCTGAAGATCCCCCGCCAGACGCTGGTGCTGCCCAATGGCGACATCCTCGTGGCAGAAGGCCGGGGCGGCAACGCCGCGAAGCTCAAACCAAAGGATGTGATCGCCGGCTATATCAAGGCGAAAGGCAATACCTCGGTCGAGAGCGGCAACCGCCTGACCTTGCTGCGCGATGCCGACGGCGATGGCACCTACGAACTCCAGACTGTCTTTGCCGACGATCTCAACGCGCCCTACGGTCTGGCCTTCCACGACGGCAATTTGTACGTGGCCAATCAGGACGCGCTGGTGCGCTTCGACTATCAGGAAGGCCAGACCGAAGCCGGTGGCGCGCCAACCAAGGTCGCTGACCTGCCCTCGGAGATCAACCACCACTGGACCAAGGCGCTGACCATAAGTCCCGATGGCCGCTTCTTGTACGTCGGCATCGGCTCCAACAGCAATATCACCGAGCGCGGCATGGAGGCCGAAGTGGACAGAGCCATGGTCTGGCAGATCAATGCCGAGACGGGCGCCTACAAGCCTTATGCAACCGGCCTGCGCAACCCCACCGCACTGGCGATCCAGCCAGGCTCAGGCCAATTGTGGGCAGTCGTCAACGAGCGGGACGAGCTGGGTGAAGACCTCGTGCCCGACTATCTGACCTCCGTGCAGGAAGGCGGCTTCTATGGCTGGCCCTATAGCTACTGGGGCAAGAACGTCGACCCGCGCGTCCGTCCGCAGGACCCGGACAAGGTTGCTGCCTCGATCACCCCGGACTACGCCCTGGGCTCCCATGTCGCCGCCCTCGGCCTGGACTTCTCCAGTGATGTCATGGGCGAGCAGTTTGCTGATGGCGTCTTCATCGGCGAACACGGCAGCTGGAACCGCAAGAACCCGGTCGGCTACAAGGTGATCTTCGTCCCCTTCAGCAACGGTCGGCCCTCGGGCGAGCCAGTAGACTTCGTGACGGGCTTTCGCACGGAAGACGGCAAGACCCGTGGGCGACCGGTGGGCGTAACCGTCGATCCGCGCGGTGCACTGATCGTTGCCGATGATCTGGCGAATGTGGTGTGGCGGGTGAGCCGTAATCAGTGACGGCTGCTGACAGCTGACGACGGTGAGGGCGTCAGCTGCGGCTTCGGGGCTGCCGCAGGGATCTTTTCCCTTTCATTCGTTCCTGAAAAAGTGAACGACACTGTTCGTGACCTGTACGGGGTGTATTGCCCAGCTCTCAATCTTCCTGATGGGGGTAATGAACAGTGTTGTGCGGATAGCGATCAGGGGTCCCGATGCCTGCTCGACTATAAAGGTACGCATCGAGGCCTTCATCATTCTCCTTGGCTGCCGATATGACTGTAGCGACCACTCTCTACCCGCCGCTGGGTAAGCTTCAGGAGTCATACCATGACCACAACAAGCACGCTTCCCCCTTCTCAGACAGGCAGCGGTAACAGCGTGTCGAAGACTGGCGCTCAAGCCGCTGTGCAGAGTTTGCCACTGGACGAGGCGCGCAAGACTGCCGCGGCCACTCCTCAAGGTCAGCGCACCCAGCTTGGCGCGCAAATTTTGCAGGCTGCATTGGACGTCTCGATCAGTGCCGGTGATAACTCGATGGCGCTGCTCTACCGTACGGCGATCGACAACATCAACGAACAGCTGGCCCCTGAGTTCGGCCCCAATGCCTTGCAGGCAGCGATGCAACAAGACAACAGTGCCGAAGCCACCGCCGAACGTATCTTGTCGCAATCAACTGCATTCCTTGATTCCTACGCGCGTCAGCACCCGAACAAAGCCCCCGAAGACATGCTGCGCGACTTCGTCGGCATCATCCGTGGCGGTTTTGAAAAAGGCTACGCTGAAGCGGCTGACATTCTCAGCGGCTTGGGTGTCATGGGAGAAGGGAGCCCCATCGCAGCCGGGATCGGCAAAACCTTCGAGTTGGTACAAAAAGGTTACGACGACTTTCTGCAAAGCAGATTGCAGGCGTTGCAGGAATAAAACCCTGACTTTCGGCACCTGAATAAGCGTGGTCTGAAGGGATCGCGACTTCAGCTCCACGCCGATTTGCGCGAGAAATCGATCAGAAACGACCCGCCCATCTCGGGTTTTCTGGCTACTTCCACCTCCACCTTCTCGCATCAGCCATTTCGAACCTACAGGCGCGCCTCTCCTGCAGTGACTGGCAAATGCCGGCGCGCTACTCAGGCGTTTTGCAGAGCGAACAACCGCGCCCATCTGCGCCGCATTTCAGCCAGTACCCGAAAGCACACCTGGTGTAGTCGAGCTTGCGCTTGACCGCTCGGAGCGGATGCTCGATTTGGCTCATGTCTGGGCCTCGGCTGCTCTGCCCGTTGCATTCGCGGCGTCCATCTTCCTATAGTGCCGCCGGCATTTTTGCAGGCTTTGGCGTGGGGATGAGCGGCGCGCCGGCCTTGATCGTATGGATGAGAGACCCATGATCGAACTGAAAGATCTGACCAAGCGATTCGCCCAGCACACGGCGGTGGACGCGCTGTCATTCAGCGTCCAGCCCGGCGAGGTGCTGGGTTTTCTCGGCCCCAATGGTGCCGGCAAGTCCACTACCATGAAGATGCTTACCGGTTTTCTGGCGCCGACGTCCGGTACGGCGAGTATTTTTGGTTGCGATATCCAGACCCAGCGGCTGCAGGCGCAGCGGCAGATCGGTTATCTGCCGGAGGGTGCGCCCTGTTATGGCGACATGACGGTGCGCGGCTTTCTGGAATTTATCGCCGAAGTGCGCGGTTATCGCGGAGCGCAGAAAAAGCAGCGTGTGCAACGAGCGGTGGAGCAGGTGGAGTTGGAACAGGTGCTGGAACAAAGCATTGAAACCCTCTCCAAGGGCTTCAAGCGCCGGGTCGGGCTGGCCCAGGCGATCCTGCACGATCCGCGAGTGCTGATCCTTGATGAGCCAACCGATGGCCTCGATCCCAATCAGAAACATCAGGTACGCGAGCTGATTCAGGGGCTGGCCCAGGACAAGATCGTGATCATCTCGACCCATATCCTCGAAGAGGTCACGGCGGTCTGCACCCGTGCAGTGATCATTGCCAGCGGGCGGCTGGTGGCCGATGGTACGCCGCTGGAGCTGGAGAGCCGCTCGAAGTATCACCAGGCCGTGACGTTGCTCAGCGATGAGCCGCTGGATGATCTGGCGCTGGCTGCGCTGCCGGGCGTGGCAGGTGTTGAAGTCAATCAGGCCGCTCACAGCTTCACTGTGCTGGCTCAGCCGGGGCGGGTGATTTTCCCCCAGATCAATGCGCTGATTGGTCAGCGCGGCTGGTCCGTAAAGGAGCTGGATGTTGAGCGTGGCCGGCTGGATGAAGTGTTTCGTAACCTGACGCGTGGAGAGGCGCTATGAGCCAGTTGCCGGTGATTTTCAGGCGCGAGCTGGGCAGTTACTTCGCCACGCCGCTGGCCTATGTCTTCATCCTGATCTTTCTGGTGCTCTCGGGGGTGTTCACCTTCTATCTGGGTGGCTTTTACGAGCGCGGTCAGGCGGATCTGGTGCCGTTCTTCAGTTTCCATACCTGGTTGTACCTGTTCCTGATTCCTGCGATTGCCATGCGGTTGTGGGCTGAGGAGCGCAAATCCGGCTCCATCGAGCTGCTGATGACGCTGCCCATTACCCGGTTCGAGGCCGTGACGGGCAAGTTCCTGGCGGCCTGGGTGTTCGCCGGTATCGCGCTGCTGCTGACCTTCCCGATGGTCATTACCGTCAACTATCTGGGCGAGCCGGACAACGGCGCGATTGTTGCGGGCTACTTCGGTAGTTGGTTGCTGGCGGGGGCTTTTCTGGCGATAGGCTCGTGCATGTCGGCGCTGGCGAAGAATCAGGTGATCGCCTTTATCCTCGCGGTCAGTGTCTGCTTCCTGTTCATCGTAAGCGGCCTGCCGATGGTCCTCGATGCCTTTGCCTGGGCGCCGCAATGGCTGGTGGACGCGGTGGCTTCGCTGAGCTTCCTGATCCGTTTCGACTCGCTCAGCAAGGGCGTGATCGATCTGCGCGATCTGCTGTACTTCGTCACGCTGATCGTTGCCTGGCTGGCGGCCACTGCCGTGGTCATCGATCTGAAAAAAGCGGCATAAGGGAGCCCACATGAAACGAGTGATTTATTCGGGTGCCGGGCTGCTGCTGATTGCGCTGGCGTTCCTGGCGTTCAACATCTTCTCCAGCTTGTTGTTCACCAACGCCCGGCTGGACCTGACCGAGCAGAAGCTCTACACCATTTCGGAGGGCACGCGGACCATTCTCGACGAGCTGGACGCGCCTATCGAACTGGAGCTTTTCTATTCCGATGCGGCAGTCAGGGAGCTGGTGGTGCTGCGCAACTATGCCCGGCGGGTGGAGGAGCTGCTGCGTGCGTACGAGCGGGCAGCAGGTGGCAAGCTGAAGCTCAAGGTGATCGATCCGCAGCCGTTCTCCGAGGAAGAAGATCGCGCTGCTGAGCTGGGTCTGCAGGCAGTGCCGCTGGATAGGGGCGGCGACAAGGTCTATTTCGGCCTGGTCGGCACCAGTGCTGAAGGCAACATCCAGACCATTCCCTTCTTCCCGCTGGATCAGGAAGAGTTTCTCGAATACGAGATCAGTCGCTTGGTACAGAGCCTGGCCACAGCGCAGATGCCGGTGGTAGGTGTGCTGTCCGGGCTGCAGATCAATGGCGGCTTCGACATGCGCACCCAGCAGGCGACGCCGCCGTGGATGGTGCTGGAGAACATCCGTCAGCTGTTTCATATCGAGAGCCTCAAGCAGGATATCGACCTGATCCCGACCCATGTGTCGGTGCTGATGCTGGTGCATCCCAAGCAGTTGCCGGAGCAGACGCTCTACGCCGTCGACCAGTTCGTGATGCGCGGCGGCAAGCTGCTGGTGTTTGTCGACCCGTACAGCGAAGCCGATCCGGGTTCGGTAATGGGCCCAGGCGGGTTTGCCGAAGAGAAGGCCTCGGAGCTGGAGCCATTGTTCAAGGCCTGGGGGCTGCGCATGGCGGCTGATCAGGTGGTGGCGGACGCCTCCTTCGCGATGTCCGTAGGTATGGGCACGGAGCGCCGGGCAGTACGGCATCCCGGCTGGCTGAGCCTGCCGCAGCACGCGCTGGATGCGCAGGATGTCACCACGGCATCGCTGGAAAACCTGACCATGGCCAGCACGGGCTTTCTTGAGCCGCTGGAACATGCCCGCACACGCTTTACGCCACTGATCCAGAGTTCGGGTTTCGCTATGCCGGTCGAGGCTGCACGGCTGGATACGCTGCAGAATCCCGAAGAGCTGTTGCGTGACCTGGAACCCACTGGCGAGCGTTACACGCTGGCGGCGCGCATCCAGGGGGCGGCACAGTCGGCCTATCCGGACGGTATCGAAGGGCGCAAGGATGGCTTGAAGGAAAGCGCCAATATCAACGTCATCGTGGTAGCCGATACCGATCTGCTGAGTGATCGTATGTGGGTGCAGGTGCAGGACTTCTTCGGTCAGCGCCTGCCGCAGCCCTGGGCGGACAATGGCAGTTTTGTGGTCAACGCGCTGGATAACCTGGCCGGCAGCGATGCGCTGATCAGTGTCCGTTCGCGTGGTCGCTCCGCGCGTCCGTTCGTGGTGGTGGAAGACCTGCAACGTCAGGCCGAAAACCGCTTCCGTGAAAAGGAAGAGGTGTTACAGAACCGTTTGGCCGAGACCGAAGCACAGCTGGCTGAACTGCAGAGCCTCGATCCCGAACAGGCTATGGAACTGACTGCCGAACAGCAGGCCGCATTGCAGGGGTACATGCAGGAAAAGCTGCGCATCCGCAAGGAACTGCGCGAGGTGCGTTATCAGCTCAATGCCGATATCGAGGCGCTGGGCCGGACCCTGAAGTTCCTCAATATTGCGCTGGTTCCGCTGCTGTTGACGCTGGGTGTGCTGGTGCTGTGGTTTTGGCGCCGGAAAGCAGCAAGGGCGGGGTAGTTTCCAAGGGCAGTGCGTAGGGTGGATGTCGCTTTTGTACATCCACCAGGTCTCTTCCCGGTGGATCGGTGAAGCGTGATCCACCTACTAGGAGGGGGCATGCTGATGAAGATGGTCTGCTCCCGGCATGGTCACCTTCACGAGCATGACCCGTTCCCACGGCAAGGGGGTGCTGCGCGGCTTTTAGCAAACAGTTGCCGCCCGGTGGAGCGCTGATCAATCCGTGCGCCAGCGGATTTCCTCTTCGCCGCGTTCGCTGACGCTCATCCAGCGGTCGGCGTCCTCGACCGATTCCTCTTCCTGCCAGCCGCCGGGTGCGCAGCGGATCTCCACGGCAAGCGCCGCGTAGGCTGCGCGGGCACAGGCGAGGTCGTCTTCCCAGGGCGTGTTATCGCTTTCCAGTAACAGGCTGTGCCACTTGCCGACGGCCTTCGGTAGCCAGGTCACCGGAACGTCGCCGGCCTCGCACTTGAAGGTCTTGCCTTTCTGCTGCCAGGGCGAACAGGGGCCGATAGCCTGGGTGAGCCAGTCGGCGACGGCCTGCTGGCTGGCGTCCTTGAGGTAGATTTCGATATCCGGTTGACGCATGGGCGGGTGCCTTGTGTGAAGGATTTACTGGTCGCGCTGAAACCAGTCATAGCGTATCGCAACGCGTACACGCAGGGGGGCGTCGATGACTGCAGCACGGCGCTCGGCACTGGCACGCCAGCCGTGAGGCGTCATGGCCAGCAGATCGGTGCGAGCCTGAGCATCGTCGAGCTGCATTTCGTAGCTGAGGGTTTCGCTGTGGGCCAGGCTCATCCCGTCCGGGATCAGCGACAGGTGTTTTTCGTCGTCGTAGTCACGTATTTCGTCATACAGCAGGCCGCGCAGTTCCCACAGGTGCTCGCGGGTCGGGCCCATGCGCAGCAGGCCGCCGCCAGGGGCGAGCAGGCGCCGGGCTTCGGTCCAGTCCAGCGGGCTGAACACGCTGGCCAGCAGATCGCAGCTGGCATCGGCCAGAGGAACCCGCGCCATGCTCGCCACCAGCCATTCCAGTTGCGGCGCACGCTTGCAGGCGCGCTTGACCGCTTCGCGGGAAATATCCAGCGCATAGCCTTCAGCATCCGGCAGGGCCTGAACGAGCTGCGCGGTGTAATAGCCCTCGCCGCAACCGATATCCAGCCAGCGAGCCGGTGCACGTTCTGCTGCCAGTTGCGCCAGGCGTACTGCCAGCGGTGCATAGTGGCCGCCATCGAGAAAACGACGGCGGGCTTCGACCATGGCCTGGTTGTCGCCAGGGTCGCGGCTGTTCTTGTGCTGCACCGGCAGCAGGTTGAGATAACCCTGGCGCGCACGGTCGAAGCGGTGGTTGGCGGGGCAGGCGACGCCGTTGTCGACCTCGTTAAGGTCGCCGCGGCAGAGTGGGCAGATCAGCATGCGAGCAGGTTGACCAGGGTCTGGTAGTAGATGTCCGTCAGCAGGTCGAGATCGCTGGCGAGGATATGTTCGTCGACCTGATGAATCGTGGCGTTGACCGGGCCGAGCTCCACCACCTGGGTATCCAGTGTTGCGATGAAACGACCGTCCGACGTGCCGCCGCTGGTGGAGGGCGTTGTCTCGCGCCCGGTCACCTTGCGGATGGCGGCGGCGACGCCGTCGAGCAGCTCACCCGGCTCGGTGAGAAAGGGCAGGCCGGACAGCGCCCAGTCGACATGCCAGTTCAGGCCGTGCTTGTCGAGGATCGCTGCGGTGCGTTGCTGCAGGCCTTCGACCGTGGATTCGGTGGAGAAACGGAAGTTGAACACCGCTTCCAGCGTGCCGGGAATGACGTTGGTCGCGCCGGTGCCGGAGTTGAGGTTGGAGATCTGGAAGCTGGTCGGCGGGAAGAAGGCGTTGCCGTCGTCCCAATGCTCGGCGGCGAGTTCAGCCAGCGCAGGCGCCGACAGATGAATCGGGTTTTTCGCCAGGTGCGGGTAGGCCACATGACCCTGCTGACCGCGCACGGTGAGGGTGCCGCCAAGGGAGCCGCGACGACCGTTCTTGACCACGTCACCGACCAGCGCGGTGCTCGAAGGCTCGCCGACGATGCACCAGTCCAACCGCTGGCCACGTTCACGCAGGCGCTCGACCACGGCCTTGGTGCCGTGATGGGCCGGGCCTTCTTCGTCGCTGGTGATAAGAAACGCGATCTGCCCCTGATGATCCGGGTAATCAGCGGTGAAACGCTCAACGGCAATGACCATCGCCGCCAGGCTGCCTTTCATGTCCGCCGCGCCGCGCCCGTGGAGCATGCCTTGTTCGTCAACCCGTGCCGCGAAGGGCGGGTTCTGCCAGGCCTGCAGCGGTCCGGTGGGCACCACATCGGTATGGCCGGCAAAGCACAGCACCGGACCTTGTGTGCCGCGAATCGCCCAGAAGTTCTGCACATCCTCGATGTGCATCGGCTCGATGGCGAAGCCGCAGGCCGCGAGACGCTGGCTCATCAGCTGCTGGCAGCCTTCGTCCAGCGGGGTCACCGATGGGCGATTGATCAACTCGCAGGCCAGTTCAAGGGTCGGGGAGAGGGCGGCGGCAGTCATCACGGCTCCGGGATGCGGTAAAGGGCGCCATAGTAAATTAAAAGCAGACGGCAAGAGCGTTGAATCGGAAGGAAAAGGTGGTCGCAGCTGACTGTGATCGCAGGTGGCGCCGGACCTATAATTGGCGGACGTTTTCCAGAGGTGCAGTATGTCTATCGATGATCAGCGTTTCGGCGGTATTGCCCGTCTCTATGGCCAGGGCGGCCTCGAACGGCTGGCGGCGGCGCATGTGGCGGTGGTCGGCATCGGTGGCGTTGGCTCCTGGGCGGCCGAGGCACTGGCGCGAAGCGGGGTCGGTGAGATCAGCCTGTTCGATCTGGATGATGTTTGCATCACCAACACCAATCGGCAGATCCATGCGCTGGAAGGGGCAGTGGGCAAGCCCAAGGTGGACGAAATGGCGGCGCGCATCCGCTTGATCAATCCTGCCTGCATTGTCCATGCAGTGGCCGATTTCGTGACCCGCGAAACCATGGCTGAATACATCACCGAGCAGCTGGATTGCGTCATCGACTGCATCGACAGCGTGCCGGCCAAGGCCGCACTGATTGCCTGGTGCAAGCGGCGCAAGATCCAGATCATCACCACCGGCGGCGCGGGCGGGCAGGTGGACCCAACGCAGATCCAGGTCACCGACCTCAACAAGACCTTCAATGATCCGCTGGCGGCCAAGGTGCGTTCGTTGCTGCGCCGCGAGTACAACTTCTCGCGCACGCCGGGACGCACCTACAGCGTGCCCTGCGTGTTTTCCACCGAGCAGCTGCGCTATCCCAAACCCGATGGCGGCGTTTGCCAGAGCAAGAGCTTCGTTGGCGAAGGGGTGAAGCTCGATTGCGCGGGTGGTTTCGGCGCGTCGATGATGGTGACGGCGAGCTTTGGCATGGTCGCCGCCGCGCGCGCCATGGACAAGCTGGTGGCCGGTGCTCGAAGACCCGCGGAGCGCGCGCAAGTCGGCAAGGTTTGAGTCACTCAACCAGACGCTTTGTGTGGATAATGCCCGCACGCAACTCCCCCTCGAAGGAACCCCGATGCCCGTATTCGAAATCAAGCCGCTGAGCCCCGAAACCTACCGGCAGCAGACAAGACGCAGCACCCTGGTGGTGGCCGCGACCTTCGTGGTGCTCGCCATGGGGCTTTCCACCCTGGCTGTGGCGGTATTCGGAGAGCCGGGAGGGGACAACCTGCGGCTGAATATTGCCGGTGTCGTGCTCGGTTTGCTGCTGACCATTGCGCTGGTGCGGATGGTCTACTGGCAGCAGCCGTGGATGGCTTCGGCTGCGTACGGCTGGCGTCTCAAGCGCAGTCTGATGAGCGTGACCAACGTGATGCACCACGTGAAAGCCGGTGTGCTGGTGGGTGATGAAACGTCCATGAAGCTGCTGCGTTTCTACCATCTGGGGCTGACCCAGATGCATCAGCTGGACGCCAACAGCAGCTCGCTTCTTGAACTCAGGGCCGAGATCGAAAGCCATAAGGAACGGATGCAAGCGCAGGGACTGGAGCTCGATCAGCAGCGCCTCGAATCGACCTGGATCGAAGCTGTAAAAAAGATCGACGCCGTGAAATAAACACGGTGATAATCGCCACCTCACAGCATCGATGATCTAGCATCAGCCGCGCGTATCCAGACGCGGCAAATTTTCCAAATCCAGTTCTTCAACCCAGCGGCGTTCTGCTGCTGGGTCGTACTTCGGTGCGAATAATTCAGCAATGCCACTACTCAGCGATCCGAAGGTCCAAGCCACGGTGTGCTCGGAAAGACGTGCCAGCAGGGAATCGATAATGAAAACGCTGTGTCTGTTCGGCTTGATTGCCGCTTCGATGGCATTTCCTGCATTGGCGGGAAATTCAGCTGCTGCATTGGACGACAAGCCGGCATTTATCGGGCAACTGCTTGAGCGCATGACGCTGCAGGAAAAGGTCGGCCAGCTGCGCTTGATCAGTATCGGTGGCGACATGCCCAGGCAGCGTCTGGCCGAGGAACTGGCGGCAGGCAATGTCGGCGGCACCTTCAACTCCGTCACCCGGCACGACAACCGTCCCCTGCAGGAAGCAGCCTTGCGCAGCCGACTGCAAATTCCGATCTTTTTCGCCTACGACGTCGTGCACGGGCACCGTACGATCTTCCCCATTGGCCTCGGCCTGGCTTCGACCTGGGATATGCCGGCGGTCGCCAAGGCCGGGCGTGTTGCAGCCATCGAAGCCAGCGCTGACGGGTTGGACATGACCTTTGCGCCCATGGTCGACATCACTCGTGATCCGCGCTGGGGGCGAACGTCGGAAGGCTTCGGTGAGGACCCATACCTGGTGTCCGAGATCGCGCGCTCCATGGTCCGGGCCTACCAGGGTGAGTCACTGCGCAATCCCGACAGCCTGATGGCCAGCGTTAAGCATTTCGCGCTGTATGGCGCGGTGGAAGGTGGTCGGGATTACAACGTGGTGGACATGAGTCCGTTGCGCATGCATCAGGATTATCTGCCGCCGTATCGGGCTGCTGTCGAGGCGGGGGCAGGTGCGGTGATGGTGGCGCTGAATACCATTAATGGTGTGCCGGCCAGTGCCAACCGCTGGTTGCTGCGCGACCTGCTGCGCGACGACTGGGGATTCTCCGGCGTGACCATCAGTGATCATGGAGCAATCACCGAACTGCTTCGGCATGGCGTTGCCGCTGATGGCCGTGAAGCGGCGAAGCTGGCGATCGACGCCGGGCTCGACATGAGCATGGCGGATTCGCTCTATGGCCAGCATCTTGCCGAACTGGTGCAGGCGGGCGACGTGCCGATACAGGCTATCGACCAGGCAGTGCGCGAAGTGCTGGGTGCCAAGTACGACCTGGGTCTGTTTCATGATCCGTATCGTCGTATCGGCAAGGCCAGCGAAGATCCGCCCGAGGTCAATGCCGAAAGCCGCCTGCACCGCCAGGCCGCACGCGAAGTGGCACGCCAGTCGCTGGTGCTGCTGGAAAACCGCAATAGCGTGCTGCCGCTCGACAAGGCTGCCACCATTGCGCTGATCGGGCCGCTCGCCGACTCGCACATCGACATGCTCGGCAGCTGGTCGGCGGCGGGTGTGGCGAAGCAGACGGTCACGCTGCGTCAGGGCATGCAGGCTGCGCTCGGTGAGCGTGGCCGGCTGATCCATGCGCGTGGCGCCAACATCACCGATGACTCGCGGATGGTCGAGTATCTGAACTTCCTCAACTGGGACAATCCCGAGGTGGTACAGGACCCGCGTCCGGCTGACGAGATGATCGCCGAGGCGGTTGCTGCAGCCGGGCAGGCGGATATCATCGTCGCCGCTGTAGGCGAGTCGCGTGGCATGTCCCATGAGTCCTCCAGCCGCACCCGCTTGCAGATTCCGGCCAGCCAGCAAGCGCTGTTGCGTGCCTTGAAGGAGACCGGCAAACCCCTGGTGCTGGTGTTGATGAACGGCAGGCCGCTGAACCTGGGCTGGGCGCAGGCCAATGCTGATGCAATTCTGGAAACCTGGTTCAGCGGCACTGAAGGCGGGCATGCCATCGCCGATGTGCTATTCGGCGACTACAACCCCTCCGGCAAATTGCCCATCTCGTTCCCGCGTTCCGTGGGGCAGATCCCCACCTATTACAACCATCCGCGCCTGGGCCGGCCTTTCGTCGAAGGTAATCCAGGCAACTACACCTCGCAGTATTTTGACGAGCCGAACGGTCCGCTGTATCCGTTCGGCTACGGTCTTAGCTACACGCAGTTCAGCCTGTCGCCACCGCGCCTGTCGACTGATGTGCTTTCACCTGGCGAAAGCCTGGAGGTGAGCGTGACGCTGAAGAACACCGGCACGCGTGATGGTGCGGCCGTCGTGCAGTTGTATATCCATGACCTGGCCGCCTCGCTGGTGCGCCCGGTAAAGGAGTTGAAAGGCTTCCGCAAAATCTGGCTCAAGGCGGGCGACCAGCAGCTGGTGCGTTTCAGCATCGGTGAGGACGAGCTGAAGTTTTTCGATGCGCAACTGCGACAGGTGGCCGAAGCCGGGATGTTCGAAGTACAGGTAGGCCTCGATTCACAGAACGTCCAGGCGCAGCGTTTCGAGTTGCGCTGATCGAGCAGGGCAGGGTGGCGGCTCAGGTCGGCCTGCTGTTTTCGATCAGTGCGGAATCATTTGTGCGGGTAGTAGACCAAGGAACGCAAGCAGGCACAGGCCTGTGCGCAATTCGTACTGTTCAGGAGGCACCGTGTTTACCACTTTGAATCAAGGATCGAGCGCTCGCGCCAGAAGCTGGGTGCTGGGCAATCTTCTGGGCCTGTGCATGGCATTCGTTGCTGGCAGCAGTTGGGCGTTCAGTCTGGACGATGTCGCCAGCAAGGCCGAGAAACTGGCCGCTTCTCCCTATGTTCAGCCGCAGAGTAATCTGCCGTCGGTCTTTCGCCAGATGGCTTTTGCCGATTACCAGCAGCTGCGCTTTCGTGAAGACAAAGGCTACTGGCGCGACGCCGAAACGCCGTTCGAGCTGCGTTTCTATCATCAGGGCATGCATTTCGACGTTCCGGTGAAGATCAACGAAGTCACCGCCACCCGTGTTCGCGAAATCCGCTATGACCCCGAGCTGTTCGAGTTCGGCAACGTCGACATCGATCCGGCTGCGCTGAAGGATCTGGGCTTCGCCGGTTTCAAAGTGCTCTATCCGCTGAATATAAAGGACAAGCAGGACGAGCTGATCACTCTGCTCGGCGCCAGCTACTTTCGTGTGGTCGGCAAGGGCCAGGTGTATGGCCTCTCCGCCCGTGGGCTGGCGATCGACACGGCATTGCCGAGCGGCGAAGAGTTCCCGCGTTTCACCGAGTTCTGGGTCGAGCGGCCACAGGCTGATCGTGGCAGTTTGCTGATCTACGCCTTGCTGGATTCACCGCGTGCTACCGGCGCCTACCGCATGGAAATCACCCCGGGCAAGGACAGTGTCGTGGAGGTGAAGGCCCGTGTCTTCCTGCGCGAACCGGTGGAAAAGCTCGGTATCGCACCGCTTACCAGCATGTATCTGTTCGGCGCCAATCAGCCGAGCGAGCAGCTCAATTACCGTCCGCAGTTGCACGATTCCGAGGGGCTGGCGATACATGCCGGTAACGGCGAATGGATCTGGCGTCCGCTGAACAACCCCAAGCGGTTGGCCGTCAGCAGCTACAGCGTGGAGAACCCCAAGGGCTTCGGCCTGCTGCAGCGCACTCGCGATTTTGCACGTTACGAGGATCTGGACGACCGTTACGAGTTGCGTCCCAGCGGCTGGATCGAGCCGGTTGGTGACTGGGGCAAGGGTCGTGTGGAGCTGATCGAGATTCCGACGCCGGATGAAACCAACGACAACATCGTCGCCTTCTGGGTGCCGGAAAAGGTGCCGGCAGCAGGCGAATCGCTGGCATTTGAATACCGTCTGCACTTCAGCATGGACGAACCGGCACTGCACGACCCCGCGCTTGCCTGGGTTGAGCAGACGCGCCTGTCGACCGGTGACGTGAAACAGTCCAACCTGATTCGCCAGCCCGACGGCAGCACGGCGCTGATCGTCGATTTCGTCGGGCCGAACCTGGCCAAACTGCCGGCGGATGCGCCAGTCAGCACGCAGGTGAGTGTCGATGACAACGTCGAACTGGTGGAAAACAACCTGCGCCATAACCCGGTCAGCAAGGGCTGGCGACTGACCTTGCGGCTGCGGGTCAAGGACCCTGAGCGCCCGGTGGAGTTGCGCGCTGCGCTGGTGGATGGCGAGGCTACGCTGTCCGAAACCTGGAGCTATCAGATTCCCGTCCATGACTGAACACGCGCAAAAAGTGCCCGCTCGGGACTTTATCGCCGAGCTTTCCAGTGACGCCGGGCAGCGTGGGGTGTTGGTTCATGATCACCAGGGTCGCACCTGCATCCAGTCCACACCGCCCATCGTGCGTACCCGCATGGTGCCCGAGCCCTGGCACACCAGCGTGCTGCAACTGAGCTGGTGGCGCCTGCTGTTCAAGAAGAACCGCGCGGTGGAGCAACCCAGCTTGCCGGCATCGATCGACCGCTCGGGCTGGCGCAAGGTTGCCCATTACCGGCGCGCGGCCTTGCTGATCCTGATGCTGGTGCAGACGGTCATCGCCACCTGGCACATGAAGGATGTTCTGCCTTACCAGGGCTGGGCGTTGGTGGACCTGCAAGAGGTCTATCGCCAGCCGCTGGAGGAATCGGCACGGCAGATCCTGCCGTATGTGGTGCAGACCAGCATCCTGATGCTGTTTGCGCTGCTGTTCTGTTGGGTATCGGTGGGGTTCTGGACGGCGCTGATGGGCTTCTTCCAGCTGCTCAAGGGGCGCGACCGCTACAACATTTCTGCTACCAGCGCGGGTAACGAGCCGATTTCGGCCGAGGCCCGTACGGCGCTGGTGATGCCCATCGCCAACGAAGACGTACCCAGGGTGTTTGCCGGGTTGCGGGCGACCTATGAGTCGTTGCTGGCCACCGGGGAGATCGAGCACTTTGATATTTTTGTGCTCAGCGACAGCAACGATCCCAACACCTGCGTGGCCGAGCAGAAGGCCTGGCTGGAGCTGTGTCGCGAGGTTGATGGCTTCGGCCATATCTTCTACCGCCGGCGTCGGCGCCGGGTGAAGCGCAAGAGCGGCAACATCGACGACTTCTGCCGGCGCTGGGGCAGCAGCTATCGCTATATGGTGGTGCTGGATGCCGACAGCGTGATGAGCGGCGAGTGCCTGACATCGCTGGTGCGGCTGATGGAGGCCAATCCCGGTGCGGGTATCATCCAGACCGGGCCGAAAGCGTCCGGCATGGACACGCTCTATGCGCGGATGCAGCAGTTCGCCACCCGCGTCTACGGGCCGTTGTTCACTGCGGGCCTGAATTTCTGGCAGCTGGGCGAATCGCATTACTGGGGCCATAACGCGATTATCCGGGTCAAACCCTTTATCGAGCATTGCGCACTGGCGCCGTTGCCGGGCAAGGGTTCGTTTGCTGGCGATATCCTTTCCCACGATTTCGTCGAGGCCGCTCTGATGCGTCGCGCCGGCTGGGGCGTGTGGATCGCCTACGACCTGCCGGGCAGCTACGAAGAGCTGCCGCCGAACCTGCTCGACGAGCTCAAGCGCGACCGCCGTTGGTGTCACGGCAACCTGATGAACTTCCGCCTGTTCCTGGTCAAGGGCATGCACACCGTGCACCGCTTTGTGTTCCTGACCGGGGTGATGTCTTACCTGTCAGCGCCGTTGTGGTTCACCTTCCTGGCGCTGTCCACCGGGCTGCTGGCGATTCATACGCTGATGGTTCCGGAGTATTTCCTGCAGCCCAACCAGCTGTATCCGCTGTGGCCGCAATGGCACCCGCAGGAGGCGATCGCGCTGTTCTCCGCGACGCTGACGCTGCTGTTTCTGCCCAAGCTGCTCAGCGTGCTGCTGATCCTGATTCAGGGCGCGAAGGAGTACGGCGGCGGGGTACGGCTGGTGTTATCGCTGATTCTGGAGACGTTGTTCTCGATGCTGTTGGCGCCGGTGCGCATGCTGTTTCACACGGTGTTCGTCACTGCAGCGTTCCTTGGCTGGTCGGTGCAATGGAAGTCGCCGCAACGTGCCGACAACGCCACGCCCTGGGGCGAGGCCCTGCGCCGCCACGGTTCGCAGATGCTGCTGGGCGTGCTCTGGACGGTACTGGTGGCCTGGCTCGACCCGGCCTTTCTCTGGTGGTTGGCGCCTATCGTGGTGTCGCTGATTCTTTCCGCACCGGTCTCGGTTCTGACCAGTCGTACCGGCCCCGGTCTGGCGGCGTTCCGGCGCAAGCTGTTCCTGATTCCCGAGGAATACAACCCACCCGCCGAGCTGGCCGCCACGGATCGTTACAACCAGCAGAACCGGGCCAACGCACTGCACAACGGCTTTCTCGCCGCCACGGTGGACCCGCTCTACAACGCCATGGTCTGCGCCATGGGGCGCGCGCGGCATGCCAAAGTGGTGCCGGCAGCCGAAGTGTTGCGCGAACAACGTCTGCAGGAAATCCTCGCCGCCGGCCCCGATGGCCCCGCCGAGGCGACCCGCTGGCGGTTGCTCAATGACCCGGACGGCATGGCACTGCTGCATCGTCAGGTTGTGCAGGATGAGCGCTATCGTGTCTGGCGCGAAGCCTATGAGGGGCAGCCCTCCTGAGGGCTGCCTGTTAATATCCGGCCCTTCAATTGTTGCGTTGTTCCGATATGACACCTGCCATCGATCTGCTGAAAAAGGCCAAGGCTGATTTCCGTGTCCATGCTTATGAGCATGACCCGAAGTCAGCGTCCTATGGGCTCGAAGCCGCCGAGAAGCTCGGGCTGGACGCCGCTCGGGTGTTCAAGACCCTGCTGGTGTGCAGCGAGAAGAGCGAACTGCTGGTCGCCGTGGTGCCGGTGGTTGGCAGCCTCGACCTGAAGTCACTGGCCCAGGCGGCCGGAGTGAAAAAGGTCGATATGGCAGACCCTGCGGCGGCCCAGCGGGCGACGGGTTATCTGCTTGGCGGAATCAGCCCGCTGGGGCAGAAGAAGCGTCTGAGAACCTTTATCGACAGCTCCGCGCAGGCTTTGCCGAGTGTCTATGTCAGCGCCGGGCGGCGTGGTCTGGAAGTAGAGCTGACGGCGCAGGTGCTGGTCGAGCAGACCAATGCCGAATTTGCTGCCATTGCACGTCCATAAGGGCGTCAGGGCTGCCTTGCTTGGCTCGTATACGGCCCGAGCGTTGAGCCTGAGGCGCGGTGGGAGCGGACTTGTCCGCGAGCTTTGCTCTACTGCTCGGCGCGAGGCCACCGGCAAAAGCTCGCGGGCAAGCCCGCTCCTACAAAAAAGCGCGCGTGCTTTGCCAAGTGCTATAGGTTGGATTAGCCGAAAGCGTAATCCGGCATTCTGAGGGTGGGGTATGTGCCGTAGGGCCGAACGTGTTCGGTCTATACAACCACTCTTGGCCGAATAAAATCGGCCTTAGGGTAAAGCAGGGTTAAACGGGCCGCATTAAAGCGGCGGCAGGTTTTCGCCAAGATCGGTGGTGTTGATTCCCGGGGTGTGCATCTCGCTTTGCACCAGTTGCTGGCCTTCCAGTTGCGGCTGAGTGACCCAGGTGAGGATGTCGTAATAGCGACGGATGTTGGCCACGAAATGTACGGGTTCGCCGCCGCGGGCATAACCGTAGCGGGTCTTGCTGTACCACTGTTTCTGCGACAGGCGCGGCAGAATCTGCTTCACGTCCAGCCACTTGTTTGGGTCCAGTCCTTCGGCTTCCGCCAGCTTGCGCGCATCCTCCAGATGGCCACCGCCGACGTTGTAGGCCGCGAGGGCGAACCAGGTGCGATCCGGCTCCAGGATGCTTTCGGGCAAATTGGCATGCACCAGTGCAATGTACTTGCCGCCGCCCTGGATACTCTGCACCGGGTCGACCCGGTTGGTGACGCCCATGGCCTTGGCAGTGTTCAGCGTCAGCATCATCAGGCCACGCACGCCGGTTTTAGAGACGGCATCGGGTTGCCAGTGGGATTCCTGATAGCCGATTGCAGCCAGCAGACGCCAGTCCACGCCATGGACCTTGGCTGTTTCGCGGAAGATCTTTTCGTAACGTGGCAGGCGTTCCTGCAGGTGCTTGGCAAAGGCATAGGCGCCGACGTAGCCGAGTACATCGACATGCCCGTAGTAACGTTCACGCAGACGCTGCAGGGTGCCGTTTTCCCTGGCCTCGATGAGGAAGGCATTGGCGGCGTCGAGCAGGCTGTTGTCTTCGCCCTTGCCGAGAATCCAGGCCAGGCTGTTCTGCTCGCCCAGATCGAAGGCCACCCGCGCGTTGGTGAAATACACCTGGTTGAGCGCCAGCTCGTTTGATTCCACCAGCGTCAGGTCAATCTGCCCCTCATCGACCATGCGTAGCAGGTCGACCACTTCCACCGCGTCGGATTCCTCATAGCGCAGGTCCGGCAGTTCGTCCTGCAGTGCTTTGAGCTTCTCGGCCTGGCTGCTGCCCTTGAGCACCAGAATGCGCTTGCCGACCATGTCCTGCGGTTGGGTCGGGCGGCGCTGGTCCCGGCGATAGACCACCTGGGTCGTCACATCCAGATAGGAGTCGGTGAAGCGTGCGAGATCCTGACGACCCTCGCTGGCAACCAGCCCGGCAGCAGCCAGCGCCGGACCGCCGGGACGGTTGATGCGGGTAAAAATCTCTTCGATATTTTCTGCCGTCTCGATCTGCAATTCGACGCCAAGATGGCTGGCGAAGCGCTTGACCAGCTCATATTCGAAGCCGGCTTCGCCGTTACGGTCCTGGAAATAAGTGGAGGGGCTGTTGCGAGTGATCACGCGCAGTACGCCTTCCTCCTTGATCCGCTCGACTGTGCTGGGGGGTTCAGCACAGCTGGTGAGCATCAGGAGGAGTCCGGTCGCCAGCAACCAGTTGGTGCAGCGCTTGCGGAGTTGGGTTTGGGCAAACATCGGCGCAGTATACGCAAAGGCGAACCGCCACCATATATGGACATGATTGACGAACTTTGTTATCAGGCCGCTGGAAAAGATCACCTCCCCTCGGTCGTCGCGCTCCATCCTGCCTGCAGCGCCCCTGACGCCCGCGGCCTTTGTCAGCGAGATCCCGCATGAGCGACACCCTTGCAAAACCCTGGTTCGTCTATTTGGTACGGGCAGCCAATGGGTCGCTGTACTGCGGCATCAGCGACGATGCCAATCGACGCTTCGCCGCTCATCGGAACGGTCGAGGCGCGCGCTTCTTTCATACCAGCCCGGCGGTGGCGTTGGAGTATGTCGAAGCCTGCGCGAGCAAGGGCGATGCGCTGCGACGTGAGCGCGCAATCAAGCAGCTGAAAAAGCCGGCCAAGGAAGCGCTGATCGCTGCACAGCAGCCCGGTGAATATGCAGGCAATCAGCTGAACGGGTAGGCCGCATGATGCGGGCCGAGTAAGCTGCCGTTCTACTCTAAGAATCGGCGGAGCCTGCCATGCACGACCTGATCCTGCACCATTATCCCACCTCACCCTTTGCCGAAAAGGCGCGGTTGCTGCTGGGCTTCAAGCAGCTCTCCTGGCGCTCGGTGACCATCCCTCCGGTAATGCCCAAGCCCGATCTTACGGCCCTTACCGGCGGCTATCGACGCACGCCGGTGCTGCAGATCGGTGCAGACATCTATTGCGACACGGCACTGATGGCACGTCGCCTGGAAGCGGAAAAAACCACGCCGGCGCTGTTTCCCGAAGGCCGTGAATTTGTGGCTGCCACCCTGGCGCAGTGGGCCGATTCGGTTCTGTTCCTGCACGCGGTGAGCCTGGTGTTCCAGCCAGAATCCATGGCCCTGCGCTTTGCTCAGGCGCCCAAGGAGTTTGTTCAAGTGTTCAGCAAGGACCGCGCTCAGCTGTTCAGCAGCGGTTCGGTTGCAGCCATCCCACTTGAACAGGCCAGGAGCCACTGGCCGGTGCTGATGGCGCGGCTGCAGCAGCAACTGGCGCGCGAGGACGAAGAGTTTTTGCTTGGCGGCACGCCCTGCATTGCGGATTTTGCCGTCGCCCATTGTCTGTGGTTCCTCAAGGCAACGCCGGTTACCGCGCCGTTGGTGGAGGCGTATCCGGAGGTGGCTGCCTGGCTGGGCAAGGTGCTGTGTGTCGGGCACGGCTCACATAGCGAGCTGTCCGCCGAAGATGCGCTGGCCATCGCCCGCCAAGCGACGCCTGCCGCGTTGCCGGACGAAGTGTTCGTCGAGCCGAACGGCTTCCAGGCAGGGCAGCAGGTGGCGATTTGCGCGGTGGATTACGGGACCGACCCGGTCGAGGGCGAACTGCTGTTTGCCGGTGCGGAGGAGCTGATTCTGCGTCGCGAGGATAAGCGTGCCGGCGTCGTGCATGTGCACTTTCCCCGCATGGGTTATCGCATCGAGGCGCGCTGACACTTCCAGCCCGCAGAACGGCGCAACGCCGTTCGCGGGCTGTTCATGCCGCGCCTCAGAGCGCGATGAACAGCAGCGTGACACCCAGCAGCAGGCGATAGATCACAAACGGCAACATGCCCAGCGCGTCGAGTGCCTTGAGGAACAGCTTGATGCAGAGGAAGGCTGCGATGAAAGACAGCGCGGCGCCGATGAAAATATCGTTCCACGGCGCGCTTTCCCCGGACTGGACCAGTTCCACTGCCTTGAGCCCACCCGCGGCGAGAATCAGCGGTATCGACAGCAGAAACGAGAAGCGTGCTGCGCTCTGCCGGGTAAACCCGAGCAACAGTGCGGCAGTCATGGTGATACCCGAACGGGACGTGCCCGGAATCAGCGCCAGCGCCTGGGCGAAACCGATAATCAGCGCGCTTTTCCAGGTCAGCTGATCCATTTCGGCAACCCGCCGGCCCTTGATATCCGCGTGCCACAGCAGCAAGCCGAAGACAATGGTGGTGACCGCGATTAACAGCATCGAACGGGTGTACTGCTCGATGAAGTCATTCAGCACCAAACCAATGATCGCCGCCGGCAGGGTGCCGATGATGATCGCCCAACCCAGGCGGCTTTCGGCGCTGACTTGCTGACGGAAGACGTGCGCCAGCCAACCTCGGGTCGTGGCAATCACTTCATGGCGGAAGCAAATCAGCACAGCGAGCAGCGTGCCCACATGCACCGCCACGTCGAACGCCTGGCCCTGGTCCGGCCAGCCGAGGACCTGGGAAGGAAGAATCAGGTGAGCCGACGAGGATATCGGGAGAAACTCGGTGATGCCCTGCACCAGGGACAGAATAATCAGGTGAAGCCAATCCATTGGGAGTCCTTACCAGAACGGGTCGTGCGGAGTTGCAGCTGCGATGAGTGAGCAGCCATGTGACTGACAAACGGGAATTTCATTCCGCGTGAGCGGATTTTGTTTCACTCGGACGGCCAGCACCAGCAAGGCCTACAGCTAACGGCGAGCGGCTGGCCGGGCGAAGTGCTGTTGTCCTGGACGCTCAGTCCTTGCGACGCTTGAGCTGATCGGTCAGTTGGGTGGGCAGCTGGCGGATGATCAGCATGTCGCGCGCTTCGTCGTATTCGATCTTCGAGCCTAAAAGGTGCGACTCGAAACTGATCGACAGGCCCTCGGCGCGCCCCGTGAAGCGGCGAAACTGGTTGAGCGTGCGCTTGTCCGCGGGAAATTCCGGCGCCATCCCGTAATCTTTGTTGCGGATGTGATCGTAGAAGGCCTTGGGCCGTTCCTCGTCGATCAGCCCTGATAGCTCTTCCAGCGACACCGGCTCGCCGATCTTCGACTGGCTGCTGGCGTAGCCCACCAGTGCGCTGGTTTTCTCCCGCGCCTTTTCCTCGGGAAGGTCCTCGCTCTCGACAAAATCACTGAACGCCTTGAGCAGGGTACGGGTTTCGCCCGGCCCGTCGACGCCTTCCTGGCAGCCGATGAAGTCACGGAAATACTCCGAGACCTTTTTGCCGTTCTTGCCCTTGATAAAGGAGATGTACTGCTTGGACTGCTTGTTGTTCTGCCACTCGGAAATATTGATCCGCGTCGCCAGATGCAACTGACCGAGGTCCAGATGCCGCGCGGCCGCCACGTCCAGCGATTCGGTGACGGTCACGCCCTCGCTGTGATGTAGCAGCGCGATGGCCAGGTAATCGGTCATGCCCTGCTGGTAATGGGCAAACAGCACATGGCCGCCAGTGGAGAGGTTGGACTCCTCCATCAGCTTCTGCAGATGCTCCACCGCCTGGCGGCTGAAGGCGGTGAAATCCTGGTTGCCTTCAAGGTACTGGTTCAGCCAACCACTGAATGGGTACGCCCCCGACTCCTCGTGAAAATAACCCCAGGCCTTGCCCTGTTTGGCGTTGTAGCTCTCATTCAGATCGGCCAACAGATTCTCCATGGCCTGGGAATCACCCAGCTCGCTGTCGCGGGCATGGAGCACGGCGGGCGTGCCGTCGGGCTTTTTCTCGATCAGATGGACGATGCAGTGGCGGATGGGCATGGCAGGGATTCGCGGTGGCAGTGGGGGAGGCGGCTTAGTCTACCGATTGTTTCGCTGTGGTTCTGCAGCTTGAGGTGGGGCAAGCAAATACGCCTTCTGTATGGCGAGGCGGGGATAGTTTTCTCGAAGGGGCTGAGGTACGTACACGTCCACAGAAGCTTGCGAGAATCGTGTTTTCTTGACAGCATCGATTCGTTGATCGGGTGATTGCTCAATGACATCGGGTTTGCCATCAAGATATGTAACTGGAATCGCAGGCCTATGTCCATTGACCTGAAAGTGGGCTTTATCCCAAGCTGATCAATCTGATGCTGGACACGGTTTTTCTGGTTGATAGGGGCGACCGGATCGTTTTCGTGAGTAACGCCTGTGAGCAGTTGCTGGGTTACAGCGTGGAGGAACTGATCGGTACATTGATAACAGACTATATGCACCCTGACGATCTCGAAGCCACTCGGGCCTCTATTGTCCGGGTCATGAATGCTCAACCCCATGTTGATTACCACAACCGTTATATTCGCAAGGATGGGGGAATCGCATACATCCTGTGGTCGGCGCGATGGTCTGAGGAGCTGAATGGGCGGCTCGGTGTAGCGCGGGATGTGACGGCCCTGCGGCAGGCCGAGGAGAAATTGCGTTTCCTTGCCCATCATGATCCGCTGACACAATTGACGAACCGGTCGCTCTTCAATGACCGGCTGGAATCGGCCCTGCGATCAGCACGCCGCCATCAAGGCACACTGGCTTTGCTGTTTCTGGATATCAATAACTTCAAGGAAATCAACGATGCCTACGGCCATTCCGCAGGCGATCGCATACTTTGTGTGGTCGCGCGACGGCTGGAGGGGTGCTTGCGCGATACCGACACGGCGGCCCGTATGGGTGGCGATGAGTTCACTGTACTTTTGACGGAGATCCGTTCAGGGGCTGTTTCCAGAAAAATAGACCAGATCCTTGCGGTCATGGCTGAACCGTTGGGCCCTGAGTTCGGCGACATACGTATGCCGTCCTGCAGCATTGGCGTTGCCTGTTATCCGGCGGATGGGGAAGATGCCGATAGCCTGCTGAGCCATGCGGATAGAGAGATGTACCGGATAAAGAAAAATCGCTTGGTCATTGGTTGACAGGCCGGCTAATCAGCGCATCTGTCTCGGCTCCGTCCTGGATGTGGGATGCCTTTTTTACCAATACTTAATTGACCGAACGCTACAGAGTAATTGTTATTCAGCTCTGACTCATCCTGGGACTCCAGAATTTGAGTGAGGGAAAAGGGGCCAGAGTTGGCCCCTTTGTGTCGGCCCCCTCCCTCATCAGCCACACTCATCTCCCAGCGGCGGGTCTGGCTGATGAGGGGGTAAAGTTAGCCGAGGACTTCCAAGACTTTCCGTATGCGCGGCAGTGTTTCGCTGAAAAAGCCTTCCATATTGGGTTCCAGGCCGCCCGCAGGGTTGGCAGGGATTCCGATTTCAAACCACTCGAAATTGTGACGATCAGAAAAGCCGGCTGAGAGAATGCTGCTTCGCAGTGGCTCGGATCGTCTAGCGCGTGGAATGTAAAATTCGAACGAGTAGCTGGGAGGCATTTCCCCTGCATCAAGAACGATTTCGATTTGCTCAAGCCCCGCAGTCTGGATGGGAGCGCTGGTCAGCCCTTTATGCATCAATGTCCAGAACTCACTCTCCCTTTTGGCGACTCTCTTTTTATTGATACGGCCCAGTTGCTCGTTTCCGGTTTGCGCCAGCAGGGTTTCCAGCAGCTGTCCGCAGTGTCTGTTGGCATCGTCCTTGGATATGTCCGTCCCCAACGTCTGATTATTTTCGCTGTCGGTATCCGTAATGCTGGTCGAGCGCAGAGTTTTCCTTAACGCATGTATGCCGCCAGGCTCATCGATCAGCGCATGCAGTTCAAGAATGATGTCCCGAATATCGGCAGCTTTTTGCGTCAGTTCATGCTGAAGGATGAGTTTGAGCAGCGCTGGTTCCCAGTCAAAAGAACTGAAATCGCCTTCAAGATTGCACAGGCGCTCATCATCCTCTTCCAGCGATAGATGCCAGGCTGATCGGGTGGTTTCTTCGTCCCAGTTTTTCGGGTTGGGCAGCCGGCACAGTGCCTTGTGTATTTCGGGAAAGGAAACCTGAAGGCAGACTACCGTTAACAGGATCCTGAATTGCAGGTCCGGCGTAGCATCCAGATATTGCGACGCTTTGTCTGTCTCGCTCGGGGCGGTTGCCTCAATGATGCTCAGCAAGGAAAGGGTGTTGATGATGCGCTTGATGCTTCGCGGAACGCCATCGGTTGCCAGAAGTATCACTCGGGTGACGTCCTCGATCAGCTCGTCACGGTTCTGCTCGCCAACCAGTCCGGGTAGAACCTTTTCCAGCAAGCGCTCCAGCAGAACCGGAATATTGTCACGGTAAGCCCCTGTAGGCATGGAAAAGGGAATCTGGATAATTTTGTCGAAGTACTGCCGGAACTCCCGCTGATTGTTCAGCTGATCGCCGAACTTCTTGCGTAGCCCCTTGATGACAACATCGTAATCGATGGCCAGAACGGAAATGCAGTTCTCGATATCGAATACGTTTTTCAACACATCCAGAACTTCTACGGCTGTATCCGGCTGAATTCGATCAAGATCGTCGACGAAGATGACGATTCTTTCGAGCTTGTTTGCTTTGTCTGCTATCAACGACTGAATGGCTTCGTTCAGATCCCTTCTGAGTTTTTTGAATGCCTGGGAAGGGCGCTGCTGCAGGTGAGGGACGCTGTCGTCGCCTGTTGGCAACGCAATACCGGCAAATGCCGCTGTCAGTCGAACGACAGTTTTGCCCAGCCGCAAAATATTCTGCTTTTGCTCTTCGCTGACTCTTATCTTGCCGGTTTTGTGTTTTTCCTGAATCTGCTCGGCCAGTTCGCCATAGGCGTTTTCGAGTAGTGAAAGTGCGATCTCGCCACTTTTCCCCGAGTTGGCAAACAGTGACTGCTGCCAGGCGTTGACATTGATGCAAAGGCTGTCGCCACTGGTTTCCAGTTCATGTTGCAGGAGATTGATCAGGCTCGTCTTCCCACTGCCCCAGCCGCCCTGGATACCAATAGTGATAGGTGCGTCCGCAATCTTTATGAACTCCAGCAGCCCTTTGGCATATTGATTGTTCTTGAGATGGTCATCGTCTTTGGACTTGATCGGCTGGTCGCTGAAGCAACTGAGCTTATTGGCTGGAAACTGCACGTTATGTTCCTGTTGAATGCACTGCGTTGTCATGATGCGTTTAGGTCTGCTGGAGGGCACAGGGTCAGAGTGCTTGCGGGTATAACCCCCAGGGGCGGTGGGAGAGAGACGAAGTCGCTGGCCTTTGACTTGGTTTCAAGAAGTTCTGGCAGTTTGATATCACATTGCCTGTTCAAGGTCACTTGCGACCTCGTGGTCGAAGCGCTGCAGAGCAAAATTGACAGGGCGGAATGAATGAATGCAGCGTGCTGGCGCACATCAATGACCTATGAGCGCTCTTGGCGTTAGCCTCCCGTTCGGATAATCCATCGCGGAGTGATATATGAACGAAACCTGGACTTGGCTGGGCGTGGTGCGAGGGCGGTTTCTGCTGTTGACGCTGAGCTGTGTGGCGCTCGGGGTTGCGCTGGCTGCCAGCGGGCAGGGCGGAACGGCGGCAGCAGGCGACGCGTTGCTGGTGCTGCTCGGGGCGCTGGCGGCGCATGTGGCGGTCAATGCGCTCAACGAGTGGGGCGATTATCGCAGTGGTCTGGATTTACACACCCATCACACGGCTTTCAGCGGAGGCAGCGGCACGCTGGTGGCGCGCCCGCATCTGCTTGGGCGCACTCGGGTGCTTGGGCTTGGCAGTCTGCTGGCCTGTGCACTGATCGGGCTATTTTTCCTGCTGCGCACGCCGCATTTGCTGGTCAGCCTGGCGCCAGTAGGGCTGGCGGGATTGGCGCTGGTGTTGCTCTACACGCCCTGGCTGACCCGGCACCCGTGGCTGTGTCTGTTCGCGCCAGGGCTGGGCTTCGCGTTGATGGTGCTGGGCACGCGTATTGTGCTCGGGGGGCCGCTGGAGGGGCGTGACCTGCTGTTGACGCTGCCACCTCTGTTGTTCAGCAACAATTTGCTGTTGCTCAGTCAGTTCCCTGATATCGAGGCCGACCGCGCAGCCGGGCGGCGGACCCTGCCCATGCATCTTGGCGCTGAGAAGGCGCTCCGGGTGCTGCTGGCGCAGTGGCTGCTGGCTTACGGCGTGTTGCTGGTGGCGTTGTTCAGTCGCGAGCCTGGCGGAGCTGCCCTGGGGTTGCTGACCTTGCCGTTGGCCCTGCGCGCCACCTGGTTGTTGCGCAGCCAGCCGCCGCAATTGCTGTCAGCCCTGGGACTGAATGCAGCTATCAGCGTGGTGACGCCGTTGCTGATGGCGCTGGGGTTGATGTTTCTGTAGCGCGCATTTTCCCATGTCGATTCGTGCCTTCGGGATGTTGCAACGGGGGTGCCGAAAATGACGCAGGTTCGAGTAGACTTGTTGCCTTTTCCGGAAGGGATATTTCCCATGTCTTCTGCTTGGCGCAACAGCACGTGGATCCTGCTCGGCAGTTCGCTGATTCTCGCCGTGTCGCTGGGCGTGCGGCACGGTTTTGGGCTTTTCCTGTCGCCGATGAGCACCGAGTTCGGCTGGGGCCGGGAGGTGTTCGCCTTCGCCATTGCCTTGCAGAATCTGATCTGGGGCCTGGCGCAGCCGTTCACCGGGGCGTTGGCGGACCGCTTTGGCGTGACGCGTGTGGTGCTGATCGGGGGTGTTCTCTACGCGGTCGGGCTGGTGCTGATGGCACTGGCTGACACGCCCACATCGCTTTCACTGAGTGCCGGGTTGCTGATTGGTATCGGTCTGTCGGGTACTTCGTTTTCGGTGATTCTCGGTGCAGTGGGAAGGGCGGCGCCGCCGGAAAAGCGCAGCATGGCGATGGGCATTGCGGCGGCTGCAGGCTCGTTCGGCCAGTTTGCGCTGCTGCCCGGCACGCTCGGGCTGATCGGCTGGCTGGGCTGGTCTTCGGCCTTGCTGGCGCTGGGGCTGCTGGTGGCCCTGATCGTGCCGCTGGCAGCGATGTTGCGCGGCGGGCCAGCGGTGGCGGATTCAGGTCCGCGTCAGTCACTGCTCGAAGCCTTGCGTGAGGCCGTTGGGCATTCCGGCTTTCGCCTGCTGGCACTGGGCTTCTTCGTCTGCGGGTTTCAGGTGGTCTTTATCGGCATCCACCTGCCAGCCTATCTGGTGGATCGCGGCTTGCCAGCGACGGCAGGGACCACGGTGCTGGCACTGGTCGGGCTGTTCAATATCGCGGGCACCTACACGGCAGGCTGGCTGGGCGGCAGGTACTCCAAACCCAAACTGCTGACCGGGCTTTACCTGATGCGTGCGGTGGTCATCAGCACCTTCTTCTTTGCGCCGCTGACGCTCTGGACCGCCTATGGCTTCGGCATTGCCATGGGACTCTTGTGGCTGTCGACGGTGCCACTGACCAACGGTACCGTGGCGACGCTGTTCGGGGTGCGCAACCTGTCGATGCTCGGGGGCATCGTGTTCCTGTTCCACCAGATCGGCTCGTTCTGTGGCGGCTGGCTGGGTGGCTGGGTCTATGACCGTACCGGCAGCTATGACCTGGTCTGGCAGATCTCCATTGCCCTGTGCTTCATGGCAGCAGCCTTGAACTGGCCGATCCGCGAGCAGCCGGTAGCGCGCATGCGCCTGGAGACAGCGTGATGGGCAGAAGAGGGTTGTGGCTGGTAGGCGCTGCTGTGCTGGCTCTGGTGCTGGCTGCGACCTGGTGGGGCTGGCAGCGCGGCGGACTGGCGCTCCTGCAGCTGGGCATGGGTGTCTGCTGATCGTCGCAGTTCGGTATTTTTTCAGGTGGTTACGGAATCAATTCGACGTTGATGGCTCCAACAGGCCAGACGAATACGGGCTGTCGCAGAACCGTAATCAAAGACCTGTAAAAAGCTGCGGCATGCAGTCACCTGGAGTACCAAACGATGTCCACGCTTACCGAACTCGCCCAACAAATCGCCCAGCTCTATCCCTTGCAGGACAAATATGTCGGCAAGCGTTACCGCGTGGTGGGCGAGCTGGCCGGGATGACCGAGCTGGAAGAAATCAATGGTGAGCCGCGCTATATCCAGACGCTGGCTCTAAAGGACCGGCAACGCTGGGATCTGGTGGTCTGACGCGGCTTGTCCTACTCCGGCTTGTCGCTCTTTGGGGGGGCAAGCCATTGCGCACGTTGCTCGTCATCAAGAAAGGTCCAGGCGACGAACCGACTGCGCTTCTGGCCCTGTGACATATCCCTGATTCGTACTTGTCTGGCGCCGAGCGTTTTCAATCGGGCCTGCAGTGGCTGAACGTTGCCGGCCTTGGATACCAGGGTGGTGAACCAGCAGATCTGCTGCGCCACGCCGGTACTTTCATTGGCCATGCGGGCGAGGAATGCCGCTTCGCCGCCTTCACACCAGAGTTCCGCCGCCTGGCCGCCGAAGTTGAGCGCCGGAAGCGTGCGCTTGGGGTCAAGCTTGCCGAGGTTGCGCCACTTGCGCTGGCTGCCGCTGCTGGCCTCTGCCTGAGAGGCATGAAAGGGCGGATTGCACAGGCTGATGGCGAACCGGTCGCTGCTTTGAACAAGCCCCTGGAAAACATGCAGTGGATCGGTCTGCTGGCGCAGGCTGATGCCTTTGCCAAGCTGGTTTGCCGCAACGATGGTGCGCGCCGAGGCCAGCGCCACGGCATCGATATCCGCGCCGGTGAAGCGCCAGCCATATTCGCGCAGGCCGATCAGCGGGTAGATGCAGTTGGCGCCGGTTCCGATGTCCAGCGCATGAATACGCACGCCACGTGGAATCTTGCCGGCGTTGTCCTCGGCCAGCAGGTCGGCGAGACCATGCAAATAGTCGGCGCGTCCGGGGATCGGCGGGCACAGGTAGCCCGGCGGAATGTCCCAGTGGGCAATGCCGTAGAACTGCTTGAGCAGTGCGCGATTGAAGCTGCGCACAGCGTCCGGGTTGGCAAAATCGATGCTCTGCTTGCCGTAGGGATTGAGGATCACGAACTGCGCCAGCTCAGGACTGCCGGCGATCAGCGCCGGGAAGTCGTAACGGCCCGTATGGCGATTGCGTGGGTGCAGCGCGCCTTTGGCACTGTCGGGCTTGGGGGAGGCTGGGGCGGGCTTCTTCGGAGCAGGCATGATCTTCAACGAGGCAGGAAAACCCGCGCATTGTCCCACAGCTTTCACCCCCGGCGCGGCACCAGCAGCATCCATAGCAAGCCCCAGACCAGCGCACCTGCACCGAGCCAGAAGGCGCTGTGCAGGGTACCGCCCATGTCCAGCCATACACCGGTCAGCCAGGGGCCGGCCAGCTGGGTCAGGCTATACAGGGCGATCAGCGCGGCCGACAGCCGTGGGCCTTGGTGGGGATGCAGGGCACGCGCCAGGCGCTGGGTGAGCAGGACGGTGCCGAGGAAGGTTCCGCCCACCAGAATCCCGCAGAGCAGGATGCCGACTGCCCCCGGGATCCACAGGATCGCCAGCACGCCGACCAGCTGCGCAACGTAGCTCAGGCGTAATGCGGTGATGTCGCCGAGGCGGGCGCCCAGGCGGTTCCACAGCCAGGGCGAGGGCAGCGTGGCGAGTGCGACGATCAGCCAGCTGTTGCCGACTATGAAGCTGCCCGGCTCCATCTGCAGGTGCGCCACCATGGGCAGGAAGGTCATCGGCAGGATGTAGCCCATCCCCGCGCCGGCGTACGACAGAAACAGCGGCGTGCTGGCGCGATCCAGCAGGCGGCCACTTGGGCTGGCGACTGTGGTGTCGGCCGGCTCCTGGTCGGGCATGTCCAGGCGGGCCAGTTGTCGCCAGCCCCACCAGGCCAGGGGAATGGAGAGCAACGCCGCCGGCCACCAGCGATCAGCACCCTGCAGCACGCCATTGCTCAGGCTGACCAGCAGGCTGGAGAGAATCAGTCCCACGCAGACGCCCAGATAGACAAGGCCGCTGGACGACACCCGGCGATGGCGCGCCAGCCATTCGAGAATCAGCGAAGGGGCCTGCACGAACACCAGGCCGTTGCTGATGCCATTGAGCAGGCGCAGGGCAGAGAGCGTATCGGATGATTCCGCCTGGGTCTGCGCCAGGGTGCTGAGCACATGCAGGGCCAGCGCCCAGGGCAGGCTGCGGCGAATCTGCGCGACCCGATGCCAGCGCACGGCGAGCAGCGCGCCGATCAGGTAGCCCAGGTAATTCCAGGTGGCGGCACTGGCGCCTTGCTGGATAGTCAGCAGGCCATCATCCACCAGCCAGGGAAGTAGCGGTGTGTAGATGAAACGACCCAAGCCGTGAACCACGAGCAACAGGGTTGCGCCGGCCAGCAGCGTCGGGAAAAGGGCAGGGCGATGGGACATGATGCGTTCTGGTCTGGAAAAGCGGCGAGCTTAGCGCCCGCTGCGATGAAGCGATATGCCACTTATTGGTGTTTTTACGCGGTGGTACCGGGCTACAGCGGAAACAGCATGGGTACCAGGGCTACAGAAACCAGCATGACGAGTAGCGTGAAGGGCACGCCAACCCGCACGAAATCGGCGAAACGGTATTGGCCCGGCCCCAGCACCAGGGTATTCACCGGTGACGAGATTGGCGTCATGAAGGCTGCCGAGGCCGCCAGCGCGACGATCATCGCGAAGGGATATGGCGAGGCATCCAGCTGTGTCGCGATGGATACCGCGACCGGCGCCATCAGCACGGCAGTGGCGGTATTGGAAATGAACAGACCGATTATCGCCGTGAGCAGGAACAGGCAGGCGAGCAGCGCGTGCGGGCCAGCATCGCCAAACAGGCTGATCAGGCCGGACACCGCCAGGGTAATTCCGCCGGTTTTCTCCAGCGCCAGCGCGAAGGGCAGCATGCCGACAATCAGCACCAGGCTCTGCCAATGAATGGATTTGTAGGCGCTGTCCATGTCGATGCAGCGGAACAGGCCCATCACCAGGCAACCGATCAGCGCGGCCATGACATTCGGCACCAGGCCACTGACCATCAGCCCGATCATCACCGCCAGCCCCAGCAGCGCAAAGGGTGCGCGGCTGGCCGCGGGCGCCACGTCGTCGATCTCGGCGGGCAGGCTGAGCACCAGGAAATCGCGGCTCAGGCCCTGTAGCCGGTGAATGTGCTTCCAGCTGCCGGCCACCAGCAAGGTGTCGGCAGGTTTCAGCTTCTCGTCCACCAGCAATCCCTGCAGCGCCTCGTGGTCACGGCGCACGCCCACCACATTGAGCTTGTAGGTGCTGCGAAAACCCAGCGCCTGGATGGTCTTGCCCGGCAGGCGTGAGTCAGGTGGCAGCGCCACTTCGGCCAGCCCCAGTTCGTTGGCGTAGTCGCCGTAATAGGAGTCGCCCAGCTGCAGCGACTCCACACCGAGCTCCTGATAGGCGCCCAGCAGGCCGATGGCCGGGCTGGCCAGATCCACCAGCAGCACATCACCGACGAACAGCTCGGTATTGCCGGTGGCGATCAGCAACAGTCGGCGAAACTTGTGCTGCCGTTCGATGGCGATCACGTTGATGCCGTACTGGCTGCGCAGCTTCAATTCATCCAGCGCCTGGTTGGCCAGGATCGAGCCGGGCAGCACGCGCAAGCGCCGCTCGCGCTCGGGCAGTCGGTAGCGCTGGGCGAGGATGTTCAGGGTATCGCGTGGTTCGGCGGGTGCGGTTATCGCGACATCGCTGCCGAGCCAGCGGCGGGCCAGCAGCATATAGCCGATGCCCAGCGCCAGAACCGCCAGGCCGATGGGGGCAAAATCGAAGAAGGCAAAACCGTCCAGGCCGGCGCGCCGCAGTTCGCTGTGCACCACCATGTTCGGCGGTGTCGCCACCAGGGTGAGCATGCCGCTGATCAGGCCGGCGAAGGCCAGGGGCATCATCAGCCGGCGCGGTGAAACTTTCATGCGCGCGGCAATGCTCAGCACCACGGGAATGAAGATCGCCACCACGCCGGTGGAACTCATCACCGAGCCCAGGCCCGCCACGGCAAGCATCAGCAGAATCAGCAGGCGGGTTTCACTGCTGCCTGCCGAGCGTACCAGCCAGTTGCCGAGGCGGAAGGCGATGCCGGTCCGTACCAGACCGTTGCCAATCACGAACAGCGCGGCGATCAGCACCACACTGGGGTCGCTGAAACCGGCTAGCGCTTCGTTGATGCTGATGACGCCTGTGAGCGGCAGGGCAACCATCGCCAGCACAGCAACCACGTCCATCCGCGGCTTGTTGACTACGAACAGTCCGACACAGGTAGCCAGCAGGGCGAGAACCAACAGCAGTTCGACATTCATGGTGATGGCAGCAAATCAGGGGTAGCCGAGGACGGTCTTCAGGCGCGGCAGGTGTTGCGCGATCCATTGGCGGTCGATGGCGCCCCAGTCATGGATGCGATAGTGACCGGCGTTGTGGCGTTCGCCGTCATCCTGGACGAAGCGGCAGTCGATATCCAGATCGGCAAGTGCGGCCAGGGTGTCCTGGGCGGTGCGCCGGGGCATGCCGGTTGCGGCCATCAGTGCGGGAACGCTGGTGGCGTTGCCGCTGTCGATCAGCCAGGCGACGTAGAGTCGGCGGTAGAAGCTGGTTTTGGTCTTGCTGACGGTCATGCGGGGTCCCTGGTCAGGTCGTCTGGTGCCTTTGGGCAACAACGACCTGACAGGGCGATTGGCTCAGCGCAGGGCGAGCATGCCGATGTAGGTCGCTGCGCCGGCAGTGTAACCGAGGAAGGCCAGCAGGCTGACGCGCTTGATGTACCAGGTGAAGCTAATCTTTTCCATGCCCATGGCAGCGACACCCGCAGCCGAACCGATGATCAGCGTGCTGCCGCCGGTGCCGGCGCAGTAAGCAAGCATTTCCCAGAAATTTCCGTCGACGACGAACTGGGACATCCAGCCGGCTTCTGCCGGGGCGGCTCCAGCTAATGTGGCCGGGCTGACCAGCGGATACATTTTCATCGAGCCAGCCACCAGCGGTACGTTGTCCACAATCGCCGAGAGCAAGCCGATGGCGTAGTTGATGGCGTAGATATGGCCGAAGGTTTCACGCAACGCGGTGGCGACCTGGGTCAGATGGCCAGCGGTGGCCAGTGCAGAAACCGCCAGCAGGATGCCGAGGAAGAACAGTACGCTGGGTGTGTCGACCTTGCGCAGTACGCCGACCACCGAAAGTGGGTGCTTGTCCTCGTCATTCTTGTTGCGATGGATGAACTCGGTCGTTACCCAAAGAACACCAAGGCCGAAGAGGATGCCCATGTATGGAGGTAGGTGAGTCACCGTCTTGAACACCGGGACGAACAACAGGGCGCCCAGACCGAGGCTCAGAACCAGATTGCGCTCGAAGTTGCTGGTGGCCGGTGGGTGCTTCTCGGCCAGGTGAGCCCGAGCGCGCGGACGCGGAGCTTCACCGCGCAGGGTGAAGCTGAGGATGGTCAGCGGCACCAGCAGGCAGACCAGGCTCGGCAGGAACAAGCCGGTGATAACGCCGGATGCGGTGATCTGACCGCCGATCCAGAGCATGGTGGTGGTCACGTCTCCGATCGGCGACCAGGCGCCACCGGCGTTGGCTGCGATAACCACCACGCCGACATACAGCCAGCGCTCGGGACGACCGCGGATCAGCTTGCGCAGCAGAGAAACCATGACGATGGTGGTGGTCAGGTTGTCCAGCGCGGCGGAGAGGAAGAAGGTCAGGAAGCCGATGATCCACAACAGATGGACACGCTTGCGTGTCTGGATGCGGTCGGTGATGACCTTGAAGCCTTCGTGGGAGTCGATCAGCTCGACGATGGTCATCGCACCGAGCAGGAAGAAGAGGATCTCCGACACTTCGCCCAGGTGATGGCGCAGTGCTTCGACCACTACGGCGGAGGAATCTGCCGGGTCATGCGTGCCGGGTTGCAGCAGCGGAAGAATCTGGTCGGCGCCCAGCACCAGAATGGTCCAGGTCAGCACCGCAGTCAGAATCGCTGCTGCGGCCTTGTCTATTTTCAGGGGATGTTCAAAGGCTATGCATAGATAGCCCAAGACGAACACTACAGCCATGAGTGCATACATCGGAGGGACTCCATCTTGAGGAACCTTGCCGGGCATGCGGACGTGCGACGCAGCCTCAGCGGCTGGCAGAGTGATGATCGGCTATCGGAGGTGAAACAAGTCGGGAACCGCGTGCGAGGCTGTTGCCTGCTGCTGATAAACGGTTGCGCGTTCGGCGTGATGCATCAGGGCACCGCGCTTCGCTGCTGAGGGCTCATTTCACGTCTTCGAGCGATTCGTCTTGGCTTTAACGGCCTGCCAGTTTGTAAAAGGGTGTTTCATGTGCGGCATAGTGTATCAGTGATTCCGGTAATAACTTGTCATCAATCAAGAGGGTCTCTTTAAGCAAAAAGACCAGTACCTTCCGGGCTGGCCTTTTCTGTTGAAGCGCTCTGTTCAGAGCGTTGCAATGCGCTCGCGTTGCTCCAGCAGGCGGGCTCTGGCCTGTTCGGCTTCGGCCAGTTTCGCACGCTCCTTGTCGATGACGTCGGCAGGCGCCTTGTCGACGAAACCGGCGTTGCCGAGCTTGCCGCCAATGCGTTTGACTTCGCCATCGAGGCGGGCGATCTCCTTGTCCAGACGCGCCAGTTCGGCATCCTTGTCGATCAGTCCGGCCATGGGTACCAGTACCTGCATGTCACCGACCAGGGCAATGGCCGATAGCGGCGCTTCTTCCCCAGCGGTGAGGCTGCGAACGTTATCCAGCTTGGCCAGTTTCTTCAGTAGCGGCTCGTTTTCCGCAAGGCGGCGCAGGTCGGATGCCGAGGCGTTGCCCAACACCACGTCGATGCGCTTGGCCATGGAAATGTTCATTTCGCCGCGAATCTGGCGGATGCCGAGCATGAAGGCCTTGACCCACTCGATGTCGCCTTCGGCCGCTTCATCGAAACGCGACGGATCGAATTCCGGCCAGGGTTGCAGCATCAATGTAGGTCCGGACTTGCCGGCCAGCGGCGCAACGCGTTGCCAGATTTCTTCGGTGATGAACGGCATGAACGGGTGCGCCAGGCGCAGCGCCGTCTCCAGCACGCGCACCAGGGTACGGCGGGTGCCGCGCTGGCGTTCGGCGGATGCAGTCTCGTCCCACAGCAATGGTTTGACCAGCTCCAGGTACCAGGCGCAGTACTCGTCCCAGACAAACTCGTACAAGGCTTGCGCTGCCAGATCGAAACGGAAGTTTTCCAGCTGGCGGGTCACTTCGGCTTCGGTGCGTTGCAGCGAGGAGATGATCCAGCGATCCACAGAGGACAGTTCCGCAGGCTCGCCATTGACGCCGGTGTCCTTGCCCTCGGTGTTCTCGAAGACGAAGTTGGCGGCGTTCCACAGCTTGTTGCAGAAGTTGCGATAGCCCTCGACGCGGCCCATGTCGAACTTGATGTCGCGACCGGTGGAAGCCAGCGAGCAGAAGGTGAAACGCAGGGCGTCGGTGCCGTAGCTGGCGATGCCCTCGGGAAATTCCGCTTTCGTTTGCTTGGCGATTTTCTCGGCCAGCTTGGGCTGCATCATGCCACTGGTGCGCTTGGTCAGCAGCTCGTCCAGGGTGATGCCGTCGACGATGTCCAGCGGGTCGAGCACGTTGCCCTTGGACTTGGACATTTTCTGCCCCTGGCCATCGCGTACCAGGCCGTGCACGTAGACGGTCTTGAACGGAATCTGTCCGGTCAGGTGGGTAGACAGCATGATCATCCGGGCAACCCAGAAGAAAATAATGTCGAAACCGGTGACCAGCACGTCAGTCGGATGGAAGGTCTTGAGGTGCTCGGTCTGCTCTGGCCAGCCAAGGGTGGAGAAGGTCCACAGGCCGGAGCTGAACCAGGTGTCCAGCACGTCCTCGTCCTGGCGCAGCTCTATTTCGGCGCCGAGGTTGTGCTTGCGGCGCACTTCCATTTCGTCGCGACCGACGTAGACGTGGCCGGCTTCGTCATACCAGGCCGGAATGCGATGTCCCCACCACAGTTGGCGGCTGATGCACCAGTCCTGGATGTCACGCATCCAGCTGAAGTACATGTTCTCGTACTGCTTGGGCACGAACTGGATCTCGCCGCTTTCCACTGCCGCGATGGCTTTTTCAGCCAGCGGCTTGGTGGAGACGTACCACTGGTCGGTCAGCCAGGGTTCGATGATGGTGCCGGAGCGGTCGCCGCGCGGTACTTTCAGGGCGTGATCGTCAATTTTTTCCAGCAGGCTCATGGCCTCGAACTCGGCGACGATGGCTTTGCGAGCATCGAAGCGGTCCATGCGTGCGTAGCCGTCTGGTAGGGTCGCGTCGACCCGGTCGTTTGGCGTACCGTCGAGGTTGAACACCTGAGCGCGAGCGAGAACACAGGCGTTTTCGTCGAAGATGTTGATCAGTGGCAGATGGTGACGCTTGCCGACTTCGTAGTCGTTGAAGTCGTGGGCCGGGGTGATCTTCACGCAGCCGGTGCCGAATTCGAGATCGACATAATCATCGGCGACGATGGGAATCAGACGATTGACCAGCGGCAGCAGGATGTGGCGACCGATCAGGTCCTTGTAGCGCTCGTCCTCGGGATGCACGGCAACGGCGGCGTCGCCGAGCATGGTTTCCGGGCGGGTGGTGGCAACCACCAGATGATCCTTGCCATCGGCAGTGCGTGCGCCGTCAGCCAGCGGATAACGCATGTGCCAGAGGTGGCCCTTCTCGTCGTGGTTTTCCACTTCCAGGTCGGAAATGGCGGTGTGCAGTTTGGTGTCCCAGTTGACCAGGCGCTTGCCACGATAGATCAAGCCGTCCTCGTGCAGGCGCACAAACGCTTCCTTGACCGCTTCGGACAGGCCCTCATCCATGGTGAAGCGCTCGCGCGACCAGTCTACCGACGAGCCCAGGCGACGGATTTGGCGGGTGATGTTGCCGCCGGACTCATGCTTCCATTCCCAGACCTTCTCCAGGAACTTCTCACGGCCCAGGTCGTGGCGGCTGATGTTTTGCGCGCCCAGTTGGCGCTCGACCACCATCTGCGTGGCGATCCCCGCGTGGTCGGTGCCTGGCTGCCACAGGGTGTTGCGGCCCTGCATGCGGCGGAAACGGATCAGCGCATCCATGATGGCGTTGTTGAAACCATGGCCCATGTGCAGGCTGCCGGTGACGTTCGGCGGCGGAATCATGATGGTGTAGGGCTCACCTGAACCCTGGGGCGCAAAGTGATTGTTGGCTTCCCAAGTCTGGTACCAGGAAGTCTCGATGGCGTGCGGCTGGTAGGTCTTGTCCATTCGGCGGGACCCTTAGAACGGCTGGTCGGAAAAACCGTGGAGTATAAAGGCAAAGTGCCGAAGCGGCCGAATCTGCTGCCGTTAATTGCTGGCCTGTGGCCTTGAGTGCGTGTTCAGGGGCGAGGCGAGCGAATCAATTGCTCGGCGCGACTTTCCAGGCGGCGTTTGAGTTCGGCCTCGATCTGTGGCACGAAATCGTCGATCACTTCCTGCAGGATAAGCTGCGCCGCGGTACGCAGTTCGTGGTCCAGGTGACGTTCGGCGAGAGTGCGAAAAGCCGTGCGTACAGCGGGCTCACGTGGCTCATCCGGTGACTGGGCAGGTTGTTGAACGGGTGCGGCAGATTCGACGATTTCCGACAGCACAGGGATGCTGCCAGGGTCCAGAGGGTCAGCCAGCGGATCATGCTCATCACCGAGCAGGGCGCGTATGGATTCCAGTTCGTCGAGCAGATGCGCAGGTCTGGGTGGGGGTGTTGACGTCATTATCAAGAGGGTTCCGGGCAGTAGCGCATCCTGGCGGTTGGCGACGGGTTATCAAGTTGCGACAGGGTTCACAGTTCGACGCGCTTCGGATCATAGCCCTGCTGGCGATACAGACGAAAGTTTTCGCGACAGGCGTTCAACAGCTCCGGCTGCTGGTTGACGATCTCGATGATCCGGCCGAAGTGATCGATATGCGGTGACAGCGTTCGGGCGAGATTGATCAGCAGGCCCTGATCGATTGCTGGCGGTTGTTCCAGACCGATCACGACCGGGGCTTTTGGGTCCTGGTCATAGCATTCATGAGGGATGAAGCGCTCGGCGCGAAAGTGCCAGAGCAGTTCATCCATCTCGGCACATTGCGCTTCATCCTGGCAGCGAATGAACACGGGCAGGTCGTGCTGCCAGCCCTTTGCGGCCAGTTGGCAGGCCGCTCTGGCACGACCGGTCGCCGTGCTGTCCGGCAGAACGTAGAACTCGATGCGCGTCATGCAGGCGTCCCGTCAACTGTCCGGCTCATCTCACTCGATCCGATCCAGCAGGTACTGGGTGAGCAGCGGCACCGGTCGTCCGGTTGCGCCCTTTTCCTTGCCGCCGCTGACCCAGGCGGTGCCGGCGATGTCCAGGTGTGCCCAGGAGTAGTCCTTGGTGAAACGCGAGAGGAAACAGGCGGCGGTAATGGTGCCGGCCTTGGGGCCGCCAATGTTGGCGATATCGGCAAAAGGACTGTCCAGTTGTTCCTGGTAGTCATCGAACAGCGGCAATCGCCAGGCGCGGTCGTCGGCGTTGCGACCGGCATCCAGCAACTGACGGGCCAGTGCGTCGTCGTTGCTCAGCAGGCCGGAGGTCTGGCTGCCCAGGGCGACGATGCAGGCGCCGGTGAGGGTCGCCACGTCGATCACCGCGCGCGGCTTGAAGCGCTCGACATAGGTCAGTGCATCGCACAGCACCAGGCGACCCTCGGCATCGGTATTGAGGATTTCGACGGTCTGCCCACTCATGGTGGTGACGATGTCGCCGGGGCGGGTGGCGCCGCCGCTGGGCATGTTTTCCGCGCATGCCAGCACGGCCACCAGATTGAGCGGCAGTTGCAGCTCCAGGGCGGTGCGGAAGGTGCCGAGCACGCTGGCCGCGCCGCACATGTCGTACTTCATTTCGTCCATGCCCTGACCGGGCTTGAGGCTGATGCCGCCGGTGTCGAAGGTGATGCCCTTGCCCACCAGCGCATAGGGTTGCTCACCTTTCTTGCCGCCGTTGTACTGCATCACGACCATGCAGCCGGGTTGGTCACTGCCCTGCGACACGGCGAGGAAGGAGCCTGCGCCCAGTTCGCGCAGTTTCTTTTCGTCCAGCACCTCGACCTTCACGCCCTTGAATGCCTTGGCCAGTTTTTTGGCCTGCTCGGCTACATAGCTTGGGTGGCAGATGTTCGGCGGCAGATTGCCCAGATCGCGGGCGAAGTTCATGCCGGAGTTAATGGCCTGGGCATGACTGGCGGCCTGTTCGGTCTGCGCCTGCTCGGCTTTGTCACTGAGCAGCGTGATCCGGTTCAGCAGGCGGGCATCGGCCTTCTTGCTTTTGAACTGATCGAAGCTGTACTGGCCGCCAGCGAGGGTTTCCACCAGCAGACGGGTGCGCGCGTAGCTATCGCGATCCTTGAGCTGCACATCCTGCAGGGCGAGCGTTGCATCGCTGCCGCCAAGGTTCTTCAGAACGCTGGATATGGCGCAGACAACCTTACGCCACTGGCGCGCATCGAGCTCATCGGCTTTACCAGTGCCCACCAGCAATACCCGCTCGGCCTTGATGCCGGGCAATTGCTGGAGCAGCAGGGTTTGCCCCGGCTTGCCCTGCACATCACCGCGCTTGAGGATGGCGGTGATGGCGCCGGAACTGGCGTCATCAACGTCTTGCGCGATCTTGCCAAGGATGAGGTCTTCGCCAACCGGGAGGACCAGGGTGGCAGTTTTGGTTGCGGGCGCTTTGGCGGTTTTTACAACAAATCGCATGGTGTCGAGTCCCCAAGACAAAGAGTCGGGTTTGCAGGATAATGCCGGGCTTGTTTTCGGTGGTTCGTCTGGCGCGTCGTCTGAAAATCCGTATATCGATTTCAGCGGCTGTTGCGGGCGGGCCGGCTGCGTGGCGGCTAGTGTGAGCGTAGCCGCCGGAGCCTGACAACCCTGGAGTGTCTGGTTTGATCGTCTTTCGTTACCTGTCCCGTGAGTTGCTGATCACCCTGAGCGCCGTGAGTGCGGTGCTGCTGGTGATCATCATGAGTGGTCGCTTCATCAAATATCTGGCCCAGGCCGCACAAGGGCTGCTCGATCCTGGTGTGTTGCTGATGATCATGGGGTTCCGCCTGCCCGGCTTCCTGCAACTGATCCTGCCGTTGGGGCTTTTTCTCGGCATCCTGCTGGCCTACGGCAGGTTGTATCTGGACAGCGAAATGACCGTGTTGTCCGCGACGGGCATGAGTCAGCGCCGCCTGCTGGCTTACAGTCTGGCACCTGCCGCGCTGGTCGCCGCGCTGGTCGGCTGGCTGAGCCTGGGGCTTGCGCCGCAGGGTGTTGCCGAGGTTGACCGCATCCTCAATGAACAGGACTCGCTGACCGAATTCGATACTCTGGTTCCCGGACGCTTTCAGACGCTGCGCAACGGCACGCGTGTCACCTATACCCGGGAACTGACGGAGGATCGCGCACAGCTGGCCGGTGTCTTCATTTCCGAAACCAACCTGTCCAGTGCCACGGGAGAGGAGCGCGGCTTGTCGGTGCTGGTGGCCGAAAGCGGGCGTCAGGAGGTTCAGGCAGACGGTAGTCGGTATCTGATTCTGGAAAACGGTTATCGCTACGACGGCAACCCTGGGCAGGCCAACTACCGGGCGATCCAGTACGACACCTATGGCGTCCTGCTGCCCAAGCCGGAAGTCAGCATCGAGTTGAGCGAGCGCGAAGCGCTGCCTACGCGGGAGTTGTTCGGCAGTGACGACATCCGTCTGCAGTCCGAGCTGCAGTGGCGCTTTTCGCTGCCACTGCTGGTGTTCATCGTCACCCTGCTGGCGGTGCCGCTGTCAAAGGTGAATCCGCGACAGGGGCGCTTCCTCAAGCTGCTGCCAGCCGTTCTGCTGTACATGACTTATCTGGCTTTGTTGGTCGCCGCGCGAGGCGCGCTGGACAAGGGGCGAATTCCGCCGGCGCTGGGGCTCTGGTGGGTTCACGGGATTTTCTTTCTGATCGGGATGCTGATGCTCTACTGGGAACCGCTGAGGCTTGCCTTTGATAAGCGTCGTGCAGGGGCGGGGGTGGCCCATGCGTAAGCTCGACCGCTATATCGGCAGCCATGTCCTGTTGGCCATTCTAAGCGTCCTTGGCGTTATTGTCGGGCTTGCGCTGCTGTTCGCCTTTATTGACGAGCTGGGTGATGTGAAAGGCGCCTACGGCACGCTGGATGCCGCGCTTTACGTGCTCTACACGACGCCGTCGCGTGTCTATGAAATGTTGCCAATGGCGGCGCTGATTGGTTGTCTTATCGGCTTGGGGATGCTGGCCAGTAACAGCGAACTGACGATCATGCGGGCCGCGGGTATTTCCCTGGGGCGTATCGTCCTGGCGGTGATGAAGCCGATGCTGGTGTTGATGCTGGTCGGCGTACTGATTGGCGAATATCTGGCTCCCTGGAGCGAGAATGTTGCCCAGGCCAGCCGAGCCACAGCGCAGGGTGCGGGTGAAGCGCAGAGCAGCAAGCGCGGTCTGTGGCATCGGCAGGGTGACGAGTTCGTGCATGTCAACGCGGTGCAGCCGGGTGGTGTGCTGCTGGGTGTGACGCGCTACAACTTCGACGAGCAGCGCCAGCTGCTGTCGGCTAGCTTCGCCCGGCGCGCACATTATCAGGACGATCACTGGCAGCTCAGCGGTATCGCCACGACGCATTTTCGTGGCGACCATACCGAGGTGATCAAGACGGCTGAAGAGCGCTGGGATGTACAGCTGACGCCGCAGCTGCTGGGGACGGTGGTGATGGAGCCGGACGCACTATCGATCACTGGGCTGTGGCGCTATATCCATTATCTTGGCGAGCAGGGTCTCAATAACGGGCGCTACTGGCTGGCGTTCTGGACCAAGGTTCTGCAGCCTGTGGTGACAGTGGCGCTGGTGCTGCTCGCCATCTCGTTCATCTTCGGTCCGCTGCGCTCGGTTACCCTGGGGCAGCGAGTCTTTACCGGCGTCATCGTCGGCTTCGTCTTCCGCATCATGCAGGATCTGCTCGGGCCAGCCAGCCAGGTGTTCGGCTTCTCGCCGCTGCTGGCGGTGCTGGTGCCGGCAGGTATCTGTGCGCTGGCGGGGCTGTTTTTGCTGAGAAGAGCGGGGTAGTGATAAAACCGATAAAAGCGCTTGAGGCTGGACGCTAAGGCAGGTCGTAGTTTGTAGGGTGGGTCACGCTTCATCGACCCAGCGAGCAGGGTGCGGTGGACATAAAAAACGATGTCCACCCTACGAAGCTGGCGGCTGTTCGGGGATTGCACTTTATCGATCCACCAGGCGGGGTGTAGTGGATGTAAAGAGCGACATCCACCCTACTTCTTGTGAATATTCTTCGGCAGATGCACCACCTGGCTTTCCGAATAGATGTCATGCCAGGTGCGCTTCTGCTTGTCCCAGAGCATCCACCAGTAGCCCAGCCCCAGCGCAAGCCATGACAGGATGGCGATCAGAAAGCGCAGCAGCGCCTGCCACAGATCAATGGCGCTGCCATCGGCATTCTGGATGCGTACACCCCACACCTGCATGCCGAGTGTCTGGCCGTTGTGGGTCCAGAACTTCGCGAAAAAGGCGAACAGGCAGAACAGCAGCAGCGTGGCGAGAATAGGGTCCCGGTCCAGGCCGCCGCTCTCCGCTACGGCCTTGAGCGCCTCACTGCCATAGAACAGGCGCAGCAGAACCTGCTGATAAAGCAGAGTGACAACCATCATCAGGGCAATCGAAAGGAAGGCGTCGTAGAAGAGTGCAGCAAGCCGACGGCTCAGGCTGGCGGCTGGGAATTGGCCCTGAGGGCTGAGTGAGTGGCGCATGGAAGTCCTTTTGAGTAAGGCAGGCGCGCATTCTACGGAAATGCGCGCATAAAAAAGCCCCTGATGTTGCCATCAGGGGCTTTTTGGAGCGGCAGCTTATTCCTGGACTTGAACCTGGTCAGCCTGCATGCCCTTTTGACCTTGCACTGCGATGAAGCTGACTTTCTGGCCTTCTTTCAGGCTCTTGAAGCCGTTGCCTTCGATCGCGCGGAAGTGCACGAACAGATCCGGACCGCTCTCGGGAGTGATGAAACCAAAACCTTTCTCGTCGTTAAACCACTTGACGGTACCGTTCTGACGATTCGACATGTCTTTGTATCCTTGAAACTCAATAGTAGAAGCGCACCTGCACGGCAGGGGCGGGAACTGGTTGCAAGGAGTAAGGAGTCGAGCGGGATGTAGCGGATCGAATGATCTACTGCACCAGGTCACGATTCTACAGCGACCCATGCAAACACAGTGGGCACACTCTACGATAACTCTCAAGGAGTGCCAACCCCTTGCAGCCATAGAATTTGCCCTGTTCAGGCGGCGCTTTTTCAGCGCGATTTGTCAGTCGGAATCAGCCTTTCTGGGCGGGTGTCGACTGTAGTGCCGTGCAGTGAGTGCCGCGCTTGTATCGGGTGTCGCGAGGGGTGTCGAGCCAACTGGCTCAGGTCATGCAGTGAAGCGCTGCCGTGCTTGAAAGCTAACGGCATTCAGCGGGCTGTCGGCTGCCCGTTGAATAGGATGATGGTGCCTCGAGAGAGACTCGAACTCTCACGTTGTTACCAACGGCGGATTTTGAATCCGCTGCGTCTACCGATTCCGCCATCGAGGCACAGTGGCGGCGCAGTATAAGGATGCGTTGTGGGTCGGTCAATCGTCCGGCGTGGTCAGATTGAGGTGATTCCGCTAAGCTTTGCGCCCCCTGTGCTTCGTGCTGATTATTTCTTCATGCAAGTCTCCGCTTTTTCCTTTGAATTGCCCGATTCCCTGATCGCGCGTCATCCGCTGGCCGAACGTCGCGCAAGCCGGTTGCTGGTGCTTGATGGGCCGACTGGCGAGATGACGCATCGCGGCTTTGCCGATCTGCTCGATCATGTGCGTTCGGGTGATCTGATGGTGTTCAACAACACCCGCGTAATTCCAGCCCGCCTGTTTGGTCAGAAGGAAACCGGCGGTCGGCTTGAGGTGCTGGTTGAGCGGGTGCTGGACACGCATCGCGTGCTCGCGCATATCCGCTCCAGCAAGTCACCGAAACCCGGCAGCAGAATTCAGGTCGAGGGCGGCGGCGAGGCCATGATGCTGGCGCGCCATGATGCGCTGTTCGAACTTGAGTTTGCCGAAGAGGTGCTGCCCCTGCTGGAGCGCGTCGGCCATATGCCGTTGCCACCTTATATAGACAGACCGGATGACAGTGCTGACCGTGAGCGCTACCAGACGGTGTATGCCCGGCGCACTGGTGCGGTTGCGGCGCCCACTGCAGGACTGCATTTCGATGAGGCGCTGCTGGCTGCGCTGCGCGAAAAGGGCGTCGAGACGGCATTCGTCACGCTGCACGTGGGTGCGGGCACTTTCCAGCCGGTGAGGGTCGAGCGCATCGAAGAGCATCACATGCACAGCGAGTGGCTGGAAGTTGGCCAGGACGTGGTTGATGCAGTCGCTGCCTGCCGCCAACGGGGTGGCCGCGTCATAGCGGTGGGCACTACCAGCGTGCGCTCGCTGGAAAGCGCGGCGCGTGACGGTACGCTCAAGGCTTTCAGTGGTGATACCGACATCTTTATCTATCCAGGCAGACCCTTCCATGTGGTGGATGCCCTGGTGACCAATTTCCATCTGCCCGAATCAACCTTGCTGATGCTGGTTTCGGCGTTCGCCGGCTACCCGGAAACCATGGCGGCCTATGCGGAGGCGGTGGCTGAGGGTTATCGCTTCTTCAGTTACGGCGATGCCATGTTCATCACGCGCAACCCGGCCCCGCGCGGCCCCGAGGAAACCCCATGAGTCGTACCTGCCACATGTCCTTTGAACTCCTGGCCACCGATGGCAGGGCGCGCCGTGGGCGTCTGATGTTTCCGCGCGGCACGGTAGAGACGCCGGCTTTCATGCCGGTAGGCACCTACGGCACGGTCAAGGGCATGTTGCCGCGAGATATCGAGGCAATCGGTGCCGAGATCATTCTTGGCAACACCTTTCATCTGTGGCTGCGGCCCGGCACCGAAGTCATCAAGGCGCACGGTGATCTGCATGACTTCATGCAGTGGCAGGGGCCGATTCTGACCGATTCGGGTGGTTTCCAGGTGTTCAGCCTGGGGGCGATGCGCAAGATCAAGGAGGAGGGTGTTTACTTCGCGTCGCCTGTCGATGGCGCCAAGGTCTTTATGGGGCCGGAAGAGTCGATGCAGGTCCAGCGCGATCTGGGCTCGGACATCGTGATGATCTTCGATGAGTGCACCCCCTATCCGGCCGACGAAGACGTTGCGCGCCGTTCCATGGAGCTTTCACTGCGCTGGGCAAAGCGCTCGAAAGAGGCGCATGGCGACAGTTCGGCGGCGCTGTTCGGCATCGTCCAGGGCGGCATGCATGAATCGCTGCGCATGCGTTCGCTGGAAGGGTTGTGCGAGATCGGTTTTGACGGTCTGGCCATCGGCGGGCTTTCGGTGGGCGAGCCCAAGGAAGAGATGATTCGTGTGCTGGACTTCCTGCCATCACAGATGCCAGCGGACAAGCCGCGTTATCTGATGGGTGTCGGCAAGCCTGAGGATCTGGTCGAAGGCGTGCGTCGCGGTGTGGACATGTTCGATTGCGTGATGCCGACCCGCAATGCCCGCAACGGCCATCTGTTCACCGATACAGGCGTAGTGAAAATTCGCAATGCCGTGCACCGTCATGATGATTCGCCGCTTGAGGCCGGTTGCGATTGTTACACCTGCAAACACTTCTCCCGCGGCTATCTGCATCATCTGGATAAATGCGGTGAAATGCTCGGCAGCATGTTGAATACAATCCACAACTTGCGGCATTACCAACGTTTGATGGCTGGTTTACGTCAGGCCATTCAACAAGGTACATTGGCGACCTTTGTCGATGCCTTCTATGCAAAGCGCGGCCTGCCAACGCCGCCGCTTGCATGACGAAATTCCATAATTTTAATCTCTGCAACAGGAGTGCTACATGAGCTTTCTGATTCCCGCCGCCTACGCTCAAGAGGCTGCCGCTGGTCCTGCCGGAAGCGGCTTCGAGTGGTTGTTTCTGGTCGGCTTTCTGGTCATCTTCTATCTGATGATCTGGCGCCCCCAGGCCAAGCGCGCCAAGGAGCACAAGAACCTGATCGGCGGCTTGCAGAAGGGTGACGAGGTGGTGACTTCCGGTGGCATCGTCGGCAAGGTCACCAAGGTTGTCGATGACTTTGTTGTGATCGAAGTTTCCGACAGCGTCGAGCTGAAATTCCAGAAAGTGGCGATTGCAGCCACGCTGCCCAAGGGCACTCTGAAAGCCATCTGAGCCGACTTCATTCAATACAACGACGGGGCGCGCAAGGCGCCCCGCGTCATTAGACGGGCTGCGTCATGCTCAATAGATTCCCCCTCTGGAAATACCTGCTGATACTGGTGGTGCTGGCGGTTGCCTGCATCTATTCGGCACCTAACCTTTATCCCGACGATCCGGCTGTACAGATTACCGGCGCTACCACCTCGCTGAGCGTTACCGAGGCCGACCTGAGCAAAGCGCGTGCAGCGCTTGAAACGGCTGGAATCGAAGTCAAGGCTGCTTCGTTGGACGAGCAGGGCAGAGGCGGCCTGTTGCGCCTGAATCACCAGGATGATCAGTTGCCGGCCAAGGACGTGATCCGTCGCGCGCTTGGCGACGCTTACGTGGTCGCCCTCAACCTGGCGCCGACAACCCCCGATTGGCTACGCAATCTTGGCGCAAGCCCGATGAAGCTTGGTCTCGACCTCTCCGGTGGGGTGCATTTCCTGCTTGAAGTGGACATGGATAAGGCCGTCGAGACGCGCCTGAATGTGCATGAAGGCGAGGTCAAAAGCCTGTTGCGCAAAGAGCGTGTCCGCTATCGCAGCCTGCCCACGCAGGGTAGTGCGGTGCAACTTGGCTTTGCCGACGAGGCGACGCTGTCTGCGGCGCAAGCCCTGATTCGCAAGAATTTCACTGATTTCGACATTAGCTCCAGTGAGCGAAATGGCCAGCAAGTGCTGCGCCTGGCCCTTACCGAGGCGAAGCTTGCGGAGATCCGCGAGTACTCCATCAAGCAGAACCTCACCACTGTTCGCAACCGGGTCAATGAGCTGGGTGTTTCCGAGCCTCTGGTGCAGCGCCAGGGCGCCAATCGCATCGTGGTCGAATTGCCGGGCGTACAGGACACTGCTGAAGCCAAGCGTATCCTCGGCAAGACTGCCAACCTGGAATTCCGTCTGGCTGCCGAAATGGATGCCCCGCGCGCGACTACCGAGGCCTTCGAGTTTCGCCAGGAGGGTCGCCCGCCGGCGCAGTTGGAGCGTTCGTTGATCATCACTGGCGATCAGGTCACTGATGCCCAGGCCAGCTACGATGAAAATGGCCGTCCGCAGGTCAATATCCGCCTCGATGGTCATGGCGGCGAATTGATGAATCGGGCGACTCGCAACAGCGTCGGTCGCAGCATGGCGGTAATCTTCATCGAGCAGCGTCCTCAAACCAGCTACGTCAAGCAGATGGTTGATGGCGTCGAGCAGGAAGTGCGCGTCGAGACCTTTGTTGAAGACAAAAGGATCATCAGTCTGGCGACCATCCAGTCGCCGTTGGGCAGTCAGTTCCGTATCACCGGCCTCGATGGCCAGGGTGAATCTTCCGAGCTGGCCCTGCTGCTGCGTGCTGGTGGTCTGGCCGCGCCGATGTACTTCGCCGAAGAGCGCACCATCGGCCCGAGTCTGGGTGCCGAAAATATCAAGCTGGGCGTCCAGGCCGCGATGTGGGGCTTCCTCTTCGTCGCCATCTTCATTGTGCTGATCTACAAGTTCTTCGGTGTGCTGGCGACCGTCGCGCTGCTGTTCAACATGGTGGCGCTGACGGCGCTGATGTCGATGCTGGGTGCGACCCTGACGCTACCGGGGATCGCCGGTATCGTGTTGACCATGGGTATGGCGGTGGATGCCAACGTGCTGATTTTCTCGCGGATTCGTGAGGAAATTCAGAATGGTATGTCGGTGCAGCGCGCCATTCACGAAGGCTTTGATCGGGCCTTTTCTGCAATTGTCGACGGCAACCTTACTACCTTGCTGGTGGGCGGCATTCTCTTCGCCATGGGTACCGGGCCGATCAAGGGTTTTGCGGTCACGCTATCGCTCGGGATTCTGACGTCGATGTTCACCGCAATCATCGTGACTCGTGCCATGGTCAATCTGATCTATGGTGGCCGCGATCTCAAGAAGCTGTGGATTTAAGGGGCTGGCACGATGAAACGCGTAATCAATTTCATGGCGGTGCGGAATGTGGCCTTCGTCCTGACGCTGCTGCTGACCGTTGCCTCGCTGGCCAGTCTGGCAGTCAAGGGTTTGAACTTCGGTCTGGATTTCACTGGCGGCACCCTGGTCGAGCTGAACTATGAGAACCCGGTTGCCCTGGAGCAAATTCGTGGGCAGCTGGTCGAGGGTGGTTTTGACGGGGCACTGGTGCAGAGTTTCGGCGCGACCACCGATGTGCTGATCAGGATGCCGGGTGACGACCCCCAGCTGGGTGAGCGTATCGCCGGGTCGTTGCGAGGCCAGGGCGCCGGTGGTGATGTCACTGTCAAGCGTGTCGAGTTTGTTGGTCCTTCCGTGGGTGAGGAGCTTCGTGATCAGGGTGGTTTGGGCATGCTGCTGGCCCTGGGCGGAATCCTGATCTACGTTGCGTTCCGCTTTCAGTGGAAGTTCGGCTTCGGCGCCGTGCTGTCGCTTTTTCACGATGTGATCGTGGTGCTTGGGGTGTTCTCGTTTTTTGAGATTTCCTTCGACCTGACGGTGCTTGCGGCTGTGCTTGCGGTCATCGGCTACTCGCTCAACGACACGATCGTTATCTTCGACCGCATCCGGGAAAACTTCCGGGCGCTGCGCAAGGCTGAGCTGCTCGAAAACATCAACATCTCTACCACCCAGACGTTGTTAAGAACGTTGGCGACCTCGATTTCAACCTTGCTCGCGGTTGCGTCACTGATGGTCTTCGGCGGCGAAAATCTCTGGGGCTTCTCGCTGGCATTGATGATCGGGGTGGGCGTTGGAACCTATTCGTCCATTTATACCGCCTGCCTCTGCCTGATCTGGCTGAAGCTGACCCGGGATGATCTGATTCCGCCGGTCGTCGAGGAAGTTGACGAGCGCCCTTGATTATTTGAACTTCTGACGGGTTATGCTGTCTTACCTCCCAGAGCGGGACCTTGCCCGTTTGAAGAAGGAATATCGAGTGAACAAGTCAATGCTGGTGGGGTCGGTTCTGGGTGCGGTAGTGGTGACTGCAGGTGGTGCATTCGCTACCTATACGCTGGTGGATCGCGGGCCTCAGTTCGCAGAAGTACTCGCGGTGGAACCCGTCAAGGAAACCATCAAAACGCCACGGGAAGTCTGCAAAGAGGTTGCCGTAACGCGGCAAAAGCCGGTGCAGGACGAGCACCGCATTGCCGGTACGGCTGTAGGTGCCGTGGTCGGAGGGCTGCTGGGTAATCAGGTCGGTGGCGGCAGTGGCAAGAAGATAGCGACGGTCGCTGGTGCGGTAGGTGGTGGTTATGCCGGCAATCAGGTGCAGCAGCGGATGCAGCAGAACAGCACCTATAGCACCACCGAGACGCGCTGCAGCACGGTTACCGACAGCCACGACAAGGTTGTTGGCTATGACGTGAAATACGATCTTGGTGGCAAGGTTGGCAGCGTTCGAATGGATCGTGATCCCGGCAGTCAAATTCCGGTAAGGGATGGACAGCTGGTACTGGCTCAACAGCCATGATCTGAATTGCAAAAAAAGCGCCTTTCGGGGCGCTTTTTTGTGGCTGATTGTTGTGCAGCCGTCAGCGTTTCAGCGAGGCTGTCAGGTGTGGCTGGATCGCAGTCAGTACGGCCTTGAAGCATTTGTTGTTGCCGGCGACGATCTGGCCTTTTTCAAGGAAGCCATGACCGCCGGAGAAATCACTGACCAGGCCGCCTGCTTCCTGAATCAGCAGTGCACCTGCCGCCATGTCCCATTCGGAAAGACCGAATTCCCAGAAGGCGTCGAAGCGACCGGCGGCAACGTAGGCCAGGTCCAGGCTCGCAGCGCCAGCGCGGCGCACACCGGCGGTCTGGCCGACCAGGCTGCGGAACATGTTGAGGTAGGCGTCCAGGTTGTCCATTTGTCCGTCACGGAACGGGAAGCCGGTGCCCAGCAGGGCGCCTTCAAGGCTCTTGCGCGAGCCAACACGCAGCCGGCGGCCATTGAGCGCGGCGCCGCGACCCCGACTGGCGGTGAATTCTTCCTGGCGGACCGGGTCGATGATCACGGCATGTTCCAGGCGGCCGCGGTACTTGCAGGCGATGCTGACTGCGTAATGCGGAACGCCGCGCAGGAAGTTGGTGGTGCCATCCAGCGGATCGATGATCCACAGGTAATCGGCGCCATCACCGGAGCCTTGTGATAGTCCGCTTTCTTCGCCAAGAATGCCGTGGTTCGGATAGGCCTTGCGCAATGCTGTGATGATGAGTTGTTCGGCGTTGCGGTCGATTTCAGAGACGTAGTCGCGCGCGTCTTTTTCGCTGACCGAGATCACGTCCAGGCGCTCGGTGGAACGAATAATCATTTCGCCGGCGCTGCGGGCGGCGCGCAGCGCGATATTCAGCATGGGCTGCATCGATCAAATACCTGGTCGTTTAAAGAAAGCCGCAAATTCTAGCAGAAAGCATTCGCTATATGTTGTCTGTACTGCAGTTCAATGGCGAAGCAGCGGTTGCTTCCTGTAAGCTTTTGCCTTTGCTTTTGGCCGGGAAGAAACTGTGTCGCTTCAGAACATTCGCGTGGTGCTGGTCAATACCAGCCATCCTGGCAATATCGGTGGCGCCGCTCGGGCCATGAAGAACATGGGGCTGTCCCGGCTGGTGCTGGTCGACCCCGAGGACTTTCCCAGTTCCGAGGCGGTGGCGCGGGCGTCGGGCGCAACCGATATCCTCGATGCGGCCCTAGTCGTTGCAACCCTTGAGGAAGCGCTGGTGGGATGCAGTGTCGTGCTTGGCACCAGTGCGCGTGATCGGCGTATTCCCTGGCCCCTGCTGGACCCTCGCGAGTCGGGTTCGGCCTGTATCGAGCAGGCTGAGCAGGGCGGCGAAGTGGCGCTGGTCTTCGGTCGCGAATATGCGGGGCTGACCAACGAAGAGCTGCAACGCTGCCATTACCACGTGCACATTCCCTCGGACCCGCAGTTCAGTTCGCTGAACCTTGCCGCAGCCGTGCAGGTGCTCGCCTACGAAGTGCGCATGGCCTGGCTGGCCGCCCATGACCAGCCGAGCAAGCAGGAGAAGCTGGAAACCACCTCGCTGCTCAATGCGCAGCCGGTGACTGCCGACGAGCTGGAGCATTACTACGGGCATCTTGAACAGACGCTGATCGATATCGGTTTTCTCGATCCGGCCAAGCCGCGCCATCTGATGCCCCGGTTGCGCAGGCTCTACGGTCGCAGTGGCGTCAGCAAGCTGGAAATGAACATCCTGCGCGGCATCCTGACCGAGACTCAGAAAGCCGTTCGTGGAGAGCCACACAAGCGGAGACAGGACTGATGTTCGAACGCGTGCGCGAAGATATCCAGAGCGTGTTCCATCGTGACCCCGCAGCGCGTAATGCCTTCGAGGTCGTCACGTGCTATCCGGGCCTGCATGCTGTCTGGCTTCATCGGCTGTCTCACTGGCTGTGGCGCAAGGACTGCAAGTGGCTGGCGCGGATGAATTCCAATCTGGCGCGCTGGCTTACCGGCATAGAAATTCATCCCGGTGCGCAAATCGGGCGGCGCTTTTTCATCGACCACGGCATGGGCATCGTCATTGGTGAAACCGCCGAGATTGGTGACGATGTGACGCTCTATCACGGGGTGACTCTGGGTGGCACCAGCTGGAACAAGGGCAAGCGCCACCCGACTCTGGAGGATGGCGTAATCGTCGGCGCGGGCGCGAAGATTCTCGGGCCGTTCACGGTCGGTGCGGGCGCCAAGGTCGGTTCCAATGCGGTGGTGACCCGCGAAGTTCCGGCGGGGGCGACTGCAGTAGGCATTCCCGGAAAGATCATCATCAAGTCCGATGATGCCCAGGAGGCCAAGCGCAAGGCGATGGCCGAGAAGATTGGCTTCGATGCCTATGGTGTCAGTGAGGACATGCCAGACCCTGTGGCCCGTGCAATCGGGCAGTTGCTCGATCATGTGCAGGCGGTGGAGGCGCGCATGGAGGAAATGGGGCAGGCGCTTGCCGCATTGGGCGGCGATTACTGTGCCAGAGAGATGCCTTCGCTGCGTGAAGAGGATTTCGCCGAAATCAAGGACGAGGGCGAAGGGCCGCGTACCTGATGGCGGGGTGGATGCGAGCTGGTATGATGCGGCCTGGTTGAGTTGTGCTTCGCCGAAAGCGGTTGTTCTGGCGGAAAGGTTGAGTAAATTAAAGGGTCATATAGTTGATCTAAATACTCGGGTATTGCATACTTGCGTCAAACCTTGATGCTTGGTGCAAACCGATGCGATTGACTACCAAAGGCCGTTACGCCGTAACCGCGATGCTTGACCTGGCGCTTCATGCGCAGCAGGGTCCTGTCTCACTTGCGGACATATCCGAACGCCAGGGTATTTCGCTTTCCTATCTCGAACAGCTGTTCGCCAAGCTGCGCCGTGGCAGCCTAGTCAGTAGTGTTCGCGGGCCAGGTGGCGGCTATCAGCTGTCCCGTGCCATGGCCGACATACAGGTCGTGCAGGTGATCGACGCGGTCAACGAGTCCGTTGATGCCACGCGCTGTCAGGGGCTTGGCGATTGCCACTCGGGCGATACCTGCCTGACCCACCACCTCTGGTGTGACCTGAGTCAGCAGATTCACGAATTCCTCAGTGGCATCAGCCTGGCCGATCTGGTCAATCGGCGTGAGGTCCAGGAGGTGGCGTTGCGGCAGAATATGCGTCATGCCAATGGCCAAGCGCCGCAGCTCGACAAGATTGAAGCGTCCGCCATCGAATGATCCGGGCGACAGCCGAATAGGAGATACCTGATGAAACTGCCGATTTACCTGGACTACTCCGCTACCACGCCGGTCGATCCACGTGTGGCCGATAAGATGATTGAGTGCCTGACTGCCGACGGAAATTTTGGCAATCCGGCTTCGCGTTCCCATGCCTTTGGCTGGAAGGCTGAAGAAGCGGTAGAGAATGCGCGTCGCCAGGTGGCCGAACTGGTCAATGCCGATCCGCGCGAGATTGTCTGGACTTCCGGCGCGACCGAATCCGACAACCTCGCGATCAAGGGTGTTGCCCACTTCTATGCGTCCAAGGGCAAGCATATTGTCACCAGCAAGATCGAACACAAGGCGGTACTCGATACCACCCGCCAACTTGAGCGCGAAGGATTTGAGGTCACCTACCTCGACCCGACTACCGATGGCCTGATCACGCCGGCCATGGTCGAAGCTGCGTTGCGCGACGATACGGTGCTGGTTTCGATCATGCACGTGAACAACGAGATCGGCACCGTCAATGACATCGCCGCCATTGGTGAGCTGACCCGCTCACGTGGTGTGCTGTTCCATGTCGATGCAGCGCAGTCGACCGGCAAGGTGGAGATCGACCTGGAGACGCTGAAGGTTGACCTGATGTCCTTCTCCGCACACAAGACCTACGGCCCCAAGGGCGTCGGTGCCCTCTACGTTCGCCGCAAGCCGCGGGTGCGTCTCGAAGCGCAGATGCACGGTGGCGGACACGAGCGCGGCATGCGTTCGGGTACCCTCGCGGCGCATCAGTCTGTCGGCATGGGTGAGGCCTTCCGTATTGCCAAGGAGGAAATGGTGGCGGAAAACGAGCGTATTCGTGCGCTGCGCGACCGTTTCTTCAAGCAGGTCGAGCATCTCGAGGAGCTGTACGTCAACGGCAGCATGACGGCACGTGTGCCGCACAACCTCAATCTCAGCTTCAATTATGTGGAAGGCGAGTCGTTGATCATGGCGCTCAAGGACCTGGCCGTTTCGTCCGGCTCGGCCTGTACTTCCGCTTCGCTGGAGCCGTCCTACGTGCTTCGTGCCCTTGGTCGTAACGACGAACTGGCGCACAGTTCTATCCGCTTCACTTTCGGACGCTTCACCACTGAAGAAGAAGTCGACTATGCCGCGCAGAAGGTCAGCGAGGCGGTCACCAAACTGCGTGAACTTTCACCTTTGTGGGACATGTTCAAGGACGGCGTCGACCTTTCCACGGTCGAGTGGGCGGCGCACTAAGCCGCTGCACTGCGCATAGTCAGAATCAACGAGGATTGCACCATGGCATACAGTGAAAAGGTCATCGACCACTACGAAAACCCCCGTAACGTCGGCAAGTTCGACGCCGAGGATCCTTCCATCGGCACCGGCATGGTCGGCGCGCCGGCCTGCGGTGACGTGATGCGTCTGCAGATCAAGGTCAACGAGCAGGGTGTCATCGAAGATGCCAAGTTCAAGACCTACGGTTGTGGCTCGGCAATCGCTTCCAGCTCCCTCGCCACCGAGTGGATGAAGGGCAAGACCCTCGAAGAAGCCGAAACCATCAAGAACACGCAACTCGCGGAAGAGTTGGCCCTGCCGCCAGTGAAGATTCACTGCTCGGTGCTGGCCGAGGACGCTATCAAGGCCGCCGTTCGCGATTATCGTGAGAAGAAAGGCCTGCCCCAGGCATAAGCGAAGGAGGTATCGATGGCTATCAGTATGACGACTGCCGCCGCCGATCACGTGCGTCGCTCTCTCGAAGGGCGTGGCAAAGGCGTCGGGGTCAGGCTGGGTGTGCGCACCACGGGCTGTTCCGGCCTCGCCTACGTGCTTGAGTTCGTCGATGAGGCGGCTGCCGAGGATGCGGTTTTCGACAATCACGGCGTCAAGATCATCATCGACCCGAAGAGCCTCGTCTATCTTGACGGCACAGAGCTCGATTTCGTTCGTGAAGGCCTCAACGAGGGCTTCAAGTTCAACAACCCCAACGTGCGCGGTGAATGTGGCTGCGGCGAGAGCTTCAATATCTGAGGGCGCCGTGGGTATTCCCTGTCATTACGCGCTGTTCGAGTTGCAGCCGGCATTCGATCTTGATCTGGACATGCTGTCGTCGCGTTATCGCGAGCTGGCACGCAAGGTTCATCCCGACCGGTTCGCTGATGGTAGTGAGCTGGAGCAGCGGCGAGCGGTTGAAGAGTCGGCCAATCTGAACGAGGCCTACCAGACCCTGAAAAGCCCTTCGCGGCGCGCTCGTTACCTGCTTGCGCTGCAGGGGCAGGACATGCCCCTTGAAGCGACCGTCCAGGATCCGGAGTTCCTTCTGCAGCAGATGCAATGGCGTGAAGAACTGGAAGAGCTGCAGGACGAGGCCGATGTGGCGGGCGTCATGACGTTCAAGGCTCGCCTCAAGGCCGCCCTGCAGGACATCAATGAAGCCTTCTCCCGTACCTGGCAGGACCCTGCGCATCGCGAGGAAGCAGAGCGGCTGGTCCGCCGTATGCAGTTTCTCGACAAGCTGTCCCAGGAAGTGCGCCTGCTGGAAGAGCGCCTCGACGATTAACCCCGCGTAGCGCCTGGCGCTGCGCCCGATATCAGACAGACATGGCCTTACTTCAGATAGCTGAGCCCGGACAAAGCCCGCAACCTCACCAGCGCCGTCTGGCGGTTGGTATTGATCTGGGCACAACCAATTCCCTCGTGGCTGCGTTGCGTAGCGGCATTACCGCACCACTGGCCGATGCTGACGGCGAGGTGATACTGCCTTCGGCCGTGCGTTATCACGCTGATCGTGTCGAAGTGGGGCGGGCGGCCAAGCAGGCAGCCTCCAGCGATCCGCTAAACACCATTCTGTCGGTCAAGCGCCTGATGGGGCGTGGTGTCGGCGACGTCATGCAGCTGGGTGGCCAGCTGCCGTATCGCTTCAGCGAAGGCGAGTCGCAGATGCCCTTCATCGAGACGGTGCAGGGGGCGAAAAGTCCGGTGGAGATATCCGCCGAAATCCTCCGGGCGCTGCGCGAGCGCGCCGAGGCGGCGCTTGGTGGTGAGCTGGTGGGTGCGGTGATCACCGTGCCGGCGTATTTCGACGATGCGCAGCGGCAGGCGACCAAGGATGCCGCCCGTCTGGCCAATCTCAATGTACTGCGCCTGCTCAACGAGCCGACCGCTGCAGCTGTGGCCTATGGTCTTGACCGCCAGGCCGAGGGTGTCGTGGCCATCTATGACCTGGGTGGCGGGACTTTTGATATATCCATTCTGCGCCTGACCAAGGGTGTATTCGAAGTGTTGGCTACCGGCGGTGATACGGCGCTGGGTGGTGATGACTTCGATCATGCAATTGCCAGCTGGATTCTGACTCAGGCCTGTGCTTCGTCAGATCTGGCTCCGGGTGCGCAGCGTGAAGTGCTCAAGCTAGCCTGTGATGCCAAGGAGCGACTCACCGCTGAAGAATCTGTCGAGCTGAAGTATGCCGATTGGCAGGGTGTTTTGACGCGGACGATTTTCCACGAACTGATCGATCCGCTGATCGCCCGCAGTCTTAAGTCCTGCCGTCGTGCGCTGCGCGACTCGGCGGTCGAACTGGAAGACGTTCACGCGGTGGTGATGGTTGGCGGTTCGACGCGGGTTCCGCGTGTGCGTGAGCGGGTGGGCGAGATGTTCGGTCGCCAGCCGCTGACCGATATCGATCCTGATGAGGTGGTGGCCATCGGTGCCGCGATCCAGGCCGAAACCCTGGCGGGCAACAACCGTGATGGCGAAGAGTTGCTGTTGCTGGACGTTATTCCTCTGTCGCTGGGCCTGGAGACCATGGGTGGACTGATGGAAAAGATCATCCCGCGCAATACCACCATCCCGGTCGCGCGTGCGCAGGAATTCACCACCTATAAAGATGGCCAGTCGGCCATGATGATTCATGTCCTGCAGGGCGAGCGCGAGTTGATCGCCGACTGCCGCTCACTGGCGCGCTTCGAACTGCGTGGCATTCCGCCCATGGTCGCTGGAGCGGCGAAGATTCGCGTCACCTTCCAGGTCGATGCCGACGGGCTGCTCAGTGTCTCCGCCCGCGAGCTTGCGTCGGGTGTCGAGTCGAGCATTCAGGTCAAGCCTTCCTACGGGCTGACTGATGGCGAGATCGCGCGGATGCTCGAAGACTCCTTCCGCAAGGCGGGCGAAGACAAGGTCGCTCGTGCGCTGCGTGAACAGCTGGTTGATGCCCAGCGTTTGCTCGAAGCGGTCGAGACTGCATTGGCGGCGGATGGCGAGCGTTTGCTCAGTCAGGAAGAGCGTGGCGCGATCATGTTGCAGATGCAGGCCTTGCGTGACTTGCTCGACAGCCAGGATGGCCTTGTCATCGAGCGGCAGATCAAGCGCCTCAGCCAGATTACCGATGCCTTCGCAGCGCGCCGCCTGGACTCAACCGTCAAGGCCGCACTGGCCGGACGGCAGCTCAACGATATCGAGGAATGACCCAGATGCCGCAGATTGTTTTCCTGCCCCATGCAGACCATTGTCCGGAGGGGGCGGTAGTAGAAGCCCGGGTTGGCGAAACCGTGCTGGATGCCGCGCTGCGCAGTGGCATCGATATCGAGCACGCCTGTGAGAAATCCTGTGCCTGCACCACCTGTCACGTCGTAATTCGCGAAGGCTTCGCTTCGCTGGAAGCTTCCGACGAGCTGGAAGACGACATGCTGGACAAGGCCTGGGGCCTGGAGCCTGACTCACGGCTGTCCTGTCAGGCTGTCGTGGCTAACGCCGATCTGGTGGTGGAGATCCCCAAATACACCATCAACCAGGTTTCCGAAGGCCATTGAAGGCGAGGGCATCACAATGAGTCTTAAATGGGCGGATGTGCTGGATATCGCCATCGAGCTTGCCGAAACCAGGCCGGACGTTGATCCGCGCTACGTCAACTTCGTCGACCTGCACCGCTGGGTGGTCGAGCTGCCAGAGTTTTCCGATGATCCGGCGCGCGGTGGCGAGAAGGTTCTCGAAGCCATTCAGGCGGCCTGGATAGAAGAAGCCTAGACGGCGGCTTCGAGCCATGACCTGCGGCCGCGGCGTTCGGCCCGGTCTGCACTGATTCTCTTGAAGCGTGTGGCTGCCCTTATATTTTGCTTCCCGACCCGCGTATAATCCGCGGGTTTACTTGTTTGCTTTAAACCCACCAGACTGGAGTTTCACATGGCCCTGCAACGTACCTTCTCCATCATCAAGCCTGACGCTGTCGCCAAGAACGTCGTCGGCGAAATCACCACCCGTTTCGAGAAGGCCGGCCTGCGCGTCGTCGCTTCCAAGATGGTTCAACTGTCCGAGCGCGAAGCAGGCGGTTTCTACGCTGAGCACAGCGAGCGCGGTTTCTTCAAGGATCTGGTTGCCTTCATGGTTTCCGGTCCGGTCATCGTTCAGGTTCTGGAAGGCGAAGATGCCATTGCCAAGAACCGTGAACTGATGGGTGCTACCAACCCCAAGGAAGCTGCTGCAGGCACCATCCGTGCCGATTTCGCCGTCTCCATCGACGAGAACGCCGTACACGGTTCGGACTCCGAAGCCTCCGCTGCTCGCGAAATCGCCTACTTCTTCGCTCAAACCGAAGTCTGTGCGCGCATTCGCTGAGTGACAGGTGAATTCCATGATTGCCACGACTGCCAAAGTCAATCTGCTGGGGCTGACCCAGCCACAGCTGGAAAGCTTCTTCGAGTCCATCGGGGAGAAGCGCTTTCGTGCCGGTCAGGTGATGAAATGGATTCACCACTTTGGCGTCGATGATTTCGATGCCATGAGTAACATCGGCAAGGCCTTGCGCGAAAAGCTCAAGGCTTGTGCCGAGATACGCGGCCCGGAAGTTGTCAGTGAGGACATTTCCAGCGACGGCACTCGCAAATGGGTGGTTCGTGTCGCTTCGGGCAGTTGTGTCGAAACTGTTTATATTCCCCAGGGAGGCCGTGGCACGTTGTGCGTTTCCTCCCAGGCGGGCTGTGCGCTGGATTGCAGTTTCTGCTCCACCGGCAAACAGGGCTTCAACAGCAACCTCACCGCAGCCGAAGTGATAGGCCAGGTGTGGATTGCCAGCAAATCCTTCGGCAGCGTTCCGGCCAAGGTCGATCGCGCCATCACCAATGTGGTGATGATGGGCATGGGCGAGCCGCTGCTCAATTTTGATAATGTCGTCGCCGCCATGCACATCATGATGGACGATCTCGGCTACGGGATTTCAAAGCGCAAGGTGACGCTCTCGACATCCGGCGTGGTGCCGATGATCGACGAGCTGTCCAAGGTCATCGATGTGTCACTGGCCCTGTCGCTGCACGCGCCGAACGATGAGCTGCGTGACCAGTTGGTGCCGATCAACAAGAAGTATCCGCTGAAAATGCTCCTGGCTTCCTGCCAGAACTATATTTCCAGCCTGGGCGAGAAGCGTGTTCTCACCATCGAATACACCCTTTTGCAGGGGATCAATGATCAGCCCGAACATGCCGAGCAGATGATCGAGCTGCTGGCGAAGATACCTTGCAAAATCAACCTGATTCCCTTTAATCCATTCCCTCATTCGGGATATGAGCGCCCCAGCAACAACGCCATCCGGCGTTTTCAGGACATCCTGCATAAAGCCGGGCACAATGTGACGGTGCGCACCACGCGGGGTGAGGATATCGATGCAGCCTGCGGCCAACTGGTTGGGCAGGTGATGGATCGGACACGCCGGAGCGAGCGTTACATCGCTGTGCGTGAATTGCAGTCCGAATCCGGTGCGGCGCCCATTGCCACAAATCGATCCTGAGGGGGATGCTACTGATGACCTTGCGCATTGCGCTGCTGTTTCTACTTACCGGCCTTATGGCCGGTTGTGTTTCTTCAGGCTCCGGCGATCCGCTGCGCACCTCGAGCGGACGTGATCAGGCGCGTGATGCCTATATCCAGCTCGGTATCGGTTATCTCCAGCAGGGTGAAGCTGCGCGGGCCAAATCACCGCTGCGCAAGGCGCTCGAGCTGGATCCCGGCAGTGCGGATGCACATGCAGCGCTGGCCCTGGTATTCCAGAACGAGATGGAATACCAGCTTGCTGATGAGCATTATCGCAAGGCGCTTTCAGGCCGAAACGATGCGCGTATTCTGAACAATTACGGCAGTTTCCTGTTCGAGCAGAAACGCTACCCGGAGGCCATGGAGCGTTTCGCCAAGGCGTCAGAGGACAATCTGTACGGTGAGCGTGCGCGGGTCTTTCAGAATATGGGCATGACCGCACTGCAGCTGGGCCAGCGTGAGCAGGCCGAAACCTACTTTACCCGTGCGCTGCGCCTCGATAGTCGGCAGCCGCGCGCTCTGCTGGAGTTGGCTCTGCTCGCATATGAGGCCAAGGATTACGTGCCGGCCAAGCGTTACTATGACGGCTTCAGCAGCCTGGCCGAACAGAATGCTCGCAGCTTGCTGTTGGGCATACGTCTGGCCAATATCCATCAGGACCGCAATCAGGCCGCAAGCCTGGGGCTACAGCTCAAGCGGTTGTATCCGGGTACGCCTGAATACCAACAGTTTCTTTCGGAGCAACGATGACAGCGCCCCATTCCGAAGCGGCTGCCTCAACGGCTGCCAACCCTGGCGAAACGCTTCGCGCTGCGCGTGAAGAAAAAGGTTTGCCGCTTTCTTCGGTAGCCCAGCAGCTCAACCTGTCGGAACGCTCGCTGGCCCAGATCGAGGCCGGTGACTTCAGCCGAATGCCGGGGCTGACCTTCGCCCGAGGTTACGTTCGTGCCTATGCCAAGCTGCTAGAACTTGATCAGAACCGCCTGGTCAACGAGTTTGATCACCATACCGGCACCGGTGCTGCCGCCAGCAACATCAACAGCCTGGGCAATATCGATGAGCCGGTGCGGCTGTCACGCAGTGTGATGCGCTTTTTCGTGTTCGCACTGATCCTGATTGTCGCTGCGGCTGCACTGTTCTGGTGGCAGGATCAGACAACCCGCGGCCAGTCGGTGCCGGCGCTTTCCTCTCTGGATCAGATCGAAGTGGAGGCGGCAGACGGCACTACCGAAATTCATCTGTTTGAACGTGATGAAGAACTGCCCGAGCCTGGCCCGGACGAGCCGCGCGATACGCCACTGGCCGAGACTCTTTCCTCGCCAGGGCAGCCTGAGCAGGCGCCGGTCGAGCAGTCAACGGGCGAGAGCGTTGCTACGAGCGAAGCGCCAGTCGCTGTGCAACCCGTCACGGAACCCGTTACGCCAACGCCGGCATCAGCGGCTGAGGCTGTTGCGCCAGCACCTGGTGAGGGTCGGCTGACGCTGACATTCACCGACGACTGCTGGACACGTGTGACCGATGCGAATGGCGAAGTGCTCTACAGTGCGCTGGCCAAAGCCGGAAGCAGCCGCACCCTGGTCGGCAAAACACCGCTGGATCTGCATCTCGGCTTCCCGGCAGGCGCGCAAGTCAGCTTCAACGGCGAAGCCGTCAATCTTTCAGGCATCACGCGTGGCGAGACTGCGCGTCTCAAGCTCGGACAGTAATCCATGCACTCTGAGTCTCCCATCAAACGCCGGCTTACTCGCAAAATCTGGGTAGGCAGCGTGCCGGTCGGTGGCGATGCGCCCATCGCCGTGCAAAGCATGACCAACACCGAAACCTGCGATGTCGATGCAACCGTTGCGCAGATTGAGCGCCTGCAGGATGCCGGCGCCGATATCGTGCGTGTGTCGGTGCCCTCGATGGATGCGGCAGAGGCCTTCGGCAAGATCAGGCAGCGCGTGCAGTTGCCACTGGTCGCCGATATTCATTTCGATTACCAGATCGCCCTGCGGGTGGCTGAACTGGGCGTCGATTGCCTGCGCATCAATCCGGGCAACATCGGCCGCGAGGACCGGGTGCGTGCCGTGGTCGATGCCGCGCGGGATCGAGGCATCCCGATCCGAATCGGCGTCAACGCCGGTTCGTTGGAAAAGGACCTGCAGAAAAAGTACGGCGAGCCGACGCCCGAGGCGCTGGTGGAGTCCGCGCTGCGCCACGTCGAGCATCTTGATCGGCTGAATTTCCCCGACTTCAAAGTCAGCGTGAAGGCTTCAGACGTGTTCATGGCCGTTGCGGCCTATCGCCTGCTGTCCAGGGAAATCGAGCAACCTCTGCACCTGGGTATCACCGAAGCCGGCGGCCTGCGTTCGGGTACGGTGAAGTCTGCGGTGGGTCTGGGCATGTTGCTCGCCGAAGGCATCGGCGACACGATCCGTATTTCCCTGGCGGCTGATCCGGTGGAAGAGATCAAGGTTGGCTTCGATATTCTCAAATCGTTGCGGCTGCGCTCACGCGGGATCAATTTCATCGCCTGTCCCAGCTGCTCGCGGCAGAACTTCGATGTGGTCAAGACCATGAACGAGCTTGAGGGGCGCCTGGATGATCTGCTGGTGCCAATGGATGTGGCGGTCATCGGCTGTATTGTCAACGGTCCGGGCGAGGCCAAGGAGGCGCATATCGGCCTCACTGGCGGGACTCCGAACAACCTCATCTACATCGACGGAAAGCCGGCGCAGAAGCTGAATAACGAAAATCTGGTGAATGAGCTCGAACAGCTGATTCGCCGCAAGGCTGCCGAGAAAGCCGAGAGCGATGCGGCACTGATCCTGCGCAGCTGATTAAGGAACCGATTTGAGCAAGTCCCTGCAAGCCATTCGTGGCATGAACGATATCCTGCCGGCGCAGACACCGCTCTGGCGCTACCTGGAAAGCACCTTCGCGCAGCTGATTGACAGCTATGGCTACAGCGAAATCCGTCTGCCGATTCTCGAATTTACCGACCTCTTTGCCCGCGGTATCGGTGAAGGTACGGACGTGGTGGACAAGGAAATGTACACCTTCCTCGACCGCAACGAGGAATCCCTGACCCTGCGTCCCGAAGGTACTGCGGGCTGCGTTCGTGCCGTGTTGGAGCACGGCATGACCGGTGGCGGCCAGGTGCAGAAACTCTGGTACAGCGGGCCGATGTTCCGTTACGAGAAACCGCAAAAAGGGCGCTATCGACAGTTTCACCAGATTGGCGTGGAAGTTTTCAATCAGCCGGGTCCGGATGTCGATGCCGAGCTGATCGTGCTCACAGCGCGTCTGTGGAAGCAGCTTGGTATGGCTGATGCCGTGACCTTGCAGCTCAACAGCCTGGGTTCCAGCGAGGCTCGCGCGACCTACCGTGATGCACTGGTGGCTTATCTGCAGCAGCGTTTCGACCAGCTGGACGAAGACAGCCAGCGTCGCCTGAGCACCAACCCGCTGCGTATTCTCGATAGCAAGAACGCCCAGACTCAGGCATTGCTCGCCGAGGCGCCGACCCTGAGCGATTTTCTTGACGACGAGTCTCGCGTGCACTTTGACGGGCTGAAGGCGCGGCTCGATGCGGTCGGCATTGCCTATCAAATCAATCCAAAACTGGTGCGAGGCCTGGACTATTACGGTCGCACCGTATTCGAGTGGGTCACTGACAAACTGGGTGCACAGGGCACCGTTTGTGCTGGCGGTCGCTACGACGGGCTGATCAGCCAGTTCGGTGGCAAGCCGACGCCGGGTGTGGGTTTTGCCATGGGCGTGGAGCGGCTGGTGCTGTTGCTGGAAACCCTGGAGCTGATTCCCGAAACGCTCAACCAGCCAGCCCATGCTTATATCTGTGCCTTTGGCGAGGCAGCCGAACTGGCCGCTCTGGCCCTGGCTGAACGCCTGCGTGATGAGTTGCCGGGTCTGCGCCTGCTGGTCAATGCCGGTGCTGGCAGCTTCAAGAGCCAGTTCAAGAAGGCGGACAAGAGCGGCGCACGTTTCGCACTGATTCTGGGTGAGGACGAACTGGCTGGTCGCGTGGTAGGTTGCAAGCCGCTGCGTGACGACAGTGAACAACAAAGTATTGCCTGGGATGCTCTGCCCGAGCGTCTGGCTGCCTGTCTGGTCTGATCGACAGGTTTGAAATCAGCGAATCAAAGGAGTAACAGCGTGACCTCGGGTAACGATGAAGAACAACTGGCTCAGATCAAGGAGTGGTGGCAGCGTAACGGCATGCCATTGTTGACGGGCGCTGTCCTGGCGTTGGCGCTGGTGTTTGGCTGGCAGTTCTGGCAGAAGCATCAGACCAATCAGGCGTATGGCGCTTCGGCTATCTATCAGCAGTTGCTGATGGCGGCATTGAATGACTCTGCAGCTGATGTTGCAGAGGTCTCGCGCCTGGGGCAGCGCCTCAAGAAGGATTTTGCCGGTACGCATTACGCGCAATACGGCAGCCTTTTCGTTGCCAAGGTAGCCGTTGAATCCGGTCGTCTCGACGAGGCGGCAGCAGAACTGCAGGGCGTATTGGACAAGCCTGCGGACAAGACACTCGAAGAGCTTGCCCGTCAGCGTCTGGCCCGCGTACTGGCTGCTCAGGACAAGACCGAAGCTGCGCTGGAGTTGCTTGCTGGCGAGGCGCCCGATGCCTTTGTCGCCAGCCGTGAGGAATTGCGGGGCGATCTGCTGCTCAAGCTTGAACGTCACGACGAGGCTCACGCCGCCTATTCCAAGGCGAAAGAGTCGTTGTCGCAGGATGCCGCCATCGGTGGCTTGCAACTGAAGCTGGATGACCTGGCTCGTGGAGAGGCGTGAATTGATGCGTTGGAAAACTGCAGCACTGCTGACCCTGGCCATTCTGGCTGCAGGGTGCAGCAGCAACGACAAGAAAGAGCCCGGTCCGGCCGAACTGGTCAAGTTCGATGCTGAAATCGATCTGAAGAAGGAATGGAGCCGTTCGGTCGGCAAAGGCCAGGGCGAGACATACAACCTGCTGGCTCCGGTGGTCTACGGCAATGAGATATTTGCCGCCGATATCGAAGGCCTGGTGGTGGCGATGGACCGCCAGAGCGGAAAGGTCAACTGGAAGAAGAAACTGGATGTACCGGTCTCCGGTGCGGTGGGTGCCGGTTATGGCCTGATCCTGGTCGGTACACTACGCGGCGAAGTGCTTGCGCTGGATGTCTCCACAGGTGAAGAGCGCTGGCGTAGCCAGGTCAGTAGTGAAGTGCTGGCCGCACCTGCCGTCAATGGCGACGTGGTTGTGGTGCAGACGCAGGACGACCGCGTTATTGCGCTGGATATCGATAACGGCGAGCAGCGCTGGAGTTACGAGAGTTCTCCTGCCGTGCTGACGCTGCGCGGAACGGGTGCGCCGTTGTTGACCAATGAGCTGGCGATAGCCGGTCTGTCCAGTGGCAAGGTGGTCGCGCTGGATACCCGCCGTGGTCTGCCGGTGTGGGAGCAGCGCGTGGCGATTCCCCAGGGCCGTTCCGAACTTGAGCGTGTCGTCGATATCGACGGTGGCCTGTTGCTGTCGGGGGGCGTGGTTTATGTCGCCACCTACCAGGGACGCGCGGCTGCGCTGGATCTGGAAAGCGGACGCGTGCTCTGGCAGCGCGACGCCTCCACTTCAGCCGGTGTTGCGTTGGGCTATGGCAGCGTTTATGTCAGCCAGGCCGACGGCTCGGTAGTGGGTATCGACGAACGCTCGACAACGGTTCTCTGGAGCAACGATTCCCTGGCGCGCCGCGAGCTGTCCGGTCCCACCGTGTTTTCCAGCTATGTTGCGGTAGGGGACAAGGAAGGCTATCTGCATCTGCTGAGTCAGGTTGATGGCCGCTTTGTTGCCCGTACTCGCATTGACAGTGCCGGCTTGCGCGTTCGTCCTGTGGTTGAGGGTGATTGGCTGTACACCTATGGCAACGACGGCAAGCTGGTCGCATTGACCATTCGCCAGGCGGACTGATCGCTTCAAACTGTCCGCCTGCTGTTTCGCCTCTGGCGGAACGCGTTATACCCGGCCGCTGCCCCGCAGCGGCCTTCGTGTTTTCTGAAATATCGCAGTGGAGAGCCGCATGGTTCCCGTAATCGCCCTGGTGGGCCGCCCGAACGTCGGCAAGTCCACCCTGTTCAACCGTCTGACCAAAAGTCGTGACGCCATCGTCGCCGAGTATGCCGGTCTGACCCGTGATCGCCAGTATGGCGAAGCCAAATGGCAGGGCCGCACTTATATCGTCATTGATACCGGTGGCCTGACAGGCGACGAAGAAGGGATCGATGCCAAGATGGCCGAGCAGTCCCTGCAGGCCATGGAAGAAGCCGATGCGGTGATGTTCATGGTCGATGCCCGTGCAGGCATGACGCCAGGCGACCAGATGATCGCCGAGCATCTGCGCAAGATGAACAAGCGCCATTTTCTGGTGGCGAACAAGGTCGACAGCATCGATCCGGATATCGCCCGCGCCGAGTTCAGTCCTCTGGGTCTGGGTGATGCGCTGCCCATCGCCGCCGCGCACGGTCGTGGTATTACCTACATGCTTGAACAGGCGCTGGGGATCTTTCCCAAGGACAACGCCGAGGTTGAGGAAGAGGCCGCACAAGAGGGCGAGACAGCCATCGAAGGCCAGGAGCTCAAGCGCATTCCCGGCCCGAGTGAGAAGGATGGCATCAAGATCGCCATCATCGGTCGTCCCAACGTTGGCAAGTCGACACTGGTCAACCGCATGCTTGGCGAGGAACGGGTCATCGTCTATGACCAGGCCGGCACCACGCGCGACAGCATCTACATTCCCTTCGAGCGTGGGGATGAGAAGTACACGCTGATCGATACCGCAGGCGTTCGTCGTCGCGGCAAGATCTTCGAGGCGGTGGAAAAGTTCTCGGTGGTCAAGACGCTACAGGCGATTCAGGACGCCAACGTGGTGATCTTCGTCATGGATGCCCGCGAGGGCGTGGTCGAGCATGACCTTAATCTGCTCGGCTTCGTGCTCGACAGTGGCCGTGCGCTGGTCATCGCGCTGAACAAGTGGGACGGCATGGAGCCGGGCGAGCGCGATTATGTGAAAACAGAACTTGAGCGCCGGCTGTTCTTCGTCGAATTTGCAGACATTCACTTCATCTCGGCCAAGCACGGCACGGGCGTCGGCAATCTGTACAAGTCGGTACAGGCCTCCTTCACTTCTGCCGTCACCCGCTGGCCCACCAGCCGGCTGACGCAGATTCTCGAGGACGCGGTGCGTGAGCATGCGCCGCCAATGGTTTCCGGCCGTCGCATCAAGCTGCGCTATGCGCACCTGGGTGGCGCCAACCCGCCGCTGATCGTGATTCACGGCAACCAGGTCGATGCGGTACCCAAGTCCTATTCGCGCTATCTCGAGAATACCTACCGTCGCGTGCTCAAGCTGGTCGGTACGCCGATCCGCATCGAGTACAAGGGCGGCGAGAACCCCTATGAGGGCAAGAAAAACACCCTCACCGACCGTCAGGTGAACAAGAAGCGCCGACTTATGTCGCACCACAAGAAGGCCGAGAAGAAGCGCCGGGACAAGAAATAGCCACGAACCTGAAGCGTCAGGCTGGACGTTTTTTCTCAAGGGCTTCCGGTTTTGATTTTCAGCGTCCAGCCTTGAGCGAGCCCGATGATCACCAGCAAGCTGCCCAACGTGGGTACCACCATCTTCACTACCATGTCGCAGCTGGCGATCGAGACCGGTGCGATCAACCTGTCCCAGGGTTTTCCCGATTTCGATGGGCCGCAGGCCCTGCGCGAAGCGGCAGGCCGAGCGGTAATGGGTGGGCGTAACCAGTACGCGCCCATGGCCGGGTTGCCGGCGCTGCGCGAGCAGGTGGCGCTCAAGGTTTCGACGCTGTACGGGCGAACGGTGAGTGCCGATAGCGAAGTCACCATCACGCCGGGCGCGACTCAGGCGATCTTCTGCGCGATTCACGCGGTGATTCGTGCCGGCGACGAGGTGATCGTCTTCGATCCCTGCTACGACAGCTACGAACCGGCAGTGGAGCTTGCAGGCGGCGTTTGCATCCATCAACCGCTGAGCCTGCCGGATTTTTCCATCGACTGGCAGAAACTGGCGGATGCGATCACGCCGCGCACGCGGATGATCGTGCTCAATACGCCGCATAATCCCAGCGGTACGCTGATCGAACGCGAGGATCTGGACCGCCTTGCCACACTGATTCGTGGTCGCGATATTTACCTGCTCAGCGATGAAGTGTACGAACACCTGGTGTTCGACGGGCGTGAGCATGCCAGCGTCCTGCGTCATGAAGAGCTTTATCAGCGCGCTTTCGTGATCAGCTCTTTCGGCAAGACCTATCACGTCACTGGTTGGAAAACCGGCTATGTGGTGGCACCACCGCTGTTGACCACAGAGTTGCGCAAGGTGCATCAGTACGTCAGTTTCACCGGCGTTACGCCGCTGCAATGGGCGCTGGCCGAATACATGACCGTGCATCCAGAACACACCGCCGAGCTGCCGGGCTTCTATCAGGCCAAGCGCGACCTGTTCTGCGAACTGCTGGCCAGCTCGCGCTTCAGCTTCACACGCGCGGCGGGTACCTACTTCCAGCTGGCGGATTATTCAGCTATCCGCCCTGACCTCGACGATGTGGCGATGGCCGAGTGGCTGACCCGCGAACATGGTGTGGCGAGCATTCCCATCTCGGTCTTCTACCAGCATGCGCCGGCAGATTTGCGGCTGGTGCGTTTCTGCTTTGCCAAACGGGAGGAAACGCTGCGGCAGGCAGCGGTACGACTATGCGTGATCTGACCCCATTGCCCGACCTCGACCTGGCGCTGATCCAGACCACCTTGACCTGGCAGGATGCCGCCGCCAACCGCGAATATTTCACCCGGCTGCTGGATCAGGCGCGTGGCGCCGATCTGATCGTTCTGCCGGAAATGTTCACTACCGGCTTTTCCATGAGCGCAGCTCGACTGGCTGAGCCGGAAGAGGGGCCGACTTACCACTGGTTGCGTGTGCAGGCCGCGCGTCTGGAGGCCGTTGTCACCGGCAGTGTGATCATCGAGGCAGCGGACGGCAGCTATCGCAACCGCCTGCTCTGGGCGCGTCCGAACGGTGAAATCCTGCATTACGACAAGCGTCATCTGTTTCGCATGGCCGGCGAGCACCAGCACTACACGGCGGGCGAGCGCCAGGCGCTGTTCGAGTTGAACGGCTGGCGCGTGCGCCCGCTGATCTGTTACGACCTGCGCTTTCCGGTATGGAGCCGTGATTCTCACGGCACCGATCTGCTGATTTACACGGCCAACTGGCCCGCAGCCAGGCGCAACGCCTGGAACCGCCTGTTGCCGGCGCGCGCGATCGAGAACCTGTGCTTCGTGGCTGCAGTGAATCGCGTCGGCGAGGACGGCAAGGGGCATCCCTACAGTGGCGACAGCCAGGTACTGGATTACCTGGGCGATTCGTTGCTGCAAGCCGGTGATGCCGAGGGCGTATTTCGCGTGACCCTGAGCGCCCGTAATCTGGCCGCGTTTCGTGAGAAATTTCCCGCTTATCACGATGGCGACGACTTCGAGCTGAAGATCTGAGGCGGCTACCGACTACTGGTGACATCCCGCTCCAGGCAAGCGATCTGCCGGTTTTGAACGTGGCCGAGGCCGATGACCGCAACGCAGGCGCCTAACAGCGCCATGAGCATGTCGGACTGGGTGTCCCATGGGTCGCCCTGGGTGCCGAGAAAGTCCTCTGCGCCCTGTCCGGCGATCAGTGCGACCCACCACTCGATCATCTCGTAGAAGGCACTGAAGGCCAGCGCCACGCAGATCGATAGAAAACCCAGCATTCTGCCCGTTGTCAGAAAGCGCAGCCGGAGCAGAATCTCCCGCGCGAGCAAGGCCGGAACCAGGCCCTGCATGAAATGCCCCAGCTTGTCGTAGGGGTTGCGCTGAAGGTCAAACAGCTCCTGGACCCAGAATCCCGGCGGTACGCGCGCGTAGGTATAAGCACCGCCGAGGATCAGTACCAGCGCATGGCATGCGATCAGTACGTAGAGCAGGCGGGTGAGAGGGAAGCGTCGGCAGGTCAGCAGCAGAATCGGCGCGGCGATCAGCACTGGCGAGACCTCCAGCAACCAGGTGGCGTGATCGTATGGCGCGATACCGGACAGGATCAGTGCCAGCAGTACCGTCAGGCCAAGTGCCATGTAAAGCGTGTTCTGCTGCATGTGTCGCTGTCTCCCCGCAGGCGTGGCGACAGGATGCAGCCTGGCCGCGTTGGCGGCAACAGGCTAGCGGCTGACGATGCTTCTGCGCGGTCCGCAAGTGTGCTGATTGACCTCGCCAACATGCAGATTGGCGTTGCCCTGAATGCAGGCGATGCTGCGGTTGCGCCAGCGTTCCCATTCGCTGACCGGGTACTGGCGATTCCAGATGTCGTATAGGCGCTGGTCCTGTCTGGACAGGCGCAGGTTGTAGCGTTCGGCCATGTAAAGGTAGGCACGGGCGATGGCTCCACGGCTGTACTCCGGCGGCATGGCGGTGCGCTGCTTGAAGTTCACCACAAAAGGGCATGCACCGTACTGGCTGGGCTTTTCGCTGAGCATGCCGAAACCGTAGTTGCTGCGATCACCGTTCACCTCACCCACCACCGGCACCAGGTTGTGCAAGTCGGCTTCGGCTTTGCTGAAGACCGGGTCTTTGGCGGTGCATTGCTTGCGACCGCCCTGTTGCCAGCACTGGCGTTGATGGCCGATGACCCAGGCTGGAACGATATGCTCCCATTCGACCCGTGCGGCGCGTTTGGGCTGTTTGCGCGGAACATAGCCGCAGCTGTCGAGGTCGATCCGGTTGCCCTTGAAGGTGCAGCCGCAATAGAAGTCCACCGGGCGTTCGGCGTAGATCGTCCAGGCGATCTTTTTGGCTTCGCGAAAGGTGCGTGGTGCGTCGGCCTGTACCGAGGCGAACGGAAGCAACAGCAGAAAAAGCAGGATAAGCGGACGCATGGATATCTCGACGGCAAACTGAGAAGCGCGTCCATGCGACAGATCGGCATGTTACCGCTGACCTACAGATAAATCATTAATCAAATCAGCCAGTTAAGTTTGTTGTCCGAAAAAGCGACCGGCGCGATTGATCCACAGCGAGCCCAGGATCAGCAGCCCACCGATTAGCAGCAGGTCGAGACGGGTTTCACTGCCCCAGACCAGGAAGTTGATGATCAGACCGACCGGCACCGACAGGTTGTTCATGACTGCCAATGTGCCGGCATCGACCAGGGTTGCTCCCTTGTTCCAGCAGAACTGGCCGAGGGCGGTAGCGAGCACGCCCATCCACACCAGTACGCCCCATTGGGTGGAAGTAGTCGGCAGCTTTTCAAGATCGCCCAGCAGCAGCCAGGCCGGTAGCACCACCAGCAGGGCGCCGATAAAGAAATAGCCGAAGCGGCGGTGCAGCGGAATCTGCGACTGGTAATGCCGGGCCAGATGCTTGTAGCCGACCTGGCCGGCAGCAAAAGTGAAATTGGCCAGCTGCATCAGCAGGAAACCCCCGAGGAAATCGCTGCTGAGGTCGTCGTAGCGAATCAGCCCGGCGCCGAGTACGGCAACGGCGGCAGCGAGCAATGCCCAGGGATTGAAACGTCGGTTAAGCGCGTCGTCGATCAGTGCTACGTGCAGGGGTGTAAGCACCGTGAACAGCAGCACTTCGGCTACCGTCAGCATGTTGAAGCTCAGGTACAGGCACAGGTAGGTGACGCCGAACTGCAGCATGCCGACCACCGTTACTCCGGCGATAAATCCCGGTGCAACGCCGCGCCAGCGCGTCATTGGCAGAAAGATTAACCCTGCCAGGACCACGCGGGTGAGCACGGCGAAGTAACTGTCCACCGCGCCAGCCAGATAAACCCCAATGAGGTTGAAGGAAACCGCCCACAACAAAGTGACGAAGATCAGGTAAGGCATGCCGGCTCCTCAGCGAAGGCCGGCGACCTTAACGGTTGCGTTGCAAAGAAGAAAGCGGGATCAGGCGCTTTTTACTGTGGCCTCAGTCATCGTTGTCTTCGTCGTGCTCATGGGTGTTGGGGGCAGGGTGGTCGTCCATGCGCGGGTCCGGATCGACTCCGGTGGGATTCTGGTAGCCATGCGCGGAGTCATCTTCGGTTTGCTGCTGATTGTGATCGGCAGCGTCGTGCGTGCTGTCACTGGGGGCTTCGTTGGCATGGGCCGCGCCTGCTGTCAGCAGCGCGAAGAGGGCGATGACGGGCGGTGTGATGTGCATGATCAGTCCTCGATTATGTGGCGTCGTAACCGCTGATTTCGACCCGGTTTGTTCGCCGTCGTTCGGCGCTAAGGCCGCGGGCATGAACGTGTCCGGCGTCGTCGGGTCCCTTGCCGAGGCGCACAGCTGCTGATCGATTTTTTTGGTCTACCGACTACTTGCATCATCAGAAAGCCAATCCCGCCGTGATTTTTTCGGCTATTGGCTGCCGTGTCGCAACCTCAGTGTGCGGTTCTAAGGGTGCGCGTGAGGGTGCTAATGCAGCGTGAAGATTCCGGGTGTCGCTGAAGCGTAACCTGCATGTGATAGAGAGAGGGCTGCCTGCGCATCCGATCCCTCCCTTCGCACAGCGAGCTGCCCATGAAACAGGCGTTTCAGTACTTTCACGCCGAGCTTTCGGCCCATGACGATCAGGTCATCAATCCCGCCGCCAGCCCTTCACTGGCGCAGCTGGTGGATGGCAGCCGCCGGCGTGTGCTCAAGGGTGGGCTGGGGCTGGCTGCTCTGGGTTTTCTCGGCGGCAGCCTGGGTGCCTGCCGCAGCGCGCTGCAGAACGAATCGCTGATGGGGTTCAGCAGCATTCCCGCGCAACTCGACCCTGCCTTCGACAGCGTAAGGGTGGCGCCGGGCTACAGCGTGCGGACCTTCTTTTCCTGGGGCGATGCCGTGCTGGCCGATGCGCCGCAGTGGAACCCCGATGCCAGCGACGATTGGCAGGCCCAGCTCAGGCAGGCGGGTGACAACCATGACGGCATGCATTTCTTTCCCTTTGCCGACAACCCCGACAGCCACGGCTTGCTGGTGATGAACCACGAGTACGTCAACCCGGCGCTGCACCCCAACGGCATGACCTTCACCGACGGCCAGCGTCCGCTGGACGAGGTGCGCAAGGAGCAGGCGGCGCATGGTGTCAGTGTCATCGAAGTGAGGAAGGATGCTCAGGGGCAGTGGCAGCGGGTCATGCCGTCGCGCTACAACCGCCGCATCTCAGCCATGACGCCGATGGCTGTCGCCGGACCGCTGACTGGACATGAGTTGATGAAGACCGCTTCTGATCCTGCCGGAGGTGAAATCCTCGGCACCCTGAACAACTGCGCCAGCGGCATGACGCCCTGGGGCACCTATCTGGCCTGCGAGGAGAACTGGCACCACTACTTCGTCAACCAGGACGCCGATGACCTGGCCCGGCGTGTTTCACACAGGCGTTATGGCGTGGGTGGAGGTAGCCGGAGCAAATACTACGGCTGGGAAACCGTCGACCCGCGCTTCAACGCCACGCCGGATGTCTCGCAGCCTCACGGCGGTCATGTGCATGAGCCCAACCGCTTCGGCTGGGTGGTGGAGATCGATCCCTTCGACCCGCACAGCCAGCCGGTCAAGCGCACCGCGTTTGGGCGCTACTGCCGCGAATGTGCGGTGCTGTCGCTGGGCGAGGACGGGCGCATGGCTTTCTATTCTGGCGACGATACCCGTGGCGAATACATTTACAAGTTCGTCCCCACGGGCCGCTACACACCCGGCGCGGACCAGGCCAATCGTCGCCTGCTCGACAGTGGCACCCTCTACGTCGCACGTTTCAACGCTGATGGCAGTGGCGATTGGCTGGCGCTGGTGCATGGCCAGAATGGCCTGAGCGGCGAAAACGGTTTTGCCGACCAGGCCGAGGTACTGCTCAATGCGCGGGCCGCTGCGGACCTGCTCGGGGCGACGCCCATGGATCGCCCCGAGTGGGTGGCCGTGCATCCGCAGAGCCGCGAAGTCTATGTGACCCTGACCAATAATGACGGGCGTGGCAGCAGGCAGCCGCTGGACAAGGCCAACTCGCGACCGAACAACCTGCACGGGCAGATCCTGCGCTGGAACGAGCAGGGCGGGAGTCCGAGCGCCAGCGCGTTCACCTGGGAAGTCTTTCTCCTGGCGGGTGAGCAACCCGGTGCACGGCGTGAGGGTGGGCAAGCCGTGCCCGCCAACCTTATCGGCACTATCGAAGGCGACATCTTTTCCTCGCCGGACGGGCTGGCCTTCGACGGTGCCGGGCGCTTGTGGATTCAGACCGACTACGCTGATGACGACCCGGCGATGCAGAACATGGGCACCAATCAACTGCTCTGCGCCGACCCGCGAACCCGTGAGGTGCGGCGCTTTCTGGTCGGCCCGCGTGGTTGCGAGATCACCGGCATCACCTGGAGTCCGGACTACCGCGCGATGTGGGTCAACGTGCAACATCCGCAGCTGAGCTTTCCGGCGGGCGACGGCAAGACCCGGCCACGCTCCTCGACAGTGCTCATCACCAAGGACGACGATGGCGTGATCGGGGCCTGAACGCCGCTTATTACTGCATCAGCGCTGCTGCAGGGTCGCCATGTCGATGACAAAGCGGTATTTCACATCGCTCTTGAGCATGCGTTCGTAAGCCTCATTGATGTCCTGCATGCGGATCATCTCGATGTCCGCGACGATCCCGTGCTCGGCGCAGAAATCGAGCATTTCCTGGGTTTCGGCAATCCCGCCGATCAGCGAACCGGCAATGCGGCGGCGCTTGAATATCAGGTTGAACACGCTGGGCGAGGGGTGGGGCGTGGCTGGTGCGCCCACCAGGGTCATTGTGGCGTCACGCTTGAGCAACGCCAGCAGAGCGTCCAGGTCGTGGGGGGCGGCTACGGTGTTGAGGATGAAGTCGAGGCTGCTGGCATGCGCGGCCATTTCTTCTTTGTTCTTTGATATCACCACCTCGGCGGCGCCAAGGCGCAGAGCGTCTTCTTTCTTGTCCGGGGATGTGGTGAACAGCACGACATGCGCGCCCATGGCCTTGGCGATCTTCACCGCCATATGGCCGAGCCCCCCGAGGCCTACGACGCCAACCTTCTGGCCGGGGCCGACCTTCCACTGGCGCAGCGGTGAATAGGTGGTGATGCCGGCGCAGAGCAGCGGGGCCACGGCAGCCAGGTTGTCCTGATGCTTGATGCGCAGCACGTATTTCTCGTCCACCACGATGCTGTCCGAATAGCCACCAAAGGTGTTTTCGCCGCCGAATACAGGACCGTTGTAGGTGCCGGTGAAGCCCTTTTCGCAATACTGCTCCAAGCCTTCGCCGCAGGAGGCGCAATGGCGACAGCTGTCGACCAGGCAGCCCACGCCGGCGATATCGCCCACCTTGAAATTCGTTACGGCCTGGCCGATTGCAGTGACACGACCGACGATCTCGTGACCGGGCACTGAAGGGTAGAGCGTGTTGTGCCATTCGTTGCGGGCCGTATGCAGGTCGGAATGGCAGACGCCGCAGAAGAGGATTTCGATTTGTACATCACGCTCACCCGGCGTGCGCCGCTGGAAGCTGAACGGTGCGAGAGGCTTGCTCGGGTCAAGGGCTGCGTAGCCTTGGACATCTATCATGTTTGTGTTTCCGTCCGGAACTGGATGCTAGAGACTAGCCCAGCTATCTGCCGGGCGGGGACTTATCAGGACATGGGCTGCTGCGCCATAAACAGGCGTTATCGCCCCTGACGGCTGCGATTCGGTTCGACGGGTTCCGCCTCGTGACTGCCCAATCGACCGAGCATGGACTGCAAGGCCTTCCCTGGCCCTGCTCAACTCAAGCTACTTTCTCACCCAGCTTCCGTTGAGCTGGACGATCTGTCCGGCAGGGGTTTTCTCGATGGCCTTTTTGCCAGCGATGGCTTCAACGTCACTGACGCTGATGCCGTTCTTCTGCGCCACACGATGATATTCGGCACGCCGTGCCTGGTTGATCTGGCTGGCGATGGCTTCGGCCTGGCCGCCGGGCTGCACCACGCCCAGGTAGCCGTCAGGTCTTTCGCCGAGCTGGCCGCTGGCCTTGGCCTGGCCCAGTGCAGACATGGCTTCGTTGAGGGACATGGCCGCCACAGGCAGCGCCAGGCACAGCGCGATGAGCAGCGAGCCGAGTTTCAGAGAGATTTTCATGGCACTTCCTTCGAGGCGGGTCAGAACAGGCCGCTGTCTTCGTTGATGATGGCGTCGAGCTGCTTGTCGACCCGGATATAAATCTCGTGCTCGATCTTTACGTTGAGATTGATATTGATCGGCTCGTTGGGCACGGCCAGTTCCACCCTCGGGGTGCAGGCACTGGCCAGCAGCGCCAGCGCCAGGATGCTGATGGGATAGCACAACCGCATGACCGGTTTCTCCTCTGTGGGGACCGCTACATTGCCTTATCTGAGACGCTCCTGCACGCGCCGCTGAATGGTTTCGCTGACACGATCGGATAATTGCAGGCTGGTCAGCAAGGCTGGAATGTCCTCTTCCAGGTTGACCGACAGGTTGATCGGACGACCGCCTTCGAGTGCCGGATTGCGTCCGTGCAGGCGGAGCCCGAGGTTCAGTGTGCCGTCGGTGGCGTAGCGTACGTTGCTGCTGAGCAGGTCGTAGTGGAAGTCGTCCAGAGCCTCGGCGACCAGACGCATGGCCGGATTGGATTGCCCCAGCGCCTGGATCTTCGCCGAGCGAAAGCGCAGGGTGCCGCCGGGCTCGCGTGCCAGTAGAGAGCCCTGTTCAATGCTCAGGCCCTGCTGGCTGCGCTGCAGTTGTAGCTCACCATCAATGACTCCGCTGCCGGACAGGCCCTCGGTGGGGTAGGCCTCGAGCAGGAGCGGTAGCTGCAGGCCGCGCAATTGGGCGCTTAGACGCTGTTCACTGGCGGCCAGGTCGGCTGTGCCTGGAGCCAGCCAGAGCCTGCCGCCCATGACCTGGATTTCGGCAGTGGACCAGTTCAGGCGCCCCCGCTGGAGCTGCTGGATATCCGCCGTGTAGTCCCCGCGCAACTGCACCGGCCCGAAGCTGAAGCCCGGATTGGCCTGCTGCACCTTCAGCTCGGCAATTTCCAGGCGTAGCTGGTTGCGTTGCAGGTTGAGTTTCAGCTCGCTGTCCAGACCGCTGATTTCGGTGCGGTCGAAGATGCCGCCCAGGCCTCTGGCATTGAGCGTTGCCGTGGCGCTGGGCGCTTTGTCAGCGGCCAGCTCGATACGCCCCTGAGCCTCGAAGCGACCGGTATTCAGTTCCAGTGTTTGCGGCCAGTCGGCCAGGGTGGCGGCGAGCGGATTGCCGGCGCGCAGAAACAGTTCCCCAAGCTTGGCGTCGATGCGGGTCGTGGTGTCCGCCCAGTCATGCCTGAGCGCCAGTGACAGAGCAAGACCGGCATCGTTTGTGAGCGGCCCGTCGAGGGTAATGCGTTGCTGATTGCCGTTCAGACTCGGATTCCAGCGCCATCCCTGTGAACGTAGCGATGTCTGGTGCAGCCTGCCTGCCTCTATCAGTGGCGCTCCAGTGATCCGCAGCTGCTGCTCGGTCAGGTTTGCCTCTATGTTGACGCCTGATAGCTGCATGCTCAGTTTTTCTGCCGACAGATCCGGGGTGCTGTTCAGGCTGTCGAGGCGGATGGTTGAGCCTTCAGCCAGTCGAAATGTCGCGGCTTGCGCCGATGCCTGAGCCTTGAAGCGCAGGTCTAGCGCCAGCCCTTCCGCGCCAAGTTCGGGCAGATTCTGGCTCTGCAGTCGCAGACGTCCCTGTTCAGCAGTCAGGCCATAGGGCGCAGCGGTATCGAGCAGTAAGTGCGCTTGCAGTGTGGCCGGTGCTGGGCCTTCTGCCTGGAGTTCTACCTGCAGTGGCAGCCTCGATGCGGAGCCACGCGCCGCGCCGGGCGTTGCAATCAGGCCGAGCCTGTGCGGACGCAGCGATGCCGGCAACACTGCGAGCAGATCGGCGGTGGGCTCCAGTTGCAGGTTCGCGGTCAGTTCTGTGGGTAGCCAGAGGCCTTGCTCTGCCTTGGCCGTGAGGTCGAGCTTGCCCTGAAGCTGGCCGATACCCGGTACCGGCCAGGGCGTAGGCAGGTTGGCGGATAGCCTTAGGTCACCATCCAGGGTTTTCCATGCATCAATCAGGTTCGATGAGTCGAGCTGAAGCGCCCAGCCGGCACCGATACGCATCTGCTGGGGCAGCTCTGGCAGTGTCGGCGGCTGGTAGTCCAGCCAGTCGCTTAGCCATTCCAGCAGCCAGGGCGCTTCCGGCAGCTCACTCATGGCCAGAGTGCCGCTCCAGAGGGTAGCGTCGGTATGGGGCGACACCCTGTTGAGCAGGCTCAGGCGTTGCAGACCGTCGAGTTGCACGTGCACGTCCAGATGAGTGCCGGCGCTTTCTTCGTAGGCGTTGGCCAGCAGTACAAGCGTGTGCGTGTTGCGCTGCAGTTGCAGGCGCGCTTCAGCCGGCAATGGTTGCTCGCCGGCCTGTTGCCAACGCAGCTGGCCCTGCTCGCGGCAGGTGCCGTTGACGCAGGGCAGGCTGAAATCGAGTGAGGCGACATGACCCTGGCGGGGAAGCCAGGCGAGCCACTGCTCCAATTGCCGAGAACCGGGCAGCCTCAGCGGCGTGTCGTCGTCGATGTGCTGATCCGTGTGTGCTACATCCTGCCAGTCTGCCCGGAGGTGATCGATGCTCAGTGAACGCAGTGGCAGCGGTCGCCACCAGGCGTCGAGACCCAGCGCCAGACCGTCAATATTCAACGTCAGCCGTTCGTCGTCGGTCTCTCGGGTCAGGCAGATGTGCTGCAGAAAAAGGCCGTCCGGCGCCAGCCGCCAGCCATGAACCTCGAGCGCGACAATGCCCTGTTCGCGCTTGAACGTCTGCCACAGATATCCGGCGTAAATACCGGCACCGAGCATCAGTAAAAGCGTGACTGAAACAGAAAACAGTAGGGTAGCGCGCCGCTTGGCCATGGCCTGTCCCGTGGTCGATAGCGGCACAGCATAAGCTGGCCGATGCCCCGTTGCGATCCGTTTGCCGCCGCCTGTTGCGGAGTGGCTGATGGTTGGGAAGTTCCGCGCGAAGGGCAGGAACGTGCCTGGAACGGGCGTTTTGTGTTTCGTGCGCCAAACTTGTGCACATTCCTGTCGCCTGTCTTGTCAAGCGCTTATGACAAAGTGTCGCAAACCTCGTCTTGGTATAGACCGATAATAAGCTATTGATAAATATAGGTATTTTTAATTGGTGAAAAAACCGCCAGTTTAAGCTCAGGCCTGCAATCATCGGCGCTAGGGGAAACTGTTACCTATTTGTTCACAGAGTTATCCACAGCTTCTGTGGATTAATTTTTCTGCGCTCTGCTTCGCGTTTTCGAGCTCAGCGAGGTAGAGCCTTCGAGTTGCTCTTTTTGATTTGCAGACTGGATAGGGCAAAGGCGCAACCCGCGGGTCAGAAGACCTGACTCGGCAGCTATACTTCCCCGCAATTTTATCGGAGCGTCCATGCCTCTAGATCCTTCCTACCTGCTTGCCGGGCTTGTATTTCTCTGTCTCGTGTTGGCGATGCTTGCGGCTGTGTTACAGCGCCGTCTGGCTCAGCGACAGGCGCAACTCGCCTTGCTGGATGAACGCCTGAGTCAGGCTGCCCTGGTTCAGGAAGGACTCAATGCGCAGCTGGAAACCAGTCGCTTGGAACAGGCTGATCTCATGGAATCCCGCGCGGCATTACAGGCTGAACTGGCGGCACTGCGCCGGGAGAGCGAATGGTTGCAGGCGCAGCGTCTGGAAGCCCGCGAGAGGCTCGATGACCTGCAGGCAGAGCGTGACGCCCAGCAGGCCGAGTTGCGTGCTCTCAGCGCTGCACATGCCAGTGTCAGCGCTGAATTGAACGAGCAGCAGAAAACCCATCAGCAGCGCCTGGACGATCTCCAGGGCGCCCGCGACGAGCTGCGCGCACAATTTGCAGAGCTGGCCGGAAAGATCTTCGAGGAACGCGAGAAACGCTTCGCCGAAAGCAGTCACGAACGCCTGGGCCAGTTGCTCGACCCACTGAAGGAGCGCATCCAGTCGTTCGAGAAGCGCGTTGAGGAAAGCTATCAGAACGAGGCGCGCGAGCGCTTTTCCCTGGCCCGTGAGCTGGAGCGGCTGCAACAGCTCAACCAGCGCCTGGGCGATGAGGCGACCAACCTGACGCGAGCCCTGCAGGGGCAGAAGACCCAGGGCAACTGGGGCGAGATGATTCTGGAGCGGGTGCTGGAGCATGCCGGTCTGCAGAAGGGCCGCGAATACCACACCCAGGTCAGTCTGAAGAGCGCCGATGGTGAGCGTTTCCAGCCGGACGTGCTGATCCAGCTGCCCGGCGACAAGCAGGTGGTGGTAGATGCAAAGGTCAGCCTGACGGCCTACCAGATGCTGACCAGCGCCCAGGACGAGGACAGCCGCACGCAGGCACTCAAGCAGCATGTGCTGTCGTTGCGCAATCATCTGAAGGGGCTTTCACTGAAGGATTACCAGCGTCTGGAGGGCCTGCAGAGTCTGGATTTCGTGCTGCTGTTCGTGCCCATCGAAGCGGCGTTCGCGGCGGCGCTGCAAGCCGATCCCGAGCTGTTTCAGGAGGCCTATGGCAAACACGTCGTCATCGTCAGCCCAACCACATTGCTGGCAACGCTGCGGGTCATCGACAGCCTCTGGCGCCAGGAGCGGCAGAGCCAAAATGCCCGCGAAATTGCCGAGCGGGCGGGGGCGCTGTACGACAAGTTTGTCGCCTTCATCCAGGATCTGGACGAGATAGGCAGCCGCCTGCAACAGCTGGACAGAGCCTACCTGGGGGCGCGCAACAAGCTCACCGATGGCCGTGGCAATCTGGTGGGTCGTGCCGAACAGCTCAAGTTGCTCGGCGCCCGCACCAGCAAGCGTCTGCCGAACGACTGGCTGGAGCGGGCAGGAGCTGAGACGCTGCCTGCCAATGAAGAATCAAACCAGTAACAGCACCGCGAACCCGGCAAGCAATCCGCCAACCATGAAGGGTACGGTCAGCAGCGCCATGGAGCGGCCACCGATGAGGCCAATCAGCACCGCCTTGACCAGGCTGTTGCTCAACGCGGCCAGGAAGATGCCGCGTACTGCAACTTCTTCGCTCAGTTCGGTACGGGCGCTGTTGGCCAGCGATAGCGTGATGGCGTCCACGTCGGTCAGCCCTGATACCAGTGAAACCAGATAGACACCCGTATCGCCAAGCCCGCGCTGTGCACCTTCGACCAGAAACAGGATCAGTACCAGCAGTGCGGCGAAGCGCATGGCCGGGCCCAGCTCGAAGGGGTTTTTCAGCGGTGGTTCGGTGGTGGCGTCAGGCTGTTGGGCGGCGCGCAGGTAGTAGAACAATGCACCACCTGCGTAGATCAATCCGGCGGTCAGCAGGGGTGCGATCAGTGCCGGCAGCAGCGTCCGGTTGACCAGCCCGACTTCGAGCAGCACCCGTGGAAACATCAGTGCCGAGGTGGCCAGCAGGCCAGCGGCCAGTGCCGGTCGCAGCTTGGCCGAATCCAGCCGGGCAAGGGTCATGGTCATTGCGGTTGACGACACGATGCCGCCGAGCAACGCGGTGACCATCAGACCATGACGGGTGCCCAGCAGGCGGATGGCGACATAGGCGGCAAAGCCGATTCCGGCGATCAGCACCACCATCCACCAGGTGGTATAGGGGTTGAACGCCTGCCAGGGGCCGTAGCCCTGATTGGGCAGCGTTGGCAGCAGCACCACGGAAATGAACAGCAGCTTCAGTGCGCCACCGAGTTCAGCTTCGCTGAGCTTGCGCAGCGCGCCATGCAGGCGCGCCTTGAGGCTCAGCAGCAGCGCCACGACAACAGCGATGGAGGCGGCCAGCATGCGGCTTTCAGCGACCGCCAGGCTGCCGAGCAGAAAGGTCAGCAGCAGCGCCACTTCGGTGGTCATGCCGTGATCGGCGCTGTAGCGGGACTCGATCACGTAACCGGCGATCACCAGTAGCGCCAGTACGACGAGCATCGCGATCCAGGCTGCCGCGCCGAAGTGGCCTGCGCTCAATGCTGCCAGCCCGCCGAACAGTCCACTGAGGCCGAAGGTGCGCAGGCCGGCCAGTTCCTCGCCGCCGTTGTCGCGCCCGCTCCAGCTGCGTTCCGTTCCGATCAGCAGGCCAACACCGAGCGCGGTGGCCAGGTTCAACAACAGCTCAAGGGTCATGGAGAGGCACCGAAGTTGGGGGGCAGGCCTGTTTCGTCATGGCTGGCAGCGAAGCGGCAACCGCTGCAGTCTAGCGTCTTGCTCCTGCCGGGTCTTGCGCTGCGGCAAGACCCGGCAGGAATGATCAGTGCAGCTGTACGTGACGGCTCATCAGTGCACGCAGCGCCGCCGGCTTGACCGGTTTCGCGAGAAAGTCCAGGCCGGTGGCGTGAACTGCGGCAATCAGCTCGGGACGCCCGTCGGCACTGATCACGACGCCAGGCACCGGTTCACCGAGACGGGTGCGCAGCCAGGCCATCAACTCGGAACCGGTTTCGCCGTGATCCAGGTGGTAGTCGACCAGCACCATTTGCGGGCGTACATCCTCCTTGAGCAGCGCCTCGCACTCGGCCCGGTTGCTGGCGGTCCAGACCTGGCAGCCCCAGCGTGACAAAAGGCTGCGCATGCCGATCAGGATGCTGTCTTCGTTGTCGATGCACAGCACCTGCACGCCCGTCAGTGCGGCTTGCTGCGGTTCGACTTTTATGCTGTGGCTGGGTTGTTTCACGACATTGGCCGCAATCGGCACGGTCACGCTGAAGACGCTGCCCTTGCCGAGCCAGGAGCGTACCGACAGCGGATGGTCGAGCACCTGGCAGAAGCCGTCGGCAATCGCCAGTCCCAGTCCCAGGCCTTTTTCGGCGCGGGTCTGGTGGCTGTCCAGGCGCTTGAACTCCTCGAAGATCACCCGCAGCTTGTCCCTGGCGATACCAGGGCCGCGATCCCACACTTCCAGTCGCAGTGACGAACCCTGGCGACGCACGCCGAGCACCACCCGGCCCTTGGCGTAGCGGAAGGCGTTGGTGAGGAAGTTCTGCAATACCCGCCGCAGTAGACGAATGTCACTGTCGACGCGCAAGCGGCTGCCGTGCACTTTGAAATCGACGCCTTGCTCGGCGGCCAGCACGGTGAATTCGGTGCTCAGGGTGTCGAACAGGGTGGCAAGCGGGAACGGATTGCGGTCAGGCGTGATACGACCGTTCTCCAGGCGAGAAATATCCAGCAGATCGGAAATCAGGTCCTCGGCCGAACGCAGCGAGCTATCCAGATGACGAACCAGATCCTGTGCTTCACGCGGCAGGGCATCATGCTGGTGCGACAGCGCGGCGGAGAACAGGCGGGCGGCATTGAGTGGCTGCATCAGGTCATGGCTGACCGCCGCGAGAAAGCGCGTTTTCGACTGGTTGGCAGCTTCGGCGGTGCTCTTGGCCGCAGTCAGCGCCTGATTCAGCTCGGAGAGTTCCTGGGTGCGTTCGCTGACGCGCTGTTCCAGGCCCTCGTTGGCATCCTTGAGGGCGCGCTCGGCCTCGCGGTAAGCGGTGATGTCACTGAAGCTCATGACGAAGCCGCCGCCCGGCATGGGGTTGCCCACCAGCTCCACCACCCGCCCATTGGGGAACATGCGTTCGGACGTGTGGGCACGACCCTGGCGCATCCAGTACAACCGCTTGGCGACATGGGTGTCCGGATTGCCGGGGCCGCACAGGCCGCGCTCGGCGTTATAACGAATCACATCGGCAATCGGCCTGCCGATGTAGACCAGCTCTTCCGGGTACTCGAACATCTCCAGGTAGCGATGGTTCCAGGCCACCAGCCGCAAGGACTGATCGACCACGCTGATGCCCTGGGTGATGTTTTCGATGGCGCCTTGCAGCAAGGCGCGGTTGAACTGCAGCACCTCCGAGGCTTCGCCGACGATTCTCACCACGTCGTCGACCTGCATGTCGCGGCCTTCCAGAGCGGCCTTGACTACCGCGCGGGTGGAGGAAGCGCCGAGCACGCCCGCCAGTAGCCGTTCGGTATGGGCAATCCACTGGCCGTCAGCTGGCTGCTTGGGGGAAAAATCCTGGCCGTGGCGACGGGCGAAACGGTAGAAGCTGGTCCGCGCACGCTCCGCACCGACGAAGCGTGCCGCCAGCTGCAGCAAGTCTTCGACCTGGACCGCGAGCAGGCGCCGCGAGCTGGCGGCGGGATGAATTTCCTGACCGATGAAGCGGCTGGCTTGCCAGTGCTCGGCAACGCGGGTCTGGGACAGGATCGAAACCCAGAAGAACAGGGTTGCGTTGCCCAGCAGCGACAGGGTTACACCGAACGTCAGTGCGCTGGTGCCGAAGGGCAGGTTGGTGGTGTACAGCCACTGCAACCCGGGGAACATTTCCAGTGGCCAGCCGAGCAGCGGCAGAATCAGCGTATAGCCCCAGATCAACGCGCCAGCCGTGAGGCCGGCGAACACGCCGCGGCGGTTGGCCTGTTTCCAGTACAGCGCGCCGACCATGGCTGGCGCCAGCTGGGTCAGGGCGGCGAAGGCGATCTGGCCGATGGTCGCCAGGCTTGCGCTGGCATCCAGCAGGCGATAGCTGACATAGGCCAGCAGCAGAATCGTGACGATGCTGATGCGTCGTACCGAGAGCATCCAGTGGCGGAACGCCTCGAATGGCTGCTCGGCTTCCTTGCGGCGCAGCAGCCAGGGCAGCAGCATGTCGTTGGACACCATGGTGGACAGGGCCACACTGGCGACGATGACCATGCCGGTTGCGGCCGAGGCGCCACCAATGAAAGCCAGCATTGCCAGGGCCGGATGGCTCTCGGCCAACGGCAGGCTGATCACGAACGAGTCAGGGCTGATGCCCGCAGGCAGCAGCATCTGTCCGGCCAGCGCGATGGGGATGACGAAGACCACGGCAAGCACCAGGTACAGCGGGAATACCCAGCGCGCCATGCGAAAATCCTTCGGCTCGATGTTTTCCACCACGGTGACGTGAAACTGTCGGGGCAGGCAGACGATGGCCATCATCGCAACACCGGTCTGCACCACCATCGCCGGCCAGTTCACCGTGACTTCCCAGAAGCTCGCCAGCTCCGCACTGGCGTGGGCCTGGTTGAACAGATCGCCGAAGCCGTCGTACAGGCCGAAGGTGACGAAGGCCCCGACCGCCATGAAGGCCAGCAGCTTGACCAGCGACTCGAAGGCAATCGCCAGGACCATGCCGCGATGGTGCTCGGTCACGTCCAGGTTGCGCGTGCCGAACAGCACGGTGAACAGCGCCAGCACCACGGACACGATGAGGGCGGTGTCCTGCGTGCCGGAGCCGGCGACGGCCTCGGCCCGATTGCCCATCAGCAGGTTCACGCCGAGCACGATGCCTTTGAGCTGCAGGGCGATATAAGGCAGCACGCCAACCAGGCAGATCAGCGTCACCACGATGGCCAGCAGCTGCGACTTGCCGTAGCGCGCCGCGATGAAGTCGGCAATCGAGGTGATGTTCTCCTGCTTGCTGATCATGATCATCTTCTGGAACACATGGGGCGCCAGCAGCATCAGCAGAATCGGGCCAAGATAGATCGGCAGGAACGACCAGAGCTGTTCGGCGGCCTGCCCGACCGCACCGAAAAAGGTCCAGCTGGTGCACCAGACGGCCAGCGACAGGCTGTAGACCCAGGGCCGCAGGCGCGGCGACATCTGGTCACGGTTGCGATCGCCATAGAAGGCGATGGCAAATAAAAGGGCCATATAGGCGAAGGCGACCAGTGCGATCAGCCCACCAGACAACGACATGCAGACTCCAGACAGCAAGGATGTGCGGGCGTCGAAATGAAGAGTTCATCGAGACCTGAAGACGCCTGGGTAGCGGTCATTAAAGCAGAGCTCGGCCCCTTGGCCGACTGGCCTGAGGCTGAACATGCTGACCGGATGAGGGCGACAATTCAGGTTCGACAGCTTCAGATAACTCGACGCTGCCGCTTATTGGTAGAGGTATGGGCAAATCTTCGCAGTAAAAGAGGCATCCTGACCGGGGTTGCGACCAACGTCGAATAAGCTGGCGGCAGACTCTTGAGTCGATGGAAGCCCCATTCCAGACGCTTCGCACGAAATGTGCGGAAGATCACCTAATACTTTTTGCTCCTGTGCTCGCCGAGCTGATTCATGTCGTGCAGGTCTGTGCCAACAGGCTTCCGATTTGAGTTAAGGTCTACCTCGATTTTGTCATGACGCCGCTTCATGCTTGGCTATTTCAACTCCAATGAAGGCGCGCAGCGCGTGCCTTGCGTTAATCCTCCAAGGAAACCGATGACCCGCTCGCAAGAGTTTCTGCATGGCTGCCGCGATATCCTGCCTCTGATCGTCGGCGGTGTGCCCTTCGGCATCATCTTCGGCACCCTCGCCATTGGTGCCGGGCTGTCCGGCTGGCAAGCCATGGGCATGTCGCTGCTGGTGTTTGCCGGCTCGGCTCAGTTCATTGCGGTGACATTGATCAGCGGTGGTGTGGGCGCGGCGGTTGTGTTGTTGACCACCTTTGTGGTCAACCTGCGCCATGCGCTCTACAGCGCGGCATTGCAGCCGTTCGTTCGGCATCTGCCGAGCCGCTGGCGGATACCCCTGGCGTTCTGGCTGACTGACGAGGCCTTCGCGGTGATCCAGCATCGCTATGCCCGTGACGATGCCTCACCGCACAAGCACTGGTTCTTCCTTGGCGCGGCGCTGACCATGTATCTGAGCTGGCAATTGGCAACGTTGATCGGCATAGGCTTCGGTCAGGCGGTGCCCAATGTAGCGAGCTGGGGGCTGGACTTCGCGATGATCGCGACCTTTATCGGTATCGCCGTGCCGATGATGCGCACGTCACCGCAGGTGGCCTCGGCACTGGTGGCCGGTGGTGTCGCGTTGCTGACCTGGGAACTGCCCTACAAGCTGGGGCTGATTGCCGCGGCGCTGGCAGGCATCGTCGTCGGCGTCTGGCTTGAGCGTATGGCCGAACGCCGTGCGCGACAGGAGGCGCAGCGATGCTGATCTGGCTGTTGATAATCGGTATGTTGGTGATCACCTTCCTGATCCGCTACAGCTTTTTCGCCTGGCCGAACCTGCGTTTTCCTCGCCTGGCGGAGCAGGGACTGCATTACGTGCCCGTTGCCGTTCTGACTGCCATCGTGGCGCCCGGCATGCTGATGCCCGAGGGGGAATGGGCGCTGCGCTGGGACAACGCCTATTTGCTGGCCGGCCTGCTGGCGATCCTGATCGCAGCATGGAGCCGTAACCTGCTGGCGACCATTGCGGGCGGCCTGCTGGTTTTTTTTCTGCTGCGCTGGGCGTTCGGGCAGTTGCCATTGTGAGTACTGACTGCGAGCGTCACGGTGGAGGCATGCGATGAGCCAGCATTCCCAGTTCAGCCTGCTCGGCAAGCGGCGCTTTCTGCCCTTCTTCGTGACGCAACTACTGGGTGCCTTCAACGACAATGTGTTCAAGCAGGCCCTGGTGCTGGCCATTCTCTACAAGCTGGGCAGTGAGGCCGATGTCCATCTGCTGGTCAATCTCTGCGCGCTGTTGTTCATCCTGCCGTTCTTTCTGTTTTCGGCTCTGGGTGGTCAGTTCGGCGAGAAATACGAGAAAGCCTGGCTGATTCGTCGGATCAAGTTCGCTGAAATCCTGATCATGCTCGCGGGTGCGCTCGGCATGCTGCTGGGCAATCTGCCGATGCTGCTGGCGGTGTTGTTCTGTATGGGTACGCAGTCGGCGCTGTTCGGGCCGGTGAAATACTCGATCCTGCCGCAGCAGTTGCGCGCCGATGAGTTGGTGGGTGGCAATGCGCTGGTGGAAATGGGCACCTTTCTGGCGATTCTCGGCGGCACCATCCTCGCCGGTCTATTGATGAGCCGTGGTGCATATGCCGTGCTGGTTTCGGTGGTCGTGGTGGTGCTGGCAAGCATCGGCTACCTGGCCAGCCGTGCGATTCCGTCATCCACGGCTGCGCTGGCGAGCCTGCGTCTGGACTGGAACATTCTGCGGCAGTCCGTGCAGATCATGCGCTTGGGGCTTGGTCAGCAGCGTGCCGTCTCGCGGGCGATGATCGGCAACTCCTGGTTCTGGTTTCTCGGTGCGGTCTACCTGACGCAGATACCGACCCTCGCCCGCGACCTGCTGCAGGGCGACGAAGGTGCGGTGACGCTGATTTTGGCGGTGTTCTCGGTGGGCATTGCGCTGGGCTCGCTGCTTTGCGAGCGTTTGTCCCGACATCGCGTGGAGATGGGGCTGGTGCCCTTCGGTTCACTCGGTTTGACGCTGTTCGGTATTGCGCTCTGGTGGCATGCCGCGAGCGTGCCGCCAGCGCTCGAACCCCGCGATTGGCTGATGTTGCTGGGCGAGGCCGGCACACGCTGGGTGCTGCTGGACATTTTCGCGCTGGGCGCCTTTGGCGGGCTCTATATCGTGCCGCTCTACGCCCTGATCCAGTCGCGCACCGTACGCCAGGAACGCTCCCGTGTGGTCGCGGCGAACAATATCCTCAACGCCCTGTTTATGGTGGTGTCGGCGATCCTGTCGATCCTTTTTCTGAGCGTGGCGGGGCTGTCAATCCCGCAGCTGTTTCTGGCCGTGGCCCTGCTCAATGTGCTGGTAACTGGCTGGATATTTTGCTCGGTGCCGGAATTCCTTGTCCGCTTCCGGCTGTGGGCCACCGGCAACCTTGATACGGCGCCCGAACCTTGAGAGCAGGGCGCCTGACTGTCAGTGGCTGAGCTTCAATCCGATCAGGCCGGTACAGATCAGCAGCACGCTACCCAGGCGGAACAGATTCACTGATTCGCCAAACAGGATGATCCCCGCGATCACGGTACCGATTGCGCCGATGCCGGTCCAGATGGCATAGGCGGTGCCCAGCGGCAGGGATTTCATGGCCAGGCCGAGCAGTCCGACGCTGATCGCCATGGCAGCGATGGTCAAACTGGTGGGTAGTGGGCGGGTAAAGCCCTCGGTGTATTTCAGGCCGACGGCCCAGCCGATTTCGAACAGGCCGGCGAGGAACAGGATGAACCAGGACATACGGGCTCCAACAGGAAAAGTTGGGGTCGTCCCCGGTAGGGTCGCTTGAGCGAGCGGTGAGGTCGTCCTCACTCGGGCTATTGTGCACATCAGCCCGTTTCGGGCAAGCCGAGGCAGACCTGCTGTGGCTGCGGGTGTTTGTTGGGCCGAAACATTCAGCCCGCGTCCTTCCATGCTGCCCCAAAGGCCGAACACGTTCGGCCCGTGCATGTGCTTGCGGAGCAGATCAGACCCCCTGCGGTATTTCCTCACCACCCAGCGCTTCGAACAGTGCCGGCAGGAACTCGCCGAAGGTCAGCATCATCAGCAGGAAGCTGGCATCCTGCTGCCCGAGGTCGTCATCGCCACCGTCCTGTTCGGCCTGGTCCTGCAGCAGCTCCTCGAAGCGCAGACGCTTGATGACCATCTTGTCGTCCAGCACGAAGGACAGCTTGTCCTGCCAGCCCAGCGACAGCTGAGTGACTTGCTTGCCGACTTCCAGATGCTGCTGGATCTCGTCGCTGGTCAGGTCCTGACGCTTGCAGCGCACCACGCCACCATCTTCATGGGTGTCGCGCAGCTCGCATTCATCCAGCACGAAGAAGTCGTCGGCGGCTTTCTGGGTTTTCACCCATTCGGTCATGGTCGCGGACGGAGCGATCTTCACGGTCAGTGGGCGCACCGGCAGTGAGCCGATGGCTTCGCGCAGGGTGGAAAGCAGGTCTTCGGCGCGCTTGGGACTGGACGCATCGACCAGAATCAGTCCCTGTTCCGGGGCGATGGCAGCGAAGGTGCCGGACTTGCGGATAAAGGCGCGCGGCAGGAAGGCCTGGATGATGTCGTCCTTGAGCTGGTCGCGCTCCTTCTTGTAGACCTTGCGCATCTGCTCGTTTTCGATTTCGTCGACCTTTTCCTTTAGCGCGTCCTTGACCACGCTGCCGGGCAGGATGCGTTCTTCCTTGCGCGTGGAGATCAGTAGAAAACCCTGGCTGGCATGTACCAGTGGCGCGTCCGCACCCTTGCCCAGTGGGGCGACGAAACCGTAGGTGCTCAGTTCCTGGCTGGCGCAGGGGCGGGCGGGCTTGGCGGCCAATGCAGCTTCAAGTGTCTCGACATCGAAAGGGACGTTCTGGGTGAGACGGTAGACGAGCAGGTTGCGAAACCACATGGCGATGTGTAACTCCGGTAAAGGCAAAGCACGCATTATTCCCCTGGCGGGAGCCGAGGCCAACCCTGCGCCGATGGAAACCATGAAATCGTCCGTAAACAGAGGGGTTTCCTAAGTCTTTGTAAGTTCTTCAATTTTTTTTTCAAAAGGGGGTTGCCAAGGTGCAGAACCCTCTCTAGAATGCGCCCCACTTCGAGAGCAAACGGGTGATTAGCTCAGCTGGGAGAGCATCTGCCTTACAAGCAGAGGGTCGGCGGTTCGATCCCGTCATCACCCACCACTCGAGGTTTAGCGCAGCGGTAGTTCAGTCGGTTAGAATACCGGCCTGTCACGCCGGGGGTCGCGGGTTCGAGTCCCGTCCGCTGCGCCAAATTCGCTTCATGGGTCCACTGAACACCCTGAAGCTACACGAAAAGCGGCCATTGGCCGCTTTTCGTTTTTCTGCGTCCGGAATTCTTCCGGTGCGCTCTGAGGGCTTGCTTCTCTTCTGGCTAAACAGTCGATCTCCAGCGCAAAGCGCTCAGTCGTAGAGCCGAATTTATTCGGCAGACTCTTTGTCGGCATCAAATTCCGCTCTGTGCTGTCCGAGAAACGACATGTCTGCAAAGGCTGACGAAAATGTCTCGAACGAAAAAACAGAAGATGCTGGCAGGCGAGCTGTATGACGCCTCCGATGCCGAGTTGCAGGCCGACATGATGGCAACCATGCACTGGCTGGCTCGTTACAACGCTGCCCTTGCGTGGTCGGTAGAGGCGCGGCATGCGTTGCTGATAGAGCGCCTGGTGGCAGTCGGGCAGGGGGTTAATATCCGTCCGCCATTTCACTGCGATTACGGCTTCAATATCCGTCTGGGTGAAGGAGTGTTCCTCAATTTCAATTGTGTGATTCTCGATGTCGTCGCGGTGACCATCGGTGACATGACCCAGATCGGCCCTGGCGTGCAGATACTCACCGCCGACCATCCGCGCGATGCGGCGCAGCGTGAATCGGGGCTTGAGTTCGGGCGACCGATCAATATCGGGCGTAATGTCTGGGTCGGTGGCGGAGCGATCATCCTGCCGGGCGTGAGCATTGGTGACGATGCGCTGATCGGTGCCGGTAGTGTGGTAACACGCGACGTTCCTCCCGGTTGCACGGTGCTTGGGAATCCAGCAAGGGTCAGGGCCTGAATGGGCTGCAACACATGCGCAGTGAAGTGGTGACGCAGATCACCGATGCGAGTTGTCTACTACAGAGCCGAGTGAAGTGCGGTAGCCAGTGATTGTGCCCGCCTGCTAAGCTCGACGACTGCTTTTTTGCGTTACCCCCTTTTAGCGTTATAAGGAAACAGCATGAGATATCAGCGTTTGGCTCCGGCGATTGCCCTGGTGGGCCTGGTCCTGGCGGGCTGCGACAGCGATACCAGCGCTCCTGGCGTCAAGCTGGACACGCCAGCTCAGAAGGCCTCCTACGGCATTGGCCTGAACATGGGCAAAAGTCTGGCGCAGGAAGGGATGAATGATCTCGATTCGGCCGCTGTTGCGCAGGGTATCGACGATGCCCTGACCAAGCAGGATCAGAAGCTGACCGACGAGGAGCTGATGGAGGCCTTTGCCTACCTGCAGACTCGCGCCGAAGAGCGTATGGACGAGATGAACAAGGAAGCGGTCGCTGCCGGTACGAAGTTCCTTGAGGACAACGCCAAGCGTGACGGTGTAACCACTACCGAATCCGGCCTGCAGTACGAAGTGATCAAGCAGGCCGAAGGCGCTCAGCCCACTGCCGATGATGTCGTCACTGTTCATTACGAAGGCAGTCTGGTTGACGGTACCGTTTTCGACAGCTCGATCAAGCGTGGCAGCCCCATCGACCTGCCGGTTGGCGGCGTGATTCAGGGTTGGGTCGAAGGCCTGCAGCTGATGCATGTTGGCGAGAAGTACAAGCTGTATATTCCCAGTGAACTGGCCTACGGCGAACAAAGCCCGAGCCCGCTGATTCCGGCGAATTCGGTGCTGGTATTCGAGCTGGAGCTGCTGGGCATCAAGGGTGACGAAACCCAGGCGCCGGTAGAAGAAGTCGAGCCGGAAGCCGCCGCGCAGTAATTGGAGTCGCTTCACGAGCACCGCTTTCCCGCAAGGGTTGGCGGTGTTTTTGTTTATGGGGCCATGTCGATTGCAGGGAGTGGCCCATGCTCGTGAAACAGAACGTAGCCAAGGCGTAACCCGGCGATGGCGGTGGTGCCGCGCGTCGTGCGGGGTACCAACGACGGAACCGCCTGCGGCGATTCCGTCCTACGAAGCATGCCGCCGTAGCCTGGATTAGCCGAAGGCGTAATCCGGTATTGGAGGCTTTCCGAATAGCCTGGGGCCTACTCCCAAGTTAGAGTCCTGCGGATACAAAAAAGCCTCAGATTTTCATCTGAGGCTTCTAGTTTGGCTCCGCGACCTGGACTCGACTGCGCAGCAGAACGCGCTTCAGCGCGGCCCCGAAGGGGTGAGCGAAGCGAATAACCTGGGACGTAGTCCCTGGTGAGAGTCCGACAGCCACAAAAAAGCCCCAGATTTTCATCTGAGGCTTCTAGTTTGGCTCCGCGACCTGGACTCGACTGCGCAGCAGAACGCGCTTCAGCGCGGCCCCGAAGGGGTGAGCGAAGCGAATAACCTGGGACGTAGTCCCTGGTGAGAGTCCGACAGCCACAAAAAAGCCCCAGATTTTCATCTGAGGCTTCTAGTTTGGCTCCGCGACCTGGACTCGAACCAGGGACCCAATGATTAACAGTCATTTGCTCTACCGACTGAGCTATCGCGGAACTGCGGTGCGTATCCTACTGTTTATTAAGGGTAAGTCAACCCTGCGCCCGGTTCAGATCACCTGTACGATGGCATCGGTGACGTGGTCCAGATTGTCGTGGTTCAGGGCGGCGGCGCAGATGCGTCCGGTGCCGATGGCGTAGACGCCGAATTCCACGCGCAGGCGCTCGACCTGTGCCGCTGTCAGGCCGGAATAGGAGAACATGCCGCGCTGCTTGGCGACGAAGCTGAAGTCCTGTTTGGCGCCTTTTTCGGCCAGCTGGCGAACCATGCTCAGGCGCATTTCCTGGATGCGGGTACGCATCTCGCCCAGTTCGGTTTCCCACATGGCGCGCAGTTCGGGATTGTTGAGAACGGCCGAAACCACGGTCGCGCCATGGGTCGGTGGGTTGGAATAGTTGGTGCGAATCACGCGCTTGATCTGCGAGAGCACGCGAGTCGACTCTTCACGGCTTTGGGTAACCATCGACAGCGCGCCGACGCGCTCGCCATACAGCGAAAAGGATTTGGAGAAGGAGCTGGAGACGAAGAAGGTCATGCCCGATTCGGCAAACAGGCGCACGGCGGCAGCGTCTTCCTCGATGCCGTCACCGAAGCCCTGATAGGCGATGTCGATGAAGGGCACATGATCCTTGGCGCGCAGGACTTCCAGCACCTGTTTCCAGTCTTCTGGCAGCAGGTCGACGCCGGTTGGGTTGTGGCAGCAGGCATGCAGCACCACGATGGAGCGGGGCGGAAGGCTGTTCAGGTCTTCGAGCATGGACGCGCGGTCGACGTCATGGCTGCTTGCGTTGTAGTAGCTGTAGTTCTGCACGGCGAAGCCGGCCGACTCGAACAGGGCGCGGTGGTTTTCCCAGCTCGGATTGCTGATGGCGACGACGGCGTCCGGCAGGATGCGCTTGAGGAAGTCGGCACCGATTTTCAGTGCGCCGGTACCGCCCAGCGCCTGGGTGGTGACGACGCGACCATCGGCAACCAATGCCGAATCCGCGCCGAACAGCAGGCCCTGGACCGCCATGTCATAGCTGGCGATCCCTTCGATGGGGAGATAACCGCGTGGTGCATTCAGCTCCAGGCGCGCCATTTCCGCCGCGGCAACGGCGCGCAGCAGCGGGATGCGACCTTCTTCGTTGTAATAGACGCCAACTCCCAGATTGACCTTGTTCGGCCGCGTGTCGGCGTTGAAGGCTTCATTGAGGCCGAGAATCGGATCGCGCGGCGCCATTTCGACAGCAGAGAACAAACTCATGGTGGGAGGCTCGAAGACAAGGAGGTGAGTGATACAGCACCCTCGCTTCGCGCTGAGGGCTGTGCGCAAACGGGGCAAGAGTATAGCGGCCCCGGCTCTTCGTCGCGAGATGCCTGGGCGGTTTTTCTGACAGAATCGCTCGGTTCACACGGGCGCATTGCCGTTGTTCGGCGTCCGGAAATGGCACAATTGGTAATTCAGCCGCGCCCTGACAGGGTCGGGTCGCAATCCAAGAGGTCGCTATGTCGCAGCAGTTCGAATTGGTCACACGCTTCAAGCCTGCCGGTGACCAGCCCGAAGCCATTCGGCAGATGATCGAAGGCATCGAGGCCGGCTTGTCGCATCAGACACTGCTGGGTGTTACGGGCTCCGGCAAGACCTTCAGCATCGCCAACGTCATTGCCCATGTGCAGCGCCCGACGCTTGTGCTGGCACCGAACAAGACCCTGGCCGCGCAGCTCTATGGCGAGTTCAAGGCGTTCTTTCCGCGCAACGCGGTGGAGTATTTCGTTTCTTATTACGACTACTACCAGCCCGAAGCCTATGTGCCGTCGTCCGACACCTTCATCGAGAAGGATGCTTCGATCAACGACCATATCGAGCAGATGCGCCTGTCCGCGACTAAGGCGCTGCTGGAGCGCAAGGACGCCATTATCGTCACCACGGTGTCGTGCATCTACGGTCTGGGCGATCCGCAGTCGTACCTGAAGATGGTGCTGCACGTGGACCGCGGCGACCGGCTCGATCAGCGTGAATTGTTGCGTCGCCTGACTGGTCTGCAATACACCCGCAACGACATGGATTTCGCCCGTGCGACCTTTCGTGTGCGCGGTGACGTGATTGATATCTTCCCTGCCGAATCCGACCTGGAGGCGGTGCGCATCGAGCTGTTCGATGACGAGGTGGAAAGCCTGTCGGCCTTCGATCCGCTGACCGGGGAGATCATTCGCAAGCTGCCGCGCTTCACCTTCTACCCCAAGAGCCACTATGTGACGCCGCGCGAAACCCTGCTGGAGGCGGTGGAAAAGATAAAGGTCGAGCTCAAGGACCGGCTGGATTACCTGCGCAATCAGAACAAGCTGGTGGAAGCCCAGCGGCTGGAGCAGCGCACCCGTTTCGATCTGGAAATGATCATGGAACTCGGTTACTGCAATGGCATCGAGAACTACTCGCGCTACCTTTCGGGCCGCGACAGTGGCGAGGCGCCGCCAACCCTTTATGACTACTTGCCGGCGGATGCGCTGCTGGTGATCGACGAGTCCCACGTCAGCGTGCCGCAGGTCGGCGCCATGTACAAAGGCGACCGTTCGCGCAAGGAAACCCTGGTGGAGTACGGCTTTCGCCTGCCTTCGGCGCTGGATAACCGGCCCATGCGCTTTGATGAATGGGAGGCGATCAGCCCGCAGACCATCTTCGTTTCCGCCACACCAGGCCCCTACGAGGCCGAGCATGCAGGTCGGGTGGTCGAGCAGGTGGTGCGACCTACCGGACTGGTCGATCCGCAAATCGAAATACGTCCGGCGTTGACGCAGGTTGATGATCTGCTATCGGAAATCAGCAAGTGCGTGGCCAAGGAAGAGCGCGTGCTGGTCACCACCCTGACCAAGCGCATGGCCGAGGATCTGACCGACTATCTCGGTGACCACGGCGTGCGGGTGCGCTATCTGCACTCGGATATCGACACCGTTGAGCGAGTCGAGATCATTCGCGACCTGCGCCTTGGGGTGTTCGATGTGCTGGTGGGTATCAACCTGCTGCGTGAAGGGCTGGATATGCCGGAGGTGTCGCTGGTGGCGATCCTCGATGCGGACAAGGAAGGTTTTCTGCGCTCCGAGCGTTCGCTGATCCAGACCATTGGCCGGGCCGCGCGTAATCTCAATGGCCGGGCCATTCTTTATGCCGATCGCATTACCGGGTCAATGGAGCGTGCCATCGACGAAACCGAGCGGCGGCGCAACAAGCAGATTGCCTTCAATGAGGCGCACGGCATCATCCCGAAAGGCGTGTTCAAGGACGTTCAGGACATCCTCGAAGGTGCCACCGTGCCGGGTTCGCGCAGCAAGAAGCGCCGCGGTGAGGCCAAGGCTGCGGAGGAGGCGGCGCGTTACGAGAACGAGCTGCGTTCACCCAGCGAGATCACCAAACGTATCCGTCAGCTGGAAGAAAGCATGCTTGCCCATGCCCGTGATCTGGAGTTTGAAGCCGCTGCACAGACGCGCGACGAGATCCACAAGCTGCGTGATCGGCTGTTGCAGGTCTAATCGCTCAAGCACCTCAGTCTGACTCCGCCTGTTCTGCTGTCGCCGTCAGCGCCTGCAGGCAGCGTTCCTCGGCAGTGTCGAGTTCCAGTTGCATTTGCTGGATATCCAGTAGCTGCTGTTCGAGTTGCAGGCGGCGTTCGGCGATCATGGTGAGCATGATCTGCAGCTGCTTCCGGTTGCCGGCACGGGGATCGTAGAGCTCGATCAGGGTCTTGCATTCGGCCAGGGAAAAACCGATGCGCTTGCCGCGCAGAATCAACTTCAAGGCAACGCGGTCCCTGGGGCTGTAGATGCGCTCCTGGCCGCGCCGCGTGGGGGCGAGCATGCCCTGTTCTTCATAGAAGCGGATGGCACGGGTGGTGATATCCAGTTCGTTGGCCAGATCGGAAATACTGTAGGTCAGCTGCGCCATGAGACGTCTTCCTGTATGTCAAACGGCGTTCTGCCGCGCCCGCGCCCGCGCCCGCGCGACTCGCGAGGCGTTGGGGCGGCCCAGCACATTGCTGATGCGCTGTCCGGCGGCGACCAGCGCAGCCAGGTCGATGCCGGTGTCGATGCCCAGTCCGTCGAGCATGTAGAGCACGTCCTCGCTGGCCACATTGCCGCTCGCGCCCTTGGCATAGGGACAGCCACCGAGCCCCGCGACCGAGCTGTCGAATACGCAGAGGCCTTCGAGCAGGCTCGCATAGAGGTTCGCCAGTGCCTGGCCGTAGGTGTCGTGAAAGTGCCCGGCAAGCTTGTCGCGTGGTACGCCGTGACTGACTACTTCGATCAACTGACGGGTCTTCCCAGGCGTGCCGGTGCCGATGGTGTCACCCAGGGAAATCTCGTAGCAACCCATGGCGAACAGCTCACGCGCGACATGGGCGACGTGCGCCGGATCGACTTCCCCTTCATAGGGGCAGCCCAGTACGCAGGAGACATAGCCACGCACCTGAACGCCATTGGCGCGGGCCATTTCCAGCAGGGGAGTGAAACGCGTCAGGCTTTCGTCGATGGAGCAGTTGATGTTCTTCTGTGAGAAGGCCTCCGACGCGGCGGCAAACACGGCGACCTCACTGACGCCTGCCGCGATGGCCGCTTCCAGTCCTTTGAGATTGGGTGTCAGGGCGGCGTAGGTCACGCCTGGCTTCTGCTCGATCCGCGCGAAAACGTCGGCGGAACCGGCCATCTGCGGCACCCACTTGGGCGAGACGAAACTGCCGACCTCGATGTACTGCACGCCGGCAGCGGAGAGGTCGTTCACCAGTTGCACCTTGTCGGCGATGCTGATCGGCTGTTTCTCGTTCTGCAGGCCGTCGCGCGGGCCGACTTCGACCAGACGAACGTGTTTGGGCAGGGTCATACGTGCTCCGTAGGGTGGAAAACTGCGCAGCATTTTCCACCTGATCATGGTTTGCGTGTGGTGGAAAAACCTTCGGCGTTTTCCACCACACGATATTCAGGGTTCGTCCATCTCCAGCAAGACCGCACCTTCGCTGACCATCTCGCCTTCGCTGCAGAACAGGCGCTTGACCACACCGGCCTGGGCGCTGCGAATGCTGTGCTCCATCTTCATGGCTTCCAGTACGATCAGCGCGGTGCCGGCTTCAACCCGCTGGCCGACCTCGACCAGCACGCGGACGATGTTGCCGTTTATCGGGGCCGTCAGGCCGCCCTGGTGCGAGTGGTCGGCTTGCGCGGCGGCGATGGGGTCGAATGCCGTGACCGCCTGCAATTCGCCGTTCCACTGCAGATATAAAGTGTCGCCCTGGCGAAAGGCCTTCGGCTGGCGCGATACCCCTGTAGGCGCGAGCTTGCTCGCGAAAAGGGTTTTGCTTGAACTTGTACCGTCAGCGTCGCGAGCAAGCTCGCTCCTACATGAAGCTGCCGCGAGTCGAACTCGACGGCTTTCACCGTTGCATTTCACATGCACGCAGATTTGCCTGGACATGCCCAAGCGCAGGCCCTCACGTTTCGCCCAGGGTGAATGCACATCGTCGCTGCGTACCCGAGCCGGTTCGGTTTTGACGAACAGCTCGGCAGCCATATGCCAGAACGCATCCGTCAGTTCGCCGGCTGTGCGCAGCAGCTCATCTGCATGGCGCGGGATAAAGCCGGTGTCCAGTTCGGCAGCGGCAAACGCCGGATGGCCGAGTACTCGACGCAAAAAGGCGAGGTTGCTGCGTACACCGCCAATATGAGTTTCAGCGAGCATCGCCAGCAGGCGCAGGCGCGCTTCCTCACGGTTCTCGCCCCAGGCGATCAGCTTGCCGAGCATGGGGTCGTAGAAGGGCGAGACGCTGTCGCCCTCGGTTACGCCGCTGTCCACACGCCGGCCGGGTCCGGCTTGAGGTTCACGGTACAGGTCAAGGCGACCGGTGGCGGGAAGAAAATCCCTGTCCGGGTCTTCAGCGTACAAACGCACTTCGATGGCGTGACCGTTCAGCGGAACCTGTGCCTGAGTAATCGGCAACGGCTCGCCGCGGGCGACACGAATCTGCCAGGCCACCAGATCCAGACCGGTGATGGCTTCAGTGACCGGATGCTCCACCTGCAGACGGGTATTCATCTCCATGAAGAAGAACGCGCCAGCGGCATCGAGCAGAAATTCCACGGTGCCGGCGCCGACATAACCGATGGCCTGCGCCGCCTTGACAGCGGCCTCACCCATGGCGCGGCGCAACTCCGGCGAAAGGCCGGGGGCTGGTGCTTCTTCGACGACTTTCTGGTGGCGGCGCTGGATTGAGCAGTCGCGCTCGTTGAGGTAGAGGCAGTTGCCGTGCTGGTCGGCGAACACCTGGATTTCCACATGGCGCGGCTTGAGCAGGTACTTCTCCAGCAGCATGCGAGAATCGCCGAATGCCGACTGCGCCTCGCGCTGGGCCGACTGCAGGGCTTCGGCCAGATCGGCTTCGCGCTCGACCACTTTCATGCCTTTGCCGCCACCACCGGCAGTGGCCTTGAACAACAACGGATAGCCAATGCGCCCGGCGGCGGTGCGGAAGCTGTCCAGCGTCTGGTCGCCGCCGTGATAACCAGGCACCAGGGGCACGCCGGCCTTTTCCATCAGCGCTTTGGCGGCGGACTTGCTGCCCATGGCGTCGATGGCAGAGGCGGGCGGGCCGAGAAAGATCAAGCCGGCGTCTTCGACAGCGCGAGCGAAATCGGCGTTTTCGGAAAGAAAACCGTAGCCGGGATGAATCGCCTGAGCGCCGCTGGTCTGCGCGGCGGCAATAATTTTATCGATCAGCAGATAGCTTTCGGCCGGCTTGGCGCCACCCAGATCGACACATCTGTCGGCCTCGCGGACATGCCGGGCGTCGCGGTCAATGGCGCTGTGAACCGCCACCGTGGTCAGGCCCATGGCTTTTGCGGTGCGCATCACGCGGCAGGCGATCTCGCCCCGGTTGGCGACCAGCAGGGTATCGATGGGGCGGGTCATGATTGGCTCTCCTGCCAGGCAGGGCGGCGTTTTTCCAGAAAGGCATTCAGGCCTTCCTGGCCCTCGGGGCTGACGCGAATCTGCGCGATGGCGTTCTCGGTATAGCGGCGCAGGGCCGGGTTGAGCGAGGCGCTGGCCGTTTCACGCAGCAGATCCTTGCAGGCGCGCATGGCGTGCGGGCCGTTGAGCAGCAGGGTGCCGATCCAGTCCTCCACGCATGCGTCCAGCTCCTCGGCGGCGTAGATCTCAGACAGGAGACCCAGCTCACAGGCCTTTTCAGCGCTGAAGCGCTCGCCAGTCAGGGCGTAGCGGCGTGTCGCGCGTTCGCCGATGGCCTTGAACAGCAACGGACTGATCACCGCCGGAGCAAGGCCGATGCGCACTTCCGACAGTGAAAACTCCGCGCTGCTCGCACCGATGGCCATGTCGCAGGCGGCAATAAGGCCGAGTGCGCCGCCGAACGCAGCTCCCTGCACCACGGCCAGCGTCGGCAGTTTCAGGTGGTAGAGGCTGTACATCAGTTTGCCCAGCTGACGCGCATCGTCGAGGTTGGCCTCGAAATCCAGCGCTGCGCATTGCTGCATCCAGGCCAGATCGGCGCCGGCGCAGAAATGTCGCCCGCGCCCGCGCAGCAGCAGAAAGCGCAGGGACGGATCCGCCTGTACCTGGTCGATGGCGAGTACCAGTTCGCGAATCATTTCGGCATTGAAGGCGTTGTTCTTTTCCGGCCGATTCAGCCAGAGGGTGGCGAAGCCGCGCGGGTCGGTTTCAAGCTGTACGGTAGTGAAATCGGTCATCTGAACTCCAGCGCAGGGCGGGTGAAACCCGCGAGTGTTCGGCGGGCTGCGCCCGTCCTACGGTTATCACATGCGGCCCTTCACATACGGAATACGCCGAAACGCGTTGGCTCGATGGATGCATTGAGGCTGGCCGAAATCGCCAGGCCCAGCACGTCGCGCGTCTGCGCCGGATCGATTACGCCGTCATCCCACAATCGTGCACTGCAATAGTACGGGTGGCCCTGGCGCTCGTACTGTTCGAGGATTGGCTGTTTGATGGCTGCCACCTCTTTGTCACTGAGCGTGTTGCCGGCACGCTCGCTCTGTTCCTGCTTGACCTGGGCCAGTACGCCGGCGGCCTGTTCACCACCCATCACGGCGATGCGTGCGTTGGGCCACATCCACAGAAAACGCGGATCGTAGGCGCGCCCGCACATGCCGTAGTTACCCGCACCGAAGCTGCCGCCGATGATCACCGTGAACTTCGGCACCCGCGCGCAGGCCACGGCGGTGACCAGCTTGGCGCCGTGCTTGGCGATGCCACCGGCTTCGTATTTCTGCCCGACCATAAAACCGGTGATGTTCTGCAGAAACAGCAGCGGGATGCCGCGCTGGCAGGCCAGTTCGATGAAGTGCGCGCCTTTCTGCGCGGCTTCAGAAAACAGGATGCCGTTGTTGGCCAGGATGGCGACGGGGTAGCCGTGCAGGTGGGCGAAGCCGCACACCAGCGTGGTGCCGAACAGCGCCTTGAATTCATCGAACTCGCTGGCATCCACCAGTCGTGCGATCACTTCGCGCACGTCGTAAGGCTGTTTGGTCTGGGCTGGAATGATGCCGTACAGCTCATCAGCCGGATACAGCGGTGCGCGTGGCTCGCGCACCTGCAGTCGCCCTTGCTTGCGCCAGTTGAGATTGGCCACACAGCGGCGGGCGAGTGCGAGGGCGTGTTCGTCGTTCTCGGCGTAATGATCGGCGACTCCACTGGTCTTGCAATGCACATCGGCGCCGCCCAGTTCCTCGGCGGTTACCACCTCGCCGGTGGCGGCTTTGACCAAGGGTGGGCCAGCCAGAAAGATGGTGGCCTGTTCGCGCACCATGATGGTTTCGTCGGCCATCGCCGGCACATAGGCGCCGCCTGCCGTGCAGGAGCCCATGACCACAGCGATCTGCGGGATGCCCAGGGCGCTCATATTGGCCTGATTGAAGAAGATCCGGCCGAAGTGTTCGCGGTCGGGAAATACCTCGTCCTGGCGCGGCAGGTTGGCGCCGCCGGAATCCACCAGATAAATGCAGGGCAGACGATTTTCCTGGGCGATGGCCTGGGCACGCAGATGCTTTTTTACTGTCAGCGGGTAGTAGGTGCCGCCTTTTACCGTGGCGTCGTTGGCGATGATCATGCACTCGATGCCTTCGACTCGGCCTATCCCGGCCACCACGCCGGCGGCGGGCACTTCTTCGCCATACACCGCGTGCGCGGCCAATGGCGACAACTCCAGAAACGCCGAGCCGGGATCGAGCAGGCTGTCGATGCGCTCGCGCACCAGCAGCTTGCCGCGTGAAACATGGCGTTGCTGGGCCGTTGCGCCGCCGCCTTCGCTGATACGACCGAGCAGGGTGCGTAACTCGTTCACCTGATCCAGCATCGCCTCGTGATTGACGACGAACTCCGGCGAACGGGCATTGATCTGAGTGTGCAGGATGGCCATGTTCGGGCTCCCGTAGGGTGGAAATCCGCGAAGCGATTTCCACCTGTTCGTAAATGCGGTGGAAAAGGCCTGCGGCCGTTTTCCACCCTACCGCTCACTTGGTTTCGTTGAACAACTCGCGCCCGATCAGCATGCGGCGAATCTCGCTGGTACCAGCGCCGATCTCATAGAGCTTTGCGTCGCGCAGCAGGCGGCCAGTGGGGAATTCGTTGATATAGCCATTGCCACCGAGAACCTGGATCGCCTGCAGTGCCATTTGCGTCGCCGCCTCGGCGGTGTACAGGATCACCCCGGCGGCGTCCTTGCGGGTGGTTTCGCCACGGTCGCAGGCTTGCGCAACGGTGTAGAGGTAGGCGCGGCTGGCGTTGAGCTGGGTGTACATGTCGGCCACCTTGCCCTGGATGAACTGGAACTCACCGATGCTCTGCCCGAACTGCTGGCGGTCGTGGATATAGGGCAGTACCACGTCCAGACAGGCCTGCATGATGCCGACCGGACCACCGGCCAGCACTACGCGCTCGTAATCCAGACCGCTCATCAGCACCCTGACGCCGCCGTTCTCGGCGCCCAGCAGGTTCTCTTCCGGGACTTCGACATCGTCGAAGAACAGCTCGCAGGTGTTGGAGCCGCGCATGCCGAGCTTGTCGAACTTGTTGCCACGGGAGAAGCCTTTCCAGTCGCGCTCGACGATAAAGGCGCTGATGCCGTGCGCGCCTCCGCTCGGATCGGTGCGGGCGTAGATCACGTAAGTGTTGGCGTCGGGGCCGTTGGTGATCCAGGTCTTGCTGCCGTTGAGGATGAAGCGGTCGCCTTTTCTCTCGGCACGCAGTTTCATCGAAACCACGTCGGAGCCGGCATTGGGTTCGCTCATTGCCAGTGCGCCGACGTGTTCGCCGCTGATCAGCCTGGGCAGGTACTTCGTCTTCTGTTCGGGGTTGCCGTTGCGGTTGATCTGGTTGACGCACAGGTTGGAATGCGCGCCGTAGGACAGCGCCACCGAGGCCGAGCCCCGGCTGATTTCCTCCATCGCCAGCACATGGGCCAGGTAGCCGAGGCCGGCACCGCCGTACTCCTCGGAGACGGTCACGCCGAGCAGGCCCATGTCACCGAACTTGCGCCACATGTCGTGGGGGAAGGCATTGTCGCGGTCGATGGCTTCGGCGCGCGGCGCCAGCTCGCTGGCAACGAAGTGCGCCACCTGATCACGCAGCATGTCGAGGGTTTCGCCAAGTGCGAAATTGAGCCCGGAATGATTCATCAAACCACCTGCCTGTTGTTGTTCTGGTCAGTGGAGCGCCGTGCGCTGGAAACAATTCGTTCCCTTTACGTTAACGTAAGGCGGGCCTTGCGCTATTGTCAATTGGGCTCAGCCTGCCCAGGATTTTCCAGTGTGATTTCAGTCGCGAAGGCTGTCCGGCACCCTGGCGTCAGAGGGTCGGGCCCGGTCGATGCCTTCAAGAAAACCTTTTCGGAAAGCCGCGGAGAAGACAATGAACACCGATTCAATCGTGATTCTCGCCAGCGCCCGCACGCCCATGGGCGGCTTTCAGGGTGATCTGAAAAACCTCCGTGCGCCGGAGCTGGGAGCGGCGGCCATTCGCGCCGCAGTACAGCGCAGCGGAGTCGCAGCTGACAGCGTGCAGCAGGTGCTGATGGGCTGTGTGCTTGCCGCCGGCCTTGGCCAGGCGCCTGCGCGGCAGGCGGCGCTGGCTGCCGGGCTGGGCCTGGGCGCCAGCTGCACCACGCTGAACAAGATGTGCGGCTCCGGTATGCAGGCGGTGATCATGGCCCACGATGCGCTGCGTGCCGGTAGCGTCGAACGGGTGGTCGCGGGCGGTATGGAGAGCATGTCCAACGCACCCTATCTGCTGGAAAAGGCCCGCAGCGGTTATCGCATGGGGCACGGCAAGGTGCTTGATCACATGTTTCTTGACGGCCTCGAAGATGCCTACGACAAGGGTCGACTGATGGGCACCTTTGCCGAGGATTGCGCGCAGAGCCATGGCTTTACCCGTGAGGAACAGGATGCTTATGCCATGACCTCGCTGCAGCGCGCCCGTGACGCCATTGCCACTGGGCGATTCGCTGATGAAATCGTCCCGCTTCAGATTACACAGGGGCGCGAGCAGTGCGAGATTCGTGATGATGAGCAGCCGCCGAAGGCGATGCCGGAGAAGATCGCTACCCTCAAGCCGGCCTTTCGCGAGGGCGGCACCGTTACGGCTGCGAACTCCAGTTCCATTTCCGATGGTGCGGCGGCATTGGTGCTGAGCCGTCATGGCGAAGCCGAGCGACTGGGCCTGACGCCACAAGCGGTGATTCGCGGCCATGCGGCGTTTGCCGATGCCCCCGGCCTGTTCCCGACGGCCCCCATCGGCGCCATCCGACGGTTGCTCGAACGCACCGGCTGGCGACTCGACGAGGTGGATCTGTTCGAAATCAACGAGGCATTTGCCGTGGTCAGCATGGTCGCCATGCGCGAGCTGGGTCTGGATCACGCCAGGGTCAATGTCAATGGCGGCGCTTGTGCGCTCGGTCACCCGATAGGGGCGTCCGGCGCGCGCATCCTCGTCACCCTGATTGCGGCACTGCGTGCCCGCGGCTTGCGCAAGGGCATCGCGGCCATCTGCATCGGCGGCGGCGAAGCGACGGCCATGGCCATCGAACGGGTTGGTTGATCGGGACTCGTCGACTCGATGGAGCGTGAACCGATTTACGAAGCCAGAGCGTGGGAGCGAATCCATTCGCGAGCTTTTCATGGCGTCCCGAGCAAAAGCTCGCGGACAAGTCCGCCCACCAAAAAGCCGAAGGCGTAATCCGGCACCGGAGGCTATTGCAAGGTCAACTCTTCGCCACGCTCCTGTTGCCAGTCGTCCAGACTGGGCGCCGCTTCTTCTCCATCCAGGCGGTGGATGATGCTGAAGTAATCCTGCTTGAAGCGGTCCTGCATGATGTCGTTGCGCGGGCGCACGCGCACGGCGTAGATGCCCTGCACGTTCTGGTGGTCGAAACCGCGCCAGTACTGTTCGTCCTTGAGCAGGCTGTAGCGGTGGTCTTCGAGCGCCTCGATGACCGCCTGGCTCTCGACGCTGCCTGCTCGCTGCGCGGCAGCCGCCCATTGTCGGACAATGCCGTAGGCCGAGGCTGCGGTGCTGCCCGGATAGCTCTGATGCTGTTTGATATAGGCCTCGACGAACGCCAGACCCTCTTCGCTGCCCGTCTGCGCCGGAACACGCCAGGTCCAGGCCTTGGTGCCGACGACGTGCTCCATGACCTGTGGTCCGGCCTGTTCGACGATGCTGGCGGTCAGGTTGGGCACGATGACCTGTGCGCGCCTGTTGAACTTGAGATCGCTGGCAAGGCGCATGGTCTGTACCAGGTCCTGTCCCAGCAGCACGACCACCAGCACATCGGCATTGCTGGCCTCGGCCTTCTTCAGCGCCGCCAGGTAGTCGTCATGGCGTGCGCCATGGGCTGGAATGCGTGTGTAGCCGTGCCGTGCCCGGTCCCGGCTTTTGGTTGCTTCGCGCAAGGCCTGTTCCATGCTGTGACCCCAGGCATCATCGAGGCTGATGTAGTAATAGCGCCGGTTGGGCAGGTGCCAGCTGAGGTATTCGCCCAGCACCCGCGCGCTCATCCAGGCGCTGTTGGTCTCCCGGAACAGATGGCGATGACCTTCGCGGCCAGTGATTTCATTGGCATAACCCAGCGTGGGGAAATACAGCAGCCCCAGTTGTCGCGCGCGCTTGCCGGCGGCGATGGCCTCTTCGCTGGTAGCGCCACCGAATATCATGCGCACGCCCTGGGCGGCGAATCGATCGATATTGGCCAGCGCCTTTTCTTCCCGTGCCGCCGAGTTTCGGCTGATGAGTTCCAGCGGCTGGCCCAATACACCGCCCCGGCGGTTGACCTCTTCGACAGCAAGCAGCGCGCCACGCCGCAACTCAAGGCCTTCTGATTTGTAATTGCCGGTGCTGGGGTAGTTCAGCCCCAGACGGATCGTTTCGCTTGCCTGGGCACTGGCGGCAACAAGGGTCAGCAACAGGCAATGAAAGAGCGAACGGAACATGGCTCATGTCCTTGTGAGCGGAGGAGGGGCTGTTGTACGGCGTGTGCAGGGTGCGCGAAATACTCTTTTCAGGCACATGGGACGCGACTTCGGTGCAGGTTGATGGCCCTTTGAACAGTCGAAACACAAGGTTTGCGCGCCCTCTGGCGGGGTATTGCTACCAAGGAAGGAGGTAAATCGGTACTGCGGGCAATTGTTGGGATGGCGTCTTGATCCAAGAATCGACGCCAGACCGGGAAAACTTCCCGGCGACGATAACAATGAACCCGCAGAGGTAGCCGCAATGAAGCACACCGGTCTTCGCAAACCCTTCGCCTTGACAGCGCTATGCGTCGGCATAGCGCTGTCCAGCGTATCGGCCTGGGCCGTTACTGAGCAGGAAATCCTCAATGACGCCAAGACTACCGATAAGATCGTGACCTACGGGCTGGGGCTGCAAGGGCAGCGTTACAGCCCGCTGGATACGCTCAATACTGAAAACGTCACACAGCTGCGTCCAGTCTGGGGCTTTTCTCTGGGTGGAGAGAAACAGCGTGGCCAGGAATCACAGCCGATGATCAAGGACGGGGTGATGTATGTCACCGGCTCCTATTCTCGTGTCTTCGCCATGGATGCACGCACCGGCAAGGAGCTCTGGCAGTACGATGCACGCCTGCCCGACGGCATCATGCCGTGCTGTGACGTCATCAACCGTGGCGTGGCGTTGTATGACGATCTGGTGATCTTCGGCACGCTCGACGCCAAGCTGGTTGCGCTGAACAAGGACACCGGCAAGGTCGTCTGGCGCAAGACAGTCGCCGATTACAAGGCGGGTTACTCCATCACCGCGGCGCCGACCATCGTCAAGGGCAAGGTCATCACAGGCGTTGCCGGTGGTGAGTTCGGTGTGGTTGGCAAGATCGAAGCGTACGATGTGAAGAACGGTGAGCTGATCTGGAGTCGTCCGACCGTCGAAGGCCATATGGGCTTCGTGATGAAGGATGGCAAGAAGGTCGACAATGGCATTTCCGGTGGCGAAGCCGGCAAGACCTGGCCGGGCGATCTGTGGAAGACCGGCGGTGCGGCGCCCTGGCTGGGTGGTACCTATGATCCGGATACCGACTCGTTGCTGTTCGGTACCGGCAACCCGGCGCCGTGGAACTCGCACCTGCGCCCCGGCGATAACCTGTATTCCTCGTCGCGCCTGGCATTGAATCCGGATGATGGCTCGATCAAATGGCATTTCCAGTCCACCCCGCATGACGGCTGGGACTATGACGGCGTTAACGAGCTGATCCCCTTCGACTACACGGAAGGTGGCAAGACCATCAAGGCCGCTGCCACTGCGGACCGTAACGGCTTCTTCTACGTACTCGACCGGACCAATGGCAAGTTCATCCGTGGCTTCCCGTTCGTCGACAAGATCACTTGGGCGAAGGGTCTCGACAAGAATGGTCGTCCCCTCTACAACGACGACAACCGTCCCGGCGCGCCGGATGGTGCCGACAAGGGCAAGTCGGTATTCGTAGCGCCGGCCTTCCTGGGGGCCAAGAACTGGATGCCGATGGCGTACAGCCAGGATACCGGTCTGTTCTATGTACCTTCCAACGAGTGGGGCATGGATATCTGGAACGAAGATTTGGCCTACAAGAAGGGCGCAGCCTATCTGGGGGCCGGCTTCACCATCACCCCGCTCAACGAGGAATACATCGGCGTACTGCGTGCCATCGATCCGAAGACCGGCAAGGAAGTCTGGCGCTATAAGAACTACTCGCCTCTTTGGGGCGGCGTGCTGACCACCAAGGGCAACCTGGTGTTCACCGGCAACCCGGAAGGTTACCTGATGGCCTTCGACGCCAAGAGCGGCAAGAAACTCTATGAGTTCAACACCGGCTCGGGCATCGTCGGCTCCCCGGTCACCTGGGAAATGGACGGCGAGCAGTATGTCTCCGTGCTCTCCGGCTGGGGTGGTGCGGTTCCGTTGTGGGGCGGCGAAGTGGCCAAGCGTGTGAAGGACTTCAACCAGGGCGGCATGGTCTGGACCTTCAAGCTGCCGAAGGAGCTGGTCACGGCCAAGCGTTGATAACAGGCGTGCTGTAACGAAGAAGGTCGGCTATCTAGCCGGCCTTTTTTCCGTCTGCCGTTTTATATCACTCGAACAATTCGCGACTGATTCAGCAAGTCTCCGGCAATTCCCGGACCCTGATGAAGCAGGGCGGTATGTATCTGCACCAGTTCGGCTCCAGCGGACAGGCGTGCCTGAAGGTGTTCGCGGGTCTGGATGCCGCCCACCGACATCAACGCCATATCCTCTGCGCACAGCCGATGTAATGCCTCGATCTGGCGGCAGGCCTGTTCCTGATGTGCAGGGTTTTGCCAATCCAGGTAGCGTTGGCGAGTCGCTGGCGGACCGGGGTCATGAGCGGCCAGCAAGCCGTCGTACCCCAGCTCGAGGAGCATTTGCGCCAGCGCCAGCGGAATCTGTCCGGGCAGGCTGCGCACCTTCACGGCCAGCGGTACATGGCGTGCCGTGGTTTGTTCCAGAGCGTGCCGCTGACGCAGGAGTTCGCTCAACAGGTGACACAGACGGGGTCGTTCCCGCCTGTCGAGCAGCACCTCGCTGCCAGGACCGATCAGGTTGAGCATCAGGTAGTCGGCCTGTGGCCAGGCGCGTGCAAGTCCCTGGCACAGCGCCTGATCAGAACGGCCTGGATCAAGCCTCAGATTGATCCCGAGGAGTGCGCTTCCTTGCAGGTTGAGCGGCAGCCTGTCCGGCAGTGATGCCGCATCCAGACTGCCGATTTCATTGAAACCGAAACCCAGCGCCGATGCGCCTTTGCCCAAGTGACCGCGCGGGTCGAAACCGGCGGCGACGCCCAGCACGGTCGGGAACTCCAGCCCCATGGCCTGAATGCTTTGCCGAAGTTCAGGCCCAGCCATGACGCCGCTCGAATTCAGCCATGAATCCCAGCAGCCGCTCGACGCCCGCGAGCGGCATCGCGTTGTAGAGGCTGGCGCGAATGCCGCCCATCGCGGCATGTCCACGCAGATTGTGCAGGCCCTCGTACTCAGCCTGAGCGAAGAAGGGCTCCAGTAGACGATCATCGTTCAGATGAAAACAGGGGTTGACCCTCGAACGGTCGTCTACGCGCTGTCGGCACCGATAGAGCTGGCTGGCGTCGATGAAGTCATACAGATGTGTACTTTTCTCCAGGCTGGCCGCGGCCATGCGTACCAGTCCACCCTGGTTCCGAATCCAGCGCAGCATCAGCGCGGTGCAGTAGATAGCGAACGTCGGCGGTGTGTTCAGGCGGCTTTGCTGCTGTGCTTGCAAGGTATAAGAGAAGGGGGATGGCAGTCCCGGTCTGGGCAGTCTGAGCAGGTCTTCATGAATGATCACCAGGCAAAGCCCGGCAATGCCGAGGTTTTTCTGAGCGCTGGCGTAGATGAGTCCGAAGCGCTCGATTGGCACCGGGCGGGTGAGAAAGTCCGAGGTCATGTCCGCCACCAGTGGCACCGCCAAGTCAGGGAAATGCTGCATCTGCAGGCCGTTGGCGGTTTCGTTGCTGGTGACATGGCAATAACCCGCATTTGGATCGAGGCGCCACTGGTGGCGTGGTGGCATGGCCTGAAAACCGTTGCCGGCGCTGCTGGCAATGACATTCAGCGGGGCATGGCGGCGCGCTTCCAGGATCGCCTTGGATGACCAGTGGCCACTTTCCAGATAGTCGGCGGACTGGCCGGGGGCGAGCAGGTTCAGCGGCAACAGTGCGAACTGGGCGCTCGCACCGCCCTGCATGAACAGCACCCGATAGTTCGAGGGGATCGCCAGCAACTGGCGCAGATCCGCCTCGGTCTGCTCCATGAGCGCCCTGAAGCGTGAACCTGTAAAGGGCTGCTCCAGAATCGACTGCCCACTGCCTTGCCAGTCGGGCAGTTCCTCGCGGATCTGTTCGATGACGGCTTCTGGCAGCATCGCCGGACCGGCGGCGAAGTTGTAGGACTGGGCCTGCGCTGCACGGGCGGGCGCCTTAAAGGAGATGCAGGCCATGACCGGCGAACGCCATCAGAAACAGCACAGGGAAGGACAGGATGGTGTTGGTGCGCGAGGACAAAAAGGTGATCCGTGAACAGCGAATCCGTTCTTCCAGCGTGGCCGGAACGAAGCCGAGCAGCTTCTTCTGGTGCGGCCAGAGCACCAGCCACAGGTTTAGCAGCATCAGGGTGCCGAGCCAGGCGCCCAGGCCGATGGTTGCCAGCGAACCCTGAAGCAACAGTGCATCCGGCAGCCAGCCGCGTTGCCAGAGCATGAACAGGCCGCTGAGCCAGACCACCAGCGAGGCGTAACGGAAGATGCCGTGCTCACGCTTCATGCGTGCTTCCAGGTCGCGGTTCAGTGTCGTCACATCGATGCCGTTGTGCAGGGGGACGAACCTGGGGTTCTGCACGAAATTGGCGTAGTTGTGGCCAACCCAGACCAGCGCGAACAGCAGGTGCCCATAGCGGGCCAGCAGATCGAGGAAAGACATGCGTACTCCTAGACGAGCCAGCGCAACAGCAGATAACAGGCCAGTGTCAGCCCAATGCCGGCGCTGAGGGTGCCGGCAAAGGAGTCATGAGGCAGTTTCAATATTCACCCCCTGGCTGGCGTGCCGTGGAATCAATTGCCCATCGGCCGTCGGATGCTGTGCCAGTTCCACTGCCTGGCGAATCAGATGGTGGTGGGGCGATTTGCTGCAGGCCGGGTCGGTGTTGTCGCCGGAGCCGGTCAGCAGCAGTGCCTGACAGCGGCAGCCGCCAAAGTCCTTCTCCTTTTCATCGCAACTGCGGCAGGGCTCCGGCATCCAGGCGTCGCCGCGATACAAATCGAATACCGAGGACCCGTGCCAGATTTTCTCCAGCGGCTGCTGGCGCACATTGGGAAATGTCAGGTGGCTGAAGTTGGCGGCCTGGGAGCAGGGCAGTGCATCGCCATTGGGTGCAATGGTCAGGTGGATCGCGCCCCAGCCGTTCATGCAGGCCTTGGGGCGGCCTTCGTAGTAATCGGGAATCACGAAGAAAATGGTCAATTGCTCGCCGAGGTGCTGACGAGCTTCGCGGACTTGCGCTTCGGCACGTTCGAGTTCGGCGCGGGTGGGCATCAGCTGCTCGCGGTTGAGCAGCGCCCAGTTGTAGTACTGGACGTTGGCCAGCTCCAGATACTCGATGCCCAGCTCGGCGGCGAAGGCGATGATGTCGGGCACCTGGGCGATGTTCTGCCGGGTGATGGGCACGTTGAGCACCATCGGAAAATCCATGGCCTTGATCAGTCGCGCCATGTCACGCTTGCGTTGCCAGACATCGACTCCCGCCAGTTGCTTCGCCACGCCGGGCTCGGTGGATTGGAAGCCCAGCTGGATATGCCGCAATCCGGCCGCCTTCAACGCGCGCAGGCGTGCTTCGGTCAGACCGATGCCGGAGGTGATCAGGTTGGTGTAGTAGCCCATGCGGTCAGCTTCGGCCACCAGGGTTTCCAGGTCCTTGCGCAGCGTTGGCTCGCCGCCGGAGAAACCGATCTGCAGGGCGCCCAGAGCGCGTGCCTGGCTCATCACGTCGATCCATTCGGCGGTGCTCAGCTCGTCCTTGCGATAATCGGCGAAGTTGCGAGGGTTGCTGCAGAACACGCATTGCAGCGGGCACTGGTAGGTCAGCTCCAGCAGCAGCCAGACCGGATTGCCGCTGCCATCAAGCCTTGGTTCGGATCCAGCCTTTGCCATGGGATACCTCCAGGAAATTCATGACGCCGCTGCGTACGGCGGCCAGATCCGATGCGCAATACAATATTGCAAGGTGTTCGATCAGTTTCTCGACACTCCTCTGGCCATCACAGAGATTGAGAATCTGCCCGCCGGTTTCATTCAACTTCACGATGCCTTCTGGATATAAGAGGACATAAGCCTGCTGGGATGCTTCCCAGCGAAACATGAACGGTGGGCGTATTTCGTAGATGTTCTGGGAACAGATGCCTGTATCTTTCATGGTTCCTCCCGCGAGACCTGCATGGCCAGAAGATCCGCCCATGCAGGCGGTTCATCTAGCGAACGTAGACGTACGCCGTCACTTCAAAACCCAGGCGCAGGTCGCAAAACTCCGGATTGATCCACTGCATGTTGTGTCTCCTTCAATAAGTTCGGAATGAAGTGTTGCAAGTGGAAGCTAGAACGCTTGAAGGAATTGGCTAATACAACTTTCGGGCTGTTTTGATGCTCAGTTGGTAGTGTTCGGCTTGCTTATTTAAATTATTTTCATATCGGCTAGTTGATCTTGTCGTTGGTCAATTGTGTTTGGCCGAACAGGGGTAGATTGGCCGGTTTTTTCTGGGCGAAAGTGAAGCGGCGAGTCGATCTTTTCCATTCCAGCAGGCTGTTCCTGCGTCGGATCAAGGCCTTCGCGTCTACTACCAAATGAGGACGGCATCTGGCCCTAGGGTGCATTCCGGTGATAGACTCGGGCTGCCTAAGATCGCTCCATGTCCTGTCCATATCCCGGTCAGGCTCCCACAAGTGAAAGAGAGAGGCCGCTCATGATTTACGCCCAACCCGGTACCGCAGGCGCCGTCGTTACCCTCAAGCCTCGCTACGGCAACTACATCGGTGGCGAATTCGTGCCGCCAGTGAAGGGTGAGTATTTCGCCAACACCAGTCCGGTGGATGGCTCGTTGATCGGCGAATTCCCGCGTTCCGGCGCCGAAGATATCGACAAGGCCCTGGATGCCGCCCACGCCGCCGCCGATGCCTGGGGCAAGACCTCGGCCCAGGATCGTTCGCTGATCCTGCTGAAGATCGCCGACCGCATCGAAGCCAACCTGGAAAAGCTCGCCGTCACCGAGACCTGGGACAACGGCAAGGCGGTGCGTGAAACCCTCAACGCCGACATTCCCCTGGCTGCCGACCACTTCCGCTACTTCGCCGGCTGCCTGCGCGCCCAGGAAGGCAGCGCCGCCGAGATCAACGAGCACACCGCCGCGTACCATTTCCACGAGCCGCTGGGCGTGGTTGGTCAGATCATTCCGTGGAACTTCCCGTTTCTGATGGCGGCCTGGAAACTCGCCCCCGCCCTGGCTGCCGGTAACTGCGTGGTATTGAAGCCCGCCGAGCAGACACCGCTGTCGATCACCGTCTTCGCGGAAATCATCGGCGACCTGCTGCCGGCTGGCGTGCTGAACATCGTTCAGGGCTTCGGCAAGGAAGCGGGCCAGGCGCTGGCCACCAGCACCCGTATCGCCAAGATTGCCTTCACTGGCTCGACCCCGGTCGGTTCGCACATCATGAAAATGGCGGCCGAAAACATCATCCCGAGCACCGTGGAACTGGGTGGCAAGAGCCCGAACATCTTCTTCGAAGACATCATGAATGCTGAGCCGGCGTTCATTGAGAAAGCCGCTGAAGGGCTGGTGCTGGCGTTCTTCAACCAGGGCGAGGTCTGCACCTGCCCGTCCCGTGCGGTGATTCAGGAGTCGATCTTCGAGCCCTTCATGGAAGTGGTGATGAAGAAAATCCTGCAGATCAAGCGCGGCGACCCGCTGGATACCGACACCATGGTCGGCGCCCAGGCGTCCGAGCAGCAGTTCGACAAGATCCTGTCCTACATGGATATCGCGCGCGAGGAAGGCGGCCAGATCCTCACTGGTGGCGCGGCAGAGAAGCTCGAAGGTGGCCTGGCGACCGGTTACTACGTGCAGCCGACCCTGATCAAGGGTCACAACAAGATGCGCGTATTCCAGGAAGAAATCTTCGGACCGGTGGTGGCCGTGACCACCTTCAAGGACGAAGCCGAAGCGCTGGCCATCGCCAACGACACCGAATTCGGCCTGGGTGCCGGCCTCTGGACCCGCGACATCAACCGTGCCTACCGCATGGGCCGCGCCATCAAGGCCGGTCGCGTCTGGACCAACTGCTACCACCTGTACCCGGCGCACGCAGCCTTCGGTGGCTACAAGAAGTCCGGCGTTGGTCGCGAAAACCACAAGATGATGCTCGACCACTACCAGCAGACCAAGAACCTGCTGGTCAGCTACGACATCAATCCGTTGGGCTTCTTCTAACTCGGTGGACCCGGCGCGCATTGCTCCCGCGCGCCGGCTTGACTTGCAGAACGCCCCCAGGGCGCAGGCATTCCGGCGGTATCCCACGAGCACGGATGTCCATTGTTGCAGCGCGGCTCAGGCCGCGTTTTTTTTCGTCTGTAAATCGGCTTTCTCGCCTTGCCTCTCAGGCGCTCTGGTCTGCACCAAAGGCACTACCAATGCAGGTTGCTGTCTCCTTCCAAAGTACCATTCTGTTTGCAAAGGCATAGGGTGCTTAATGAAGTTGTCGGAATAACTCCGGCATCAACGACAAGAGGAACAAGCCATGTGGACCAAGCCTGCTTTCAGCGACCTGCGCATCGGTTTTGAAGTCACCATGTACTTCGCCAACCGCTGATCGACCAGCCCCGGCTCAGTCGGGGCTTTATTTTTAGGGAGCTGCCCATGTTCATCCAGATTCTCGGTTCTGCTGCTGGCGGCGGCTTTCCACAATGGAATTGCAACTGTGCCAACTGTGCCGGCGTACGAGCCGGCACATTGCGTGCGCAGCCGCGCACCCAGTCTTCCATCGCCATCAGCGACAACGGTATCGACTGGATACTGTGCAACGCCTCGCCGGACATCCGTGCCCAGCTGGAGGCCTTTCCCAAGCTGCAGCCGGCGCGCAAGCCGCGCGACACGGCCATCGCCGCGATCATCCTGCTCGATAGCCAGATCGACCACACCACCGGCCTGCTGACCCTGCGTGAAGGCTGCCCGCATGAGGTCTGGTGCACCGAGATGGTCCACCAGGATCTGACCAGCGGTTTTCCGCTGTTCAACATGCTTGAACACTGGAATGGCGGCCTGAAGTGGAATCCAATCCCCCTGCAGGGCAGCTTCGTCATTCCGGCTTGCCCGAACCTGCTGATTACGCCTATTCCACTGCGCAGTTCTGCGCCACCGTATTCGCCGCACCGCAATGACCCGCATCCGGGCGACAACATCGGCCTGCTGATCGAGGATCGCCAGAGCGGTGGCACGCTGTTCTATGCGCCGGGGCTGGGCCAGGTCAGCCCCGAGTTGCTGGAAACCATGCGCCGCGCCGACTGCCTGCTGGTGGACGGCACGCTCTGGCGTGATGACGAGATGCGCGTGCGCGAGGTGGGCGACAAGCTCGGCAGCGAGATGGGGCATCTGCCGCAGAGCGGTTCGGGCGGCATGATCGAAGTGCTCGACGGACTGCCGGCTACGCGCAAGATTCTCATCCATATCAACAACACCAATCCGATCCTGGACGAGGATTCCGTCGAGCGCGAAATACTCGGCGAACAGGGCATCGAAGTGGCGTTCGACGGTATGAGCATCGAACTCTGACGCTGGCCCTGCGCCATTGCCTCATAGACCATCAGCGCGCCTGTTCGAGCGACTGGCGGCGCACAACCAAGGAAGTCCCGTGATGACCCAGCCAGCCATGACCCCCACCGAGTTTGAGCAGGCCTTGCGCGCCAAGGGCGAGTACTACCATATCCATCACCCTTTCCACCGCGCCATGTATGAAGGGCGCTCGACCCGCGAACAGATTCAGGGCTGGGTCGCCAACCGCTTCTACTATCAGGTCTGCATTCCGGTGAAGGATGCGGCAATCATGGCCAACTGTCCGGACCGGGATACGCGCCGCGAGTGGGTCCAGCGCATCATCGATCACGATGGCAGGCCCGGTGAGGAGGGCGGCATCGAGGCCTGGCTGCGTCTGGCCGAGGCGGTGGGGCTGGATCGCGAGCAGGTGCTGTCGCAGGAACTGGTGCTGCCCGGCGTGCGCTTCGCGGTGGATGCCTACGTCAATTTCGCGCGTCGCGCGGTGTGGCAGGAGGCGGCCAGCAGCTCGCTGACCGAACTCTTCGCGCCCACCATCCATCAGTCACGGCTCGACGCCTGGCCGCAGCATTACAGCTGGATCGATACCTCCGGCTACGACTACTTCCGCAAACGCCTCAAGGAAGCCCGCCGGGATGTCGAGCACGGCCTGCGCATCACCCTCGAGCACTACACGACCTTCGAGGCCCAGCAGCGCATGCTGAACATCCTCCAGTTCAAGCTGGACGTACTCTGGAGCATGCTCGACGCCATGAGCATGGCCTACGAGCTGGATCGCCCGCCCTATCACACGGTTACCCGCGAACGCATCTGGCACAGGGGCATCACACCATGACCCATGAAGACGTGCTGCCTCGGGTTCCCGTGCTTCGCCGCGGCTACCGTTTCCAGTTCGAGCCGGCGCAGGGCTGTCATGTGCTGCTCTACCCGGAAGGCATGATCAAGCTCAACGACAGTGCCAGCGAAATCCTCAAGCGGGTCGATGGCGCACGCACGGTGGGCGGCATCGTGGCTGACCTGCAGGCGAACTTCCCTGGTGCCGAAGGGATTGAAGAGGACATTCTGGCGTTTCTGGAGGTGGCCGTTGAACGGTTCTGGATCGAGCTTCGCTAAGCCGGACGTGGTTGTCGGCCCGCCGTTGTGGTTGCTGGCCGAGCTGACCTACCGTTGCCCGCTGCAATGCCCGTATTGCTCGAATCCGCTGGATTTCGCCCGTAGCCATGAAGAGCTGAGCACTGCCGAGTGGATCGAAGTGTTCCGCCAGGCGCGAGAGATGGGCGCGGCACAGCTGGGCTTCTCCGGTGGCGAACCACTGGTGCGTGAGGACTTGGTCGAGCTGATCGCCGCCGCGCGCGAGCTGGGCTACTACACCAACCTGATCACCTCCGGTATCGGCCTGACCGAAGCCAAGATCGCCGCCTTTGCCGAGGCCGGGCTCGACCATATCCAGATCAGCTTCCAGGCCGCCGACGAGGAAGTGAACAACCTGCTAGCCGGTTCCAAGAAGGCCTTTGCGCAGAAACTGGCCATGGCCCGTGCGGTCAAGGCGCACGGCTATCCGATGGTGCTCAACTTCGTCACCCATCGGCACAACATCGACAATATCGAGCGCATCATCCAGTTGTGCCTGGAGCTGGAGGCCGATTTTGTCGAACTGGCCACCTGCCAGTTCTACGGCTGGGCCGAGCTCAATCGTGCCGGCCTGCTACCCAGCAAGGAACAGCTGGTGCGTGCCGAGCGCATCACCAATGAATGGCGCGAAAAGCTGGCCGCCGAAAACCACCCCTGCAAGCTGATTTTCGTCACTCCGGACTATTACGAAGAGCGCCCCAAAGGCTGCATGAATGGCTGGGGCAATCTGTTTCTCGATATCACTCCGGACGGAACCGCCTTGCCCTGCCACAGCGCGCGCCAGTTGCCGGTGCAGTTCCCCAACGTGCGCGAGCACAGCATCGAGCACATCTGGAAGCACTCGTTCGGCTTCAACAAATACCGCGGCTACGACTGGATGCCCGAACCCTGCCGCAGTTGCGATGAAAAGGAACAGGATTTCGGCGGCTGCCGCTGTCAGGCCTTCATGCTTACCGGCGATGCGGCCAATGCCGATCCGGTCTGCAGCAAGTCAGCACACCACGGCAAGATTCTCTCGGCGCGAGAGCAGGCCGAGCAGGGCGCGCCGCTCGAGCAACTGCAATACCGCAACGAAAAGGCCTCGAAGCTGATACTCAAGGCATGATGGAGCTGGTGACGCTTTATTCGCGGCTTTAGCCGCGAAGCTTCTGGAGGTCCAAGACGATGATTCAGGCCGAATGGCCCCATGGCTTCTGGCCCAGCGACTGGAGCGCTGAGAAGGCGGCCTGCGCCAGCCGTGACTTCGCCGAACTGCGCGCCGGTCACGCGGGGCTGCTCTGGATCGAATACAACCCGGTGGACGCACGCTGCACGCTTTGGCACTGGGCAGGCAGCTCTGTCCGTTGTCTGACGCCCCCCGGCATATCCGTGCGCAGTCGTGTCTACGAATACGGCGGCGGCGCCTTCTGCCTGACCAGCGACGGCGTGGCTTATGTCGATGAGCAGGATCAGCAGGTTTACCTGCAACGAATCGAAGGTGATAGCACGCCGAGCATCCTGACCCGGCACCCGGACTGCCGTTATGGCGACCTGCAGTTCGATGGGCGCCACGCAGCCATCCTGGCTGTGGAGGAAAGTAGAGCGGGCGAATGCGTTGAGCATCGACTGGTCAGTATCTCGCTTACCGATGGCCAGCGCAGGGTGCTGGCAGAGGGGGTCGACTTCTATGCATCGCCTACGTTGGATGCCAGCAGCGGTCGCCTGGCCTGGGTGCAGTGGCAGCGCCCCGAACAGCCCTGGACGGCGACCAGTCTCTGGGTTGCCGAGCGCACAGCAGAGGGTGGCTGCCAAACGCCTCGGTGCCTGGCCGGTGCGCAAGGGGGCGAGTCGTTGCAGCAACCGCGCTTCGCCGACGATGGCCGTCTGTATTGCTTGAGTGACCTTGAAGGCTGGTGGCAACCCTGGTGCGAGCAGGGTGATGGGCTGGTGCCGGTGGGCGGTTCGGCAGAATGCGATCATGCACCAGCGCCCTGGCAGCTGGGCACGGTCAGCTATCTGCCTTTGCCTGAAGGCTCACTGTTGCTGACACGCATGCTGGAAGGTCACGGCCTGCTCTTCGAGCAGTACGGCGGAACCGGCGAGCGCCATCTGGCCAGGGCATTCAGCCGGTGCCGGCAACTGGCAGCCGACGAACAACATTTCTACTGCATCGCCGGCTCGCCAGACCGGATGCCGGGCGTGCTGTCGATCGATCGCATCAGCGGCCAGACCCGCTTGCTTGCCGGGGGTGAGCAACCGCTGCCGGCTGATCAGTTGTCCAGGCCGCAACCGTTCAGCTTTCCAAGCGGCGCTGGCGAGACGGCCCACGGCTTTTGCTATCCGCCAGGCAATGCCCGCTATCGTGCCCCTGAAGGAGACAAGCCCCCACTGGTGGTGTTCGTCCACGGCGGCCCGACGTCGGCCTGCTATCCGGTGTTTGATCCGCGCATCCAGTATTGGACCCAGCGCGGTTTTGCCGTGGCGGACCTCAATTACCGTGGCAGCAGCGGTTTCGGGCGCGCCTATCGCCAGCGCTTGCGTGGCCAGTGGGGCGTGCTGGACGTGGAAGATGCCTGCGCCGCGGTGGCCGAGCTTGCACAGCGCGGGCAGATCGACCCGGCGCGTAGCTTCATCCGGGGTGCCAGCGCTGGCGGCTATACCGCGCTCGGCGCCCTCGTGGCTGATGCCGGTTTCCGTGGTGGGGCGAGCCTGTATGGCGTCAGCGATCCCCTGGCGCTGCGGCGGGTCACGCACAAGTTCGAAGCCGATTATCTGGACTGGCTGATCGGCGATCCGCAGGCCGATGCCGAACGTTACCGGCAGCGCACGCCGCTGGCCCATGCCGGGCGGATTCGCGTGCCGGTGATTTTTTTCCAGGGTGGGCAGGATGCGGTGGTGCTACCGGAGCAGACCGAATCGATGGTGGCGGCACTGCGCGAACAGGGAGTCGCCGTTGAATACCGGCTTTATTCCGAGGAGCGCCACGGCTTTCGCCAGGCGCACAATCTGGCCGATGCGCTGGTTCGGGAATGTCTCTTCTATCAGCGGCTGCTGGGTTGAAGCTTCGGGGCGAGGATGAATGCATCCATACATACATTCGGCACATTGCTTTAACAGTGGAAAGCAGTAGTCTTGCCGGTCGAGACACATGGCGGTTGCAGGAGCTGAGTGCAACACGGTTATTGAATTGAAGCCGGAGCATC